>ERZ869936.550-NODE-550-length-34579-cov-7.239457_pt1 | contig 34579 bp, 31 predicted proteins | sample MGYA00520876_ERZ869936 | MGnify/ENA primary metagenome ERZ869936 (study PRJEB32218, sample SAMN09650985) | biofilter metagenome | isolation source: enrty point of leading RO module | place: Saudi Arabia: Thuwal, RO plant located on Red Sea | collected 2016-02-17 ... | reverse complement strand
TCATCGCGGCAAGCGTGCAGTTCACCGAGATCATGGTGCGGCGCATGAGCCCGCTGCTCGACCAGGTGCTCGGCATCTTCATACCGCTGATCGCGACTAACTGCGCGGTACTCGGCGTCGCACTGCTCAACGTGCAGCAGGCCACGGGTTTCCTGCAGGCCCTGTTCTTCGGTTTCGGCGCGGCGGCCGGCTTCGCGCTGGTGCTGACGCTGTTCGCCGCCATCCGCGAGCGGCTCGACGCGGCCGACATACCGCTGCCTTTCCGCGGTACCGCTATCGCCCTGGTTACGGCCGGCATGATGTCGCTGGCCTTCATGGGGTTCGCCGGCATGACGCGCCCCTAGTTTCCCGTCCGGCATGTGGATCGCCATCGCCGTCATCTCGCTGATCGCGCTCGTGGCCGGGCTCGCGCTCGCCGCCGCCGCGCGCCGCCTGCCGGCGTCCGCTGACGCGCTGGTCGACGAGGTGAACGAACTGCTGCCACAGACGCAGTGCGCGCAGTGCGGCTATCCCGGCTGCCGGCCCTACGCGGCAGCGATCGTCGCCGGCGAGGCCGACATCAACCTGTGCCCGCCGGGCGGCGAGGAAACCGTGCAGCGGCTGGCCGGGCTGCTCGGCCGGGAGGCACCGGCGCTCGCGGTCCCGGCGACCGACATGAAGCAGCGCGTTGCCGTCGTCGACGAGGCGCTGTGCATCGGCTGCACGCATTGCCGCAATGCCTGCCCGGTCGACGCGATCCTCGGCGCGCACCAGTACATGCACACGGTGATCGCCGACGAGTGCACCGGCTGCGAGCTCTGCCTCGCGCCCTGCCCGGTCGACTGCATTCGCATGGAGGCGGCCCGGTGAGCGCCCCGACTTACGATCTCGGCAAGCTGCACGGCGGTCTGCGGCTGCCGTCGGAAAAGGAGAAGTCGACCGCGCAGGCGATCCGCGAGGTGCCGCTGCCCGCGCAGCTCGTGCTGCCGCTCGCGCAGCATGCCGGCGAGCCGGCGCAGCCGGTGGTCGGCATCGGCGAGCGCGTGCTCAAGGGCCAGCTGATCGCCGACAGCGACGGCGTCATCAGCGCACCGGTGCACGCCAGCTCCTCGGGACGGGTCGTCGCGATTGAGCCCTGGCCCGTGTCGCGGCGCCGCGGCGACAAGGCACCTTGCATCGTGATCGAGTGCGACGGCGAGGATCGCGCCGTCGAGCGCGCCGGCGACCTGCCGCCGTACACCGAACTCGCACCGGAGGACCTGCAGCTCCTGATCCTGCAGGGCGGCATCGTCGGCCTCGGCGGCGCCGTGTTCCCGACCGCCCAGAAACTGATGCAGGCCGTGACCGCGCCGCTGGATCACCTGATCCTGAACGGCGTCGAGTGCGAGCCCTACATCAGCTGCGACGACATGCTGATGCGCGAATACGCAATGGACGTGCTGCGCGGCGGGCAGGTGCTGATGCACGCGCTCGGCATCGACAGCTGCTACGTCGTGCTCGAGAGCGACAAGCCCGAGGCGCTCCGGGCGATCGGCGAGGCACTCGCGGCACTCGACGACGAGCGCCTCGTCCTGAAGCAGGTGCCGACGATCTACCCGTCGGGCGGCGAGGATCAGCTCGTGCAGCTGGTGACCAATCGCGAGGTGCCGAGCGGCGGGCTGCCCAGCGACGTTGGCTGCGTCGTGCAGAACGTCGGCACCGCCGCGGCGGCGCACCGCTGGGTCAACCACGGCGAACCACTGATTTCGCGGGTGACGACCGTCACCGGCGACGGCGTCGCCGACCCCTGCAACGTGCTGGCGCGGATCGGCACGACGCTGGCCGACGTCGTCGCCGTGGCCGGCGGCTACACGGAACGTGCGGCAACGATGGTGATCGGCGGACCGATGTGCGGCAAATCGGTCAGCAACGACCGCGTGCCGCTGGTCAAGGCCACGAACTGCGTACTCGTCATGTCCGCGGCGCCGGCCAACGGGCGCGAGATGCCCTGCATCCGCTGCGGCGAATGCGCCGCGGTTTGCCCGGTACAGCTGCTGCCGCAACAGCTGTTCTGGCACGCCTGCGCGGACAACGAGATCAAGCTGCGCGAGTACGGCCTGACCGACTGCATCGAGTGCGGCTGCTGCGACCTGGTCTGCCCGAGCCACATTCCGCTGACCGCCGACTTCCGCAAGGCCAAGGGACGGATGCGCGAACTCGCCGACGAGAAGGCTCGCGCGGAACGCGCGCGCCAGCGCTTCGAGGAGCGCAACGCGCGACTGCGCCGCGAGAAGCTCGAGCGGGAGCAGGAACTGGCGGCGCAGAAGCGCGAGGCGCTCGAGTCGGCTCCCGAGGCGATCCAGGACATGCTGCGGCGCGCACAGCAGCAGAAGCCCGACGGCGAGGACGACTGAGCATGGAGTTCGAGCGCCGCGAAGCCCCGTTCGTCACGCCGCCCACCGACGTCGCCGCGATCATGCAGCAGGTGCTGCTCGCGCTGGTGCCGGCCACGCTCGCCTACGTCTGGTACTTCGGCGTCGGCCTGCTGTTCAACATCGCGATCGCGGCGCTGTTCTGCCTGCTCGGCGAAGCCGTCATGATGCGGCTGCGCGGCCGGCCGGTCGAGGACGCCTGGTCGGACTACTCGGCGCTCGTGACGGCGGTCCTGCTGGCCTTCGCCCTGCCGTCGCTGACGCCCTGGTGGGTCACCGCGACCGGCGCGCTGTTCGCGATCGTCGTCGCCAAGCACCTGTACGGCGGCATCGGCTTCAATATCTTCAACCCGGCGATGGCGGGCTACGTGGCGGTCATGGCGGCGTTCCCGATGTACCTGAACATCTGGACCGCGCCGCGCATGGGCGACATGGACTACCACGTCATGACGTTCTACGAGACGGCACGCTACGCCCTGACCGGCACGCTGCCGGACTACCTGGACTTCGACGCGATCAGCCGTGCGACCCCGCTCGACCTGGTCAAGGCCGGCTTCAACAACATGCGCACCTTCGGCGAGATCCAGACGAACCCGATGATCGGGGATTTCGGCGGACGCGGCTGGGAGTGGATCGGCAACTTCACCGCGATCGGCGGCGCCTGGCTGATGCTGCGCAAGGTCATCCGCTGGCACATCCCGACGGCCGTGCTCGCCGGCCTGCTGCTGCCGGCCGGGATCATGTACCTCGTCGACCCGGGCCAGAACGCCAGCCCCGGCTTCCACCTGTTCTCGGGCGGCGCGATCCTGTGCGCATTCTTCATCGCGACGGACCCCGTGTCGGCCGCGACCAGCGTGCGCGGCCGGCTCGTCTACGGCTTCGGCATCGGCCTCCTCATCTACGCGATCCGGCGCTGGGGCAGCTATGCCGACGGCGTGGCCTTCGCGGTGCTGCTGATGAACCTCGCCGTGCCGGCCATCGACGCGCTGACGAAGCCGCGTATCGTCGGCCATCCGCGGCGGCAGGGGAGCGGCTCCGGATGAGCAAGGAACGCAAGGGCTCGATCCTCGCCAGCGCGGCGATACTCGCCGTGCTCGCCGCGGTCTGCACCGCGCTGGTCGCGTGGACCTGGCGGCACACGGCGGAGCGCATCGAGCAGAACGAGAAGGACTTTCTCGAACAGAGCCTCGCGCCCGCGCTCGGCGGTCTCTACTACGACAGCGACCTGTCGAAGTCGGCGATCACGATCGAACCGCCGCACGAGCTGCCGGGCAGCGGCCCGGTCACCGTGTACCGCGTCTACCGCGAGTCGCAGCCGGTCGCCGCGCTGTTCGTCGTCACGGCCCGCGACGGCTATTCCGGCCCGATCCGGCTGCTGGTCGGCATCGAGGCGGACGGCCGCATCAGCGCCGTGCGCGTGCTTGCACACCAGGAGACGCCGGGGCTCGGCGATCGCATCGAGTCGTCGAAGTCGGACTGGCTGGAGCAGTTCCCCGGCAAATCGCTGGGCAATCCCGATCGCGAGAACTGGGCGATCCGGCGCGACGGCGGCGTGTTCGACCAGCTCACCGGCGCCTCGATCACGCCGCGCGCGGTGATCAAGGCGATCCGCGAGACGCTGCTATACTTCGAGGCCCACGCAGACGAGGTCTTCGCCCGCGGCGACGCGAGCGACGACGACGCGAAGGACGCTGCGAGCGACGAATCGATCGAAGATCCGAACGACGACACGAACGACTCTACCAACGACGGCGACGGCAACGACTAAGCATGAGCGAGACGATCGGCGACCGCCTGCGACGCGGCCTGTGGGACCAGAACCCGGGGCTGGTGCAGCTGCTCGGGCTGTGCCCGCTGCTGGCCGTTACCAGCAGCTTCGTCAACGGCCTCGGGCTCGGGCTCGCGACGCTGTCGGTGCTGACGGTATCCAACGTGCTGGTATCGGCGACGCGGCGTTTCCTGCGCCCGGAAATCCGCATCCCGATGTACGTCCTGATCATCTCGAGCCTGGTCACCTGCATCGAGCTGTTGTTCAAGGCCTACCTGCCGGCGCTCGACCGGTCGCTCGGCATCTTTATTCCGCTGATCGTCACGAACTGCGCCATCGTCGCGCGTGCCGAGGTGTACGCGAGCCGCAACCCGGTCGGCGCGAGCCTCGTCGACGGCCTGTTCATGGGCGCGGGCTTCGCGCTGCTCCTGTGCGCGCTGGGCCTGTTCCGCGAGCTCGTCGGCAGCGGCACGATCCTCGCGCGCCTCGACATGCTGTTCGGCGGCGAGGCGCTGCCGGGCCTCGTGCTGACCGACGGCGGCTTCCTGCTCGCGATCCTGCCGCCGGGCGCGTTCTTCAGCCTGGGCCTGGCCGTAGCCGTCAAGAACATCGTCGACCAGCGCCGCCAGGGCAGGCCCGCCCGCTCACTCGCCGCGCGCCAGTATCGCAACGTTTGAACCGCAACCTTGAACCGCGAGAAGCGCACGGAAATCTTCCGCCGACTGCGCGCGGCGAACCCGAGGCCGGAAACGGAACTCGCCTGGTCGAGCCCGTTCGAGCTGCTCGTGGCCGTCATCCTGTCCGCGCAGGCGACCGACGTCGGCGTCAACAAGGCGACGGCGAAGCTTTTTCCGGTCGCGAACACGCCGGCTGCGCTGCTCGAGCTCGGCGTCGCCGGGCTGAAGCGCTACATCCGCACGATCGGCCTGTTCAACACCAAGGCGGAGAACGTCATCAGGACCTGCCGGATACTCGTCGAGGAACACGACGGCGAGGTGCCGCGCACGCGCGCGGCGCTGGAGGCGCTGCCCGGGGTCGGCCGCAAGACCGCCAACGTGATCCTGAACACGGCATTCGGCGAGCCGACGGTTGCGGTCGACACCCACATATTCCGGGTCGCGAACCGCACCGGTATTGCGAAGGGCAAGACCCCGCTCGAGGTCGAGAAGCGCCTGCTGCGCCTCGTCCCCGGGGAATTCCTGAAGGACGCGCACCACTGGCTGATCCTGCACGGCCGCTATACCTGCGTCGCGCGCAAGCCGAAATGCCCGGACTGCCTGATTGCCGACCTGTGCGAGTACCGCCGCAAGACCCCGGGAGATTCGTCGTGATATTCGGCCAGGACCGCGGCGAGCTGCGCCGGATGTACGCGGACGCCTGGGCGAAGGCGACCGCGGGCCAGCCGCTGAGCCCGCTCGAGGCACAGATCGCAGCCGTGATCGAGGAGCATCCCGAGTATCACGACGCCCTGTCCGCCGAGGCGCTCGATGAAGACTTCACGCCGGAGCAAGGCCGGACCAACCCGTTCCTGCACATGGGGCTGCACCTCGCCATCCGCGACCAGCTGGCCACCGACCGTCCGGCGGGCGTGCGCGCGCTGCACGCGCGCATCGCGGCGCGCGCCGGCGACGCGCACGAGGCCGAGCACCGCATGCTCGAATGCCTCGCCGAGACGCTGTGGGAAGCCCAGGCCGGTGACGGGCCGCCCGACGAGGCTCGCTACCTGGAGCGCCTGCGGCGGCTGGCGGCCGGCTGAACCCCGCCGCGACCGGCCGGTCTCTGTAATAATCGACCACTGCACTGGGTCCCCTCTAGCGACCCTGGCCCGAGGACCCCACGCATGCCCGAACGCGACACACAGTATCCCGTCACCGGCGCCGGGCTGGGCCTGCGGCGCGGCCTGATCGACAAGCTGATGGCCGAGCCGCCCGCCGAGGTCGACTTCATGGAAGTCGCGCCGGAAAACTGGATCCGCGTGGGCGGCAAGCTGGGCCGCAAGTTCCGCTTCTTCACCGAGCGCTACCCGTTCCTGATTCACGGGCTGTCGCTCAGCATAGGCTCGCCGGCGCCCCTGAACGAAGACCTGCTGCGCGACGTCCGCGAATTCATGGACACGCACGGCATTCGCGGCTACTCGGAGCACCTGAGCTTCTGCAGCGACGACGGCCAGCTGTACGACCTGATGCCGATCCCGTTCACCGAGGAAGCGGTCAGCTGGGTCGCCGGCCGCATCCGCCGGGCCCAGGACATTCTCGGGCGGCGCATGGCGGTCGAGAACGTCTCCTATTACGCGCCCACCGACACGACGCTCAGCGAGCAGGAGTTCACGCTGGCCGTACTCGAGGAAGCCGACTGCGACCTGCTGCTCGACATCAACAACATCGTCGTCAACAGCATCAATAATCGCTACGACGCTGGCGAGTTCATGCGCGCGATGCCGCGCGAGCGTTTGAAATACTTCCACATCGCGGGCCACTACGTCGAGGCCGAGGACCTGCGCATCGACACGCACGGCGACGCGGTCGGGCCGCAGGCCTGGGAGCTGCTCGAGGCGGCGTATGCGCATTTCGGCCCGGTGCCGACGCTGCTGGAGCGCGACTTCAACTTCCCGCCGCTGGCCGAGCTGCTGGACGAAGTCGGGCGCATCCGCGAGCTGCAGGCGGCGGCCGCGCAGCCGGCGCAGGCCGCCGGGGGCCGCCGTGGCTGAGGCAGGTGGCTTCCGCGCGAAGCAGTACGCGTTCGCGGCACACATTCGCGACCCGGACGGTCACCCGGCGCCTGCCGCGATCGAAGACCGGCGCATGGCGATCTACCGCGAGCTGTTCTTCAATAACCTGTACAAGCTGCTCGGCAGCACGTTCCCGGTGCTGAAAAAGCTTTACGGCGCGGACGGCTGGCGCAGGCTCGTGCGCGCGTTCATGGTCCGGCACCAGGCGAGCACGCCGTACTTTCTGGAAATCCCGAAAGAATTCATAGACTTTCTACAGAACGAGTACGAGGCGGAGGCGTCCGACCCGGCCTTCCTCGTCGAGCTCGCGCACTACGAGTGGGCCGAGCTCGCGCTGTCGGTGGCCGGGGACGAGCTGCCGGCCGACGTCGATCCCGAAGGCGACCTGCTGGACGGCGTGCCGGTCAAGTCCCCGCTGGCCTGGTCGCTCAGCTACCGCTTCCCGGTGCACCGGATCGACGAGTCCTTCCGGCCCGAGGCACCCGGCGAGCAGCCGACCTTCCTCGTCGTGTACCGCGACGCCGACGACGAACTCGGCTTCATGGAGCTGAACCCGGTCACCGCGCGCCTGCTCGAACTCGTCGACGACAACCCGGAGGGGCGGAGCGGGCGCGGACTGATCGAGCGGCTCGCCCGCGAGATCAGCTACCCGGATCCGGCGGCGCTGATCGCACACGGCGGCGGCGTGCTGACCGACATGCGCGCGGCCGGGATCCTGCTCGGCACGCGCCGCTGACGCCTTCGACCGTCTTAACTCACATAACAAGAAGCGACACTGGGGAGACACGCATGACGAACCTGCTGAACCGACTGCGCGGCTGGCTCGACAGCACGCAGATTCTCGACTTCCTCGGCCCGCTGGGGCTGCGCCTGTACCTGGTGCCGGTGTTCTGGGTCGCCGGCACGAACAAGCTCGGCGGCATGGACAACGTGATCGCCTGGTTCGGCAACCCGGACTGGGGCCTGGGCCTGCCCTTCCCGGCGCTGATGGCCTGGCTCGCGACCGGCGCGGAAGTGCTCGGTGCCATTGCTTTGCTGCTGGGCCTCGCGCTGCGCTTTTTCTGCATCCCGCTGATGGTCACGATGCTGGTTGCGGCGTTCGCGGTGCACTGGAAGAACGGCTGGCAGGCCGTGGCCGATGCGCAGAGCCCGTTTCCGCCGGCCGACATCGACGGCGCGATGCAGCGGCTCGACCGCGCGAAGGACATCCTGCGCGAGCACGGCAATTACGACTGGCTTACCGAGACCGGAAATTTCGTCATATCGAACAACGGCATAGAGTGGGCCATCACGTACTTCGTGATGCTGCTGGCGCTGTTCTTCAGCGGCGCCGGGAAGCTGTCGATCGACCACCTCGTGGCGCGCAAGCTGGACGCCGCGCGCGGCTGAGCCCGCGACGGGCGCACGGGGCGGCACGGCCATGGACGAATCCTTTTTCGCGACTTTCGACATCGTGCGGGCGCTCGCGTCGCTGTTCGTGTTCGTCGTCGGCGTCGTGCTCGCGCTCATCGTCGTGCTGTTCGTCATCGACCGCACGCAGACCGGCAACGCGATCCGCCGCAACTTCCCGGTCATCGGCCGCTTCCGCTACCTGTTCGAGCGGCTCGGCGAGTTCTTCCGCCAGTATTTCTTCGCGATGGACCGCGAGGAGATGCCGTTCAACCGGGCGCAGCGTTCCTGGGTCAACCGTGCGAGCGAAAACGTCGACAACACGGTCGCGTTCGGCTCTACGCAGAACCTGACGCCGCCCGGCACTATCATTTTCGTCAACTGCGCCTACCCGGTGCTGAAAACCGACGTCGCGCCGACCGAGATGAAGACAATCGGCCCGCACGCGCGCAAGCCCTACGTCACCGACTCGCTCGTCAACGTCTCGGCGATGAGCTACGGCTCGATCTCGAAGCCGGCCATCCAGGCCCTGTCGCGCGGCTCGCAGATGGCCGGCAACTGGCTCAACACCGGCGAGGGCGGCCTGTCGCCCTGGCACCTCGAGGGCGGCTGCGACCTCGTGTTCCAGGTCGGCACCGCCAAGTACGGCGTGCGCGACGCGGACGGCAACCTGAGTGATGACAAGCTGCGCGAGGTCGCCGCGCACGAGCAGGTCAGGATGTTCGAGCTGAAACTGTCGCAGGGCGCAAAGCCCGGCAAGGGCGGCATCCTGCCGGCGGGCAAGGTCACGGCGGAAGTCGCGGAGATCCGCGGCATCCCCGAGGGCGAGGACTCGATCAGCCCGAACCGGCACCCAGAGGTCGACTCGGCCGAGGACCTGCTGGACCTGCTGAACCGGATCCGCGACGTCACCGGCAAGCCGGTTGGCTTCAAGGCCGTGATCGGTGCCTATGGCTGGCTGGACGAGCTGTTCGCGCTGATCCGCGCACGCGGCGTCGAAACGGCGCCGGACTTCATCACCGTGGACTCGGGCGACGGCGGCACCGGCGCGGCGCCGATGAGCCTGATGGACTCCGTCGGCCTGCAGATCAGGGAGAGCCTGCCGCTCGTCGTCGACATGCTGAACCGGCACGGGCTGCGCGAGCGCATCCACGTCATCGCGAGCGGCAAGCTCGTGACGCCGGCCGAGGCGGCCTGGGCCCTGTGCGTCGGCGCCGACTTCATCAACACGGCGCGCGGCTTCATGTTCGCGCTCGGCTGTATCCAGGCGATGCAGTGCAACAGGAATACCTGCCCTACCGGGATCACCACGCACGACAAACGCCTGCAGCGCGGCCTGGTGCCCGCGGACAAGGCCGAACGCGTGGCGCACTACTCGCGCAACCTGCGCCACGAGATCGGCATCATCGCGCATGCCTGCGGCGTCCCGGAGCCGCGTCGCCTGCGCCGCTACCACTGCCGGATCGTGCAGGAGGACGGGCGCTCGGTACCGCTCGACACGCTGTACCCCGACGTCGCGCCGGAGGCCGCCGCGACCGCCGCCTGATCCGGCCTGCCGCCGCGCGCGCGCCGGCGGCCTCAAGTTCCTGATTCGCAGGACGATACGCCGTCCGTGGTTGCTTGTGTGACCGGTATCAACGACGGCATCGATCACTGCCAGTAAGGTAGCGGCTGTTCGATGGCAGGAACGCGCGGCTTATGTCAAAGAATGACGGCTTCACGCTGCTGGAAACGCTGGCGGTCCTGCTGCTCGTGGCGCTGTTGACGTCCGTGGCCATGCCAATGTTCAGCTCCTACGCCGACCGGGCCAGGGTCTCCGCCGCGATCGGCGACATCTCGACGATCAGCCTCGCGATCGAGCGCTACCGGCTGAAGAACGGCGACTGGGTGCCGCCGAACCTAGGCGTGCTCGGCATCGATATCCCGGACGATCCCTGGGGCCAGCCCTACCAGTACCTGCGCCTGCAGGACGACGTCAATCGCGGCGCCGCGCGCAAGGACGGCAACCTGGTTCCGCTCAACTCGGACTTCGACCTGTACAGCGTCGGCGCCGACGGCAGCTCGGTCAGCTCTTTGAGGGGCCAGCCCTCGCAGGACGACATCGTGCGGGCGAACAACGGAGCCTTCATAGGTCTCGGCAAGGACTACTAGGTGGCCGGGCTCCGCGGCAAACAGCTGTTCGGCAGCCTGGTCGCCCGGCGCATCTTCCTGCTGATCGCCGCCGCGGGCCTGCTGCCGCTGATGCTCGCGGCGTTCTTCTCGCATTTCGAGACCGCGCGGACGCTGCGCGAGACCTCCTACACGCACCTGCGCGAGGACGCCAAGGCCTATGGCATGGAAATCCTCGCCAACCTGCAGCGGCACGCGGGCGCGGCGCCGGGAAGCGCCCGCGAGGCGGCGCTGGACCCGGACGTCTTGCGCCGCTGGCAGGTCGACCCGCGCGGGCGACCGGTGGCGCCGTCCGCGCCCGGGGCATTCGCGCTGCCGGCCGCAGGGATCGACCACACCCACCTGCGGCGCGGCAGGCCGCAGCTGCTGAGCCTGCCGCACGGCGACGCGACGGCACACCTGCTGCTGTTGCCGCCTGCAGAAGATACTCCGCGCGGCAGCGGCTACACCGTTCTGCAGCTCGACCCGGCCCGGCTCTGGCAGCCGCGTGCCTACGTGCCGTTCCGCACGGAGTACTGCGTGTTCACGGGCGACGGGCTCGCGCTGTACTGCACCGAGCCGCCGGGAACTGACGAACTCGCGACGCTGGCCACGGGCGCGACGCAGCCTTCAGCGGAGTTATTCGAGTGGTCACGCGACGGCGCGGCCAAGCTTTCGGCGACCTGGGCCCTGTTTCTCGAACCCGAGCTTGCACACGAAAGCGTTTTCATCGTCTCGACGATCGACCGGGCGCTCCTCTACAGCGCGGCCAGCGTCAACATCGGCCTGCTGCCGCCGCTGCTGGCCTTTGTCGTCATCCTGGTCGCGCTGTTGAGCCTGCGGCTGATTCGCCGCAACCTCGGACCGCTGCAGGCCCTGACGACGGCCGCCGACGACTTTGCCGCCGGCAGGCTCGACAGGCGGGTCCGCGTCGAGCGCGGCGACGAATTCGGCCAGCTGGGCGCCGCCTTCAACGCCATGGCCGCGGGCCTCGCCGAGCGCATCGAGCGCCTGCAGTCCATGGCGGCGCTGGACGAACTGGTCATGTCGGACGCGTCGGTGGACGACATCTGCGGCGCCTTTCTCGCACACGCCCGCCGGCTGTCCGGCGCGGACCTCGTGGCCGCCTGCATCCTCGATTTCGACAACCCGCTCAATGCCGTGCTGCACATCGACAGCGCCGACGGATCCGGGCGCTTCAGGGCGTCGGCGATCCACCTGTCGCGGCTGCCGCGCCGCGATCCGGACGACGGCCTCGCCGAACACGGCATGGAAGAGCTGCCGCGCGAACTGGCCGAGGTGCTGGAACAGCGAGGCATCCGCCGCTGCGTCAGCGTGCCGGTGATGCTGCGCGGCGAAATAAAGGGTGCGGTGCTGTTCTGCGCCGCGGCCGTGGCCCGGCTCGACATCGTCAGGATCGGCCGCTGCCTGCACCTCGTCGACCGCCTCGCGATCGGCGTCTCCGACGCGGAGCGCGAGGAAGACCTGTACCGGCAGGCACATTACGACGAGCTGACCGGGCTGCCGAACCGCCAGCTGCTGAAGGACCGCCTCGAGCAGGCTGTCGGCCATGCGCTCAGGACCGGGACGAAGGGTGCGCTCCTGTTCCTCGATCTGGACCGCTTCAAGCAGGTCAACGACGTGTACGGGCACTCGACCGGCGACCGGCTGCTCGTCGAGGCGGCCCGGCGCGTTGCCGGGATCGCCGGCGACGCGGCGACGGTCGCGAGACTCGGCGGCGACGAGTTTGTCGTCATGCTCACCGAGCTCGACGACGAGTCGCGCGCCGACCGGCTGGCGCGAAAGCTGGTGGCATCCCTGTCGCAGCCCTTCCAGCGAGGCGACAATGACCTGCTGCTCGGCGCGAGCATCGGTGTCGCACTGTTCCCCGACGACGGCGACAACGTCGAGTCGCTGTTGAAGAATGCCGACGCGGCGATGTACCGCGCGAAGGACAACGGCCGCAATCGCCACGAGTTCTTCAGCCGCCAGCTCAACGAGGAAAGCCATCGGCGCCTGACGCTGGAGCGCGACCTGCGCCGCGACCTGGACAGCGACCGCCTGCAGGTCTTCTTCCAGCCGCAGTTCGGCCTGGCCGATCGCGAGCTGCGCGGCGCCGAAGCCTTGCTGCGCTGGAACCACGAGTCACTGGGTGCGATCTCGCCGATGGAGTTCGTCGAGATCGCCGAGGAATCCGACCTGATCGTCAGGCTCGGGCACTGGGTCATTGACCGAGTATGCGCCAGCCTGCGGGTGCTGCTCGACGCGGGCCGGCACCCTGGCGTCGTCGCGATCAACGTATCCGCGCGCCAGCTGGTCGACGGTACGCTGGCCGAACAGGTGCGCGAATGCCTGCATCGCTACCACGTCAACCCCGGATTCATAGAGATCGAGGTCACCGAGTCGATGCTCGCGAGCGACACGGGCGCGGCGATCGACACGCTGACCGCCCTGCGCGAGGCCGGCGTGCGCATCTCGATGGACGATTTCGGCACCGGCTATTCGTCACTCGGCCAGCTGCGCAAGCTGCCGTTCGACTCGCTCAAGATCGACCGCTCCTTCGTCATGGAAATCGGCCGCAGCCCGGACGCCGAGAGCATTTGCCGGGCTATCATCGAGATGGCCCACGCGCTCGGCAAGGAAGTGGTCGCCGAGGGCATCGAGACCGAGCAGCAGGCCGCGTTCCTGGCCCGGCACGAGTGCGAGATCGGCCAGGGTTACCTGTTCGCGAAGCCCCTGCCGCAGCGAGACTTCGGCGAGCTGGTCGCGCGCCAGGCGGAACACACGCGGCGGCGCAAGGCGCTCGAGGTGCTCTGAGGTATCCCGCCCCTGGCCGCGTTCCCGCGACCTGCGACCGGACGCTCGCGGCGCCTCAGTCGCGCAGCTTTACGAGGCTCGCGTAGGCGCGGTCGACGAGCAGCGCGGGATTACCGTAAGCCTCGTCGAATTCCGCCGTAGGCGCCGCCGCAATGACCTCGTCAAGAGTCGCACCGTCGGCGATCAGCCGCGCGATGCGCGCGCGCACCTTGCGCAGCATCGCGGCGTAGGCGAGCAGGTCCGCCTGGCTTGCGACCTCGCCGTGACCCGGCACCACGACCGTGGACACGTTCGTCTGTGCCAGGACGCCGTCGACGAACTCGATGAGCCCGTCGATCGAGCCGCCGTTGTCCGCGTCGATGAACGGGTAGCCGCCCGCGCGGAACACGTCCCCCATGTGCACGACGTTGGCCTCGCGCAGCAGTACCGCCGCGTCGCCACTCGTGTGCGCAGGGGCGAAGTGCATGACGTCGATCGTGTCGCCGTTCAGGTGGAAGCGGATGCCGCTGTCGAAGGTGATGACCGGCAGCGCGCGGCGCGGGTAGGCCGGCTGCGCCACGACCCGCGAGACGAGATTGATGCGCCGGTCGGCCGTCAGCATCTCGCGCGAGTTCTCGTGCGCGACGATCCAGCTGCCTTCCGCGCCCAGCACCTGGTTGCCCTTCGCATGGTCGAAGTGCCAGTGCGTGTTGACGACGAAGTCGATCTCGCCGCCGCCGAGCTCGCCGATCGCGGCCTCGAGCTTCGGCACGACGGGCGGGAACTGGTCGTCGACGATCAGTACGCCGTCCTCGCCGATCGAGGCCAGCACGTTGCCGCCGGCGCCGAACAGTACGTGCACGCCGGGCGCCAGCGTCTCTGTCCTGACCTCGACCGTCTCGAGGTCGACGCCGACCTGCCGCATGAACTCCTCGCCGGTAAGCGGCTGGTCAGCCACGGCGCTGGTCGCGCCCGCGGCGAACAGTATGGCGGGCAGCAGGCGTCGTGCAGTCATCGTGTGCGTCTCCAGGTGTGCCGGCGCGCGAGCGCCGGCCGGAACGTTTGCAGCGCGCGGGCTATTTCTTCTTGCGCGGCATGTAGAGATCGGTCAGCGAGCCGTCGAAGCCCTCGGCGGCGAACGCGATGGTCTCGGCGAGCGTCGGGTGCGGGTGGATCGTCAGCGCGATGTCGGTCGCGTCGGCGCCCATCTCGACGGCGAGGCACAGCTCCGAGACCAGGTCGCCGGCGGTCGGGCCCACGATCGCGCCGCCGAGCACGCGGCCGGTCTCCGGCTCGAACAGCAGTTTCGTGAAGCCCTCGGTGCGGCCGAGCGCGAGCGCCCGGCCGCTTGCGGCCCACGGGATCTGCACCTTTTCGTACTTCGTGCCGTTCTTCTTCGCCTCGGTCTCGGTCAGCCCGCACCAGGCGATCTCGGGATCGGTGTAGGCGACCGACGGGATCGTGCGCGCGTCGAAGGCTGCCTTGTGGCCGGCCGCGACCTCCGCCGCGACCTTGCCCTCGTGCGTCGCCTTGTGCGCGAGCATCGGGCCCGGCACGAGGTCGCCGATGGCGAAGATGTGGTCCACGTTGGTGCGCATGTGCTTGTCGACCTCGATCACGCCGCGCTCCGAGACCCGGACGCCGGCCTTGTCGGCGTCGAGCCTGTCGCCGTTCGGCCGCCGGCCTACCGCGACCAGCACCCGGTCGTAGACCTCGCTGCCGGGCGCGTCCTTGCCCTCGAAGCTGACCTCGATACCGGGCGTCGTCGCGCGCATGCCGGTGACCTTCGTGCCGAGCATGATCGTCTCGTAGCGCGGGTCCACGACCTTGCGGAACGGCCGCAGCAGGTCCTGGTCGGTCCCGGGCATCAGCGTGTCGGTCAGCTCGACGACGCTGACCCGCGTGCCGAGCGCTGCGTAGACGCAGGCCATCTCGAGCCCGATGATGCCGCCGCCGACGACCAGCAGGCGCTTCGGCAGCGGCGTGAGCTCCAGCGCGCCCGTCGAGTCGACGATGCGCTCGTCGTCGGGCAGGTTCGGGATCATCGCCGCCTCGGAGCCGGCCGCAATGATGCATTTCTCGAAATCGATCGTCTCGCCGGAGTCGAGCGCCAGGCGGTTCGCGGACACGAACTTCGCCGTGCCCTGCACCACCTGCACCTTGCGCTGCTTCGCGAGCTGGCTGAGCCCGCCCGTCAGCTTGCCGACCACACCGTCCTTCCAGTCGCGCAGCTTCGCCGCGTCGATCTTCGGCGCCTCGAATCGCACGCCGTGATCGCGCATTGCGGCCGCGTCGTCGATGACCTTGGCCGCGTGCAGCAGCGCCTTCGACGGGATGCAGCCGACGTTCAGGCACACGCCACCGAGCGTGTCCCAGCGCTCGACGAGGATGACCTGCAGGCCGAGATCCGCGGCGCGGAAGGCCGCGGAATAGCCGCCCGGGCCGGCACCGATCACGACCAGCTGGGCGCTGTGGGTCGCGTCGCCCTGCGGCCTGGGCGCGGCTTGCGGCGCGCTCCCTGCCGGCTTGTCGTCGGCCGCACCTGCCGGTGCATCCGCCGGCCGCGACCCGGCCTGCCCGCGGTCCGATGGTTCCGCGTCGGACGCCTGCGTGTCGCCGGCGCCCGCAGCCTCGTACTCGAGCACCGCGTCGCCCTTCGAGACCCGGTCGCCCGTGCCGACGAGCAGCTTGACGACGGTGCCGGCCTCCGTTGCCGGCACGTCCATCGTCGCCTTGTCGGTCTCCAGCGTGATCACCGGGTCCTCGGGCTCGAGCGTGTCGCCGGCCTTGACCAGCACCTCGATGATCTCGACATCGGCGAAGTCACCCATGTCGGGGACGGTCAGCTTCCTGGTATCAGTCATGGGTCTTGGTATCACTCATGGCTAATGTCCTGAACCAATGGCTTCGGACACTAGGGGATCGCTTCCAGCAGCTTGTCGACGTCGCCTAGCGCTTCCGCCAGGAATGTCGTGAAGCGCACGGCGTAGGCGCCGTCGATCACGCGGTGGTCGTAGGAGAAGGACAGCGGCAGCATCAGCCTGGGCGCGAACTGCTCCCCGTCCCAGACCGGCTGCATCGACGAGCGCGAGACACCGAGGATGCCGACTTCCGGCGCATTGACGATCGGCGTGAACGCGGTGCCGCCGATACCGCCGAGGCTCGAGATCGTGAAGCTCGCGCCCTGCATCTGGTCGCCCTTAAGCTTCCCTTCGCGCGCGGCTTTCGACAGCTCACCGAGCGCCGTCGCGAGCTCGTAGACGTCCATCCGGTCGGCGTCGCGAATGACCGGCACGACGAGGCCCTGTTCCGTATCTGCGGCAAAGCCCAGGTGGTAGTACTTCTTGTACACCAGCGACGTGCCGTCGTTCGACAGCGAGGCGTTGACCTTCGGGAACTCCTTGAGTGCCGTGATGCAGGCCTTCATGATGAATGCGAGCGGCGTCAGCGAAATGCCTTTTTCCTTCGCGGCGCCTTTCAGTTCCTGGCGGCGCGCCTCGAGTTCCGTGATGTCGGCGAGGTCGTGCTGGGTCACGTGCGGCAGGTTGATCCAGCTCGCCTGCAGCCGAGGCCCGGAGATCTTCTGGATGCGCGTCAACGCCTGCTCGTCGACCTCGCCGAATTTCGCGAAGTCGACGTTCGGCACCGCCGGCAGCGCGCCGCCGCCGGCCGCCGCTGCAGGTGCGGCGCCCTTGCCGCCGAGCACGCGCTTGACGAAGGCCTTGACGTCGTCGTGCAGGATGCGGCCCTTCTCGCCGCTGCCCTCGACTTGCGCGAGGTCGACGCCGAGTTCGCGCGCGAGCTTGCGCACGGACGGACTCGCATGCGCTTTCGAGAAGCCGGCCTCGTCGATCGGCGGCAACTCCCCGCCGCCGCCGGCCGGCTTCGCGGCAGGCGCCGGGTCCAGCCCGGTCGGCTTCGCGGACTTCGGCTCGTCCTCGTCGGCCTCGTCCCGTTTTTCCTTCTTGCCGGCAGGCTCTTTCGCCTGCTTCTGCGATTCCTGCTGCGCTTCGGCCTTGCCGGCCTTGCCCGCAGTTGCGACGTCCGCGACCGCATCGCCTTCCGACACCTTGTCGCCGACCGAGACGTTCAGCTTGCGAACCGTGCCGGCAACGGTCGACGGCACGTCCATCGTCGCCTTGTCCGTCTCGAGCGTGATCAGCGCGTCCTCGACCACGATCGTGTCGCCCTCCGCGACCAGCACCTCGATGACGTCGACGTCGCTGAAATCGCCGATGTCGGGCACGCGCACGGTTTGCACGCCACCGCCATCCGCGTCTTCACCGCTGGCGCCGTCGTCGCTGTCGCCGCCCTGGCTCGCGGCGTCGTCGCCTGCCGAACTCTCGCTGCCCGCCGAGTCCTCGGCACCCGACTCGTCGGAATCGCCGTCGTCGCCGTCGCCACTGTCGCCGCCGGCGACCTGCAACTTGCCGATCGTGTCGCCCGAGTTGACCTTGTCGCCGACGCTGACGCTCAGCGTGTCGATGACGCCGTCGGCCGGTGCCGGCACGTCCATCGTCGCCTTGTCGGTTTCCAGCGTGATCAGGCCGTCCTCGGCCTTGACCTCGTCGCCGCTCTTGACCAGCACCTCGATGACTTCCACGTCCGAGAAGTCGCCAAGGTCCGGGATGATGATGTCCTGCGTGTCCGCCACGATGAGCTCCGTCTATGCCGCGTTCAAAGCGTGACCGGATCGGGTTTTTCCGGGTCGATGCCGTACTTCTCGATCGCCTGGCTAACGGTCTTCTGGTCCAGCGCACCGTCGTCGGCGAGCGCTTTCAGCGCGGTCACGGCGATGTATCGCTTGTCCACCTCGAAGTGCTGCCGCAGCGGCTTGCGCGCGTCGGAGCGGCCGTAGCCGTCCGTGCCCAGCGTCACGTAGGTGCCCGGGACCCAGCGCTGGATCTGGTCGGGGATGATCTTCATGTAGTCGGTGGCCGCGACGAAGGGACCCTTGCGGCCGTCCAGCTTGGCCTCGAGGTAGCTCTTCTTCGGCGGATGCTCGGGATGCAGCTGGTTCCAGCGCTCGACCGCCAGCGCCTCGCGGCGCAGCTCGTTGAAGCTCGTGACCGACCAGACGTCCGACGGGATGCCGAAGTCGTCGCGCAGCAGCTCTGCCGCGCCCAGCACCTCGCGCAGGATCGTGCCAGAGCCCATCAGCTGCGGCCTGACCTGGCCCTGGCTGCCGACGTCGAGCAGGTACATGCCCTTCAGGATGCCGTCCTCGACTCCCTGCGGCATCGGCGGGTGCACGTAGTTCTCGTTCATGCAGGTGATGTAATAGAACACGTTCTCCTGCTCGCCGATCATGCGTCGCAGGCCGTCCTGGATGATGACGGCGAGCTCGTAGGCGTAGGTCGGATCGTAGGACACGCAGTTCGGGATCGTCGACGCGGCGACCAGGCTGTGGCCGTCCTGGTGCTGCAGGCCCTCGCCCGCGAGGGTCGTGCGCCCGGCCGTGCCGCCGATCAGGAAGCCGCGCGCCTGCAGGTCGCCGCCGGCCCAGATGAAGTCGCCGATGCGCTGGAAACCGAACATCGAGTAATAGATGTAGAACGGCACCGTCTGCAGCGCGTGGTTGCTGTAGGACGTCCCCGAGGCGAGCCAGGAGCAGAACGCGCCGGCCTCGTTGATACCTTCCTCGAGAATCTGGCCCTTCTTGTCCTCCTTGTAGAACATGAGCTGGTCCGCGTCCTGCGGCGTGTACAGCTGGCCCTTCGACGAGTAGATGCCGACCTGCCGGAACATGCCCTCCATGCCGAAGGTCCGCGCCTCGTCCGGGACGATCGGCACGATGTGCTTGCCGAGCTGCTTGTCGCGGATCAGCGAGGTGATGATGCGCACGAAGGCCATCGTCGTCGAGGCTTCGCGCTCGCCGGTGCCTTCGAGCTGGTTCTTGAACAGCTCGAGCGGCGGCACGTGCAGCGGTTCGGCCTTCGTGCGCCGCGTCGGCAGGTAGCCGCCGAGTTTCTTGCGCCGCTCGTGCAGGTATTCGAGTTCCGCGCTGTCGGCATCCGGCTTGCAGTACGGCACGTTGTCGATGTCCTTGTCCGAGACCGGGATGTTGAAGCGGTCGCGGAAGGCCTTCAGCGCATCGAGGTCCAGCTTCTTCTGCTGGTGCGCGATGTTCTGGCCCTCGCCGGCCGCGCCCATGCCGAATCCCTTGACCGTCTTGACCAGGATCACGGTCGGCTGGCCCCGGTGCTTCACGGCCGCGTCGTAGGCCGCGTACACCTTCAGGGGATCGTGGCCGCCGCGGTTCAGGCGCCAGATCTCGTCGTCGGACATGTTGGCGACCATCTCGGCGGTTTCCTTGTACTTGCCGAAGAAATGCTCGCGCACGTAGGCGCCGCCCTTGGCCTTGAAGTTCTGGTACTCGCCGTCGACGCACTCCTCCATGACCCGCCGCAGCAGGCCCTTGTGATCGCGCGCCAGGAGCGGGTCCCAGCGCGAGCCCCAGATGACCTTGATCACGTTCCAGCCGGCACCGCCGAAGGCCGCCTCCAGCTCCTGGATGATCTTGCCGTTGCCCCGCACCGGGCCGTCGAGCCGCTGCAGGTTGCAATTGACGACGAAGATCAGGTTGTCCAGGCCCTCGCGCACCGGCATCGTGATCGCGCCCATCGACTCCGGCTCGTCCATTTCGCCGTCGCCCATGAAGGCCCAGACCTTGCGGTCGGACGGCTGGATCATCTCGCGGTGCTCGAGGTAACGCATGAAGCGTGCCTGGTAGATCGCCATCATCGGGCCGAGGCCCATCGACACGGTCGGGAACTGCCAGAACTCCGGCATCAGCCACGGATGCGGGTAGGAGGACAGGCCGCCGCCGCCGACCTCCTGGCGGAAGCGCATCAGCTGCGCCTCGTCCAGCCGGCCCTCGAGGTAGGCGCGTGCGTAGATGCCGGGCGACGAATGACCCTGGACGAAAACCATGTCGCCGCCATGCTCGTCATTCGGCGCGCGCCAGAAATGATTGAAGCCGACCTCGTACATCGTCGCGCAGGACGCATAGCTCGAGATGTGGCCGCCGTACTCGGTGCTCTTGCGATTCGCCTGCACGACCATGGCCATGGCGTTCCAGCGCAGGTACGCCTCCAGCCGGCGCTCGATCGTGCGGTCGCCCGGGTACTCGGGCTGACGCCCGGTCGAGATCGTGTTCACGTAGGCCGTATTCGGGCTGTACGGCAGGTAGGCACCGGAGCGACGGGAGAAGTCGATCATCCGGTTGAGCAGGAAATGCGCGCGCTCCGGACCGTGCACCCGCAGCACGGAGTCGATCGACTCCAGCCATTCGCGCGTCTCGGTCGGGTCGATGTCGTCGAATCGGTTGAAATCGCTCATATACTGTCCACGTACCTGCCTGCGTAGATCGTCAGAATGGGGTCGCCGCGTCGCTGCCTTCGCCCGCCGGAGACTGCGGGCACCCGGACTTGCGGCGATCGGCGGCATCGCGTGAACTCGATCCGGGGTCCTGCTAGGATCACCCGTCCCGTGCACGGGCCGCCGTGCCGCGCGGCGCGACGCCATTGTCGTTGTTCAGGCCCGTATTATGGCCATTCCGTCAGCAAAGGTCAGTACCGCAATGCCAGCCTTTCCCGCAGACCAGTTCACCGGCACGCCGATCCGCCTGGTACAGGCCCCCGGCAAGCCGACCGCGAAGTCTCTCGAAACCGTCGACCTGCTGCTGGTCGTCGTGCCGCGCGGGGCCAAGGCCGCCACCTGGAACGCTTTGCCGCAAGGCGCAAAACTGAAGTTGCTGACGAAACGATGCAAGCCGAATGCCGTGCCGTCCGCCTCCAGTCGCCTGCCGAACAAGCGCCAGACGGCGATCGCGGTCGGCGAGCTGAAACGCGGCGAGACGGCCTTCGAGACGCTCGGCTTCGCGCGCAAGATGCTGGCCCAGGCGAGCGGCGAGAAGATCTCGACGCTCGGCATCTGGGTTGCAGGCTTCGACGGCGATACCGCGCGGCGCGTGGTCGAAGCGATGGTCGCCGCGGCGCTCGCGGCCGCGCACGTCCTGCCGCACTTCAAGTCGAAGGCCCCGCCGCCGCCGTACCGGACCGTCCGCCTGCTGGGTCTCGACGAGCGCCTCGACCTGGACCGGGTCGAAGCCGAGGCCGCCGGCAACAACCTCGCGCGTTCTTTCACGGGCCTGCCGTCCAACAAGCTCGACGCACCCGAGTACTGCGCGCTGCTGAAGGGGCTCGCGAAAGAACACGGCTGGGCGTACAAGCGCTACGGCGTCGCCGATCTCGAAAAGCTCGGCGCCGGCGCTTTTCTCGCGGTTGCGCAGGGCAACGAGGACGACAGCGCGGCGATGGTCCGGCTGCGCTACCGGCCCGACGGCAAGGCCGCGCAACCGGCGCTGACGCTGGTCGGCAAGGGCATCATTTTCGACACCGGCGGCACCAACCTGAAGCCGTTCAACTCGATGCTCGAGATGCACATCGACATGGGTGGCAGCGCCGTGGCGGTCGGTGTGCTGCTCACGATTACGCAGCTCGGGCTGCCCTACCCCGTCGACTGCTGGCTCGCGATCACCGAGAATCGCACCGGGCCGCACGCCTACAAGTCGCAGGACGTCATCACGGCGGCGAACGGCAAGACCATCCAGGTCATCCACACGGACGCCGAGGGCCGCATGGTGCTCGCGGATGCGCTGCACTTCGCGGGTAAAGACAAGCCGAAGCTCATGATCGACTACGCGACGCTGACCGGCGCCTGCGTGAACGCCGTCACGACGCGCTACAGCGGCGTGTTTACGAACCGGCCCGACTGGCACCCGGTCCTGAAGCGCGGCGGGCGCGACAGCGGCGAGCGCGTCTGGCCGTTCCCTGTCGACAAGGAATTCCTGGCGGAACTCGCCAGCGACACGGCCGACATCAAGCAGTGCTCGCCGAACGGCGGCGGCGATCACATCCTCGCAGCCACCTTCCTGAACGAGTTCGTGCCCAAGGACGTGCCCTGGGTGCACGTCGACTTGTCGGCATGCACGCGCAAGGGCGGTCTCGCGCACGTGCCGACGACGATTACCGGGTTCGGCGTGCGCTTCACGATGAACCTGCTGCTCGACCAGGGCCTGCTCGCCGGCGACAAGGCATGAGCGACGTGCGCGGCATCGCCGATCGCTTTCGCGGCTTCCTGCCGGTCGTCGTCGACGTCGAGACCGGCGGCTTCAATTCGCAGACCGACGCGCTGCTCGAGATCGCGGCAGTGCTGGTGGAATCGCAGGCAGATGGCACGCTGACGCGCGGCGAGACCTTTCGCTACCACGTCAAGCCCTTCGAGGGTGCAAACATGGAACCGGCCTCGATGGCGGTCAACGGCATCGACCCGCACCATCCTCTGCGGCCGGCTATCGACGAGCGCGACGCGCTGCAGCGCGTGTTCCGGGAAGTGCGCCGGGCCGTGCGCGATACCGGCTGCTCGCGCGCCGTGCTGGTCGGCCACAACGCGTCCTTCGACCTCGGCTTCCTGAATGCCGCGGTCGAACGCTCGGGGATCAAGCGCAACCCCTTCCACCCGTTCAGCTGTTTCGACACGGCGACGCTGTGCGGCGTCGCCTATGGCCAGACGGTGCTCGCGCGCGCCGCGAAGGCGGCCGGCCTCGACTGGGACGAGGCCAGGGCACACTCGGCCGCGTATGACGCCGAGGTGACCGCCGACGTCTTTTGCGACGTCGTCAATCGCTTCAAACCGGTGTTCGAGTCGACGACGCCGCGCGACGACTGGGAAACGGTCAAGAAGGAGACCGACAGCGCCGGTCTCGGCTGATCAGGCCGACTCGGCGGCGTCCTGCCCGTCGAGCAGTTTCGCCAGTTCTCCCGAGTGGTACATCTCGACGACGATGTCGCAGCCGCCGACCAGTTCGCCGTTGACGTAGAGCTGCGGGTAGGTCGGCCAGTTCGAGTAGCTCTTGAGCTCCTCGCGCAGCTCCGGGTCCTCGAAGATGTTGACGTAGGCGAACGGTTTGCCGATCGACTTCAGCGCCGCCACTGTCTGGCCGGAGAAACCGCACTGCGGGAAATCCGGCGTGCCTTTCATGTACAGGAGCACCGGGTTCTCCCGGAGCTGCGATTCGATTCTTTCCTTGACGTCCACGTTTATCTCTCGCTTTGCAATCTTTACTGGTTGGGGCCGGCCGGCCGGGAATCAAGGCCCCGGCTATTCGCGCACGACCGCTATGCGGTTGTCGACGGCGCGCACCGTCGCGACGCCCGCCGCGATCTCGCCCGCGCGCTGGCGCGCCGCGTAGCTGCCGACGGTCCCGCGCAGCGTGACCCGGCCGGCCATCGTCGTCACGTCGACAGCGTACAGGCCGACGACCGGGTCTGCCTGCAGGCTGCGGCTGACCGCGGCGCTGGTGCTCGCATCGCCGGCCGCGGTCGCCGACCCCGGCGCGGCCGCGCCGTTCGCACCCTGGCCGCCGCTCAGCATCAGCGCGGTGCAGCCGCTCAAGGCGATCAGGGTGATACAGACGGCGAGGGTTTTCACGGGCGGTTTTCCGGCAGCGGCGGGCACGGCATTGTACGCCAGCGGCTGCCGGCGCGCAGCGCTCAGCTGCGCTCCGCCAGCCTCGCGATGACGGCGTGCTGCTCCTCGGGCGACAGGCCGGCCCAGGCGACGATCTCGTCCAGCGTGCGCCGGCAGCCGACGCAGACGTCGTTCTCGTCCAGCGTGCACACGCGGATACAGGGGGACGGCGGGTTGTCGGGGCGTGGTGGCGCCTGCTCGGTCATGGCGGCGAATCTGCTCGGGCGTGGCCCGATTATCGTGGATACGGCGTCGCTTGCAATGCCGCGCGCGCCGCAGCACCTGCCGGGCAACTGATTTTCGCGGGCGTTGACTCTATAATGTGCGCGCCATCGGGGGCGCCAGGGCAGGCTCGTCAGCGCCGACTTTCCCGCCAGGCGGCGGGCCGTATCGTAATCCCAGGGAGAACAGAATAATGAATCCGCTCAATACGATTAAGGGAACGATCATCGCCGGGCTCGTGTTGTCGATCATCGTGGTCGTGGCAACGCCGGGCATGCACATCGTCGTACCGCCGACGATCAACTCGGTCGTCATCTGGGCCCACGTCTTCGCGGGCATCGTCTGGATCGGCCTGCTCTACTACTTCAACTTCGTCCAGGTGCCGGCGCTCGCCGAAGCCGCCAGCGACGAAGGGGGGCCCGGCGGCGCGGGCATCAGCAAGTACGTCGCGCCGCGCGCGCTGCTCTGGTTCCGCTGGGGCGCGCTGTTCACCTGGCTGACCGGCGCGGCCTACCTCGGCCACATCGGCAAGCTCGACGACGCCTTCGCGCTCGGCATGCTGACCGACCCTGTCGATCCCTACTCGCTGACGATCGGCATCGGCGCCTGGTTCGGCACGATCATGCTGTTCAACGTCTGGATCCTGATCTGGCCGAACCAGAAAAAGGTGCTGGGCATCGTCGAGGCCAGCGCGGAGCAGATCGCCAGCGCCAAGCGCACCGCGTTCCTCGCCTCGCGCACCAACACGATGCTGTCGATCCCGTTGCTGCTCAGCATGATCGGGGCCCACCACGGCTGGTTCATGTAGGCACGCGCGGCACACGCAAGCGCCCGGGAAGCCCTGCCTCGTGCCGGGCTTCTCTCGTTGGAGACCGCCATGCAGACCGAGCTGCAGGCCATCATTCGCGACAATGTCGCCGCCGCGCTCGCCGAGGATGTCGGCTCCGGCGACCTGACCGCCGCGCTGGTGCCGGCCGGCAGCCGCGCGCGGGCGCGCATCGTCGCCCGTGAAACGCTGACGCTCGCCGGCCGGCCCTGGGTCGACCAGGTGTTCCTGGCGCTGGACCCGGGCGCAGCGATCGACTGGCGCTGCCGCGACGGCGACGAAGTCGCCGCGGGCGCGACGATCTGCCTGCTTGCCGGCGACGCCCGCGCGCTCCTGACCGGCGAACGCACCGCGCTCAATTTCCTGCAAACACTGTCCGGTACCGCGACGGCGGCCGCGCGCTGCGTCGCGGCCGTCGCACACACGAAGGCCCGGATCCTCGACACCCGCAAGACGATCCCGGGCCTGCGCGCGGCGCAGAAATACGCGGTGCGCACGGGCGGCGCGACGAATCATCGCCACGGCCTGTACGACGCGATCCTGATCAAGGAAAACCACATCGCCGCGGCCGGCAGCCTGCCGGCCGCGGTCGCGGCCGCGCGCGCGGTCGACGACAGCGTGCTGCTGGAGGTCGAAGTCGAGACGCTGGATCAGCTGCAGGAGGCGCTGGCCGCCGGCGTGCGCCGCATCCTGCTGGATAATTTCGACCTGGACGGTCTCGCGCAGGCCGTGGCGCTGAATCGCCGCGCCGGGGCGCCGCCGGCCGAGCTGGAAGCGAGCGGCGGCCTCGCGGCGGAAGATCTCGCCGCCGTCGCGGAAACCGGGGTCGACTACATTTCGACGGGTGCAATCACGAAGCACCTGCGCGCCGCGGACCTGTCGATGCGTTTCGAGTAGCGGCGCCGCCTCAGGCGACCGCGCGGGTAACCCGCTTCGGTTCCGAGACCCCGTAGCCCTGGGCGTAGTCGATGCCCATGCCGCGCAGCATCGTGATGATCTCCTCGTTCTCGGCGAACTCGGCGATCGTCTGCTTGCCGGTCAGGTGGCCGATCTCGTTGATCGAGCGCACCATTTCGCGGTCGATGGGGTCGTGCAGGATTTCCTTGACGAAGCTGCCGTCGATTTTCAGGAAGTCGACCGGGAAGTGCTTCAGGTAGCCGAACGAGGACAGGCCGGTGCCGAAGTCGTCCAGCGCAAACTTGCAGCCGAGCTCCTTCAGGGCGTTGATGAAGCGGTTGGCCTGCGAATAGCTGGCGATGGCCGCTGTCTCGGTGATCTCGAAGCACACTTTCGTCGCGTCCAGCCCGCTCACCTGGAACTGTTCGATGACGAAAGGCAGGAACTTCTCGTCGCCGAGACTCTGGCCCGACAGGTTGATCGAGCACAGCGACAGCCGCTCGCGCTCGTCCGCCTCTGAGACCAGCCAGCGGAACGCGTTGCGGATAACCCAGCGGTCGATGTTCGGCGTGATGCCGTAACGCTCGGCGGCGGCAATGAACAGCTCCGGCGAAATCACGCCGCCCTGCTCGTCACGCATGCGCAGCAGAATCTCGTAGTGCGAGCCCGCGTCCTCGGCCTGTAACGGCAGGATCGTCTGCCGGAACAGCTCGAAGCGATTCTCCTCGAGCGCGTTGTTGATGCGCGCGGCCCACTGCATCTCGCGGCGCCGGCGCATCAGGTCGATGTCGTTTTCCTGGAAGCTGTGGATGCGATTGCGGCCGGCCTCCTTCGCCGCGGCACAGGCGCTGTCGGCGGCCGACAGCAGGGCCGCGACGTCCTCGTTCTCGGCCGTGATCGGCACGACGCCGATCGACACGCCGAGGCGGAAGCTGCGATCGTCCCACATGAACTTGAAATCGCCGATCGCGACGCGCAGCGTCTCGGCCGTCTGCATGGCCTCCTCGAGGCTGCAGCTTTCGAGCAGCACGCCGAACTCGTCGCCGCCGAGTCGCGCGAGCGTGTCGCGCCAGCGGATCTTCGATTTCAGCAGCGCGCCGAGCTGGCCGAGCAGCGCGTCGCCGGCCGAGTGGCCGCAAGAGTCGTTGACGATCTTGAACTGGTCGAGATCCAGGTACAGCAGCGCGTAGGAGGTCTCTCGCGCCCGCGCGCTCTTCAGCGCGCGCTCCAGGCGGTTCTCGAATTCGCGCCGGTTGACCAGGCCGGTCAGGATGTCGTGGCTGGCGTGGTAGCTCAGGCGACGGTTCAGCTCGCGCGACTCGCTGACGTCGTGGAAGACCAGCACGCCGCCGGTGACCTCGCCCTTGCCGTTCCTGATCGGTGACGCCGTGCTCTCGATGTAGAGCTCGTTGCCGTCGCGGCGGATCAGCAGCGTCGGCCGCACGGACTTGATCGGCCGGTTGCGGCGTATCGACACGGCCAGCGGATTCTCGAGCGGCTCACAGGTCTCCTCGTGGAAACCCCGGAATATCTCGTCGACCGGGCGCCCGCTGGCGTCGTCCACCTTCCAACCGGTGAGGTCCTCGGCAACCGGGTTGATGTACTCGACTACGCACTCGGCATTGGTCGTCACGACGCCGTCGCCGATCGAACGCAGCGTGATCTGGGCGCTCTCTTTTTCGCGAAACAGCGCCTCTTCGTACAGCTTGCGCTCGGTGATGTCGACCTCGACCCCGAGCAGCCGGATCAGCCGGCCGCGCTCGTCCTGGCGCGCCTTGGCCCGGCTCGCCATCCAGCGCCATTCGCCGTTCTGGTGCTTCATGCGGTGCACGGACTCGAAGAACGGCGACTTGCCCTCGAGGTGCTCGCGCATCTTGGCCTGCACGCGCGCCATGTCGTCGGGATGCACCAGCCGGTACCAGTCGGGCGCGACGTCGGAGTCGTCGCTGTAGCCGAGCATCGCCTTCCAGCGCGGCGAGAGCTTCAGCCGCTTGGTCTGGCCGTCAAAGTCCCAGATGCCGTCGTTGGCGGTCAGGCTGACGAGCTCGTTGCGGTCTTCCATCTCGTGCAGCAGTTCGCTCGTGCGGACGCGCTCGAGGCCGGAGGCGAGCGATGCGCCGATCAGTTTCAGCAGCAGGTGGCGCCCCGCGCCCCAGCCCTCGACCGGCCGTTCGTTCGCGACGGCAAGGAAGCCCGCTATCTCGTCGCGCACGCAGAAGCCGATCGCCAGCATCGAGCCGATCCCGAGCTCCGCGAGCCGTGCGTACTCGGGCCGGGCGGCCTCACCGTTCGTCGCCGTGTCGGCGATCTCGACGAGGCGCAGGTGTCCGAGCCGCTGGGTAAGCCACGGCCAGTCGTCCAGTGATTCGCGCGCCAGCGCGTCGGGATTGCAGGCGCAGAACACCGAGCTCGACGCGAGCACGGAATCGATCGCGCTCGCGGATTCGTCGAAAAGCGCGAGGAAGGCCGCATCGCAGCCGGCAGCCTCCGGCAATTCGGCGATGTTGTCGCGCAGCTGCGCGTTGACCCGGGCCGGGTCGATCTGCTGCAGGCTGACGGCGATCTTCGTTTGCAATGCGTCCGCCGAACCGCGGTCGCGCTCGCCGGCACGCGGTCGGCGACGCTGCGCGACGAAAGTACCGGTCTTGTCGATGCCGGAGGGATCGTTCATGCCGTCGTGGGCTGCTCCGTCTGCTGCTGCTTTTCGTCCGGGCCGGGCGGCCGCAGACACGCTGGCATTCTGACACGATCTCTCGGAAACACAAGATAAGTGGTTGTAATTTTGCGCATTCTCATCGCCCGAAACCGGACCGTGTCAACCCGTCACGGCCCGCCACGTTGTGAACCTGACTATCACGGACCGATGCCGGGAGATCATCATGAGATTGTCGAACGACCGACTGCCGGGCGCGGCGCGCCTGTACAACCCATGGAGCTGGGTCAGCCTCTTCACCCTCGCACTCTTGTTGTCCGCCTGCGGCGGCGGTGGCGGCGGTGGCGGCCAGGCGGAGACGCCGCCTGCCGTGGCCGTCTGCGACCCCGCGGATTCGTCGACCTTCGCCGAGTGCGGGACGCTGTTCGTGGGCCTGACCGACGCCGACGGCGACTTCCTGAGCTACAGCGTCGACGTCGTCTCGCTGGAACTCGAGAAGGCCAACGGTGCCGTCGTCGAGACGCTGCCGAATTCGGCCCGCATCGATTTCGCGCAGTACGTCGACCTGACCGAGTTCGTAACCGCGGCGAACATCCCGCCGGGCACCTACGTGTCCGGCAGCATCACGCTGGACTATGCCGACGCCGAGGTCTTCGTCGAGGCCGGCGGCGCGGCGAAGGCCGCTACGGTCGTGGATGCCGATGGCGCGCCGCTCGGCCGGACGACCCTGCGCATCGCGCTCGCGGATCGCAACCGGCTCGTCATCACGCGTGGCCGGCCCGCCCTGCTGACGGTCGACTTCGACCTCGGCGCCTCGCACGTCGTCGACCTGGCGCCGGACCCGGCCACCGCGACGGCCGAGCCGTTCATACTCGCGGAGATCGACCCGGTCGAGGAAAAGGAGATCCGCGTACGCGGCCCGGTGGTCGCGGTCGACGAGGCTGCGCTGACCTACACGGTCGCGCTGCGGCCGTTCTATCGACCGGACGGCGATTTCGGCCGGGTCGTCGTGCACATCGCCGACGAGACCGAGTTCGAGGTCGACGAAATGCTGGCGACCGGCGCGGACGGTCTCGCCCTGCTTGCGGCCGCCGGCACCGGCACGGCCAGCGTGGCGCTCGGCACGCTCGACGTCGCCGCGCGCGAGTTCACCGCGGACCTCGTGCTGGCCGGCAGCAGCGTGCCTGGCAACGGGCTCGACGCGCTGCACGGCAACGTCATCGCGCGCCATGGCAACGAGCTCGTCGTGCGCGGCGCGACGATCGTGCCGCGCAGCGACCGGCCCTTCTTCCGTGACGACGTCGTCGTTACGGTCGGCCCGGATACCAGGGTGTTCAAACGCGGGCACGACGCGCTGCTCGACATTGGCGCGCTGTCCGTCGGCCAGGCCGTCACGGTGCGCGGCAGCGTTACCGCCAACGACGAACTCGGCGTCGCGCTGGACGCGACCGCGGGCGCCGTGCGCATGCACGTGACCCGCGTCGCCGGCATCGCCCGCAGCGTCACGACCGGGCAGCTCGACATCGAGCTGCAGTCGATCGATCGCCGGCGTGCCGCGATCTTCGACTTCACCGGCACGGGTCCGACCCCGGACCTCGATGCGGACCCGGCGAACTACGAGATCGCCACCGGCGCGCTGTCGCTGGCCGCGCAGGCGGCGGGCAAACCGGTCGTAGTGCTGGGCTTCCCGACCGCGTTCGGCACGGCGCCGCCCGACTTCGACGCCGGTACCGTGGTCGACTTCGCCGCCGTGCGCAGCGTGCTGGGCATAGGCTGGGGCAGCGACGGCAGCACCGCGCCGTTCCTGTCGATGAACGCTGACGGGCTGGTGCTGGACAATACGAACCCCGCGATCGACCTGCGCCACTACGTCCGCCAGGGCCCGGTGCTGATCGACCTGACCGCGCTCGACAGCGGCACGCTGATCGTCCCGGCAACGGACGGCCGCACGCTGTATGCACTGAAGACCGCGGACAGCCTGCAGCTGTACGCCGCGTTCGACGAGTTCGTCGACGCGCTGACGAGCGGGCTGGACGGCGCCAACGCCGCGCGGTCGATGTACGCGCGCGGCAGCTACGACGCGGACGCCAACGTGTTCACGGCCCGGACGCTCGGCGTCCACCTGCTGGAAGCAGCGCCGTAGGCCCCGCTGTCCCCCGCCCCGGGGCGCGTTCCGGGGCCGACACCCCGCGCAGGGATGCGCGGGGTGTTTCTTTTCAGGCCGCGGCGGCCAGGGCCGCGCGGCGCTCGATCAGTCGCTGCCAGTTCTCGAGCGAGTAGATCTGCAGGTAGGCCGCCGCGAGGCGTCCCGCCTTGTGCATCGCGACCACTGCATCGTCCGCCAGCGCCGACAGCTTCTCGGCATCGATACTGACGTAGCTGGCCAGCGTGATCTCCTCACCGCCGTTCTCCGGCGTGTGCGTCGCGCGCTGCGCCGCCAGCAGGCCGAGCTCCTTCAGCTGCTGGCAGAATTCCACCGTGCGCTTGCGCTCCGCCTCGTACTGCGCACAGAAGCGCATGAGGTCTTCCGTCTCGCGCGTCACCTTGCCGTCTGCGAAAAACGGGTATTTCGGGTCGCGGGTCACGGTCGGCGCCTTGCGGTCGACGGCGACGGCAACGCGACCGTCGCGCTCGCCGGCAAACGCGAACGGGTGGCAGCGCAGGTAGGCCGGCACGTAGCGGCCTTCGGCCCAGTGACCGTCCTGCATGAACAGGTTGCGGTCCTCGAGGACGCCGACGACCGCGACGGGAAACGGGGTCTCCAGGTTCGTGAAGACGACCGGGTAGTCGCGCGCCGCGCTGAAGATCTCGGGCAGCGTCACCGGCACGGCGCGAACCCCGGCGGCGAAGGCGTAGGGCGTCGCGGACGGCGTGAGGCCCAGTTCGCCGTGCTGTTGCAGCGTCAGCAGCTCCGGCTGCTCGTAGAGAAACAGGTTGCCCGGCGCCGCGCTGGCGCCATCTGCGGTATCGGTCATGTCGTCGCTCGGTAGCGGAGGAAGCGGATCGGCCCGGCTTCGTGCGGGCAACACCGGGCGGGAGGGAATGGTGCCGGTTAGGTGACTCGAACACCTGACCCCATCATTACGAATGATGTGCTCTACCAACTGAGCTAAACCGGCACGGGTTCTTGCCGCGGGCGCCCGGGTTTTCCGGGGGCGCGAGTATAGCGTCGCGCCGGCGTGCGCGCCACACCGCGCCGGGCCCGCGCGTCAGCGGCGGTTGCGCACCCGGATCATGACCTCCACGCCCTCGGTCTCGGTGCCCTCGGGCAGCGGCGGCAGGCCGGCGATCTCGACCTGGTCGGCCGGGATGTCGGTCAGCTCGCCCGAGTCGACGTGAAAGAAATGGTGGTGCGGATGGGTCGTCGAGTCGTAGAACTTGCGGACCGGGTCGACGGTCAGTTCCCGCACCAGGCCGCATTCACTGAACAATTTCAGCGTGTTATAGACGGTCGCCTTGGACACGCGGCGGCCGTCGCGGCGCAGCTGGTCGATGATCTGGTCGGCCGCCAGGTGCTGCGGCCGCGCCAGCAGGATCTCGGCCACTTCCAGCCGCTGCGGCGTGGGCAACACGCCGCAGGCCCGGAGCCGTGCTTCGATGTCCTGTCGGGTCATGCTTACTCGCTCGATCAAAATCAGTCGCTTGCGCAGTATAGACGAAACCGGGCCCGCAGCGGAAAGCCCCTGTTTCCGGGTCGAGCGGCGGCAAATGCGGGCTGCGGCGGTGCGCCGGCGAACCGTATGCTGCATGCCCGTATCCGGAGGTTCAGCCGATGCCCGACCGGCGCCCGCGCGGCTACAGCCTGTACGAACTGCTGCTGACGCTGGCGATCGCGAGCGTCGTGCTCGGCCTCGGCGTGCCGTCCTTCGCCACGCTCGCGGCCGACCGGCGCATCACGGCGCAGCTCGACCCGCTGTTCCACGCCGTGCACCGGGCGCGCAAGGCCTCGATCGTGCGCCGCCGGGTCGTGACGCTGTGCGCGAGCGCGGACGGCAAGCAGTGCGACGACAGCTACGACTGGTCGGCCGGCTGGATCGTCTTCGTCAATCGCGACCGTGACGAGCCGCCGCGGCGCGACGCGGACGAGCCGCTGCTCGTGGTTCACGCGGGCGACGCGCGGACGGCCGTCACGGCCAACCGGCGCGCGTTCACGCTGCGCTCGACCAAGCTGCGCGCGACGAACGGCACGCTCGTCGTCTGCGACCGGGCCGGCCGCGGCACGAGCCGGGCGCTGGTCGTCAGCTACACCGGCCGGCCGCGGGTGGCGCGGACCACGAGCCGCGGCGACGCGTGGCGCTGCGCAGATTAAGTAAAATAGAGCCAGCGAAAATACGCCACTCGTCCGCGCGGCGCGCCCGCTCGTCGGGTTTCGCCGGGACTTCAAAGGAGGCCGGCGTATAGTGCGGCGCATGAACAGACGAACCCAGCACGGCTTTACCGTGTACGAGCTGATGATCACGCTGCTGATCGCCGGGATCATCCTGGTGATCGGTGTGCCGAACATCACCGAGTTCACGCGCAACAGCCGCATCACCGGCACCGCCAACGACATCCACTCGAGCTTCCTGCTCGCGCGCTCGGAGGCGGCCCGCGCCAAGGCCAACGTGACGATCTGCACGAGCTCGAACTCGATGGACGCCGCCGCGCAGTGCGACGGCGGGCCGTTCGACGACGGCTGGATCATCTTCGTCGACGTGAACGGCGACATCAATGTCGACGATCCCGCGGACGAGCCGATCCTGCGGCGGCACCCGGCCATCCCCGACGCCATCGACGTCACCACCAACGGCGGCGCCGCCTACTTCAGCTTCGCGCCGACCGGGCTCGGCCGTGGCGACATCGGCGGCGGACCCGCGGTACAGACGGCGGTGATCTGCGACGAGCGCGGCAACCAGGCGGCGGCCGGCGGCTGGTCGTCCGCGCGCTTCCTCGTCGTGACGCCGATCGGCCGCGCCACGATCCTGCGCGACGTCAACCAGATCACGAACGCCGGTGGCTGCCCCTGAGCGGGCGCCTGCAAGGGATGGACAAGCAGATGACAAGAACAATGCGTAATCGAACACTGCCGGCGGCGCGCGGGATGCGCGGCTTCACGCTGATCGAAGTGCTGATCGCCCTGATCATCATGTCCGTCGGCATGCTCGGCATCGCCGGCCTCTACGTGCACAGCATGCAGGCCGGCCGCACCTCGCTGTTCCGGCACAACGCGGTAATCCTCGCCGGCGACGTCGCCGACCGCATCCGGGCGAACCCGCGTGCCGGTGCCGCCTACGCCGGCGCGGGCGCGGACAACAACTGCGTTGCCGGCGGCGTCGACTGCACGGCCGCGGAGATGGCAGCACACGACATCTTCCTGTGGGACCAGCAGGCGGCCGCGACGCTGCCGAACGGCGACGTGGCCATCGTCTACGACAACGGCGTGGACCCGCCGACCTACGCGATCACGGTCTCCTGGGACGAGCCCGGGGAAAACCTGAACTATTCGATCACGATCCCGGTATTCGAGATTTGAACATGAAGGCAATCGAAACACGCCATGCGCATGCCGGCCGCCAGCGAGGCATGACGCTCATCGAACTGATGGTCGCCCTCGCGATCGGCACCTTCCTGATCGTCGGCGCCGTGCAGGTCTACAACCAGAGCCGGCAGGCGTTCGTCATCAACGAGTCGATCGCGCGCGTGCAGGAGACCGCCCAGTTCGCGATGGACACGATCGAGGCGGACCTGCGCATGGCCAGCAACTTCGGCCGCAATTCGCGCGGCGCGGCGGTCGAGGGCCGCTCGCTGACCGCCCAGCCGAACCCGAACGGGCTGCCGGTACCGGCCGCCTGCGGCGCCGACTGGGCGCTCGACCTGATCCGCCCGGTCGAGGGCGACAACAACGCCTACGGCCTGCCCTGCGCCGCGAACGGCGGCGCGATGGCGAACTCCGACACGGTGACGACGCGCCGCGCGACGGTCGCGCCGACCGCGCCGGCCGCCGGGCGCCTGCAGGTCCAGTCGACGCGCATCCAGGGCGAGCTGTTCGCGGACGGCGTCGTGCCGTCGGCGTTCAACCCGGCCACGTCGGCGACCCACGACCTGCTGGTCAACACCTATTACGTGGCCGCGGACTCGGCGCTGATTCCCGGCGTGCCGACGCTGCGGCGCAAGTTGCTGATCGGCGGGGGCGCACCGGCGGTGCTCGACCAGCTGGTCCGCTCAGATGGCCAGGACCGGGACGGCCGCG
>ERZ869936.549-NODE-549-length-34644-cov-5.893521_pt1 | contig 34644 bp, 41 predicted proteins | sample MGYA00520876_ERZ869936 | MGnify/ENA primary metagenome ERZ869936 (study PRJEB32218, sample SAMN09650985) | biofilter metagenome | isolation source: enrty point of leading RO module | place: Saudi Arabia: Thuwal, RO plant located on Red Sea | collected 2016-02-17 ... | reverse complement strand
GATAACTTTACCGACAGTGTCTACTAAAGATCCGCCTAATAATTTAGATAACATTGATTAGAGGTATTGAGCGGCTACCCAGCCGATAACTAGACCGATTACTAGCCATTTTTTCTTTGGGTGTTGTTCCCAAAGGTCTTTTATCCATTTTGTGTTCATTAGAATACTCCTTTAAATGGTTTCTTCTTAACTTGAACAGGTTTTTGACCAGCAGTCTTAGACTTCATTGGATCGCTAACCGGTTCCTTGTATGGAACTTTTTTGCCATCAATAACTGTTGAATTATCTGTTGCTTTTTCCATTACTTTTTCCCCTTCCTTTTAAGTAAAGGGCTTGTTCCCTTTAATTGAATACCACATTTCTTCATAAGTCCACCCTTTTTTGCGCCTATAATTTCTCTTTCAGATTTAATTTTTCCTCGTTTATTATAAATTCTATCCTGTAATTCCATGTAACGCTCAGCATCTCTCTCAGCGTTTTCATCATCTTTTTTAAACTCTTCATCAATCGCTTTTTGATTTTCTTTTTCTCTTTTTGCCTGATCTTTTGCTAATGTTTGTACTGCCATTACTTCCTCTTCTTTAACAGTGGGCTCGTGCCTTTCATTTGCATGCCCATCTTAGCTTTTTTAATGACACCACGACCAATGAGAATATCCTTCTTAGTGACTTTGCCATCGCCGTCCATGTCTGGAAACTTTTTCTTCTTCTTTTTCATTTGACCACCTTTTTTCTTGTTATCAACTTTACCCGCATCTACTAAATCAAGTTTACGAATAGCTTTATCAAAAGCTTCTTGTGAGAGAGTTTTGTTATTTAATGATTTTTTTAAAATAGACTCGATCATCGGTCTAATTGTAGGTCCTAGTTTTTTTGGATCAGCCATATTGAAAAATTACACTATTCTATTTCTAATGCAAGTAGGCACTTTTTAGTTTCGGATCCATATTTATCTTTGCCCATTCAAATAATGTCTCTGCTTCGTCTTTACCTAAGTACAACATGTAGATTTGTCGAACAACAGAGAGATAAGCACTGGCTACAATCAAAGGATCAAACTGTTGAGTGATGTATTCTAAGCTACAAGAGGTTTGTTCACGAATAACTACTTGAAGATCCTCTAATTGTTCAGGAGTGATGTCAACTAAGTGACTTTTAAGTCCTTTTGGGACGAGACTTTCCTGCTTTTGAGAGGGCGATTGCAACTTTTTGTTTTTCTGCTCTTTTTTTGCCATATTTTTTTGCCGTTTTCCTTACTACTTTAGGTGGGTTGTCTTTTACCTCTTTAAAGGCTTCTTTTACAGACATTTTACCCCCTGATTTCCTGGTTTGAACCACATTTTTCATCAATCCCTGAAGATAATTAGTCGGTGTAAGCCTTTTCTTACGGCTTTGTTGCTTTACGAGCTGCTGAAGTTGCTTAATTTGTTGTCTTGTGAGGTTTTGAGTGGCCATTAGTTAGCTGCCCTCTTCATTTGATCACGTCTGATTGCCATTTCTTGTCTATATTCAGTCATATCCTCTGTAGATTGTATCTTTTTTTCAGTTAAATCTCTATCTTGTTTTAATTTTTCTTGGTCTAATTGAAATTGCATCATTGATTCCTGTGCTTTACGCTGAATTTCTTGACCACGAAGCTCTAATTCTTTGTTTTTAAGCTCAACAATTGGATCTTGACCTTGTTGCATTAAACCTTGTTGTTCTTCTTGTACCATTTTGTTAGTTACAACAGCAATAATTTGTGAAATTTGGTTTTCACCTTCCTCTTGAATCTGTTGCATGATCTGCGGTGGTACTTGTCCACCCATTTGCTGTGCAATTTGCATCATCTGTTGTTGTACAACTGCCTGAATCTGAGCTCGAGCTGCCAGTGCAATGTGTTCTGACACATGACCTTGTAGTATAGCAAGAACAGCGACTTGTGATTTAACTAATTGAGATGACATGAAAGAGCGATGAGCTTCAATATGTGCATCATGATTTTGTTGAATGAAAGCTTGTAGTTGTGCTCCCTTTAATGCTTGTGCATTTTCCATACCTGGATCAGTCGGAGCAGGTTGTTGAGGCGGAGGTAACAACTGTTCGATCTGTTGAACTCCTAATGCCTGATACATTCTTTTATAAGCTTCATATAAATTATGCATCTGTGGGTTAGTCTGTGCTAACTGTAGTTGCATTTGAGCCATTGTTACTCTTTGAGAAATAGAGAAAACGTTTGGATCAGAAACTGGTAAAACATCAACACGTTGATCAAAGTCTTGTGCTTTAACAAAAGAGTTTCCTCCCGCTACTTGATAGGGATACATCGGTGGTAGATAAGTAGAAAATACTTTTGCTAATAATTTAAATTCTATTTTTTGTGCGTAGTGTAATCTTTTGTGAATTGCTGACATCACCTTGGTTCCTCTTTCGAGTAAAGCCATGGTAGTGCCGACTGGCATTTCTGAACTTCCTCCCTCAGCCAATTTCATATCAGCAATAGAAGCGAACCGTCGACCAGCGTCCACGCAAAACCCTAATAAGCTGAACAGCGTGGCAGACGGTTCTTTGTACGGTAGAGGGAGAAGGGAATCTCTTAGTACGCCGTTAGGCGCATCAACGTCTCTAAACTCACCTGGTTGAATTGGTTGACCATCGTCTCTGATTCTGAAACCACGAGACTTGAACCCAGCTGGTAAATTTGACAATGTTCCTGCATCAAGCAGCTGACGAAGAGCAGCAGTTGCAGTTCGACTAAGGCCACCCAACATATGAATAAGACCAAAGCCATAAAAGCCAAGACCAGGTAAAAACTTGTAATGAACGAAGTATTGAATCTTTTTTCTAGCAGGATCTTGTTTGCTGAAGTTTCTGTAAATTGATAATATCTTGCCTGAGCCTTCGTCAATAGTGACGACATACGGTACCTTAATTCCTGAGTCTTCTTCAAAACCCTTTAAGTCTAACAGCACATGCATTTCAAGCAAGGTGTAATCTTGATAAGTTTCTTCTCTTTTAGTTCCTTCTAATTCGTCATACTTATCTTGAATATCATTTTCAACATCATAAGGATTAATTTTTACATCACGATAAAAACCAGAAATTTGTTGTTTCTTAATTTCATTCTCTGTCATCTTTACAACGTGAGTTACACGTTCTGCTGATTCCAAATCAGATGTCATGTAAGGTACGACTAAATCTTCTGCTGCAATAAATTTAGATACAGCTCGACCCATACCACCATCGTAATAAACTTTTTTGAAAGCACTTCCGGCTAAAGGTAAGTGAAATAATAATTGATCCATCTCAGGATCATATTCTTCCATTACATCAGAAATGTAATAGTTCATAAAATCTTTAACTCTCTCAGATTGAGATTCAATCTCAGGCGTGGCTAGTCCGATAATCTGAGTTCTGACAGGACCACCTGCTGGTAAAAGTTCTTTGTAAGACTGTGCTTGAAACTGAACAACAGACTCTGAGAGTAGCGGGTGATAAACACCACTTGCACCATCAAAGGGTCTTGTTCTTTCCTCGTATTTAAATCCGAGTAAATCTAAGCCTTTGGTATAACCTTGTTCCCATTCTTCTCTGGAACTTTTATCGCTTGTGTATCCACTTTGTAAATCATTAGACAATTCCTCTAAATCATCATCATCTATGAACTCAGCTAAGTTAGCTCCAAAAGGAACTCCGTCTTCTTGTTCTTCTTCAGGATTGATGACAACAGAACCGTCGTCTTCTTCTAAAAATTTTCCTTCAGGCTGTTCGCCTTCAAATGTAATCTCTTGTCCTACTTTTTCTACTTGTAATACTTCAGCAGGGTTTATTGCTTTATCTACGTTATCAACCATTTATGACCTCATCTAACGAAAGTAAACTAGGACTTTCTATTTGTCCACCTCTTTTACGTTCCACATAATTCCCTAATATTTCTTGAACAGCTTCTTGTCTATCCTCTTCTTTGATAGAGTCGAGCATTGGTTTTAGATCAATAAAACCCCAACCTTCTCTCACACCTGGATTTGCTTTTCCATCAATATCACTTTTACCAGCCCAATAAGTCTCATCAATAGGTGAGTAATACCTACCTTGTTCATCTTGAGCTCCTTGTTCATAAAGTTTCGGAGCTACAAAATCCTCACCATAAAGTCTCGTTCCAATCTTTTCAATTTTATCAATTACTTTTTCTGCAGCTCTATACATGTTGTTGTCTTTAGTTTGTTTGGAGCTACCGTAGAAATCAAACATACCTTGTGATTGTTTTTGATTGTGATGACTTCTAAAAGCAGAGTCATGATCTGAATATTGATTAGATGGTGCGTTACGATCAAACTGAATTTGAATACTTACTTCGCCTGGAACCCAAGCGACTTTATCAATACCTTGTTTAACAGAATCTTGAATAAACTCGTAGATAGCTTTCTCCGCATACTGAATAGGAGAGGCTGCAAAAGGAACAGTTCTACTAAGAGACTCCTCTCTGTTTTCTAAATTAATTCTGTCTTGTTTGTATAAGTCTTGTCTAAATTCGTTTTGTTTTTTCATAAACTTTAATATTTCATCTGCTCTTGTATTTTTCTCTAAATACTTCTCAACGTTAGCTGCCGGAATATTATCAGTCATAACCGCAGGTCCGTCAAAATACATATTAACGATAGTTTTCATCACAGGACTACCTGCTGGAATAAATTCCAAATCTTTAGTATTTTTAAATTGTTTGTAGTTTTGAGTATCAAGCTCATTTGAATCAAAAATTCTTCCGTCTAAATTTTTCATTAATCCATCAGGTGCTCTAACATAAACATCTTCAGGATCGCCTTTACTTTGAAGAGCAAAAACTTCTCCTCGATCATCATCTGAACGATAACGCAATGTTCTCATGATTGCATCTAGCTTTTCTTTTTCATTTTCATTAATCTTATAAAAACGTTCTATGTCTGGTAATTTTTCTTGAGCGTATTGCATATTCTTATTAACCAGTTCTTCTAACTTTAATCCTAGACTTGGATCATAAGAGGTGTTTGATTTTCTCATTCTCTCTTCGTGATCGGACTGTACTTCAATTAAATAGTTGACCGGACCGTTATCTCCTTCGAGCATTCCTGTACGATAGTGAAATGCATCTAATCTGTTTGGACCTTTCAAGTCTCCTGAGTAATGAGTCCCGGAAGCTACGTTCTCTCCAAGAGCTTCTCGTGGTGCAACAGTAACAGCTTGAACGTCATAATTCTTTGTGCCCATTACTGACATATTTTCATAAGTAGGGTTTCTCTCTCCTGTTGGTAGAAGACCTTGACTAGGAGGGACAAGTGCATCTTTGATGTTAGCATTCATACTTGAAGCAATCTCATTGATAACATTAAGATAGTTTTCTGGATCTGCTCCTAAAGGACGTTCTTCTCTTAGTTGATTAACAACTTGATCTAATCTTTTTCCAAACTCATTGGATAGCGCTGCACCATACTGTTCAACCTCTTGTGGTGTGAAGTCTTGACGATCACCGGCACGAAGTCTGTCTTTCTCCACGATTATCGCATCACGGACATCTAAAAGATATCGTTGCAAGTCTGGAAAATATTTATAGACATACTGACTGTTTGCATAACCACCTAATTGTTCTAATGCTTCATTAACTTTTTTAAGAGTCTGTCCAATCTCAGACATACCTCTGTCCGTTCCACGATTGAATCTTGTTTTCACAACGTTAGAGTCTAGAGCTCCTCCTGTTTCTGTCAGTGCTAAAAGATCAGCTTTAGTAACAGGAGTGTCTGGTCTTTCTTTGTTTGCAATCAGCAGTTGATATTCTAGTCCAGAAGTTTTCAAAGCTGACGGATCATAGAAATCAGCGAAAGGTGTGTTTGGATAATTTTTCTTAATCTGACGAAAGTCGTTATAAACTTGTGAAGGTGTCTTGGCATAATCATCCGGTAAGAGATTGATAAAAGCTTTGATGTTGCTGACACTACTTCTTCCTTGATCAATGTTGTAAAGACCGCCAGCACTTTGTTCTACTCTTCCAGCATCGAAATAATCTTTGTCTGTGTAAACAGTTCCCATAAACTCAAACTGACCACCGCCTTTAGGAGCATCGGGTTGTGTGAGTTGTGCGATAAATCCTGATGCAAGGTCAGCGACTTGTGGACCGTAGTTCTTGACCGCTTGCTTGATAACAAAATCTCTTACAGCACCGACAGGGCTTTTCCCTAAAATATTGCCAATTAATTTTTTATCTTTGGCTATCTGTTCTTTATTCTTATCACGAAATTCTTTGATGCCTTTTTCATCGGAGCTAAAAAAATCACGCACCAGGTCGGAGAGGCTTCTTGCTTCTTCATCGGTGACGCCTTCTAAACGGGACTCCGCTATATCTTGAGCTGTCTTCGAAGCTTCTTCTAAATCAGTGCCTACTTGTTCTTGTTCCTTGGTCCGTGCTTCAGGCCTCGTGTTTAAGAAGTTGGCGATATCTCTAAACCTGTCAAAAATCGACATTAATAATATTCCCTTTTTCGTTTGTCTATGGGCTCGTCTTCAACATCATCATGAAGCTCGATCCAATGACCTTGTCTAAATCGCATCAACGCCTGTGTCATGGAATCCACCAAGTCATCATGCTCTCCGTATGGGAAAGCAGCACACTCTTCAATAAGTTCCTCGGCCCATGCTTCGTCTTCAGGGTACCAAACAACGCCTGATTGAAAGAGAGGTGCAACGGCGTTAACTCTACTCAACTTATCATTACCCTTAGAAGGAGTAAAGTTGATAACAGGAATACCACGCATTCGTAGTTCTTGTGTTAACGGCATACCAGAGGCTTTTGCTTCGATGACCACGGACTCTGGTTCCCAATACTTGTAACTATCATAAGCAATCTCTTTCATCTCAGGAAAGTCCCAACGACCTTTCTTCATGTCTAACAAAATTATATTCGGCGTTTTTTCATCTGGCATAAAGATACCCCATGTAGTGATAGCGGAGTAGTCGGCGGTTTCTTTTTTACTAAAAGCAGTATCATACGATTGTATCACGTGCATGAGTCCAGGCATTTGAGGTTTATCCCACGGCTGCCACCACTCACGTTTGATAATCGCACCTTCTTCGGCTGTTGGATTCTGTTGCCACTGTGCATTCCATTTAGCAATAGAGATCGAAGCTTTAACAGATTCTAATTCTTCTAACTTCCAATATTCAGGCCAGACGGGTTTATCGGAAGGTAGTATCGCCGGAAACTCAACAACCTCCCATTGATCTGCTTTCGGTTGTCCTTGGGCCTTGATCAGTTCTCCAGTAATATCTTTTGTATTCCAACGAGTCATCACGATTACAATCGAACCACCAGGTTGTAAACGCTGACGAGGACCAGAAGAATACCACTCCCACGCATTCTCTAACGCTGTGGCACTGAGGGCATCTTGTTCGGAATGGGGGTCGTCGATAATTAACAAGTCCGCACCTCGTCCAGTAATGGCACCACCAACACCAGCAGAAAAATATTCTCCTCCTTGATTAGTTTCCCAACGACCGGCTGCTTTGGAGTCCGCCGATAATTCCATGCCTGGAAAAATATTTTGATAATCTGGTGTGTCGATTAAGTTTCTGACTTTACGACCGAAGCGTTGTGCTAATTCTGCTGTGTGTGATGTTTGAATGATCTTGAGTCGTGGTTCACGGCCCATCATCCACGCCGGAAATAAAAAAGATGCGAATTCAGATTTTGTGTGTCGTGGTGGCATATTAACAATTAGTCTCTTAATTTTCTTGGTGGCGATAGCCTCGAATTTTTTTGCAATGATTTTATGATGATTACCAGCAATGAACTCTGGCCAAACAGATTTTACAAAAAGTAAGAAGTCATCTTTCTGCTTATCTTGCAGTTCTAAAATTTTTTTTCTGAGTAAGAGTTTCTTTAAAGCTTCTTCTTGCTCAAAGGGGGTCAGCCCTTCAATATTGATTCCCATTGAGTTTGTATACCAAATTGGGTCCCCTTTTTCAAAACTTTTTACTGGAGGTTGTGTATGTGCAAAACTTGACTTTCAGTCTGTTCTATACGCAAGCCGCGCAACAAAGGGGGGTGTGGGGGTCAAAAAAAGTTGCTTCGAGTTTCGGTTTGGTTTGGGACTACTAGATATAGTGTTGAGAAGTGTAGCGAGGCACAAGATTTTGTGGGCTGGGAACAAGGATCATGAACGCCAGACGTAAAAAAACCCTGCCATCAAAGATGACAGGGTTTACAGGTATAGCAGTTTTTTACTGCTGGTTTATTAGTCTAGTTAGTTTTTCTAGAACTTGAGAAGTGGCATCAGTTGATTGATTGTTTGGTTTATTGCTAATCACTGATACTAAAACCCTAGCCAAATCTGATTTAGACATAGAGTTATTAGTTAGCCATGTTAATAAAACACTTTCCAAAGTATTAGAATAAACCCAACCCAAAAGATCACCTTGCCAATTAACATTAGTGTTATCATGGTTTTGATTATCCATTTCTGTATTCGTGTTTTGAGTAGGTAGGTTTAATAGTCTTAACAAATCGTTAGGCATTAGAACACCACCTTATCTTGATAGTTAGGTATCAAGTTCATGACGTTTGAGTGTAATAGACTGTCTTTACACTTCTTATAACTTGATATTGTTGATGTTAATGGTTTAGGTGAAAAGACGTCAACCACCTGTTCAGACCCAAACATATCTTGCATTTGGTCATCTGAAAAACCAAATTGATTTTTTATAAAAGTAGTCATCTTTGACTGTGATAAACCACCTTTACGTGTTTTATGAGAAAATTGGAAATCCTCACCTAGAAGAAATCCATTATATTTTCCAGACATGAACTGTAATTCACGTCTACAAGTTGTTTGCCATTCTTTGACAAACACAGATTTTAGAATTGATAACCTTGCAAAATCATCAATTTTATATCTGTCTTCTTTTTGTATATATTGCATTTTAGCAACCTTTCTATCTTTCTATAAAGATAATTCCATTATGCACATATCCTAACTTGTTGCAATACCTAAAAACATTTTTTTTAATTTTTTTTTAAAACTTATCAACAACCCAAAAACAAGGTTTGGCGTTAGCCCAAAAATTTTTTTTCATGCTTCTTTATATAAAAGGAAGATCTGCCTGATTTTTTGTCAGGCGCTCGCGAGCGGGAACTATTCTATATTATAAGCGAAGCAAAGGTTGGGGTCGACCTTCAGGGATTTATCTGAGGATTTCTCCTTGTAAACGACTTTACGCAACTCCCCGCTCGCGCCGGGAAAGATCTTATATTATAGGCGAACAAACAAAGGGGGTCCAACATCAGGGATTTATGTCAGGATCTGCCTGGCGGCCGGGGCGTTCGATTATATTAATAGATCTTTAAAGGCTGGGGTCCGAGGTCGGGGATTTCGATGGTGCGAACAGCGTCTGCTGCTTCATTGCCTATCCAGAAGAGACAGAACAAAATAAAGACAGTGATTGCCTGGGACCTGCTAGCCCCAAGCAACCAAAAAATTGAAGTAAATAAAAAAGCTTGAATCAGCATTCACGGCCCACGATGCCGTCGGCAATAACCTGCCTGATGCCATGTCCATGCCAGGGACTTTGAAAGATCCGGAAACAAATCTGGCCTTCTCCATCCTCCCACAGCCGCACCTTGATGCAACCCTTCCAACTGGCTGCAATTGTTCCGATGCTGTGATGGCCTCTAGCTGTTGGCTTTGTTCTCCTGGCGGATTCGTCAATCATTCCGTAAAATTTGCTCATTGTGCTTCCTCCTCTGTTTTTTTGGCTGGTGCCCATTCGTCTATCCATTCTCTAATATGTTCAACGTGGTCTGAACCGTTAACCAATGATAATAGAAGTATGGACAGGTTGATTCGGGTAAAATCACCCATGTTAGTGCGAACATATTCTTCGAGTTGTTCGGCTTTGTATTCGTAATCAAAAGACATGTGAGCCTTCCTTTCTTTATTTCTAATTATAATATAGTCCCAACATGTCAGGATGTCAATGGCAAAATAAAAATTTTTTTCTCCTGCTGTACCAGCGTCCCGGGCCGCAGCTCAGGGTTATATTATAGGGTCAGGTTGAGCTGGGGTCGAGATTCGGGGATTTTTACCAGCTTCACCTGCTGCCTGGCCCGCAGCTCAGGGATCCTGGAACTTTGATGGTCGCAAAAACATTAGAAAACAAGGGGATTTTTGTGCTTGACTGACTTCAACTCAGGAGCGCGCCGGGAAACTTTTTTATATTATAGGGCCAACAAAACGTGGGGTTGAAACCTCAGGGATTTACTGGGGATTTATCTGGTTCAGGAGCGCGGCCTGGCTGCGAGTTTACCGTAACCAGCGTAAATGTTCGTGGGGTCATGCATCAGGGATTTTTGAATTTCGGTCCACGGAAAAGGCTCCGTGAAACACGCAACATGGCTCTTGGATTTAAAGCCATCGGTTGCTGCATCTTGGACCAGGTATCCTGGAAATATTTTAAGGGCTCTCTGAGAGAGGCTCTTCGCAAGTATATAGTTCGGAATGTTGTACTCAGATAGCTTGAGATTTATAGCAATTTGCTGTGGACTGAGTCCTAACTTGTTAATCTTTGTACACTTCAATTCTGCCCAAAACGTGCCTGGCAATTTAGTTTCTTCGTGTTCAAAAAGACCATATAAATCAGGCATTCCTGGCGTTGACCAGGAGTCTATTTTTAAGAAGTGTATTTTGTTACAGTTTGAACGTAAAGTGTTTGCAAATCTACCCTCAGGTTTTACTGCCATTCGCTGTAAATCGTCCTTTCTTATCTCTTCCTTCGTGCTGTTTCTTCAACCACTGAGCTCTATCTAATTGAACTCGACACTCACCATTATCAAAAACGTACAATAATTTTACTCCAAGTTCTTTTTGTTCTGGACTCAAAGTTCTATTAATCATTTGTTTTGAACCAAGCGTGTCTTTGTTGTTTCTAAATCCTGCTAACTTTACGTCAAATAATTCAAGATGACCGAAATCGTCAACAGCAATAATATCAATCGGTCCTGTTCCAAAAACATTACTAAATACGTAATAACCTTTCTCTAATAACCAAAGGAGAGCTCTTTGATGAGCCCAATTACCCTTCAGATGTTTGTCGTTCGTGATCGGCATCTATAACTCTTTTAGCAGAGTAACCTGACAAACGACCTTACAATTCCTTAATCTTGGCCTCTACTTCCTCCATCCTCATACTATCAATAGTTCAATACTTAATTTCTTTTTTATCGATGTAGAGTCCAGCCACTTGACCTCTGTTCTTCTCTGCAGCAACAGCAGCATTCCAATTGCCTGCTTCTTCAGCTCTAGCAGATAGCTCATACATTCTTTTCAAATGTTTATCATAGCTAGTTTCGTATTTTCTGTAGAACTGAACTCGATAATGATTGATAGCATCAACAACTTTAGGAAACATTTTTGGATTCTGCATATTGCTTGCTTGTTGTCTTGCGGTCTTAGGTGAAAAGCCACATTCTTCTGCAATCTTAGTAGCTGTTTTTCTGCCTTCATACAAAACAATAAGCTGTGCGAATTTTGCTTGTTTAGGTGTTAAACCAGGAAAGTGTTCAAACCTTTCCTGTAACGTCGTTGTAACGTCTGTAACGTGGGATTCTGTCATCACAATACACTTTATGTCAAAAAATCCCAATTTCAATACGCAATTTATCCCAACGTAACGTTACGTTAGGACTCCACGTTACACCCACGTAACACCCTCTAATGCCTGATATATAATGATAATAGTAATATATTTATAGTGTTACGTAACATTTCAGCAAATTTATTTTTTTATTTTTGTATTTATATTTAATAAACTATATGCACAACGTTTCACCCTCTGTGCAAAAAAACTGGGCATAAATATCCCCCCGTCATATTTGATATCTTCCCAAAGCAACTCTGCTGCATATCTACACTCTACAAGCGAATTTAGTGGTTTATCGTCTAAAACTAAGGTTTCACATGTTCCTTGAGCCGTGATCGTTGGTTCATTAATACAAAGCCATAAAATAAGCACATATTTCATAGTATAAATTTACCACTAATTAGGATATAATGACACATGATTCGTGGAGACATTTTCCTCCTTAGAAAATATGTTGTCTCCGCAATATACAGCCGTCTCCATGAATCACACAAAAGAAAGGATAGGAATATGAAATGGGAAAACGAGCACTACCCATAAAACGCTACGCTAAAAAGCTTTGGGCACTACACGAACGCCAAAAGCGTAATTGGGTAAACAACATCGATCATTGGAATGATGAGTCCTTGATCCGTGTTGCGTCTAAAATTGATGAAGTGGAAAACCTTATTGCGAAAGGGAAAAGGTATTACATCCCCTTCTGACATAAACATTTCCATAACCGATAATAAGACCGGAGAAAAAGTTTCTTTGACCTTGATCGGTTATGGTATTACTATCAAACAATTATTAGAAATTACGAAAAAGGGAGCAGATGAAGAACAAACCAATTTACGAGCATCAGGACGGAAGAGGTCATTCAGTCCGTTACGCAAAAGAAAGAGATAAACGAAGAAGAGCACGCCAACTTGCTGAAAGATTAATGAGTAAAAATTATTTTACCAACACACAAGAAGTCATGCTCAAAGCAGCCATGGAGATGAACAATGAAACATAGTTACTTTAGAATACCGGGATGGTTTAATATGCACGAAGCATACGACCAACTACTCGACAACTGTGAACACGGCGACGAGATTTTAGAGATAGGTAGTTTCATGGGTCGTTCCACTGCTTACTTAGCTACAAACATTATTAACTCCGGCAAACGAGTTCATGTCTACGCACTAGACACTTTCGAAGGGAGCTCTGAACATGCCAACCTTGATATCGCCGGAGGGTTCTATGAAAAATTTAAAGAAAACTGCCAGGCATTTATCGAAGGCGGAATTGTAACGCCGTTAAAAACAAGATCTGATGATGCCAACACCCTAGCAAGATTTAAAGACAATCACTTCCAAGGAATTATTATCGATGGAGCTCACGAATATGAACCTGTCATGGAAGACATTCTCCACTGGTGGCCCAAGCTTAAAGATGGCGGGTCCATGATCGGTGATGACATGTCCCTGGCATCCGTTCAACAGGCCGTGCAAGATACATTCGGTAAAATGAAATGCGAAGGAAGCAGCAGTCTAGAATACATCCAAGGTCACGAACAATGGTTTTCCGTATCGAAAGGCGTACAAAAAAATAAATGTTCCAAATTAGTACCTGGGCAAAATACCTTAACGAAAGCACAATGAAATTTAACCTGAAGACTACGCCGATTGTGATAGTCCGATGGTTAGACGCAACTGAGCCTTTTTCCGGCTGGGTTGAATTCAAAGATATAGTTAAAAAGACGTCTGCCGGCTGTTTTTCAGTCGGCTGGCTCGTAAAAGATACCGATGAGGAAATTGGTCTGATGGCAGACTGGTGTGATGATGGAAGTCAAGAAGGCGGAAGGGTTGCAATTATTCCCAGAGGTATGGTAAAAGAAGTTAAGTATTTAAAATACCATGAGGCTAAAAGATATAATTAATAACCTTAAGGTGATTGAACAGGAGGGTGATCCTGGACTAAATGGACATACGTTTGTTTATGAAGTGGAATACAAAGATGGAACAACTGAAAGGTTTAACCATCGTGAGTGGAACATGATCGTAGCGAATGGAAAAGAATTTTGGGACAGGCACTTAAAGAATAAATACTTTGAGCAAGGACACGAAGGCCTATACTAGGCCCCGTTATCCTCTTCGCTCTCTTCTGATTCATCATCGCATTGACAGCGCTTTACATTTTGTAATTCGTTGTGTAAGTAAGCTATCGCTTGTAGAGCTTCTTGATATTTCTCTTCTAAGTTTTCCATTTGGACCTCCTTTTTTAGTGACGAAAATCCATAATATAAAAATCCAATCCTAACCGCAAACTATCTTTGATATTGACTTTTTAGTGTTTCGTGATCCGTGCGTCGTCTTCCTCGATTAGCTCTTTCAACCAATCTGGAGCATTACGCCTGAGCGCCACTTCTACTACATTTCTTAGTTTCATTGCTTCTTTTTCGTTTGTTGCAACTTCCTTAATTCCTTTCTCGCTTAGATTCAAAAACTCTTGAATCGTTTTGTTCTTATGTTTCATTTCTTGGCTCCTATTGATGTCTCTCCATCAGTCACACCACATACCTGTGTTACGAGGCTACAGACCAGGTGTCGACCCTTTGGATTAGGGTGGGATTGATAATCCGTTTCCAGAATATCTTACTTCACACTCTTTTCCAAACTCTTTATGTAACGTAAAACCGTTTCCCAAGCTTGGGTCACGTTCGATGATGCACGGTCAAATCTTATGTAATCATTCACCACTTGCATCGCTTTAATTTTATCGTCCATGGAAACTCCTTTCCAGCCAAACCAAAACTCTCCTCACCATACCTACACCACTCCTCACCTGAACGCACCTCACCCCGCCTGCCTTACCATACATCACCAATCCCAAACCCAACGCACCCCACGTTGCCTTACCTGCCTTGACTCACCCCAACAAAACTCAACGCACTTTACGCCACCATGCCTGCCACGCCGTAACACAATGCGCCTTACCCCACCATATATGAACTTACCTAGCCTGCCACACCAATCCCTTCCTGACCTGTCCCTAACTTACAACACCTCGCCTGCCTTGCCTATGCTGACCAATCCGCTCGTAACCATTCGTCGCCTTAACTTACCACACCTGCCTTACCAAACGAATCCACGACCAACTACACCTCGCCTCACTCCACCTCGCCTGCCGCATAAAGCCGATCCTGACCAATGCTCGCCTTACCTATCCTGCCTCGCCTTTCCTAGCCCGTCCGGATCATACCAAACCTGGGCATACCTGGCCTGCCTGAAGTGGATGACAGGACTCGAACCTGCATGAAACGGAGTTGCAATCCGCTGCGTAACCATTCCGCCACATCCACACTTAAATTATTCTACAGACGATCCGTCTTCTATGACTGATAGAAAACTTTCTAAATCATCGATAGTGTTTTTAAAATGTTGTTGTTGAAGAGTATCTAAATAAAGAAAAGCTTTTAGATCTTTTGCTTTATTCAGTGCAATCAATGCGTCTTCAACTTTGTCATACAACTGTCGATATTCATCCATTCTTTCTTGTTCTTCCCAACCAACTTTACTTGCCATCGGACTTCTCCTTTCTTATTTCAATCGTGTATTTTTCTACATCATAAACAGTAGAGTTCCCTGCTTGATGATACTCTCGATGAGAAACCTCTAGGGTGATCATATTTTTACAACCACCCAGAGATTCAACATCAAAATAACATTCCTCCAAGTTATCTTGAATAATTCTTTTGATCTTCTCTAACATACAGAGGAACCTGTAACCACCCATCTCTTTTAATTAAGAGATTGATTATGTGTGTATAAACGTAGTTCATTCTATCCCTTTCTGATGGCGTGCTAGAACTCTAGTAAATTTTGCAAGAGGCACTAGATCTAATAAAGTTTCGCAAAAAGATACAACTACCTTTCATTGTATAACTGTTATTATTAAATTCTAACACGCTATCTATTATTCTACACTATGCAGAATATCTTTCAATGATGCGTTGAGCTTCAGAGAAAAATTTATATAGTTCTTTTAGTTCACCATACTTCTTTCTCCATGAGTTTAGTTCTCGAGCAGCTTGTTGTAAGAGCTGCAATCGATACTCCTCATCGCTCAACGCTACATCCAGTGAAACGTAGCTACGAGGTGCGTCGTCGTCAGACCCAGAGCTCGTAACTACCTTAACACTATGAAAAGCACGAATCGGTTCTTCAACATGCTGCGTGACGACCATGACAGAACCAATTAACTTCCTTGCCTCTTGCAATCGATACTGTTCCGCAGCTTTAGTATCGTCCCACGTAAAGCAATCGTGGAGAGGCGAACTCTTTCTTTCTGCCTCCCGCACAACAAGTGTTGGGTTGAGTCCCCCGTGCTTGTTCGTGATCTCCTCAAGATGCTCTCCAACAACTTGAGGGTCCACTGAATAACGTGCACCCTCTCGAAATTGATATTCCTGGATTGTTTTTGTTTTCTTACGCAACTTTGACATTCTTACTTCTTTCTATCTTAGTTACGTTAGTCACCTTAAACATTCCAAAGTTACCATTCTTTTGTGGTCTCCATTCACCAACTCCAGATGCAAAACCAGCAACGTTAAATACATTGATCAACTGTTCAATTGACCATGCATTAGCATTGTACCTCACAGGAACATCAGCTTCCCATTTAGTAAACTCACCTCTGTATCGAAGGTCAGCAGCACCCATGCCCACACGTACCATGTCTTCTCTCATGACAGGCTTACCTTTGATCTCAATCAAATCACACGGAATGTGAAATGAACCACGAGCGGCTACCTTTGTTAATCCCTCAATGTGAGAACAAGCATTTACTGCAGCAGCTTTAAAAGCAATCGCCGGAAAGCCGTATCCTTTACCGTTAGGCATAGCATATAAAGAATCCCTAAAACATTTTTCTGGATCCTTTGCTTCTCTACCAGCAGCTTTTGCTACCTTCATTTGTTTGTCTCTGATTTCTTGTTTAGCCTTCTCAGACCATTTGTTACAAATTAGAGGTGAATCACCTACTAATGTTATTATACAATCCTGTAATACAACGCCAGGGACTGTAATATTTTCTGGCTCTTTTTTACTTGGCATTAAGACTTTCTCCTTTCTGAGTATTCTTTGTCTATTAAGTATTCTATAAAACCGGCCACTGATCGATAATCTTGATCCGCCATGCCTTTTAGTTTTTTGTAGCACACAATTTTGATAGCTACAGATTTGTATCTAGCTGTATCTGTCATGATATCCACCCAAAGTGAAAGACTATCATGATAGCTATGATACAACCGATTACGATTTTAATCATCATCACTCCCTTCATTTTCGTTATCTAGTAATAAAACTTCGACCCAAGCTGGTATTGAATATTCCATCTTGAACCTCCTTTCTATATTTCTATGTGTATCATATATTATCTCAACTACTTATGTCAAGTCCTAAAAAAATATTATTTCTTAGTTGAAAAAAAATTCAAACACACCATATAAGTATATCCGGTTGTTGAATGTGATCAGTTCAACATTGTGGCTGAAAAACAGTTTTAACAGAGCTGTAAGGCACAGGGCGACATGGCTGACGGACAAGTGTTTGAGGTCATTAGCTTTGGTTCGAGTAAGATTATAGAAGATGTTTATCTGTGTTCTGAAAGTTGGAGGTAAAACAACTAATCCTCCCAAAATTTACCGGATCCAATCATACAGGGGCTTTGCTACATCACCCCTGTATGGCTCTTAAAACCGATTTTTTTTACTTAATTTCGCCCCAATTTTCGCCAATTTCGCAATCTACCTTAATTGGCACCTTTAGGTCTACACATTCGACCATGAGCTTCTCAATCTTCTTTGCCTGGATCTCAGATTCAAAAGAACAGTCTAATTCATCATGAACCTGAATGTGTGGAATGATTCCTTCTTTATATAAATCTAAAATTGCTTTCTTAGTCATGTCGGCAGCACTACCTTGAATCAATCTGTTCAAAGCTTTGTAAGTAAAAGCTCGTCTAATATTTTTTCCATGTTCTTTTCTTGCCTGATCCAGGGGCAGTGGTTTGTGAATACCGAAGCTGGCGGGCTCCCACAAATCAAAACGACACTTACGTCCAAGTAAAGTTCTAACAAAACCATTTTCTTGTGCAGACTTTGATGCTTGGTCCGTGAGCTGTTTTACAAAAGGAACTCTGCTATGATAAGTTTTAAATAACTCATCAGCTTGCTCATCGTTTAATCCTAATTGACTTTTTAATTTACCTTTACCCATTCCGTAGAAGAGCCCCAGGTTAATTGTCTTTGCAACCTTACGATCAATGTTAGCCATCTCAGCAACAGTGCCGTGAAAGTCCAGGTCACTATTATAACCGTCAATAACTTTATCAGCACCTTCTAAACCATTCCTGGTAATCGCTGCGTAGTGAGCCACGAGCCGAGGTTCTTGTTGATTGTAGTCAAAACAACCCCACTTTGCTCCCTCCTCAGGTATAAATAAACTTCTAATCATTGGCCCGATCTTTTCATTACGTGCCGGAATCTGTTGTAAGTTTGGATTACTCATCGAGAAACGACCAGTCACTGTGCCACCTACATCAGACTTCATTTGATGTATCTCTGCATGAATACGACCGTTCTTTTGATGCTTCATGATTGTATCAATAAAAGTTGTTCGAGCTTTATTAATCTCACGAGCCTGGACTACCAACTTAGCTAACTGACTTGGATGAGTTGCTAAAAAGTTTTTATCAAACTTTGGTTCTTGTGCCTTTGCAGTTTTCTCGTAAGGAATATTCATTGCATCAAAAGCTTTTGCAACAGAGCGTGCCGCCCAAAGATCAACAGAAACCCCTGAGATGTTTTGGATGTTGGAAAGAAGAAGGTTCTCTTCTTCTAAGAGTTTCTCTTTAATTTGAGCAGCACGATTGGTATCCACACGGACACCTTTCCACTTCATCTCTATCAATGCGGGAAGGATATTCGTTTCAAGAGAGAAGACAGAAACTAAATCTTGTTTATATATTTCAGGTTCTAAACGATGCCATAACTTTAGTGTGAGCTCTGCGTCTTGTTCCGCATATGGCCCAACAAACTGAGCAGGTAACTTCCACATCTCACCTTTTGGATCAACACCCCACTCCTTTGCAGCTTCATATAATAAAGCTTCTGATTTCTTTTCGCCTAGATAATCTTTTGCTACAGCATTGAGAGAGTAACCCATACGATTCTCATCAATGATCTGTGATGCAATCATGGTATCAATCAAGTTACCATTGACCTTAACTTCTTTATGTTTTAACCAACCGACATCATACATAGCATTGTGAAATATTTTTCTGTTAGGCAATGCCATCATCTTTTTAAAATTACGATAGAAAATCTTTTCATCAAAATTACCACCACCAGGATGTTTCAAAGGAAAGTATCCTTTCCAACCCTCTACTGCGATAGCAACACCAATAACATCACCTTCCCCGGTAGCCCAACCAGGTCCTTTGGTTTTAATCTCTGGATCCATTGTCTCCAGGTCAACTGCTATTTCTTTTGCATCATCTAAATCAGGAATGTTCTCAGGCGGCAACCACTCACTTGGTGGTTGAAACATTGGTATTTGATTACTCATATATGGGTCGATCCTTTCTCTTTTATACTCTGGTAATATCCAATCAAATTCTTTCATCTAAATATTTCTGAGAATTCTAAATTACTTTGACTAGCAACAAGATGCAAGGACTCTTTAGCTCTGGTCGCTCCAACGTAAAATACTCTTCTCTCATCATCAGGGTTTAGACGATACCCCTCATCAACTCTTTTGGTCAGGTCAGTTAATAACATAACATTGTCTGCTTCACCACCTTTAGCACCATGAATTGTAGAAACTTTTATTCTTGGTTTAAGATCTATCTCTTCATTGTTTCTCATCAAAGATAAAACATAAACTTTCATTGTTTCTGATACCTGTGTTAAGGCGTAGTGCCATGGCGTTTGTTGTTCAATTTTTAATCCATGTTCCATGGTCAGGTCTACGATGTTAAACATTTTCTTTTCATCAACACCAGTCAAACCTTTATGACCTCTGGCCACATCTTTCTCTAACTTAAGATAAGAATATAGATTTTTTACCTGATTAAAGTTTACCTTGTCACCTTCTTGTAACTGCTCCCAGGTGCGAATAGCTTCAACCAACTTCTGTGAAACAGAGGGGTTGTCAAACTTTTCATAATAAACACCCATTCCCCGCAGCTCCTCGACAAGCTGCTCAGCTATATAATTAGTTCTACCTAACAAGAGCCATGATCCGTGTTTCAAGTCCACTGAATCAAAACGATGAATATGTCTCTCCAAGAATCCTGAAGCAACCTTCGGTTTGTAATCCTTTTCTACTCTGTTATCTATTCGGTTGATCAATCGATTAGCTACACTATGCACGGCAATCGGCACACGATAAGACTGATTTAAGATCTCTCTTTTCCCTGGTAGATTAATTAAGAACTCTGGCTGAGCTCCAGACCATTTAAAAATAGCTTGATCATCATCACCTGCAATATACACACGATCAACTTGACCTTGCATATTTTTAACCATTTCCCATTGAATAAAAGACAAGTCCTGAGCTTCATCAACAATCAAAACATCTAAATTAGGATTAGGTTTCTGCTTATTGTATTCAATGATCATGTCTGTATAATCAAATAAGTTCCTTTCATTCTTGTACTCTCTCAAGGCCCGGTCGACATAATCTAGTTTTAACCAACCACCGGGCACATGTCCGAACTCATGAAATATCTTTAACAAAGGCTCGTTCTTTACCTTAGCAAGGTTTATCAACTGCATATAAATATCTTCAGCTACAAACGCACCAAAAGTATTAATCGTAGAGTCAGGGTTAGTTAATCTAACCTGTAAGATATTTTCTAAATCTTTGTAGTGTTCATCTTTCATCACATTAGTTCTATCTAATTTTAATGATCGATAAGCTAAACTGTGTAATGTTCTAAAATTAGAAAATTGTTTTCTTTCAATATTAAACTTTGAACATGCTCGTGTAACAGCTTCTTGCGAAGCCTTACGAGTAAATGCAAAGTAACCAATACGATCGGGCGATGTTCCACGTTCCAATTCCTCTTCGACAATGCGAAGAAGCTTGGTAGTCTTTCCTGTGCCTGGTGGTCCAAATATAATTGTTGTGTTGTCCATTAAAACGGAATCTCTTCTTTCATACTTGGTAGTTCTAAATTAACTTCTTCTGCAGCCTGATCCGGCACATACCACATGTAAACAACTTTACCTCTAACTCTTTTCCTAGTGTCTCCTCCACCAAGCTGCTTGATTCGAGCTCCCATTTGAGTTGTCGTAAAGTCAGTAAATCTTTTCTTCTGTAAGTATTCTTCTAACGAAGACATTTTAAAAAATATTTTGCCTTCGTCAGTCCAAGCCTTACCAATTAAGATCTCTTCAATGTTCATCGCTTTACCTTGATCATTAATAAAGTTATCTAAGTGCTGCTCAAAGCGACCTTCTTTTCTAACTTCTTTCGGCATCTCAATAATCTCTACAGACTGTAACAACTGCTGGATGCGAGCAGTCCAGTCCCTGGTGTTCATTGGATTAGGCAGGATGTTTAAATTATCCATACAAGCTTTTCTAAACTTAGCTTGATCAAATAACTGATCCGTAGTGAGCTCTAATCTTTGTCCGTCTACATTTAAAAACCAAACAGACTCATCTGATTGATACTTTGTTAAATCACCAAACTTATGTTCATAGTCAGGACCAACACCAAACTGTCGTTGACGACAGAGGTTAGAGTTACAGTGAGAACACATAGGCTGATCTTTACATTTATATGCATATTCTTTTTTCTCATGCTGCCTGATAGTTTTATTCACCTGAGCAATCGGTAAAGAAGGATCCATATACTTGTGATTAAATTCAGAAATCTTATCTTGCCAGTGATCAGGATAAGCTTTCTTTGCATACACTGCGTATTGATACAAAGCATTGTCTCGAGTTCCCTCAGGAAAACCCTCAGCCATTAAAGTTTCTAAACAAGGAGGACCATCCTTGAGTTCACGAGATTCATCAGCAACACTAATCTCTTTTAATTCTTTTGGTGTTAGAACTAAGTCATCATATTGTTTATAAAATTCTTCTACAGTTAAAGATTGACCTTCATCATCCATTGCATATCGCATACTCTCATCACCACCGTGATAAGGTAGGTTTAAAAAATTACCTGTGTCGCCTCTATCAGCTTTAATTTCAGTTTGTTTAGGAAAGATTTCACAATCAGCATAGCCCAAGTAAGCTGCAATCTCATACAATTTATTTCTCATTGTAACTGCTGGTACAGATTGCTTTGTAAATAAAAATAGATGTGCCCCGCCACTCTTAGAACGGCAGACACTCATCGGAACTTTTTTAACTTTTAATTTTTTAATAATCGCTTTGAAGTCAAGCGGATACTTATCAATATCGCAACAACCCCAATAACAATTGGAGTCGTCCATGATAGGTACAACACCCAACGAAGGGTCCTTACCTAATAAATGATTCTCGTAATATTCTTCTAGTAAAGGTTCTTTTTTGATATACGCCTTACCAGAAAGTTTACCATTTTCTTTTGTCTCCCCTTTATAGTAAACTCCATAGGCTCTATCTAAACCTCTGAATATCTCTCTAAATTTCTTGTAGTCCAAAACATCTCCCTAAAAAGTTTAGGGGGCCGAAGCCCCCTTAATATTAAAATGGTATATCTTCACTAGAGTTCTGAGTAGCAGTCTCAGTCTCTTCGTAAGAAACATTTCTTTCGCCCTTACGACAACTTTCTTCAAAGTCTTTCGCCATTTGAAGAATCTCAGCACTGTTAGGTAGCTCAGTGATGACTGCTTCTTTAGTAGGACCATTCCATCCATACCAAGTTCCTTTGTCATTAGACTCTTTCATTGTTCCCCACTTATAAACGTTGGCGAACGAAGGAGCTGCAAACAAATTACCATTAGCACCTTTTAGGAACTGTCTCTTCATCATAGTGTTCCAACGCTTACTGTGTTTTAGCTGCGTTGACTTAAAAGTAATAACTGCAGGCGAAGGTATGCCAGAGTTATCCATTACTAAGACAAAATGATTATGACAAGTGTCAACATAGTTACCACTATCTAGTCTATCTTTGTTCTGATCATCTCTTTTAGTTTTTAAAAGAATGTCAGAACTTGCGTCATAGACATTGACAGGAGCTGAACTACCTTGACCACGATCAGTCCACTCTACGTACTGCAACTGAAAGTAACAAGGAATAACTTTGATACCTTCATCTGCTTTGAACAGGTCTTGAGTTACAGTGTTGTAAATCATTCCTGCTTTCGCACCTTCAATCTCTTCTAGTTCAGGTGATAACTGCATCAAGATTTTAATTCTTGGTGTAGCCATTGTATCTGTCGATACATTCTGTAAACCTCTACCAGAGAGACTTTCTAGGCTTTCCAGTGTAACTGCTGCTACACTGTTTTCTTTTTTAGTCTGCACAGATTTTCCGGCAGACATTCTTTTTTTATTTACGGTTTTACGCTTACGCATAACTATCTCCTTATTTTTATTTCGTTCAAAACATGAACCCCGAAAAGATCTAAAGGTATTTCGTGCGGGTTGCCCTTATCTAGCTGCTCTTTAAAGAAAGCTTTAAGAGTGCTTGGATGTATAGATGCGTTATCCACCGGCTGTAATCCTTGCTCTTCGATTGCATGAATGAACTGTTCTGCTTGAGAGTCTTCGCCCTTAGCGAAGCTTGCTTTGACCTCACGTTTGATTAAGTCACCAAATCCTTTTTCTCGTAGAATATCAAAGGCAGACTCTTGTACGTCCTTCTTGATATGAGCTACGACTTTTTCGGATGCAGTTACTTTTGATCCATTCGCAAGGGTTAGTGATGTTAGATTCTTTGACCTAAGCAAATCGGCTGTCTCGTCGTACAACTTCTGAAGCTTTGAACCAAGGTTCTTTCGATGAGCCTCGAGATTCTCCATCTCAGCTATAGTTGATTCGATTTCTTGACACTTCGATCCCAATGAGGACAAAGATCCGTCATCTAACTTACTAAGGTCTTTAGATGATTGTTCCAAAGAACTTAGCACTGATGCGTCGTTCATTACGTTCTCCTATGTAAATCTATTTCAATCGGATAATACTTTTGATGTTTCTTATCCCACTTCAACAGATTAAATTTACCTCTATTCATTTCTGCACAATGAGCACACACAATGCCAATGAGAGAAGGATCTCCAAGACATAAAATGTAATCATCGTCAGTATATTCTTTAATTACTTTTTTTATCTTAGATACTGCAGGACCAGGTGATAAAATAACCTGATACCCTGGAGGCATGACTGGGACTAGCTTGCCATACTTATCAGCTGACAAAATATCCCTACCTGGCATTTCTTGTACTACGTAAACAGTGCTCATTATTTCCTTCTTTCTTGGCGTATTATATAATAGTTGCAATCTAAATTTCAAGCACTATATTTATTTTTAGAAAGTTATGAATAAGTTACAAGATTATCCGTTTAAAACTGAGCCTTTTGCTCATCAGTTGGCTGCACTTGGTGCTGCCTTAACCAAAGAAAATTTTGCTTGGTTCATGGAAATGGGCACAGGTAAGACGTTAGTTGCCATTTATAATGCAAGTTATTTGTACGATAATGGACACATTGAAAGCTTAGTAGTGATCGCTCCAAAGACAGTTTACAAAAACTGGATCAGAGAATTAAAGAATCATTTACCGGAACACATAGTTCCTGATATCTTTGTTTGGGGTTCTGATAATAAAGCAGAAGAAAGAAAAAAATTAGAAAAAGTATTCTTACCTAATGATAACTTTAAAATATTTTTAATGAACGTTGAAGCATTCAGCACCAAGAAAGGTGTTGATTTTGCTAAGAAGTTTTTCTTATCACACAAAGCAATGGTTGCGATTGATGAAAGTACAACGATTAAAAATCCAACAGCAGCTAGAACAAAAAGTATTTTAAAACTATCACCGCTAATCAAGTACAAAAGAATCATGACGGGTTCACCAGTCACCAGGTCTCCGATAGATCTGTATTCTCAATGTGCTTTCTTAGATGAAGACTTACTTGGTTTCAGTTCTTTCTGGGCATTTAAAAACAGATACTGCGTTATGGTAAGAAGAAATGTTCCAACACATCAGTTCAACATGATTGTGAGATATCAAAGACTAGATGAACTTTCAGATAAGATTGATCACTTTTCTTATAGAGTGCTTAAAGATGATTGTCTTGATTTACCGGAAAAGATTTATCAGGTTCGTCATGTTTCAATGACACCTAAACAAATGGAGCTCTACGTTTCTATGAAGAGAATGGCCATAGCGTCACTAGAGGGAGAAAGGTTGACAGCCCTATCAGCGCTAACCCAAATACTAAGGCTACATCAGATAGTGTGCGGGCACGTAAAATTAGATAACGGAGAAGTAAAGCCAGTAGAAAATAACAGGATAAAGGAATTGTTAAATATATTAAATGAGACATCTGGTAAAGTTTTAATCTGGGCAAACTATAGACACGACATTGAAAACATTGCAAGAGAAATATCCAAGATCCATGGTCCACGATCCGTGGCTACCTTTTATGGCGACACGTCTAACGAAGAAAGACAAAATATTATTGATGAGTTTCAAAATGGCGAAGACCTTCGCTACTTTGTTGGTAATCCAAAAACAGGTGGTTATGGTTTGACTTTAACCAAGAGTCACACTGTGATATACTACAGTAACTCTTATGACTTAGAAGTCCGACTACAATCGGAGGATAGAGTGCACCGCATAGGACAAACATCAAAGGTCACTTATGTTGACCTAGTAACCGAAGGCACTGTTGACGAAAGGATTGTACAGAGTCTAAGAAATAAGATTAATATAGCAACGCAAGTTATGGGAGAGGAACTAAAAGAATGGCTGATTTAAGAGTATTATCATTGGGAGCTGGTGTGCAATCAAGCACTTTAGCGTTTATGTACGATTTGGGAGAGATAGGTCCAATGCCTGACTTTGCTGTGTTTGCTGATACAATGGCAGAGCCCAAAGAAGTTTACGACTGGTTTGATTGGATGAAAGGTAAGATTAAAAATTATCCTATTCATGTGATCAGTGCCGGAGATATAGAACAAGATTCAATCGAGGCAGCAGAAGGTTTACATACTTCTCGAACACCTCCTTTCTTTACAAAAGACCCGAACAAAAACAGCATGGGTATTCTCACCAGGCAATGTACCGGGCACTATAAGATTGAACCTATTCACAAGTTTATTAGAGAACATATGGGTTATAAAAAAGGACAACGTGTAAAAAAAGGCACCGTTGTTGAAATGATCATGGGTATATCTCGTGATGAAACTTATCGTGTAAAAGAAGCTAGAAAGCCTTGGATCAAAAATGTTTATCCTTTGGTAGACAGAAACATTACCAGAGCGATGTGTAAGAAGTGGTTTGAGGATCACGAAATGCCAAAGCCACCACGATCAGCTTGCACCTTTTGTCCTTACAAGACTTGGACAGAGTGGAAATACTTGAAAGATAATTCACCAGAAGAGTTTCAACATGTTATTGAATTTGAAAAAAAGATTAACGGTGGTTTCAAAGGTATGCGTGAGGGCTACACTGTTTTCGTAACCAAAGAAGGTAAGCCTTTAGATGAAATTGATATTGATGAAAAAGCAAAAGACAATGGTCAGATGTCCATGTTTGATGAACTAGGTGGCGTTACAGTCAATGATTGTGAAGGGATGTGTGGCGTTTGAGTCGAATCGTATATCAAGACGGTAAACTATTTCTAAGCTTAACAAGAGAAGAAGCTAAACGAGCAATGGATAACATTGGTATGCCAATTGAATTGGACATAGGTCAGCTAAGAGTATTTCAGGAAGACATTCATAAAGCTGCGATGGCTCATTGGTCCAAGGTTGAAGTTCACAAGGCCGTAGAAGAACATCAGCTATCTTATAATCGCAAATCTAAAAAGAAAAAATAAATGTATATTCTCCACGACAAAGGAGAAATACAATGTTTACAATTACAAAAAGATCAATAAATCACTTTTTAAACTTTTTTAAAAGTGAAGAGAAAAAAGAAGAAGAATTTAAAGACTTCTTAAAAGCAGAGTATAAGAAAGACTGGCAAGCAGCGTACGCTTGGTTCTTAGAAGAAGGTACGCTACCAAACTTTATTAGAAGAACTCTTTAAGTATTCGCTATGATTTCAGCTAGGTGCTCACAGCGCTTCGGTGTCTGTGAATGCCACCTGGAATCTTTCATTTCTTCAGCGGCTTTCTTCCAATCTTTGACTCTCATGGCTTTCCACATCTTCTTGAAGTTTCGAACACCTTGAGTCCCCAATTGATAAACCATTTCCAAAATAACTTCACCTACATGTTGAGGTACATCGTGACCAATACATTCACTAATTAATAAATCTGCTCCGGCTGCCGCTCTGTTTAAGTCCATTTCAAACAGTTCTAAAATTTCATCCATTGGTATTTCTACCCCTTCGGCAAATCTCTCTCTTTCATGAGGTTGTACCAAATGGCCGATACCCACAGTGGCTTTTCCTAGCGAATCCAGATACATAGATGTTCTCAGACCTTCATGATCTTGAACTCTAGCCCGCAGTGAATCAGTAATTTTTATCATGCTCCTATTCCCCAATGTTCTTGATGTTCATCGGGTTCTCCTTTCTGAGGCAGTATTTTACTAAATAACCTTTTAACTTTCAACCACATCTTAACCATAAAGCTCAGGTTGCTCTATTGGTAAATTATAAAAATCATACATTAAATCCATTGCTCTCAACCTATCTCCTGTCGGTAGATCTGGTTTTGTTTTCATTTGAAAGTCACTTGGTAAAACATTAATCACTCCAGATTCCATAGGACCCTCTGTTACTGTTATGTCACTACTTCCTCCCATAGTAACAACAGGTGGATCAGGAAAGAAAAGATCTTTTGCAACGTCAATACCTTTCATCACCATGCCTGCTCCAGGAATAAAAGAAAGAGGACTAATATTACTTAAGATTCCTGGTTGACGTTCAATAAACCCTCCTGTCGTTGTAGGAGTTCCAGTAGATGTTGGATCGTAAGACAAAGTGTTATAACCTGTAAAAACTCTTTTGATATCTCCCAAAGCTTCCATGAAATTTCTAGGTGCTACCGCAGTAATACCAGGTTTACTCATTGACAAAATCTGTCTGCCTTTATCGTCAGTAATAATTTTGTCAGCACCGATCATCTGTAAGACGCCGTCTTCTACTCGACCGCCAGCATCAATGCCTTTTTGATAAGTTCGTGATCTGTCTACAAACTTTTGTAAGTCTGCAGGTCTGTCGTATTTAACTTGTGTTTGTTTTTCTTTTCTAGCTAGATCAGAAAAAGAACCACCAGGCACACTACTATCAGCAGCCCCCATAATTCTACTAATAGCAGATTTACTAAGACTTCTTCCTTTACCGCCCTTAGGAAAATTTCTTGCCATTATGCTTGTCTCCTTAATGATGCTTGTAATAACTCATCTTGTGGAAATAAAACCTCTGCAGACTGTGGATCAGCTGCACGAGCCATGAGTGGTTTGTTAATAACCTCGTTAATACTTGGAATGTTTGGTCGAGAAACCTGATCTGCTCTTGGAACTTGAACCGTGGTCGACGGATCTTGAGCCTCTGGTGATGTGATAGCCACAGTGTTTGCCTGAGTAGTTTCTGCTTGCTTTGTATCAGGTAATAACTTTTCTTTAACAGTTTCAACAAACTTACTGGTGTCTAAGTTATTTTTGATAGCTATATCTTTTAATCCACCAAACTGACTGTAAGAATCTTCAGCAGACTCAATCATACCTAATTGAGTAAAATCATTTTCAAGTGAGTTTTCTAAAGCTTGATCATTATCAAAAAATCTCTCTAAAGCTCTTCCTAAACTGACCAAGCTACTTGGGTCTTTTAAATATTTACCAGTAGATAAGTCTTTCATTGCTTCACTCATTGGCTTTAACACAAAAGGTTGCGCCATTAAACGAGCAGAGTATTTAGATAATAAAACAGCAGCGATCGTACCGATAGGTCCAACAGTTAGTGTACTAGCTCCTACAAGACCAGCACCTGTGATACCACGTAAGAAAGAACGCACACCACCGATCTGAGCTCTTCTAGCTAAGAAGGTAGATAGGTTAAAGTTTTTGTTATTGAAGAAAATAGCAGAAGCATCAGCAAAGTTCTTTAAAGTATCAACAGTTAGTGTTTCTCCGCCTGCATCTTTTAGTTTTGCTAAGTTTAAAGCCTCAGATAAACCTCTTAGATTACCGTCATCTAATTTACCAAACTGATCTAGACCTAAACTCATTTTATATTTTTGAACATCAAAGGTCATTTTACCTAAGTCATCAGCAAGACCAGCACTCCCTTTAGATGTTGTTGTAAAAGATTCTTGAAAAGATCTACCTAGCTTATAAGTCAAAGCATCTCTAAAGGCATCTTCACCACTTCCTTTGATGCCCGCAGCTCTTAGTGATTTAGGATCAGCTGCTTTAAATATTTTGTGAATAGTTCTTACTCCTTGTGGAGTAGATAGGGTAAATGCCTTTTCAAAAAGATCATCTAAGAAACTACCACCCATTAACACTTTATCTTCAAAGTAAAAACTACCAGCACCTTTAAAGTTTTTCTTTTTATCACCCATGAGAATTGCATATTGAGCATATTCTTTATCTGCTGTATTTAAGTTATCAAGATAAGCTTTCTTTAATTTATCAAAAGCTTCGTCTGTAACGTTTGCTGGTTTAACAGGATTACCTAAAATTCTTTCCAAAAAGTCTTGAGCTCTCATTAAATCATCTACAGAGCTCTTACCAACTCGACCTACACCTCTCTCAGTTAAGTCTCCAATTGTTGTAGAGATAGTATCTTTGATGTATTTAACTCTATCAAAATCAACGAAACGACCAGCGTTAGCTGGATTTTTTGGATCGTAAATTTCTTTGAATAAATCAGAAACCATTTTTAAATCACCAGAAGCTTTACCAAAATCTGTTCCAGCACCTAATCGATCAAACATTTCTTTTGAGAAAGTTCTCAAAGACTCAATATCAAAAGCTTTATTTAAAAGTCTACCTGACTCATCACGAAGGCGATACTTATCTAAGATGTCATCCATCATTTTTCTATCACCTGCTAAGAAAGCTTCTCTAACATTGTAACCCATTTTAGCCATAGGAGACACAGGGCCTGCTTTTGCTGCCTCAACCAATTCTTTAAAGCCCGGAACTTTTTTCTCTCCTGCTTTAATAAAACCACCTACGTTTTTAGCGTATGCTTTTTCAAACTCAGGGCCGAAGAAAGGAACACGACCTAAAACATTAGGAAGAGAATTGATAATTGGGATGTTTGATACTTCAGCTCTTCCTGGATCAACGCCAATAGCTTTTAATTTGTTATAAATACTTTCGTTTGGTGAAAGTAACTTTTGTCCACCTGCTTTAAATAAACTCATAACAGGACGAACAGCGGTTAGACCACCACCTAACATCAAGTCAAACTGAGCTTCTTTCTTTAAATAATCAACCATTTGATCTCGAGTAGGTCTGTTGATTCCTGTTTCATAACCAATCATCTCACCATACTCATCAAAAGTAGGACTATATAAAACACCTTTTGAATTAAGATGAGTCATTAAACCTTCATAACCTGCTAAAGAAGCAATGTATGCAGTTGTACCACCTAAGACAGCACCAACTGCTGCACCAGGTAAACCAAAAAACTTACCAATGTTTGCTCCTAATTTAGCTCCCGCTACTGTTCCTCCTAAAGAAGAAGAAAGACTGGTTAATAATTTTAAACCAGGAAGAGGGTTAGGTCTGTCTGTAAAGTATTCAAACTTGTCATCAAGTTCATTTAAATCATATGTTTCAGGATGCATCATTCTATCAGTGTAACCATACTGATCCATGAAGTAGTCAATGTTTTTGATAATATCTTGTTCCGGTAAACCTTTTTTCATTCCCTCAGTAGCAACTTTAGAAATAATTTGTTTCATACCATCTAAAGGAATTTTAGCCGATGCAAACTTACCAGCAGATTCATATTTTTCTGCAGCTTGTCTAAAACCAAATATTGTTGGTAGGTCTTCCCCTTTTTCTAAATCAGGTTTGTTTTCAACTAAATCACCTTCAGCAAATTCTTTAACATCTTGCATAGTAACACCGTCCATGACTTCAGGATTGTCAGTCTTTTGCTGAAACTGCAATCTAGCTAAGTACATATCATCAAGTGTTAAATAGTTTTTCATTAATAACTCACTCCATATTGATCTAGAATATTTTTTAAATCAAAGTATTCAACTTTTTGTTGAATGTTTTGACCAGTTGATTGTAAATTGTTTTGATTAATCTTTTCAGTAGGTAGACTTGATTGACCGGCAGCTCCAGGATTAATCATTAAACCTTGAACTCCGTCTGCTCCTTGTCTAGGCATCTCGAAAACAGAAACTTTGTTTGGCTGCCAACTATAAAGAGCAGCTACTCCAGGTTCTTCTGTCATGAAGTTTTGTTGTACTAAACCATTGTATCTTAAAATAGCAGCATCTTTAAACTCTTGTAATTTTGAATTTAGTTCTTGAGGACCAGAAAAAACGCTTCCTAATTTGAATTCACTGATAGAAGATTCAATTGTATCTTTCAACAATCGTTGCTCAGGCTGCTGAAAACGTGCAAACTGAATACCTAAAATTTTAGATTTCAAACCTAACTGAAAGACTTTAGGATTAATCGCAAATTCTTTGCCACCAACACTAAATTTATATACTTCTTTACTATTTGGTGCTGGTCTTACAAACTTTTGTCCATCCCATACAACACCTTCTTCAGCTGCTGTTTGAACTAAAAAGTCAAAGGTAGATTGAGCGTCTTGTTGAACGTTACCAATACGAACCATCTCAGGTTCACCGTATTGGTTCATAACTTGAATGGTACTGTTTGCATCCAACTTATTGGCTTTCATGTATTCTTCGACAGCTTCAGGGTTTTGAATGATTTGCATCATTGAAAAATCACCAAAAACTTTTTGATTAAATACCTCATCATTCAATGCTTTGATAAACATTCCGTCATAATCAACACCTTGTGTTTTTAATAAAACATCTTGTTTCATTCTTGCTTTTGTTTCTTCATCAGCATCAAGCATTTCAATATTAGCAAAAGCAGCTTCAATGTCAGACGCTTCTTGTGAACTATAGAGTTGAGCTGTATCAACGTTGTTGGTTAAACCAGATATTAAATCCGCAGCCTTACCAAGACCTAAATCTAACAAGGCTTTTGGACCAACGATAGCGTTACCTGTGTTTTGATCTACTAAATCTTCTCCCTGAATAGCACTAACAAAATTGATTGTGTTTAGCAGGTTATCCATGACAGGAAGACCTTCTTTAAAGAATTGCTCTTGATTACGAATACCTTTGTAAAAAGCAGTTCCCTCTTGATTATCTACTAAGATGTATGGTCTTGCTACAATAGTCTGACCGTTACCTATATCAATAGGTCGAGGAGCATTTAATGTATTAAACTCTGCCATGCTTTGAACAGGAACAAAAGTAGAAGTGTATCTTAGAATGTCTCCGTTAGGTGCATATTCAACTTGTCTTGCAAACATTGTTTTATCAAAGCCTTCGTTTAGTTTAGCTTCGTTTGCTGCAATCGTGGCCGCTCTGTCTAACATGTCTTGTTCTTTTTCAAATGCTAAAGATACAGCAGTTGCACCAAGCTCTCTTTCATAAGCTTTTTTATCCTGAGCTAATTTAACAGCAGTATCAAGAACAGGACCACTTGCCTGACCTAAAACATCTAAGAAACCAGCAAAACCTTTTTCACTTGTTTTACCGGACACCAGGTTAGATGCTAATTGTAATAATAATAAAGCAGGAGTTGTTTTATCTTCTACCGCAGTAGATTCTCTTAATAGATCTTTAAATCTACTTACTTCTCCTTCAAAATCAAACTCTCCAGCTTTTCTATTGGCTATATCGCTTTGACTCTCTGACTTACTTGCAAAGTTAGCTTCACTTTGAGTGCCTGTAGTAGCCGTATTTGACTCTAAAACTTCTTGTGTTTCTTCATTGACTATTCCATCATTGGTTTCAGTGTCTTTGCCACCTAATAAATTAATTAAATCTTTTGTTCGCTTGTCTATTTTAAACGGACTTTCACCACCTCTTGTTAAATCTGGTTGTGGCTGAGGAAAAGGACCTTCTTTCGCTAAGTCTTCCATTAAGGATAAGTCGCCAGTCTTTACGTCTTTAAAAGGCTCTTCTGGTTTAAAGCTGTCTTCTTCTGGAAAGTCATACACTGCTGCGGCTTGTTCATCAGACAAACCCTCTGCTCTAGCTTGTTTAAAATTTTCAACTAAAGCTTTTTCTGCAGCTCTTATCTCTTGTGTACCTACACCTATTTTAGATAAATTACTTTGAAAGTTAGGTTCTCTAACAGCACCCATTAAAAAATTCATTCTTTGTTGTGAGCCAACAGGATAGTTTTCATTAAAGTAAGTAATTGGATCCATACCGAACTGTGAAGGAAAACCATATGGGTTAGACTCTGTTTTAAATCTTTTACCAGAACCTAAACCTGTATCAATAGTTCCTCTATCTAAACCAAAAATACCCGTTGCTAATTCTTGAATAGCTGCTCTATTAGTGTCTTCAATAGGAGCTAATAAATAGTTAAATGCATCTCCATAGTAATCAGGAGCAGCTTTAAAAGTTTCTTTTACGTTATCAATTAAAGATTTAGTAATGTAAGGACTATCTCCCTTTGCACGCTCCTCTTTTGCAGTTTTAGCACCAGCAGCTATACCACTGAGAAAATCAAAACCTAAAATAGGCTTAAATAAACCTGAGTCGTAAACACTCTCTGGGCGAGCTCCAGCAGGTTCGCTTCTTACCGAAGAACCTCCCCGGTAGCCTTTGACGAACATTTTTCTATTAAGAACATTTGACATTCATTATCCTATGAGAAGCTAAAACCTGAGTCACCTAACAAAGAACTAATACCTGCTAAACCAACACCCGCACCTAATAGTTGACTAAACGGAGAAGGCGAAGGTTGTGTTTGATAAGTCATTTGACCAGAAGGTACACCACGTAGAATATCAGAAGCAAATTGTATTCTACCTAAAGGCTCTCGTTGAGCTTCTAAAACATTTTGACGAGCAACGTCACGCTGCATTTGCTCTTGTTGTTGCTGTAATCCACCAAGACCTAGCAGTTGTCCGATGTCCCTGAACCCTGCTGCTTGGGCCATGGAACCTAGACCAGCGGTCTGTTCTGCTAAACCTTGTTGTGCAATACCACCTGCTAGTGTCTGTTGACCTAATTGACCAAGCGTAGCTGCAGATCGTAACTGCTGCTGTTGTGCTTGTAAAAAGTTTCTTTGTAAGTCTTCTGCAATTCGTCTTGATTTAATATCTTGTAAGTTTCTAGCTAACTCGGCTCTTTGAACGCCTTCACGACCACCACCAAAAGCACCCGCACCGACAGCAGCCGCTGCTGCTTGATTTTGTGCCATTTGTCCTTGACGATCGATCTCAGCTAAAACTTGTTGAGTAACCTGTTGTTGATATGGATCCATGAACTGTTGAACATTAGATGGTCCAACCATGCCTACGCCTTGTCCAATAGCTCCAATACCTGCTCCCATGGTTGTTCCGGCGGCACCCAACTGTTGAGAAGCAGCGCCTAAGTAAGGCTGATACGCACCAATACCAGAAGAAACGTTTGCGTTAGCAACATCGCTAGCAGCGGAAAAAAGAGCTGTGTTTTGTAACGGTTGAAAACCAGCAACGCTGGCTGCTGGAACAGTGTATGCTGTGTTCGCTACACCGTTAGGACCAAACACAGACTCCAAAAGCTGTTCTGTTCTTTTTTCAACAAACTCCTGTTGTCTAATTATTTGTTCTGTTACCGCCATTATGCCATACCTACCATATTACC
>ERZ869936.548-NODE-548-length-34646-cov-34.115868_pt1 | contig 34646 bp, 28 predicted proteins | sample MGYA00520876_ERZ869936 | MGnify/ENA primary metagenome ERZ869936 (study PRJEB32218, sample SAMN09650985) | biofilter metagenome | isolation source: enrty point of leading RO module | place: Saudi Arabia: Thuwal, RO plant located on Red Sea | collected 2016-02-17 ... | reverse complement strand
GGCGGCGCCGGGTGACCTGTCGATCTTCTGGGTGTGCCAGGGGGTGCCAGCGTCACGGCGAGGGAAAAGAATGAACCACATTCGACCAACGGCATTGACGATCGTGCTGGCGTGCTCGGTCGCCACGACCAGCGGGGTCGTGGTTGCCGACCCGCCTGGAAAAGCGGCCAGGCCGCTGGAGCCGGGCGATCTGGCGGTCGTTGTGCAGAGTACGAAGTTGCATCGCGACAACCAACCCGTGGGCGTCATCGATGGTGGCAGCGTCGTCGAGGTCGGCGGCGTGCGGGGCCTTCGTCTGTCAATCCGCAAGCCGCATCGCGGCGAGATCAGCGCGCTCAACGCCTTGCCGCTGGCGGCGGCCGAGGGCTTCTTCAGTGACCGTCTGCTCCGCAATCCGAACGACGTCGCGACGTACGTCATGCGCGGTCAGATGCATGTCTACAGCCGCGATTACAAGCGGGCGATTGCCGACTTCAAGAAGGCGATCGAACTGCAGCCGGGCGACGGGCAACTCGACTTTCAGGTCGGCATGACCTGGTTGGAGGTCGAGCGTCTCGGCCTGGCTCGCGTCCACTTGGAAACGGCTGCCACGCGGGTACGCGACAAACGAAACGGAGCGCCCGCCGAAAAGCGGGCCCGCTTCCTGACCGCCAAGGCGAACGTGGCCCTGCTGCTGGCTCGCGACCTCTCCACGGGGAACTACCAGGTGCCGAAGTACGCCTTTATGGCGGCGCTGCAGGCCGACGAGAACGACGTGCCGGCCCGGTTGGGGTTGGGAGAAGTTCATCTGGCCAACAATCGCTGGGGGCCGGCCCTCGTCGAAATTGACAAGGCCATCGAACTCGATCCGGACAATGCGCGGGCGCACGCGCTGCGCGGCAAGGCGTTGATCGACAAGGACGAGTTGGATGCCGCCCTGGCCGCGCTCGATCGAGCCCTCGAGCTCGATGAAGAATCGATCGAAGCCTGGCTGCTCCGCGCCCGGGCCCATCTCTACCGTTTCGAGCGCGAGGCAGCCGACGCGGATTTCGATCGTGCCGGTTTGATCGAACCGAGGTCGCTGCGGGAACGACTTCGCCGGGCCGAGGTCTTCAACGAAGTGCAGCGGTTTGACGAGGCCCTGCAAGATCTCGACGTGGTGATTCAGCGGTCGCCCAAGTCGCTCAAGGGCCGCACCCTGAGGGCGCGGGCGAAGCTCGGCCTGGAGAGGTACGACGAGGCGATCACCGAATATGTCGAGGCGTTCCGAAGTTACCGGAGTCTCGTCGATGAAGCGCGCCTGCACAGTTTGAGAAAGACGAATCGCGGCCGCTCGATCGCCCAGAGGATGCTGCTGGTGCGCATCTACCTGCAGAAACGCGACTTTGCCAAGGCACTCGAAATCTGGGAGCAGATCAAACGCGTGAGCGAGCACCCGATGGCCGTCGGGTTGACGCGTTCGCGAATTGCCGCCGCGCAAGAGAATTTTGCCGAGGCCCTCGAAACTGCCAACCAGGTCGTCGAGCAGCTGTCCCAGTACCAGGGCAAGATCGAGAAAATTGACGAGTACAAGATCGACGCGCTCGTCCACCGCGCCATGGTCAAGGAGAAGCTGGGCGATTATGCGGGTCTCTTGGCCGATCTGCAGGCGGGCCAAGCGATCGACCGCAACAGCGCCGTGGTGAACAACAACCTGGCCTGGCTGCGAGCGACCTGCCCCCTCGACGAGCTTCGCGACGGCACCGCGGCGGTGGAGTATGCCACGAAGGCCTGCGAAGCCCGGCTGTTCCGCGACGCCGGGTCGATCGACACGCTGGCTGCGGCCTACGCGGAAGCCGGCGATTTCGCACAGGCGGTGCAGTGGCAGCAGAGGGCCGTGGGTCTGGCCTTCGGCGAAGACCAGGCGCGGATGAGCGAGCGAGTGGCGCTCTATCGAGAGCAGCGCCCCTATCGGGAAGACAATCGGGTCGAGATGGGCGACGATTCCGACGGGGGCGTGTCAGCCGCCGCCGTGCCGACCGAGGGTCTGCCGACCGACGCCGTCCCGACTGACGGCGACGAGGAGTGACGAGGACGAGCGACGAACGACGAGCAACGTGACGAGCAACGAAGCGCTCGATACCACCGCCAGTTCGGTCACGACCCCAAATCGCGAAAGTTGGGGCCATCGTCCGTCTGGATGTCGAGATCATTCAAAGACACGCCCTCGTCGACCGCATAGCGCTTCGAGAGCGCCGCTTCCTGGAAGGCCCGATCGCCACGACCGAGCATCCAGACGCTGATCCAAACGACCAGGATGGTCAGCACGAAGAGCGATCCCCCGACGATCGCCAGCGTCGTGTTCTCGCGAATCGAGGTGTCGATGATCAGCGGTTTGCGACCGATCAAGAGCGGCGCCTGACGCTTGCGAAAGCTGCCGTCGGCCAGGCGTTCGCCGGTCTGGAATCGCCAGTTCTTCATGTGAAAGCCGACGATCTCGATCGGCACATCGACCTTCGGCCCCGTGGGGGTCCCTTCAGGCAGCGTTCGCACGCAGAACGTCACCGGATACTGCGACACCGTCTCCACGGTGGACGTGATCGTCTGGTTCGGTTGGTCCGCACGGTCGTCATTGTCGTCCGAATCGCTCGCCGAGTCCCCGTCGCCGCCGGCCTGCTGATCGGATGCCGCGTCCCCAGGTTCCTGCCCCCCCTGCTCCTCCGCCGGTGGAACAACCGTCGCGCGTTCGAAGCGGACGTCGAGATCGAGCGACACGGTGGCGTCGATCTCGTAGTAGTGGTCGAATCCATGCCGCAACACGACGTCGCGATCGCCGCCACCAAGCGGCACGCGCAAAATGCGCAACGCCCGTCCGCGAAACCGCAGCAACTCCCCTTGCGTCGAACTGGGCCGGATCAGACTCCGCAGCAGATCGTGAAAGCCGCGCTCCGTCGTGGCCAGGGCGGTTTCCGCGACGATCCGATCGCGTCGTACATTGGCGAGCTCGGTCCGCAGCTTCTGAACCTCGGGATCGGCCGGCGCGGAAGCCTCGGCGTCGGCGAGGCGTTCATGAGCAGCGAGCCGCTCTTCGATCTCGCGCTGGCGCGTCTCCAGCTCGACGAGCTTCTCCGTCAGCTCGTCACGACGCTGCGCGACGCTCTCGTCGGCCGCCGCATTCAGGTCGGTCTGGGGAATTGTGCCGGCCGCGGTGAGCAAAGCGTAGAAACAGTCGCGGTCAGCGCTCCCCAGCTTGCGGCCCGATTGAACCGTGTCGAGCAGCCCCACATCCATACCGGCATTGCCCAGCAAGGAGTCGGGATGCCACGCCAGGCGATCGCAGGCGAACAACAGCGGACCGAGTGTCTCGGGCTCAGCGGCCGCCCCCCGCACCAGGAACAAGCCGCGAAAGCTGATCGGCTCGTCGAGCGGCGTGTCCGCGCGCCAGCGACGTGGCACCGCGCGGGCGAACACGACCGCCGGTGTTTCCGCTTCGCCCAACATCACCTGGCAGCGGTAATAGCGGGCAAAGTTCCAGCGCAGGGCCTCGGCAGTCGCGAGCTTGACGCGTCGGAAACTCTTGACGCGCCCCTCGAGGGCAAAGAACTGTCGCCGCCAGGCGGCGGTGTCGGCCGGCCACGAGGAGACCTTGGCATCGGTCGCGGCCCAGGCGTCGAGCGAGATACTGGAAATATTCGGCAGGCGAAAGAGCAGCCGGTGCAACAGATCGAGTCCTTCCGGCTGCTGTTCGAGCGGCTCGCCGTCGCGCAGCGCGGCAAACTTCTCCTCGGTCAGATCCAAGACGTCGAGCAATTCGGCCGGCGAACCGCGATCTTCGTCCTCGCCTTCCGCAAAGGGTGCCACCTCTTGCGCTCCGAGCGACGCGCCGAACAGCAACGCGCTGAGGACCAGCGGAGCCCAAATTCCCGGGCTGCGATCGCGAGGTGTGCGGCGAAAGATCGAAGGGGAGTGCATCGCTTGTCGGCCTCTGCTGGGCAAATCAGTCGGACTCATCAGGAGGGCGGCCCATCCGCGGTTCGGGAAACGGAGACGCCTCGCGCCGCTGATCGACCTCTTCAGAGAAGCGCAGGACGGCGTCGGCTCCCAGCGACCCCGCGGCCGCATCGTTCGTCGCGATCTTGCGTCGCGAAGAGCGATAGTAGAACCAGGTCACCGTCAGCACGAGAGCGAGAATGCCCCCCGTCGTCCAGGCCACGTGCAACGGATCGATCGTCTCTTCGACCTCGGGCTCCCACCGAATACTGCGGGCCAACAACACCGGGGCGACCTCGGTCGCTCCGTCGGCGCGGGCGTAGGGAACCTTCTTGAAGGAAAAGCCCGTCACCTCGACCTCCTGACGCATGTCGAACTTCTGAGGAAAGGCGTCGGGAAGCTCGAGCACGTAGACAAACACCAACCGAAAGCGTTGGAAGCCGGACGGCACCTTCAAATAGAGCTTGTAGTATTTCTCGATACCGAGCTCGTTCTTGCCGAAGGGAAGCTCCTCCACGCGCCGGGCTTCGCCCTGCAGAGTTACCAGTTGGCCGCGATACTCCGCCGGTTGGCGAAATAGCTGCACGTAGCCAACGTCGTTGCGCGCCGCCCGCTCTAGAAACTCAGGATCGTTGTCCAGCAGCAACTCGAAGAGATTCAACCAGGCGGCACGCTCGGAGGAGTGACGCGGACGGTTGTCTTCGACACGCGCGAGATATTGCAGGTCGACACCCGGCAGGCGATTGCGACCTTCGACCGACTGTTGTCGTTCGTAGGGACTTAGGATTTCGATCTCGTCGTCCGACTTCTCCTGGGGCAGGTCGGGATAGTAGGGCACGTACTCCTTCTCCTCGGGCTCCTTCTCCTCGGGCGGAGTGGGACGATCGTCGACTTCCGTGGCGGCCTGCTCGTCCATCCCCAGCGCGGTCAGGGCGGTTGCCCAAAACTCGGGACTGGAGACGCGCACCATCACCAGCACGGTGCCCATCAAGAGAAACACGAGCATCAACAGCCGACGCTGTTCGCGGCGGGCGAGATAATTCGGCGGCCGCGGACGCGATTTGCGGGAGAAATGTAACACGTGCCTATTCTAGTCCTGCAACGAAAACCCAACAATGTAAGCCGACTTTCGCGGGGCCAGGTGCGAGTCGCTCGGCACCGCGTCACGTGGTGTCGCGATCGTTCGCCGGGCGTCCCGCGCCGGCGCATCGAAGCGGCGAGACAGACGCTCGCCCGTCGTTGCCTTCGTGGCCGTTGGCGACGAGTATTCCGAGCGGACGGGATATTCCAAGCCGGCGGCACATGGGGGACGGGGCATGCGGAGACGCGGCCGTATTCCGAGCAGGCGGGCACGCGGCTCCGACGTCGCAGCAGGCATCTCCACTCTCGCACTCTCGGGTTGACGCCTTTTCGGCTCTCAGCAGGCGAGGGGCCCCGGGGCCGCCGGCAATGGTGGGGCGCCGTTGAGGACGTGGCAAGAGGCGAAACGGGCCCCTTTCCGGCCAAAAAGCCCGCCGCGAGGCGGTGAAATTGGCGCCCGGCTGGGGAATAATTGGGGGCGTCCAGCCCGAACCGATCGGTGGTGCGTCTGGTCTGCCCCGCGGGCCAGGACCAGGCGACCGAAATGCAGGAGCAGAAAGTGGCACTGTCGCAGGCTCATTTTCAGCGTCTGGTGACCGAGCACGGTCCCACGTTGTACCGCATGGCCTACCGAATGGTCGGGCATGCGCAGGAAGCCGAGGATATCGTGCAGGACACCTACCGCTCCGCCTGGAAGAGTCGCCAGAGCTTTCGCACCGGTTATAGCGAGCGCGCCTGGCTGATTACGATTTTGCGTCGCCGTGCGGTCGATCGCTGGCGACACAAGCCGCAGCCACAGCCGTTGTCCGATCCCGAAGGACTCGACGTGGCGGCGCCCTACGAAGACCCCTTTGCCGATCAATACACCGACGAGATGCAGGCCGCGCTCGCGCGGCTCTCGCCCGAGTTGCGAGAGTGCCTGCTGATGGTCGTGGTCGGCGAGTTAACCCACCAAGAAACGGCCGACACGCTGTCCATCCCCATCGGCACCGTATTGTCGCGCGTCAGTCGCGCACGAAAACAGCTGCGCAAGGCACTGTTGGCGGTCGCGGAAGATTGAAGCGGGCAAGATGATCGAGGTTCCCACCGCGTGTCGCGGCCGTGTAACTTCGCGTCCGCAAGTCAGCCACGGTTAGTTAGCCCGCCACGGTTAGTTAGTTTGATGAGTCGTTCTCAGCTTCCCTATCGAGACCCGTCGCCCGATCGCTGGATCGAGCGCCAACTGCGACGCATTCCGCTGCCCAGCGGACTGTTGCGGCGACTCCGCCGAATTGCGCGTCTCGAAGGGGGTTCGCACGCCGAAGGCGATGGGCTTACCGACGAGCAACTCGATGCGCGGTTGCGCAACGTGGCCGTGCCCGAGGGGTTTCTGCTCAGACTTCAGGTGGGCGCGGTCGGCGAAACGCCCAACTGGGACGACGCGGCGATCGACGCCGGTCTGCGCGATGTGCCGGTTCCCGAGCGGTTGCTCGCGGACTTAAGGGCGATTGCCGATGGCACCGCCACCGAAGCGGCCACGAGCGCCGTACAGGAAGCGCGCGAGGAGCCGACCCGCGATAGCAACCAGACGCTGGCCCAGGACGAAGAGATCGCGGCGGGACTGCGCGACGTCACGATGCCCGAGGGCCTGCTGCAACGGCTGCAGGCGATTCCTGGCGAGGGCAGGCAGGTTCCTCCCGCCCCACCGCGCGAGCCGGTCTCGCGACCGCCACGACAGACTTCGGCTGCCCCGGGACGGACGCGCCGACGGCAAAGCGATTTCTGGCGTTGGGGTAGCGGCCTGGCCCTCTCGCTGGCTCTGTTGATCGGCTTCGTCTATTTCGGCTCCTGGTATCTCGACGACCCGATTGCCGAGCGGCCTGAATCGGATGGAACGGGCGAAGCTGTCACCGACGCCGATTCTGACACTGACGCGGGCGACGCGATTCAAGACGGCGAGCGGCTGCTGGTCAGCGAGGGCCAGCAAGACCGCCCAGATCACGGTGACCCGAACGCCGAAGGTCACCGGGCAGTCGGCGAGGACATCCTGCGCGACTTGCCCGCTGGCGGCGGTCCGGCCGGCGACACGCCGATCGTGGTGAAGTCGTTCGACCCGTTGCCGGAACTGCCACCGCTGGCCACCGGCGACGACGGCCCGGCCGGGGACGACGAGCTTGCGGCCGACCCGGCCAACGGTTCGGTCTTTGCCGGCGACCCGCGCACCAACATCGCCCAGCTCGATGTGGCGAAGCGGCGCACGTGGCGGGGTGTGCGACCGCCGTGGGTCGATGCGGACGCCCTGGCCGCCCAGATGCGGACCGGCTTTCACCCGTTCGTTTCGCCGGCAGCCCATGACGAGTTCCGCACGCGTGGCCTGCCGCTGTACGCCGGACGGACCAGCTACGACTGGCTCCGCGGCGCCCTGCCGAGAGAGCGACTGCGGGGGCGACGGCTGACCCAACTGCGCGCGGCCCTGGCCCGTCGCGTCCGCACCGAAGACTTCATCAACGCGATCGATTACGACTATCCCCCGCCCCGTGATGCCGCCCTGGCCTTGCGGAGCTATGGAGGCATTTCTCCGTTTAGTACCCCGGCTGGCGAGGACGTCGACACGCGGCTTTTGCAGATCGGGGTCCAGGCGGCGGCGGGAGCCGGACGCGACCCGGCACCGGTCCACCTGGTCGTGCTCGTCGACTCTTCGCCGACGATGCGGCGGAACGGACAATTGGCCCGTGTGCGCGGAGCGCTCGACCGACTCCTCGCTTCGCTCGGAGAAAAGGACCGGGTCACGCTGGCAACCACGAACTATCAGCCGAGCACTTGGCAGCCTCTAATCGCCAGCGCCGGCCGCGATCGCATCGTCGAGCTGCGATCCGCAGTCGCCGCGCTCGACGCGATGCCGACACAGGACACCGCCACGGCACTCCGCGAAGTGGAAAAGCTCTCGCAGGAAGCAGCGATCGAATTCGGCGACCGGCGCGCGGTGCTCTGGCTGAGCGACGGCATTGCCGAGTCGGCCGAGGCTTCCCCCGCGCGATTCGAGTCGCTCATCGACGAGCTGGCCACCGCGCGGCGCGCGGCGGTCGATTGGTCCGTGGTCGACCTGGCCACCGATCCCGAGAGCGACTCGGGCCTGGTGCCGTTGGCTCAGGCGGCCAAGGCCGAACACGAGGTCGCCGACGACGAACCAGAGATCTATTGGGCGGCACGAAGCACGCTGGCGGGACGCTCGCAGGTCGTGGCCCGCGACGCGGCGCTGGAGATCACCTTCGACCCTGGAGCGGTCGCGGCCTATCGCTTGCTTGGCCACGAAGCGACGACCGTGGTCGGCTCCGAAAGCGAGTCGCTGACGTTGACGATGCACGCTTCGCAAGCGGCCACGGTGATGATCGAACTGCAGCTCAAGCGGCGTGGTTCCGACACCGTCGCGCAGACCAAGTTGCGTTGGCAAGACCCTCAAACGCGTGAACCGCGGCAAGACGAGCAGCGGATCAGCCGCTGGCAGTTTGCCACGAGCTTCGAAGAGGCAGCGATTCCCTGGCAGGCCGCCGCCGTGGCTGTGGCCAGTGCGGAGTCACTTCGTCAGTCGGTCCACACGCGGCCCGAGGGACGACAACTGGCCGCGGTGCGCAACGTGGCCCAACGTGTCCAAGATCGAGTGGCGGAGAACGCCTCGTTCGGCGAACTGCTCGATCTGATCGTGCGGGCCGAAGCCGTCGGCCTTTAGCGGTCGACGCGCGACGACCGCACGCCCGTCGCGCGCCAAGTGTCCAGGAAATAGCTAGAGCGTGTCCAGGATAGGTGTCGCGTCATTGGCGCCGGCGAGGCAAGTTTGGCCACCAGACCGAAGCAGACGAATTGGTAGATTCGTCGATGCAGGTCGACGTCGCCAAGCACAGCCGTAGCTCGCCAAGACGCTAGAGATAAACGAGACGCGCTCTAGGCGGGGTTTTCACGAATCGTTCAGCAGCGGCAAAGTCGTCGACGACGCGGCGAGGCCACACGTGCGTCCCTGAACCGTGTGAGATCGCCAACCAAGAAGACGAGAAAGGTCGGGCAAGATGGCCAACTGGTTGATCAATAAGCGCCAGGAAATTATGCTTATTGATGACTGCGTTGTTAATGAGCCCTTCGCTGTGGCGGTGATAGCCGGGATGCCGGCCTCCCGCTGGTCGGCCTGGTTTATTGGCTGCGCAGGGCTCAATAAGCGTGGTCGACAGGGCGTCGCGGAGCATCATCGTCGTGGCCACGCCGAGCGGCAAACCAACGGGCAAGACGCTCGCAATGGCCGCGAATGGGCTTCTGGAGTTGTTCGAGTTTACGGAAAGATCAAGATGAGGCACTCTCGATTCACCCCCGGGCTTGGCGGGGCGGTGCTGCTGATCGTATCGCTGCTCGCCAGCGGGTCGCTTGCGCCGACTCCGGCCGCCGCGGCGGAAGACGTCGACGGCTTTTTGCAGGCCCTCTATCAGCGCTACTACTTCGACACGGCGCTGGAATATCTCGAGATGATCAAGGACAGCCCCTTGGTCGACGCCGAGACCAAGTCTTCGTTGCCCTTCCTGTATGCCCGCACCGAATACTTCCAGGGCGCAGTGATTCCCGATGAGCGTCAGGAAGAAAAAGAGGCGCAGTTCCTCAAAGCGATCAAGAGCTTCAAGGCCTTTGCCGCGGCCAACCCCGAACATCCGCGGGCCATCGATAGCCTGTTCGAGGTGGCGGGCGTGTATCAGTCGATGGCGAAGACCCGGCTGGCCCTTGTCGGCGGTGAGGCCGACAGCCAACGCGGCGAAGCGCGCGATCTGTTGGGCCAGGCGCGTAAGGCCCTGGCCGACGTGGCCGGCAAGGTGACGAAGCGACAAGCCGAGCTGCTCAAGAATCCCGCCTCGGTGACCGGCGACATCTCGGTCGTCCGCGAGCGGCTCAACAACATTCTCGTGCGGGCCGAATACCAGCAGGCGGAGATCGAGCAGGAATTGGCTTCGACCTATGCCAAGGGAAGCGGGCCCTATCGGGATCAGCTGACCAAGGCCGCCGAGCTGTACGAAGAGTTCTTCGACAAGCACTTCGACCTGGTGATCGGACTGCGGGCGATCGTGCGGGCGGGTCAATGTTATCGCGATATTGGCAACGTCGATTTCGCCCTCTCCTGCTTCGAGAGCATTCTCAACGACGACGAATTGAAGAAGGCCAAACAGCTCCGCGGTTTGCTGCTGGAGGCGATTCGGGCCGCCATGGTGCTGTGGAGCAAACAGGTCGACGAGGCCAAGACGTATCGCCTGGCCCAGCCGATCTACGAGCGCGCCATGCGCTCGAGCGACCTGAAGCTGAGCGAAGAGGATCTCAAGTCGCCGGAGGGGCTTGCGGTTGCGTACCTGCGGGCATCGCTGTCGGTGAAGATGGCCGACAAGATGGAGAAGATCAAGCTCAAGCAAGTCCAGCAGCAGCGCGAGGACATCGTCGAACTGGCCACGGCGTCCGCCAAACTGGTGGCCGAAAACGAGGGCGAGTTTCAACCGCAAGCAGCGGTGCTCTATCGCAAGCTGACGGGCGAAGAGATCGGCATCGCGACCGAGGAACCCGAGACCTTTTCCGAGGCCTTGCGTCAGGCCCAGATCCTTTATCAGCAGTGGGCCGTCACGCACGCGGCGTTGGACGAGGCGACCGGCGCGGAGCGCGAAAAGGTTGAGGCCGAGGCGGCTGAGCAACTGGCCCGCTCCGAGGAGCTGCTGCGGTTGGCGCTCTCGATGGCCCAGCCGGACACGAAGTCGGCCGACGTGGGCGACGCCTATTCGCGGCTGACAATCGTCTACTGGTTTGGTCAGCGCTACGAGGAAGCGGCCGTCGTCGGAGAACACCTGGCACGTCGTTACCCGAACGTCTACGGAGCCAGCTCGGCGGGCGACATCGCGATCAAGGCCTGGGCGAAGCTGCTTGCCGCGGCGCAGCAGCGCGGCGAAGACGGCAAGTTCGAGCGCCAGCAAATCGAGTCGCTGGCTCGCTACATCAGCAAGCAGTGGAAAGGCAGCGAGGAAGCGGGCGACGCGCTGTATCGCCTGATCACGTTCGCCGTGGCGGACGACGACCTGGACACGGCCCTCGACTATCTGCAGCAGATGCCCAGCGGCGCCTCACGACGGCCTTCGGCCCAGTTGATGCTCGGCCCGCGACTGTGGCGACGCTATCGCGAGTCGCGTCAGTCGCTCGAAGAAGACGCGCGAACCGCCCTGATCGACCAGTGCGAGCAGCTGCTTCGCGAAGGTTTGGAAGCGAGCCTGGCCGGCGGCAGCGTCAACCCGACGTTCGGCTTTCCGGCCCTCTACCTGGCCCAGGTCTATGTCGAGAACGACGAGCCCCAGAAGTCGATCGCCTGGCTGCAGCATGACCAGATTGGCCCGCTCACGCTGCTCGAAGCCGGCAACGAGCGCTTCTCTCAGAACCAAGCCCTGGTGACGAGCGTTTACCGTACGGCGCTGCAGACCTACGTGAAGTTGCTCTCCACGCTCGAGGACGACGAGTTTGCGAAGACCAAGGACACCGTGGTCGCGATGATGGAGAAGCTCGAACAGAGCAGCAAGAAGAAGTCGACCGTCGCGGCGACCTATACGAATTTGGGCAAGGAGATCGAGGCCGATATCCGCCGCCGCCGCGACTCGGGCGACGACGAAGGGGCCGCGCGGCTCTCCGAGGCCTTCGAGACGATTCTCTTCCGCATCGCCGATCAGAGCGGCAGCACCTATGGCTCGCTGTTGTGGGTCGGCCAGACGCTGCAGAGCTTTGGCGAAGTCGCGGAGTCGATCCTCGAAAATCTCCCCACTGGGCCGGCCGCCGACAAGCAACGCGAAAAGGCCGAGCTGTACTACGGCAAAGCGGTCGTCGCCTTTGAGCAAATCATGAAGCGGAAGCGGGAGTTCAAGCTCCAGGACAACTCCCTCACCGCGCTGAAGATCGCCCTGGCCGAATGCCAGCTCGGGGCCGACAAGAGCGGCGACGCCCTGGTTACGATTCGCGAAGTACTGCAAACCCACCACAGCTATCCCAACGCCCAAAGACTGGCCGCCCTCGCCCTGCAAGCCGACGGCCAGTACAAGGAAGCGATCCTTGGCGACGGCGATCCTCCGCCGGGGGCCCAGGCGAACACGAAACTGATCATGGGCTGGAAACGCTTGGCCTCCGTGATCAGCAGCTACATGGGCAGAAAGCCGAACGACGCCCGTTACCGGAACCTCTACTTCGAAGCGCACCTGGGCAACCTGAATTGTCTGGTCGCCCTGGCCAAGGCTGGCAACCAGAAGCTTTTCGGGGTCGCCAAGCGGACGCTCGACAACTTCGAGAAACAACACCCCGACCTAGGCGGGGAGAAATGGAAACCCAAGTTCGAAGCGGTGCGGGCCCAGTTGCCCTAATGGCCAACCGGCCCGCTGGTTTCGCTTCGCGCCGCGGCACAACGTGGCGACCGATCGACCCCGCGAAAGACCAACAAGAGGTAACCCCATGGCAAGACGTGCCTGTTTGACCTTGATCCTGCTGCTGATGTCGTCGAGCCTGTGGGCGGACGATCGGATTTACCTCCACGGCGAGGGCAGTCCTCGCAAGGGCGACGTCGAGTCGCTCTCGCCGACGGCAGTGGGCCTCCGCGGCAGACCGAGCATTCCGGTTAGCGAGGTGCGCTACATCCAGTTCGACGACGAGCCGAGGGAACTGACCAGCGCCCGCCGCGCTGCCCTGTCGGGCGAGTATGCAGGTGCCCGATCGACGCTCCGCAAGGTCAAGGTGGACACGATTACCAATCCGTCGATCCGCGCCGACTTCGCCTTCCATGACGCGCTTTGCTTTGCCAAACTGGCCATGGCAACCCGCACCAAACGGGCTGAGCGGCTCACTTCGGCCGCGGTCAAATTGAAGTCCTTCGTGGAGGGGATCGGCAAGGACAACTATCATCTCTTCGAAGCCCAGGAGTTGCTGGGCGACGTCGTGGTCGCGCTGGGCAAAGAAAAGAAAGAAGCGAAGTACTTTGCCCTGGCTCGCGATCAGTACCAGGCCGTTACCAACGCGGCACCCTGGCCGGCATGGCAGCTCGGCATGAACATGAAGACCGCTCAGGCCTGGCAGGCCGAAGGCAAGAGCAACGAGGCCGTCAACTTGTTCAAGCAGATCGCCGCCAGCACGGCCGAAGGGCCCGAGGTCGACAGCTACAAGGATCGGGCTCGTCTCGGCATGGCCAACGCGATGGCCGAAGGGGGACAGGCCGATGCGGCCATCGACATGGTGCACAAGGTGATCCTGGCCACGCCCAAAGAAGAGGCCGAAGTGCTGGCCAATGCCTATCTGGTCCTCGGCCGCTGTGCCCGGATCGGCGGCAATGCCAAAGAAGAGAAAATGGCGTACCTTCGCATCCAGCTCCTCTATCCCCAGATTCCCGAGGCGCACGAAGAGGCCCTCGGCCGACTCGTCCAATTGTGGGAGGCGGAAGACGAGACGAAGCGAGCCGCCGACACGAAATCGGAACTCAGCGACCGGTACCCCAACAGCGAGTGGCTGAAGAAGTAGATGCCAGAGGCGCCCCGTCGGCCCGCACCGGAACCGGACCGGTCGCAGTCGCCCTCGACGGCGATGCGATGTTCTCCCCGCGAGCCGGTTCCCGGCGATCGGGGGAACGCGTCCCGCAGTGGTTTACAAGCGGTTTTGGCGCGGTTTAGAATGTGCGTCGCGCGACCCGTCAGCGCCCGCCGACCCGCTTGCAAGGTGTTGCCTGCTGCCCCTTTACGACCTGGGATCGGAGCGGAAGGCCCGACTCGACGTGCCGCACGAAGCGGAGCGGGCCCGCGAACCGCGGCCAGCAAATAGAATAAGAGCTCGGGTTCCCTATTCTCCTGACCGGCAGCGTGCCTGCGGCGGGCGAGCACGAACGGAGCCGTGGGAATGTGGGAATAGAGCGACGCCCGAGTTGGGAATAGACCCCTACCGGGGAGACGACCATCGTGGCGGGTTGGCACGGCGTGGCGAGGAGGACGCGGGAAGCAAATCAGGAAGGACCGCGAGCGAGTACGACGGACACGCCCGCTGGGACATGCGAGAAACGTCCGCAGCGACACCAAGGAAACACAGAGAAGAATGAGCCCCAGGGTGGTCGGCGCATCGACGTCGACTAATCCGGGCGCGCTACCAAGATTCACGTTGGAGGCCCCTATGTTCAAGCGTTTGTACCACGAGTGGTTTCGCCCCGCGGGGCTGTCGCTGTTGCTACTGCTGACGGTGATCAGTCTGGCCGGCGTGTTCCAGTTCGGGTTGCCGGAGATCGCCTTTGCCCAGGGCGACGGTGGCGGGACGGCCCCCCCCAAGCAGGAACCGTTGCTCACCTGGATCATCGCCTCGCTCGGCTGGCTCTACCTGATCGTGTTCCTCTCGCTCTCCTTTACGTTGGTGGCCCTGTTCGTCATGAACGTTCTCATGCTGCGTCGCAGCAAGGTCGTGCCGCTCGAGCTGGTCGATCAGTTCGAGGCCCACCTGGACGAGAAGGAGTACCAGGAGGCCTACGAACTGGCCAAGATGGACGAGTCGTTCCTCGGCCAGGTGCTCTCGGCCGGGCTCGGCAAACTTTCGGCCGGCTACGCCCAGGCGATCGAGGCCATGCAGGAGGTCGGCGAAGAAGAGGACATGAAGATCGAGCACCGGCTCAGCTACATGGCGCTGATCGGCACCCTGGCCCCGATGATCGGACTGTTCGGCACGGTGCACGGCATGATCGACTCGTTCCGCAAGATTGCGGGCTCGGACACGGCGCCCAAACCGAAGGAGTTGGCCGAAGGTATCTCGAAGGCGCTCTTCACGACACTCGCTGGCCTGCTGATCGCAATTCCCGCGATCGGCGCCTTCACGATTCTCAAGAATCGCGCCTCGCGTCTGGTGCTCGAAGTGGGCATCCTCAGCGAAGGGCTGATGAGCCGATTCCAGGGCGTGGGCAAGGACAAGAAATCGGCCTAAGGGGGCAGGTCGCGCGGAGTCGTTTGGCTCGGTGCGTACGAACTAGAGCCGGCGATCCGGCTCGAGAAAGCGAGGAAATCGGATGCGTTTGCAAAAGCAAAAGAAGGAAGATGCCGAAGGCGATATGACGCCGATGATTGACATCGTCTTCCAGCTGATCGCCTTCTTCATGGTGCTCGTCAACTTCACCAAGGTTGACGCCGACGACCGCGTCAAGCTGCCTTCGAGTGCCCTGGCCAAACCGCCCGAGCAGAAACTCAAATTTCCCGTGACGCTGCAAATGACCGCCGACGGCATGGTCATCCTGGGTGGCGACTTGATGGACGTCGAGAGTCCCGATCTCGATAACCGCCTGATTCGCGAACGCCGCGCCGCCGGTGAGAAGGTCGGCCCTGGCGGCATCGACGAAGTGCCCGTGATCATTCGGGCGCACGAGCTCGCCCCCACCGGCAAGGTGCAGAAGCTGATCACGCTGTGTCAGTCGAAGGGATTTCAGCGGTTCCGCCTGCGCGCCAAGGAGGAGACGAAGGGCGGCTGAGCGGGCCGCAGGGTCGGCAGGGCGACGGGGCTCAGGAGCGAGACAGGCGAGAGGTCGGATGAAAGTTCGCAAGCGTGACAAGACCGACAAGATCGAGTTGCAGATGACACCGATGATCGACATCGTGTTTCAGCTGCTCGTCTTCTTCATCATGACCTTCAACATCGTGGAGGTCGAAGGCGACTTCAACATCCTCATGCCGGGGGCGCCGTCGACCGAAACGCTGACCGACGTGGCCCCGGTCAAGCTACCGCTGCGGATGACGGCCGACGCCCAGGGCAACCTGGCCACGATGACGCTCGAGGGCTCGCCGATCACCGGCGGCTTCGACGAGCTGCACCAGAGAATTTTGGGCAAAGTCGGCGAGGGTTCCAGCTCCGAAGGCGACTACGAGGTCGAGATTCAGTGCGACTTCGAGCTGAAGTACCGCTTCGTCATCGATGCGATCACGGCGGTGCGGGGTCGACTCAAGAAGATCGACGGCGAGGATGAAGTCATCTCGCTCGTCGAAAAGATCCGCTTCGCCCAGCCGGTCAAGAAGGGCGGCTAGGCGTTTCTGGCGGACGGGCAGCCAACTCTAGGGGCAAACTCACGAAGTGTGAAGCCGCTCGCCGGTGCGCCGATCGCCGCACGCGCCGCGTCGAACGACCGTGCGTCGCGACCCCGCACTTCGGCTCATGGAGAATGCCGATATGACAATTCGTCGCCGCGCCTCTGCCGACAAGTTCGAGCTGCAAGTGACGCCGATGATCGACATCGTGTTTCAGTTGCTGGTCTTCTTCCTGCTCACGTTCCAGATCAGCCAGGCCGAGGGAGACTTCCAGCTGCTGATGCCCCGCGGCTCCGAGAAGCCGCGGGAACGGATCGACGTGGTTCCCCTGCTGCTCAATTTACGGCTTCACGCCGATGCCGAAGGACGCTTGAGTGCCGCCTTTCTCAACGGGGAGCGGCTCGGCGCGGAAGGTGAAGCGCCGCTCACCGCCCTGCACCGCCGCGTGCGACAACTCTATGCGGGACGGGAGAACGAGCGCGGAGCCCGTCGCGAACTTGAACCGGGCCCTTCCGTCGTCGAGATTCACGCCGATTTCGAGTTGAACTACGTGCACACGATCGACGCCATCACCGCGGTGCGAGGCTACCTTCGCGACGTCGACGGCCAGGCCGAGATCGTCACGCTGATCGAACAGATTCGCTTTGGCGACCCGCGGCGGACGTCCAGACAAGAGCAACCGTGAGGGCGAATCCCTGCCCCGCCCTAGCCCCGTGGATGGAACTGCTGGTGGACTTTGCGCAGGCGGGCGGCATCGACGTGCGTGTAAATCTGCGTGGTGGCGATGCTGGCGTGACCGAGCATCTCCTGCACCTGACGCATGTCGGCTCCGCCCGAGAGCAGGTGCGTGGCAAAGCTGTGCCGCAGCGTGTGGGGACTCGCCGCTCGTGAGAGTCCTTCGCGAGCCGCGTAGCGCTTGACCAGTTCCCAGATTCGCTCGCGACGCAGGGCCCCTGCTCGCGAGGAGAGCAACAGCCAGGGCGGATCTTCGTCGCGGCGCTCCACGAGTTTTCCCCGCTCGCGCTCGAGATATTGCTGGATGGCCCGCACCGCGCGGCGCCCCAGCGGCACGATGCGTTGCTTGTCACCCTTGCCGTGACAGATGCAGTAACCTTGGTCGAGATGGACGTCGGCCACCTTGAGCCCGCTCAGTTCCGAGGCCCGGCAACCGGTGGCGTAGAGAAGTTCGAGCATCGCGCGGTCGCGCCGCCAGTGCGGGTCCTCTCGCGTTGGACTGGCCAGCAAGCGGTCGACCTCGCCGGCCGAGAGCACCTCGGGGACGCGTTGCCAGAGCTTCTGCGTGCCCAGCAACTCGGCCAGGTTCTCCTTCACGACGCCCTCGAGCTGCAAGTAGCGAAAGAATACCCGCAGGGCCACGATGTGGCGCGCGATGCTGGCCGGAGCCAGTTTCTCGGTTTGCAGCCAGCGAGGATAATCGGCCAGTTGCCGGATGCCGATCTTGAACAGGTCGCGCTTGCCGAGCCACTTGAAGAATCGGGCCAGGTCGCGACGATAGGCGCGGACCGTGTTCTCGGCCAGGTGGCATTCGCTGCGGGCATAGTCGAGAAACGGCTCCATGAACCGCGCGGCCGTCGAGGCCGCGGGGCGACGACGGGGCGATCGTTTCTGGCGGCGGAGCGTGGACATCTCGAGAGTCGCCTGAGCGGGACCGGCGGGCGGAAGCAGGAAGGACTAGAGCGTTCTGTCAGATCGATGTCGCGTCTCCGGCGGATAGCGAGGCAAGTTTGACAAGGAGACCGAAGCAGGCGAATCCAGGAGATTCGTCGATGCACCCTCGACGACGTCCAACGCGGTCGTAGCCCGCCGAGCCGCGACCGGGAAATGAAGAACGCTCTAAGAACAGCTTCGGCCACCGCCGCCGGGTGGCTCCAGGCGAACCGGCTTCCGACGCCCGCTGCGGCAAGATTTGCCGGTTACAATGCCACATTGGCGCCGCCACGGCCGGCCCGGTAAATTCCTGCAGGGCGATCGCCCCCCTCCGATCCGCGGGACGAGCCCGCACGCGTTGGTTATGCAAGAAGTCGTCATCGAAGCCCCGTACGAGTTCATTCCAGCCCATCGCGGTCGCTTGTGGCCGTGGTTCTTGTCGAACTTCATCGCAAGCTGGTATCTGCGAAAGTACTACGGGTTGCGCGGCTGCGAGGTGCGGGGCAGCGAAAAGCTGCGGGCGTCGCTCGACGCGGGACACGGAATCTTGCTGCCCAGCAATCACGCGCGTCCCTGCGATCCGATGGCGGCGGCCTGGCTGACGATGGCCGTCGATCACCCGTTCTATTGCATGGCCAGCCGACATACCTTCAACCAGGTCTGGTACGAGAAGTACCTGATGCGGCGCTGCGGGGCGTTCAGCATCAATCGCGAGGCGCCCGACCACGCCTCGCTGAGTTTCAGCGTGGAATCGATCGCCAACGCCGATCGGCCGATCTTTCTCTTCGCCGAAGGAAACCTGACGCGACACAACGATCGCCTCGCCCCGCTGTTGGACGGAGCCGCCTCGATCGCTCGGATGGCCGCCAAACGCCGCGCCAAGCAGAATCCGCCCGGCAAGGTCGTCGTGCACGGGCTGATCTTCAAGTATTACTTTCGCGGCTCGCTCGAAGAGACGCTCACGCCGGTGCTCGATGACCTCGATCGGCGGATGAACCTCGGCCCGTCCGACGGGCTGTCGCTCAAAGAGCGCGTACTGCGGGTTACCGAAGGCCAGCTCGCCAACCGCGAGCGCGAGTTTCTCGGCGAGGTGCGGAGCGGCGATTTGCAGGAGCGGATCGAGCGGTTTCTGGAAGACGCGCTGGGGCCGATCGACGCCGAGTGGGTCTCCGACGAGGCGCCGCGACGTGGCAACTACCACCGCATTCAGCGACTCCGCTCCCGCATTCTGCCCGACATGATCGACAAGAAGGTTGGCGAGGAGGAACGGGCGCGACGCTGGAAACAGCTGGCCGCCTGTTACGCGGCCCAGCAATGGGGACTTTATCTGCCCGGCTACCTGGACGGCGACCCGCCGCCGGAACACCTGATCGAGACGGTCGAGCGAACCGAAGAGGATCTGACCGACGCGGTCACGCTGCATGCGCCGTTCGACGTCGTAATTCATGTGGGCGACGCCATCGAGGTGCCGACGCGGCGGGTCCGCGGCCAGGACGAAGATCCGCTGACCACGGAGCTGACCGCCCAGATGCAACGGATGCTGGATCACGCCATCGCCCATCCGCCCGAACCGATTCGCGGTTATCGCGTGGTGGCCGATCCGCTTCCCCGCGAGGTGCCGGAGCGGGTGGCCGCAAATTGACGCGGCCGGCACTCGCCGGCACCGGAGCAGGCGGTAAAATCGGTGCGTGAGGGCCTTTGGGGGCGTGCCGCCCGGCCAGACGCCGCGGCGCGTTACAAGCCCGTGTGCGAGAAACGGACCCGGAGACTTTTGCCATGACGACACGGCCCGGCGCGACCGTCCTGCTCGCGGAGATGCGCGACGGCGAGGAAGGCGACTTTTTCGCCCTGCTGACGAGCAAAGAGGAGCTCACGACGCGCGACGGCAAGCCCTACTACAAGGTCGCCTTTCGCGATGCCGAGCGCGAAGTGAGCTTTCCGATCTGGCAAGACTCGGTTCACGCGGCCGCCTGTCGCGAGGAGTGGACGCCCGGCGAATTCTACAAGCTGCGGGCGACGTTTCGCGAAACCAACTACGGGCCGCAGTTGGAGATTCGCAAGCTTCGCCCCGTTGCGGATGCCGACTACGACGACGGGTTCGATCCGCTGATGTGTCAGCCGCAATCGCGGTTCGACCCGCAGGCCATGTTCGGCGAGCTGCTCACGATCGTCGACGAAGAGATCGCCGACGCGTCGCTGGCCGCGCTGGTCAAGCACCTGTTGAGCGAGCATCGCGAGGACTTTTGTCGCTTTCCCGCGGCGCGGCGGAACCACCACGCCTATGTCGCGGGCCTGCTCGAACACACGCTAAGCGTGACACGAACGAGCGTCTTCCTGGCCAAGAAGTATCAGGATTACTATCCGGACATGCAGCCGCCGCTTTCCAAGGATCTCGTCGTGGCCGGGGCGATCCTGCACGACATCGGCAAGCTCCGCGAATATGAAGTCGGTCCCGAGGGCGCGCAGTACGGTCCGGCGGGACATCTCATCGGCCACATCCTCCAGGGGCGCGACCTGGTCCGCGAGGCGGCGACCGTGTGCCCCGTCGACGCCGAGACTCTGCTTCGCCTGGAGCACGTGATCGTCGCCCACCAGCGATTGCCCGAGTGGGGTTCGCCGAAACCGCCCCTGACGCCCGAGGCGACGATCGTCCATTACGCCGACGATCTGGACGCCAAGTATCACATGGTCTACCGCGCGCTCGGCGAATCGACGGGCGACGATTCGTTCACCTCGGCGCAGAACGTGCTGCGACAGCGGCTCTTTCGCGGGCTCGCTGGCGATTCCTAAGCAAGGTCGGGCGACGCTGACTCGGGACACGCTCGATGTCGGCCCCCACTCGACTGAGCTTCGCTTCCAGTCGCTCGTGGCCGCGGTCGATGGGAGCCACGTCGTGAACGAGCGTCTCGCCCTGGGCCGCCAGGCCGGCCAGCACCAACGCCGCCCCGGCCCGCAAGTCGGTGGCACAAACGTGCGCGCCGGTGAGCTGCTCGACCCCGCGGACTTTCGCGCGCGGGCCCTCAAGTTCGATGCGTGCGCCGAGGCGTCGCAGTTCGGCCAGGTGACGGAAACGCGCGGAAAAGACGTGGTCTTCGATCGTGCTCGTCCCGCCGCCAAGCGTTGCCAGGGCCGTTAGCAGCGGCTGGACATCGGTCGGCACGCCGGGATAGGGGCGGGCCGTGAAGCAGATCGGTTGCAGCCGCTCAGGCGAACGGAGGCGAATCGTGTCCGGCGTCGTGTCAATTTGGCAGCCGGCGTCGGTGAGCAGCTCGAGCACACTCTGCAGCGCCTCGACCGGCGCGCCGCGCAACGTGACCTGTCCTTGGGTGATCGCCGTCGCCGCGAGCAACGTCGCCGCCTCGATACGATCGGGCATTACCTGGTGTGTGGCCCCGCCGAGCTGCTCGACGCCGTGCACTTCGATCGTCGAGGTGCCGAGGCCCTCGATCTTCGCGCCCATCTTCGTCAGGCAGCGACCCAAGTCGACGATTTCCGGTTCGCGGGCGGCGGACGCGATCGTCGTCGTGCCGCGGGCCAGCGTCGCCGCCATCAGCACGTTGGCCGTGCCAGTTACGGAGGGACCATGCCTTCCGGACATGCTCAGCATCGCGCCGCGCAGCCGTTTCGATTCGGCCACCACGTGGCCGCGCTCCAGACGAATGTCGGCACCCAGGGCGGCCAGTCCGCGGAGATGCAGATCGACCGGCCGATCGCCGAGATGGCATCCGCCTGGCAAGGACACGACCGCACGACCGCGAAGTGCCAACAGAGGACCGAGCACGCAGAAGCTGGCCCGCATCCGCGCGACAAGGTGCTGCGGCGCGAGGAACCGCTGCGAGGCTTCGCCACGGGACGCGTCGCTCTCCAGCTGTAAGATATCGTTCTCGCGGCGTACGGCCACGTGCAGATGTCGCAAAACCGCGGCAAGTGTCGTCACGTCGGTCACGCGAGGCACGCCGGTCAAACGAAGCGGTTCGTCGCCGAGGAGGGCCGCGGCCATCGCCGGCAAGGCGGCGTTCTTGGCTCCGTCGACGCGGACTTCACCGTCGAGACGCTGCCCACCAAGGATGCGAAACGCTTCCATGCCACTCGTCCGTGAATTTTCCGTAACCTCAATGTGTGCGGCAGCGGACGCACTCGCCCGCGTGCATCACGTCTTGCGAGCCACCACGACCCGCGGCAGTCCGGCCAGATCCTTGATCGTCGCCTGCCGCTGCCAGGCCGCATCGCCGTCGAACAGTGCCGCCACGCGATCCTCGATCATGGGGCTGATCTCCAGCAGCAGCGCGCCGCCCGCCGCGAGTCGCTCGGCGGCTTGCGGCACCAGCCGCTCGATGACTTCGACACCGGTCGGCCCGGCGAACAGTGCCTCGCGGGGTTCGTAGTCGCGGACTTCCGGCGAGAGCAACTCGGTCTCGTTTTCGGCCACGTACGGCGGATTGCTGAGAATGAAGTCGTAGGGTTCGGTCGCCGGCACGGAGTCGAACAGATCGCTCTCGAAAAAGTCGATCCGGTCGGCCACTTCGTGCTCGCGGGCGTTTCGCCGAGCGACCTCCAGGGCCGCGTCCGAGATGTCGATGGCGGTCACGCTGGCCGAGGCGATGTGCCGGGCGGCACACACCGCCAGGATTCCGCTCCCCGTGCCGACGTCGGCGATGCGAAGCTTCGACGCCGCTGCCCCACCTTGTCCGTCGCGCGTGGAAACCAGATCGAGCAGCGTCACCACCAGCAACTCGGTCTCGGGTCGCGGAATCAGCACCGCCGGCGTGACGTGAAACGTCAGCGAGTAGAAGTCGCGACGTCCCAACAGATGGGCGACCGGCATCCCTTCGGCTCGTCGCTGCACGAGCTCGCGAAAGGTGAGTCGCGTGGCGTCGCTGGCCGGGGTGTCGAAGGTGGTGTAAAGTTCGATCCGCTCGCAGCCGCAGGCCTCGGCCAACAACAGCTCCGTGTCGAGCCGTGCCGACGTCGAACCGCGCCCGGCCAGGTACTCGGTCGTCCAGTTCAACAACCGGCCGATTGTCCAGACCTCGGTATCGGGCATCGCGCGGTTCCAGCTAACGGACGGGGACGGGCCAACGAATGGAGACGCGGAACTACCAGGGACGCCGAGGTTCGAAATCAGCAATCAGTCGAGGTCGCCCATCGAGCTTCGTTGTTCTTGTCGTTCGTGCTCGATGAGGGCATCGCTGACCGGCTGCAGGTCGCCCGCCAGGATGCTATCGAGTTTGTACAGCGTCAGGTTGATGCGATGATCGCTGACGCGATTCTCCGGAAAGTTGTAAGTGCGAATCCGCTGACTGCGATCGCCCGAGCCGACGAGCGACTTCCGCTGATCGGCCCGCTTCTGATGCTCTTCTTGCTTCTTGGCCTCGTAGAGCCGCGTCTTGAGCACGCGGAGCGCCTTCGTCTTATTCTTCAGCTGGCTCTTTTCGTCCTGGCACTGCACGACGATGCCGGTCTCGTAGTGCGTGAGCCGCACGGCCGATGCGGTCTTGTTGACGTGCTGACCGCCCGGCCCGCTGGCATGAAAGATGTCGAGGCGATAATCGTCCGGCTTGATTTCAATTTCGACGTCTTCCGGTTCCGCCATCACGGCGACGGTGGCGGCCGACGTGTGGATACGGCCCTTGGTCTCCGTTTCGGGCACGCGCTGCACGCGATGGCCGCCGCTCTCGTACTGCAACTCGCGGAAGACCCCTTCGCCCTCCACGCCGACGATAATTTCCTTGAAGCCGCCCAGCTCGGTGGGGCTGGCCTCGAGGATCTCGAATTTCCAGCCCTTTTTTTCGGCGTAGTGTTTGTACATTTCAAACAGGTCGCGGGCAAACAGGGCCGCCTCGTCGCCCCCGGTGCCGGCGCGGATTTCCATCACCAGCCGCGTGCGGTTGGCCTCTTCGCCGCCGATGGTCATGTCGAGCAGGTCGTTCCAGATCGACTCGCGATCCTCCTTCAACTCGGGAATCTCGGCCTCGGCCAGCTCGCGCATCTCGGCGTCTTCGCCGGCGACCAATTCCTCGGCTTCCTGAATCTCCTGGGTGACATCGAGAAAACGGCGATACTTGGTCGCCAGCTTGGCCAGCGAACCGCGCTCGCGGGCCACGGCCGCCAGGCGATCGGGGTTGCTCAACACCTCCTGATCGACGAGCTGCTTCTCCAACTCCTCGAACCGGGTCAGTTTTTCGTCCAGCATTTCGCGCATCGAAGATCGACTCGCTGTGGGGTCTCGTTCTCAAACAAACGCACCGGCGTCGGCCGCGGTGGCAACGCGAACGTCGTTGTCGACGATGTCGCGTAACCGGCCACAGGCGCGCAGCGACGGCGCCTCGCATCCGACTCGAGAGAACTCAGCTAAGACTCGGCATCCGCTGCCGCTTCGGCTTTTTCTTTCTTCTTGCCACCTCGCTTGAGGCTGGCATAGCCCGCACCCGAGAACTTGTTCTTGAACTTCTCGATGCGACCTTCCGTGTCGACGAACTTCTGCTTTCCCGTGTAGAAGGGATGGCACATGCTGCAGATGTCGACCTTCAACTCCTTGACGGTGCTACGGGTTTCGAACGTATTGCCACAACCGCATTTGACAACCGTTTCGACGTAGTTGGGATGAATGTCTTTCTGCATGTCTGCCTGATCCTGCGCCGGGGGCGCGATGACGAATTGTCTGGGTCGGTCGTTCTCGCCGGGCGACTGCGCGCCGCTTGCGGAGCGTCTGCCGGCCTCGCTCGCGGGGGCCAACCTACCTCTAGCTTGAACCTAGCAATATACCGCCGGGTGAAAAAACGGACAAGAGTCGGTCGATCGGACGCCGCGGCCAGACCTGCTCCGCCCGAGCGGATACCCGCGGACTCAGATCGTCAGGGAGCCGCTTCCTCGGCCGGCAAATTCGCGGCGGACGCGGGCGGCACTTCGTGGGCCGACGCCCCGCGGCGATGGAGCCAATCGGCCACCGGCGTATCAATCAGGAGCTGGACCGCGTGGTACGCCAGCATCGGCAGAAGGCCCACGCCGAGGTCCTGTTCGAGTCCGACATAGAGACCGACCATCAGCGTCTTCTGACTGCCCGCGATGCCGACCGCGATCCAATCGCTGCGGGCCAGGCCGGTCAGTCGGCCGAGGAAACATCCGGCCCACAGCACGACCACGTGCAGCACGATCACCACCACGATCATCGTGACCCACTGCCACAGCGTCGGTCCGCCGGTGCCCCCGTCGGCCATGGCGCCTTCGAGCTTTAGGGCCGAATTGACCGCGCCCACGAGCACCATGGTCAGAATGCCCGCCTGGGCCACGATCGCTACCAGGCGTTTCTCCGCAGTGGCCCACCGCGCGGCGGCCGGCACCAGGCGCAGGGCTTGTCCCAAGACCATGGGCAACACCACCACGAGCATCAGCTTGAGCACCATCTGCCACGGATCGCGGCCGGTCTCGGCATCCTTGCCGGTCAGCAGCCAGAACAACAGCGGCGTCGTGATGAAGCAGCTCACGTTGGTGATCATGGTGACCATCAACGCGACCGCGTCGTTGCCGCCGGCCCGACGGGTCCAGACGACCGCCGAGGCCAGCGTGCAGGGCACGGCCGCCGCCAGGGCGAGTCCCCAGTTGAGCGGCTCGACCAGCAACCAACCGAGCAGCCACGCCAGCGCCGGTAACAGCACGATGTTGACGGTCACTCCCAGGGCAGCCGCCTGAGGTCGCGTGACGGCGCGTCGCAGGGCGTCGGCGTCGAGCGTCCACGCCATCAGGAAAAGCACGAAGGCCACCAACAGCGGGACCGGAAAGTTCTGGGCAAACCCGGCCAGCGGCGTGGCAAAGCGAAAGCCGACCACCAGCGCAGCGGCCAGACAAATCAAGAACCACTGACGGGCAAAGAGCGTCTTCATGGAATGCTGCTGGGGCGCCGCGGTAGCGCGTGGCGAGAACGACTACTCGGACGCCTCGGCATCCGAAGCGGACGAAGCCGCGCGGCCGGCTGCCAACCGCCGAGCCCGCAACTGACTGGCGGGCGAACCTTCGGCTTCGAACTGTTCGATCGCCTTATCATAGTCGCCCAGGGCCTCGTACGCGCGGGCCAGATTGTAACGGACACCCGTGGCGCGGGCCCTCTTGCCCAGCAGATTCAAGGTGCGCTGGAAGAACTCGGCCGCGGTGGCGTAATCGCCCTGGTCGAAGCGAATTTGACCGAGCCAATACGTGGCGTCGAGTTGCATGCGTCCGTAGACGTACGTGTCGAGTGCCTGCCGTCGCTCCCAAGCGGCCTGTTCTTCGGCGCTCAGCCGCACGCCTTCGGGCAGCACCGCGCGATCTTGAATTTTCGTGCGGGCAATCAGGTAGAGCGGAATCGCGGCGGCAAAGCTCTGGCCCGCCGTCTGCTCCTCGACGGGCGGAGTGAAGTTGCCCGCCAGATGATGCACGCGCCCCGACCAGAGCGGCCAGACGGTTCTCTCATAGCCTGCTTGCTCGAAATCGCCCAATTTGCGGGCTTCGACCGTGATCGTGTGATTGGCAAAGAAGGGAGCCAGTTCGGCGACCACGCCGTCGGCAAGCTGCTTTCCTTCGGCCGAATTGACGTCGCGCTGCCGCGCGTACTGGAATGGCCAAATCCACAATCGCACGGCGCCAACTTGCCGCAGCTCCGCCAACTCGTCGGCCAACCGCCGGAGGTCGATGTGCAACACCGTGCGCAATCGTTTCGGCAATCGTTCGGCGACGATCTGCATGCGACGGGAGAGAAACGGCTCGCGGGCCGGGACGATTACCAAGACCCGGCTCAGCTCGTCCGCCCGCACCGGATAGGGGAGCCCGCTGACATCGAGCTGTCGTAGCAGCTTGTCGTCCGTGGCCAGGTCCGCCAGCGTTGCCACGCCCTCGCCCGTCGCGGTCGGCATCGCCACGCCCCACAGCACGTCGAACGGATAGAGCTCCCCGTCGTGAAGCAGGGCCGGACACCAAATGCGAAACGACCTCCGTTCCGCGTCTTCCGCAATCGCCAGCCACACGACGTCGAGCTGTCGCTGACGGGCAAGCATGGCAAACACCCAGCCACGGTCGAGCTCGCTCGCCCGACCAAGCAGCAAATTCTCGCCCGGCCACATTCGCAGCGCCGCGTTGTCGAGCTGGATATTGCGAATCGTCCAATCGAAGAGTCGTTGGGCCTGTTCCAGCGGATCGGTCGCGTCGCCGACCATGAAGGCCGAGGCCCGGCGCATCAGCACGGCCTCCTGCAAGAACGGCCCGTCGGTGGCCACGAAATTCGACGAAGCCAACCGCTGCCGAACATGGTCGTTGATCAGGTCCGCCGGCAGCGAATCCAACAACGGATCGATCTGCCAGGCAACCTCTGGCGCAGAGGTCTGCGCCCACTGGTTCAAGCGGGCGACCGTTTCCTCGAGCGGCTGTTGCGGGGCATACTCTGACAGGCGTTCCAGGTTGTCCCAGGCCAACTCGAACAGATCGACCTTCGTCCGCGAACTGCCCGAGATGTCGACATCGGGCGGCAGCTCGTCTCCGCCCTGGCATCCGCCGCACACGAGCAGCGGCAGAAAGGCGACCGTGATGGTGCGCCACCAGCGGCTGCGCATGGTCCCGCCGCGAGTCGACGCCGCTTCAGATTCCGCGCACCAGCCGATCACGACAAGCTCTCCACCGTCTCGCGGAGGCGCACCAGGCGAGTCAACAGCGCGGGCATTTCGTCGAGCGGCACCATATTCGGTCCGTCGCTGGGCGAGCGCTCGGGATCGGGATGCGTCTCGAAGAAGAGCCCGTCGACACCGACCGCGACCGCAGCTCGGGCGAGCGGCTCGACCAGCGCGCGGTTTCCGCCGGTGCGACCGCCGAGACCGCCCGGCTCCTGGACGCTGTGGGTGGCGTCGAAGACGACGGGCGTACCGAGTTCGCGCATCGCCGGCAACGATTTCATGTCGTTCACCAACCGGCCATAACCGAAGAACGTCCCCCGCTCGCAAAGCAAAATGTCCTCGCAGCCGCCGGAGGCGAGTTTGTCGACGACATAGCGCATGTCGTGCGGGGCGAGAAATTGTCCCTTCTTCACGTTCACCGCCTTGCCGGTTCGCGCGGCGGCCAAGAGCAGGTCGGTCTGTCGACACAGAAACGCCGGAATTTGTAGCAGGTCGCAAACCTCGCCCGCCGCGGCGGCCTGATGCGGCTCGTGCAGATCGGTCGTCACGGGCAACCCGGTTTGTTGGCGAACCTGGTCGAGCACGGCCAGGCCATCGTCGAGACCTGGCCCGCGATACGACGCGACGCTGGTCCGATTCGCTTTGTCGAAGGAGGCCTTGAACACCAGATTGAGCGGCAAGTCGGCCGTCATCTGACGCAGTTGTTCGGCGAGGGCCAGCGTGCTTGACGCGTCCTCAATTACGCAGGGACCCGCGATGAGCAGCAGCGGCTCGTCACGTCCACAACGATACGGTCCGACGACGGCTGGATCGCGGGCCACGAATCAAACTCTCCAAAAATCCAAAAAAACGGCGAGTAGACGAGAAACCAAGTACACAGTCAGGTGCGGCGGTAAGCGCCGCGCCAATGATATCGGCAACGCGGGTTTCGAGTCACCTCGCGTTCGTCGTGGCAGCCGAATGCGGATCGCACTACCACGTTCTACGGAGCTCGCTACCCGGGAGTTTTCGGAGCACGCGTCCGAGCAACGGTCGTGCTTCAGGTCCGGGCCTGAACTCCGAGAATGGACCCAGACAGGTCGACTCGTCGGACGTGCGGAGCTCGTGGCCATACCGCCGCGGGGTCGTGTGGACCGCGGCGAGCCGGCCGCCGCTTGCGAATCTCGGACCTCCGGCGGCCGCCGCATCCCAAAATGGGACGCGACGGGGACTCCCGCCAGGCCACTCCGACCGAGGCGCCAGATTGTTCCATTTGGCGCCACTCCGATTGATCATTTGTGGCGCCTTGAGGCAGCCGAAAAATGGGCTCAACCCGTTGTCTGAAATAAAGTTAGATCACTCTCATCGGCGTAAGTGCTTATTTCATCAGGCCAGAGGTGTAGCTGAACGGCGCGACCCGTGGCACCGACCCGGCTTTGGCACGCCACCTGCAATTGATCCAGTCGCGAGCCAAGCTCGCCCACAATTTGACTGGCCCGTGGGCCTCTGATGAGCGTTCGTGGGATGGTTGCCTTGCCCCTGGCCATCTCACACTGTCAAAGTGTATTTGGCACATCAGAGGCCCGCTTTTTTGCGCCCGTCGCTGTCTTTCGGCCGGAAGCCGGTGGGGGATCGGCCCTGTGTGGCCCTGCCCTGGCCCCCTCACGACCGCCCGGGGCCGCGGCATCTCTTGACAGTTTCCGAACGCTTGGCCTACGCTAATCGCTTGCGCTAGAAGATGTTGCGTCGCGCACCGGGCAGTCGTTTTGGCCTGTGGGCGTGAGCTTGGCGGTCGCGACGTGGCCGCCATCGCCAGCGTAGCTTCAATTGGCAGAGCACCGCATTCGTAATGCGGGGGTTGCGGGTTCGACTCCCGCCGCTGGCTTTTGCTTCTGGCCCAGGTACACCAGGACCTCCCGTAGCTCGAGGATCCCGTGGCACGACGATTTCGACGCCATGGGCGATTCGCCGGCCGAGCGGTGGCGGCCCTCAGCGCCGGTTCCCACGCGTCGGCCAACGCGATATATTTGAAAGGCTACGGGGCGAGATCCCGCCGCTACCTCGCCGTCAGGAGTCTGTTTCGCGCCATTCTGGGCGTGCAACGTTTTCGTTTCGCCGACTACCGCGCCCCGGGGGCGAATTCCGTCAGCTTGGGGATTCTCAAGGAGCGATTCATCGATGTCTGAAGTTCTCGATACCGACGTACGTCAACTGGTTATCTCGAACACATCCTTTGGTCCTCAAGAAATCCAACAAATCGTCTCCGCCATCGTCGCGGATATGTCGTCGTACCGCACGCTTCGCGATGCGGTGAACGAACTGGAAACCCGCGAAGATCGCACGCCCGCCACGGCCGTTCGCCTGGGCGTTTGCTACTACCTGCTCGGTCGCTATTCGTTGGCGGTCGAGACGCTCTCCGAATCGGACAGCGGTGCCCTGGCCCACTACTACATGGGCAAGTCGCATTTCGCCCAAGAAGAGTACGCCCGCGCACAAGAGTGTTTTCAGGCCGCCGCCGCTGCCGGCTACAACCACGACGATTGTCAACTCTCGATCGCCGAGACGCAGCGCTATCTGGGCGACCCGGCCGCGGCCTTGGCCACGCTCGACGGACTCTCGGGCGCTGTGGAACAGACTGCGGAATATCTCTATCAGCGTGGCGCGACCGTGGCGGTGCTGGGTGTGAATCCGCAAGAGGTCGTCGCCCTCTACGAGCGGGCCGTCGACGTCGATCCCAATCATGCCGGGGCCCTGTTCGGATTGGCCATGGAAAACGATCGCCATGGCAACGACAATCTGGCCCTCGAGCTGTACGAGCGTTCGACGATGCAGTTCCCCACCAGCGTCGGAGCGCTGTTGAACCTCGGCTTGCTGTACGAAGACGCAGAGCGCTACGACCGAGCCGCCCGCTGTTATCAGCGCGTGCTCGACGTCTGTCCCAGCCACAGTCGTGCTCGTCTCTTCCTCAAGGATGCCCGAGCCTCGGGCGACATGTACTACGACGACGACGAGCGGCGCCGTCGCGACCAATATGGTCAGATTCTCGACGTTCCGGTTACCGACTTCGAGTTGTCGGTCCGCAGTCGCAATTGCCTGCAGCGGATGGGCATCATGACGCTCGGCGATCTGGCTCGCACGACGGAGCAGGAACTGCTGGCCAGTAAGAACTTTGGCGAGACGAGCCTGGTCGAAATCCGTGACATGCTCTCCTCCAAGGGCCTGCGGCTTGGCGAGCTGTCCCACGAACGTCGCGAGGTGGAGCCGGTCTTCGAGCCGGAGTCGCTCTCCGACGACGAACGGGCCGTGCACGATCGTCCCATTACCGATCTGAACCTGTCGGTCCGTGCCCGCAAGTGCATGGTGCGGCTGGGCATCAGCTCGATGGGCGACCTGCTGCGGCGTACGGGCGACGAGTTGCTCGAGTGCAAGAATTTTGGCGTGACGAGCCTGAACGAGGTCCGCGAGAAGCTGACGCAGCAGGGCCTCAAACTGCGCGGCGACTAGGAACTCGCTCGTAAACGTTGCGCGGCGGCGGGGACGACTCGTTTCACGCACGCCCACCAATCCGTTGGGAGCTGGCACGGAAGTGAGCCGCAACGTGGTCTTGCTGTTCGCGTTGGCCGTTCTGCTGAGCGCGGCGGCCCTCGGTCTTTCCCGGCCTGGCCTGATTCCCGGTCTAGAAATCGGCAGCGGTCTTGTCCGCGCGCCCGACGCCGATTCAGAGTCTTCGAGCGACGACGCCCGTTCCGCCTGGCCAGCGGTCCGCGTGCTGCTCGGTTCCGCCGCGCGGCCGCAGCATCGGCTCGAGATTCGCGGACCTTACCGACTTCGCGTCCGCGGCGATTGGCGCGTCTTGGCTCAGGGTGAACGACTCGACGCGGCGACGGCGACCGTCGACGACGACGGCATCCGTCTTGGCGAAGATCGCTTCCCGCACCGCGAACTGCAGATCGACGTGCTCGAAAGCGGGGCGCTCTGGCTGGGCGGACATCGCTATCACGGCGACCTGCAGTTGCTGGCCGACGGTGACGGCCAGCTGCGCGCCATCAACCTTGTCGACATCGAGTCGTACGTGGCCTGCGTCGTGAATGGCGAGTTGCCTGCCGACTTTCCCGAAGCCGCACGACAAGCCCAGGCGATCGCCGCCCGCACGTATGCCCTCTACCACATGAAGTCGCGCCGCGAGTCGCACGTTTTCGATCTTTACGACAATACGCGGAGCCAGGTCTATGGCGGCATCGAGTATGTCGCCGACGACGGGCGTCGCCTGGCGGTCGAGACGTCGTCTTCGCGAGCGATCGCCGAGCAGACCGAAGGCATGGTCCTCGTCTACGACGGTCGCGTGATCAACAGCTACTATTCCGCGGTCTGTGGTGGACATACGGCCGCAGGGCTGTCGATCTTTGCCGATGCCGCGCCGCCGCTGGTGGGGGTCGCCTGCGAAGGCTGTCGCGACGCACCTCGCTATCGTTGGGCAGTGGAGCTGCCACGGGCCGACGTGCACGCGCGACTCACTGCTTACCTCGACGGCATCGGCCAGCACCTGGGCGAGATTCGTAGCGTCGAGGCCCTCGACGCCCACGACGGACGCTTGCCCGAGGTGAAGATCGAAGGTGCCAAGGCGAGTCATCGCATCTCGACGGCCGCCCTGCGCCGCCACGTGCTGCGGACGCGCGATCTGCCGAGCGCGTTCTTTTCTCTCCGCGAACAGGGCGAACTCGTCCACTGCGAGGGCCGCGGCTGGGGACACGGCGTCGGCATGTGCCAGTGGGGTGCCCGGGGGATGGCGGCCGAGGGAGCCACCTGCCCGGAGATCTTGGACCACTACTACCCCGGCTGCCAGGTGCGGGTGGTACGTTAATTCGACAACGCCACTTTGGTGAAATTCCGCGAGAATACAAGCACGACGCGCGAGCGAGTGTGTTGGAACGTAAATCATTCACTCGCTTGCGCTTCGTGCTTGTATGGCGACTGAAAGTGGCGCTGTCCAATTAAGATGTTCCCGCGCGCAAACGCGACTTCGATTTGAGAAACGAGCGATGCGGAACACGAGCCAGAGGCAAACGCATGAATGTCACCACCCACCGCGGCCTGACGGAGCTCGAAGCCGGACTCGACCAGGTCCGCCAATCGCCGCGCGACGCAGGAACGCTCGAGTTGATCGTCGGACGGCCGGCCGAAGATGAGCGGACCGTCCTCGCCGAAGCCCAGCTCGACGTGGAAGAGGGACTCGTCGGCGACAACTGGGCGACGCGGCCCAGCAGCAAGACCTCCGACGGCGCGGCCCATCCCGACATGCAATTGAACATCATGAACGCCCGGGCGGCCACGCTGGTCGCGGTCGATCCCGCGCGGCGACCGCTGGCGGGCGATCAGCTTTACGTCGATCTCGATCTGAGCGAAGCGAATCTGCCGCCGGGCACGCAGCTGGCACTCGGCGAAGCGGTCGTCGAGATCACCGCGATTCCGCACCGCGGCTGTACCAAATTCAAGGATCGGTTCGGCGCCGAGGCGCTGAAGTTCGTCAACTCGGAGATCGGCTGCCAGTTGAATCTGCGGGGCGTTAATGCCAAGGTCATTCGGTCGGGCACCATTCGCCAAGGCGACGCCGTGCGGCGGATCTAGGGCAAACTGTGGGTATCTCTGCGTCTTCGCAGAATCGGTTGGCGCCGATTTGCAAGTTCGGGACAATGAGGGCGTAAGCGGTCGGTAGGCTGGGCAGTGCCGCGGCGGGTGTCCGGTGGCGGCTCGTCCGTGAACATCTGCGGCGGGGCGCGGGCCTCGCGATTTCTTGTTCTTTACCGCCTGGGCTGACGGAAGGACGCAACATGATCATCCAGTCGCCGTCCATGCAATCGCCTTCGTCGTGTCCCTGGTTTCAGTACAGCATTCGCTCGCTGTTGCTATTGATGCTGATCGGGGCCCTGGTGGCCTGGTGGTTTCGTCCACTGCCCTACCCGGTCGACTTCCAGGCCGTCAAGTACGACATCAACTCCGAGACCGCGCGGTTTCGGGTCACGAATACGGCAGGCGAATCGCTTTGGTACTCCGCCTACCAGCCAGACGAGCCGTTCTATTCACTCGAAGCGGAAGGCCAATCGCTCGTGAGTGGAAACGATTTTTTTGGCGGGTGCGCGACCGGAGTTGAGCAATTCGAACTCGCGGCCCGTGAATCGATGGAGTTCGATATCACCTGGCTACCTGAGCTGTCTGGCCCGGCCAAGAAGATTCGCGCCGGTGTCCGCTTCCTGTCCAGGTCGCAGGAGAATGGAATTTGGCAGGTGCACATGTGCTGGAGCAACTTCCTGAAGGTCCCGGTGATCGACTCCCAGGTGGCGGCCCGATGAGCCCTTCTCTTTGGTGGCCACCGCGGCGGATTCATACGTCTCCAGAGTTTCTTGCCGGCAGCCGACCGCGAACGCCCTTGGGCAGCTGCGCTAGATCTCCCGCGTGTCTCGCTCGCCGCGGACGACCCGCGCGACCTCGATTCCACCCTCCACCGGCCGACAGAAGATCACATAAGATCCGACGAGGCTGGAGCGAAACTGACCGGTAGCGAATTCCGGGCGACGCTCGCCGAGTTCGGGATGGCTGGCAAGCAGGCGACACTTTGGGCGGATCTTCTCCACCCATCGCACGGCCGCCGTCGGCTTGTCGCGTGAGATGAACTCGAGAATCTCGTGAAGATCCTGCTCAGCAAGTCTGGCAAAGACCAGCTTCGCCATCTACTGGACGCCACCGCGTTCGATTTGATGCGCGCGATTCAGCAATCTGTCAAACACTTCTTCGCCGTCGATGCCCTCCCCCGCTTCGAGCTGTCGGACACCGGCATCGACATCGCTACGAAGCTGCTCGCGAGTACGCAGCAGACGTAAACCCTCGACAAGAAGCTCGTTCTCGTCTCGATAGCTGCCGCTCGCAATCGTGCGCTCGACGAATTCGCTCAGATCAGCGGGGAGGTCCAGACTCATGGCCGGCTCACGTGATGTTCCTGAAGTCCTGAAATCGCTCCAGCACGGCTATTCTAGGTTCCCTCAACCACGACCGCAAAGCGCTAGAACTCACCCCCCTCGCAGTGCTCGCAGTCGATGTCGCCGGCCCGTTGGCAGGTCTTGCAAGGCACGCGAATCGGCACTTTCGTCTGAAACGCAATGCGGCCCGCCGGCGTGTTCTTGTACCGCGTCTCATAGCGATAACTGCGGACCGTGCCCTTCTTGCACTTGCGGTTCGGGCACTCGACCCGCTCCTCGCCGACACATGCCATGCAAGCCCGATCTTCGCAGGC
>ERZ869936.547-NODE-547-length-34710-cov-7.670235_pt1 | contig 34710 bp, 31 predicted proteins | sample MGYA00520876_ERZ869936 | MGnify/ENA primary metagenome ERZ869936 (study PRJEB32218, sample SAMN09650985) | biofilter metagenome | isolation source: enrty point of leading RO module | place: Saudi Arabia: Thuwal, RO plant located on Red Sea | collected 2016-02-17 ... | reverse complement strand
AATGGTCAGCTGATTTATTGGGGGAAAGGTTCTGTTGGTATGGTTGCTAACGTTTCGCGCATAGCCGAAGGTGGCGTTTATAGCACCGTTCCTGTCAACAGAGCAGGAAGGGTAGTGGAAAGCACTGACTTTAAAGCCGCACCAAGCCCGCCACTTTTGGCTATGCGCTGTTGTGCGTTCGGTGTTTTGTTTTGTATTGATTGTCAGTTTATTTTGCGCTGGAAGAAGCACACTCTTTTGCAAGCTTTGGTTTGAGAGTTGGCATTGAGCGGCTTGCAAATGTGTGTGCTTGTGCGATGGACTAAACATTTTGTTAGGTTGTCGGAAGGTTAAGTTTTTCAAATAAAACCTTATTACGTTTCTTAGAATCTTTGATTAACTTGTCAAAACTAATTATTTCAATATATAGATTATAGTTCTTGTTAAAGTTGAAATATCCGTCATTGTCAGGCAAGACGGTAAAATTTTGTTCTTCAGCAAACTGTCTCATTCGTATTGTCAAGTCACATACAATGTAAGCGTACAGCGGTGTCCCTTGGCGTAAGTCGAACGGTCGTCCATTTTTGTCCAAGGCTTTATTTTCCAATAGTTCGCGAGCATATTTGTTGATTTGTGAAATAGGATTTTCCTTGTCTGTGTAATCGTCTCTCATTGGTCGCTTGAATTCAACTATAACAATAGAAGAATAGGGCTTTTCATCTTCGTTTAAAATATGTGGCTTGTTAAATACAATAATATCGGTCTCTTTAGTTGAATTTGACGTTGTTTGCTTGATAGCTTTAAACGTTGTATCAGAAGCCAAGTAATCGTGGAACGCAAGCCTTTCATCAATTATCCATAAATTATGTTCTTCTAAGGAAATATCGTCAGATGTCTTTCGCAATGGAAAAATTAGTTGATGTACAGAATCCTCCTTTGAATACTTGCCTTCGTTTGATTTTCGTAATTGTAAGTCAAGCAATTCCAAAATTTTCTTTCTGTGTAGCACATATTCAGCCAATTTGGCACTACCGACTTCTGTGATTTTATTATACAATTCGTCACTAAATACTTTTTCTGTATCATTTTGCTCAATATCATTCAATCTTTCTTCTGCTTCTGAAAGAATTTCAAGTTCAAGTTTTTGTTGAATTTTAAATAATTCGATTTCAAGTTTTGAGTCTGGTAGTGTGCTTGATATGTGTCGAAGTTCATCGCTTTTATATTTTAGCAGGTATCTGTATCTTGGGTGGTCTTTAACAAATTCTTTTACCCTGTTTACTCTATTCGCTGAAAATTCCTCAATGTAGCTTTTAAAGCTTTCTTTAATTTGTTCAATGATTTTAGAGGTTATTTCTTCTTCTGTTACTTCATCTGGGAATATACTATTTTGTTTTGAAAAGCTAATCTCGGTTCTTTCCTCATTAACTTTATCATCTAAAAATTGTCCCGATACATAAACACATATTGAAAAATCTTCTGAATTTTCATCAGTGAAAAATTTCTGAATTTCAGGGATGTAGTCACTAATTTTTTGGCTATATACTTCTCTTTTATGAGCTCTGAAATGTATTTTGTTGTCTGGCTTTGGACTATAAAGTTTGACTATATCTAATTGGAAATTATTATTGTTAACAACGACTTCTTTTTTGATAACAGATTGTTTAGTGTATTTTCCGAACAAATCATTCGCTACTATTTGATTGGCTTCATCTTCAATAATAATTCTTGGGCAATTTTCATCTAAAAAGTATGAGAAACAATGTTCAATTATTTTCAATGCGATGTCTTCACTTTTGCTGTTACACCATTTTTGATAATCTTCTTTCAGGTTGTTTAAGTGAATCTTTGTATATCTTTTTGGGTTCGGTTCAGCTATATCTTCGATTTTATGATTTTCAATTCCTCTTTTTGTTTGTTCGAACGAAAAAGTTCTTTTTTGAAAAGTTCCGTTATGTTTAAAAACACTTTCAATTTTTGCTCTATCGAAAGCTCTCAGCCAAGTAATTCTCCCGATTCCTTTACCTCCTTTATCAATTTTGTAGGTTGAATGTGCAAAATTGAATGATTCAAAATTTGTATCATTAAAACCTATTCCATTATCCGTAACGATAAAATCCGTTATTGGATAAAGAACTTCTTTGCCCTCAAAAGAAATTTCCTTTTGTTTTGAACGAAGGAGTTCAACTTCTATCAATCCGGGTTTTGTTGCACTATCTTCTTCAATTGCGTGAATTGAATTCACTATTGCTTCAAATAAAGGCAATAATGTGTTATTGTAACTTAGTTTTTTCTCCCGAACTTTTCCAAGAATATCTATTTGCATTGAATAAAAATTTTAAATACTGTAAATATTTTGAATGATTTTCTGAACCTCCAATTCCTTATACTCTTCATAAATTCCTGATTGTTTAATTGAATCAACAATCTCTTTCGTTTTCTCGGTAATCAAATCTAAAGTTGATTTTTCGGGAATGATAATTGGGATTTTTTTGATGTAATTAGCTGGATTGTTGGCTGATGGATTGATGGTTCTTATCAATTTGTTGCAGGTAGGAGAATTAAAGAAAGCCAATAAGTAATAAGTTAAACTTTCATCTTTTGGGAAAATCCCTACAATGCTTTGGTCAAAAAGTTTGTTTTCAATCAAAGACGCTGTAATGCTTGATGAACTAATCATAGGAACACCAATCCCAAACTTGAAATAGTATTTGGGATTTTGAAATCTTGATTTTTTGTCGGTCTTGTAATGCTGAACAGCTTCTTTACTCCAATTCATAAACCAATTTTCGGGTTTTAGATACTTGGTATTTCCGCCTTTTACGATGGGTAAAAAATGTTTATTGCCTTCTAACCCGTTTAAAATGTCAGTGTTGTTTTTGTAATCGGCTGAAACAGAATCAGGATTTACAAGGTCGTAATTCTTGCCATTTTTTAGTTCGGGGCTTATTACTTGGAGAAATCTTTTATCATCACCTGAATAGAAACCTGTAACACAGTCAGCAATTTCTCCAATTTTTAGTTTGGAGTTGTTAATGAGTTTCGATATGTTGCCGTTTTCGGCAATTAAAAATGCGTGGTCAGGATTTTTGAAAACGTCTTCCTGTTTAAATTTATAAGTTTTAAGATTGCTATCTTTTAAATTATTTAGTTGCTCTACTTCATAAAATCCATTGATAACAGAAAAGATATTATTCATACACGCTTTAAAATCGCTTTTCTTTCTCAATGTAATTATGGAAAGATTTGCATAACCAAAATTAACTCCTGGAAAAAAGGAAGAAGGAAACAATGCCAACTCTACAATTTGTGTTTTTGTAAAAATGTGCTTTCTCAATGCTTTGTGCATATGTAGATTGAGAAAAGTGTCGGGAATGATAAAACTTAATATCCCATCTTCTTTGAGTAATTCAATACAGCGATAAAGAAATAAGCCGTAACTTTCTTTGGTATATAAATCAGGATATAGTTTTTTAAGAATGGCTCGTTTTGAATAATCTTGCCAAGCTCCATAAGGTGGATTAGCAATTATTTTATCGTAGAAACCACCAAAGCAAGAATTAAAATCCAATTCAGAATCCAATAAGGTGTCGCACTCACGGATTTTGACATTTACGAAATGTGAAAACTTATCTTTTAAAACTTCAACTGACTTAGGGTTTAGCTCGCAAATATCAATATTAGCAAATTCATTTTCGTTAAGGATTGATTCAATAAAAACACCATCTCCACCGCAAGGTTCAAAAATTTTATCCGTAGTTGTTAGCGATAACTTAGAAACCATATAATCAACGATTGGAGTTGATTTGGTATAAAATGCCTGATATTTTCTTGCTTCACTTATCATTACCATAGTAGATATTGTAAAAGATTGTTGTCTGTTAAGTGCTGGGTGGTTTCTGCATTGAAATCATTTGCCCAATCAATGTTCGTTTCTGTCCATTGTTTCAGGTTATAACCTGAATATTCATTTATCTTTTGATAAGCTTCGTTTCCGCAATATGCCTCCCAAATACCTGAATTTTTCAAGGTGTTGAAATAGCTGTTGTTTTCTTCAGCTCGTACAAATAGCAAGCATTTGTAGTTGTCATCAAGGTTTTGGTAAATAGTAGCAACCAACAAGAGTCGATTTGTATTACCTTTTTCATTAGAACCGAAACCGCTTTTAAAATCAACGACATACTTTTGTTCGTTATGAGTAAAGTGAAGGTCAAGCTCTAACTGGATTTCTCCTGAGCTAACTAAACTCCAAACCTTGTCGTAATATATTTTTAGCTCTTGTTTTTCTTGGTCTGTAATATTCAAGTTATCAATGTAGTCTATAATTTCATCAGTCATTTTCTTTTTAACTTCTGAAAAGAGCGGTGGTATAAAAAGAGAGAGATTATTGATTGGGTAATAAAAACACAATTTGCAGAACGGGTCCCAAAGCTCGCCAACTCTTCTGGAAAAGTCCATATATTCATAAGGTCTTACAGAATTTCTGCTTTCAATCATTACTACGATATTGCAATAAGTAATCATTAAAATGGCTTCTAACTTTTCTTGATTAGTCCATTTTTCCTTTTCAGATTGTTGCAATAAAGTTGTTATCAAATTGTTTTTGGTCTGATTCAGAGCTTCATTTATTGCTCTTGCTCTTTTGTCAGATTGTGTTTCAGCAAATTTAGTTTTGATTTGCGTTAAAAATTCTGTCGCCCTATCTCTGAAATAAGTCAAAAGTTCCTGCTTTCTGTTTTTTATGTTCTTGTCTATTTTCATTTGCTGTTTACACGTTTTTGATATTTAATTCTTGCTTCGGCTATTTTCAAAATTTCAAGTCCGTTTTCTTCCTCAAGAAGTTGGTAAGTTATCTTGTCGCTCATATAACGAACCTTTAGTTCTGATTTTGCTATATGAAAAATTCTTGAAATACCTTCAATGATTTGTTCGTTAGCATTTCTTTCGTTCTTCTCAATTTTGCTTAATGTCGAGGTGTCAATGTCTAATTCTGCTGCAACCTTTCTCAAAGGTAGGTTTGCATTTTCTCTGAGTGTCCTGATATACTCTCCAAAAGTTAGGTTGTCTGTTTTTGACATATTCTGCTTTGGCATATTTTGTCCAAAAGTAAAAAAATAAATTTTATGTTGGTCAATTTGTTTCAATTTTATTCACAGTCTGTTCGTGCGATGGAAAAAAAATGGCTCTTTTGGTTTTGCGAAGCGTTGGTTCTTGTGTGTCGGGCAAAACCAAATGTGCTATTTGCGGGGCGGATTTTACACTGACGCACAACGGTTTGCAGCTTGGCGATGTGGCGGATTAGATGCACAACACTGTCAAGTTGCTTTAAAGTTTATTAATTGCACCAAAGCTGATATTCCCACTTCGCCCGCCATATTGCCAAGGTGCTGTTAGGCAATCGTTGCTTTCTTCCTGCTTGTTCGTTTCGGTCATTTTGTATTTTTTGTCCAACTGTCTTTAAAAGTGCGGTGGGAGAGATTTTTATTTGATTTTTCTCAGTCCGTGCGTTTGCTTTTGGCATACCTTTTTGTTTGAGGGTTGGCTTAGCTCTTTTGCCCCGCAGGAACGAGGAGGCAAATGTGCTAAAAGTGTGTTGGCACAAAAAGTATGACGAAAATAGAAGTCGGAGAATTTACTCATAAAATGTTACTCTTTTAGCCATTCTCTTGGAATTAGTGCATTATCATCTTCATCTTCTCGCCACCTTTTCACAAGATTCATACCTTCATAATTATCCCAAGCATATTTTCCGACATGCTCCAAAACAATTATCTGTAAATTTCCATTAGTTCTTTTCAAAGCACTTTCAAATGCTTCAAATATTTTTTTTACTCTTCCAATATCTTCATTCTTCTCGCTGAATTCAATGTCCGTATCGGGAAAGTACGCTTGACTTGGTTGGTCAAAAATTATAAAGTTCGGAATAGGATGATCCTTTTGTTTAAGAAAAAATTCATGCAGTCCAAGCAAGGTGGAAAGATGATACGCCATGTAATTGGAACCACTTCCTATTTCATAGAGAGCTTCATAACGTCCGTTTTTGGAAATAAAATTCAATGTCAAGTCTTTTGTATTTAACTCAATATGTTCATCATGATTAGCTGCATTAAATATCTTTGCGTAGTGTTTTATTGCATCAGTAATTTTTCTCTTTGCATTTGAAATCTTATTATCAACTATTTCTTGTTTTATTTTTTCATTTATTTCATTAATTCTTTCCCTGTTAGAATTAATTTTATCTACCAAATCACTATTGTTTAGTTGTGCATCATAATTCTTAAGTTCTGCCTCAAGTTGCCCTACGAATTTATAGATAGCGTTTATTGTTTGGATTCTCCTATCATCTGCCTTATTTGTACTTTGAAGATTTTTTAATTCATCGCGGATAATATTTATTCTTTTCTCGCCAGCATTAATTTCTTTATTAATTTTCTCGAGTTCATCGTTTAAAACAGTATGATGATCATTTGTTTTATATCCCTTTTCGAGTATTTCAGTGTTTACATCTATAAGCTTTTGTATATATATTTTTGCTTTAGAATTTTCAGAATCACAAAATGGACAATTAATTTGTTTTTCGAGTCTTTTATTAAACCAGCTTACACCGTCCAATCGTGAATGTTGCTCAAGAAGAGTGTCCCTATATCCTCTATTGCTTGCTTCTATTTTTCGAATTAATTCTTGACGTGTCCTTAACTTTTGAATATTGAATGCTGCTTGAATTTCTTCTTCTTGTAACTTAATAATTCTTTCAGTGGTAATACTTGTTGCACCAAGGGGAATAAAAGGAACTTCCTCATCATTCATTTTTTGTGGTATACTTCTTAAGAAAGGAATATACGATTCTGGTTTCCAATCGTCATCAGGATAGGGCGCTTCATTTAATAATCCGTATTCTTTTGCAGTAATATAGTTCGATCGAATATTGCCTAGCCATTTTTCTGAAATTTTTATCCTTTTCTCTAGTTCTTTATCAAGAGCCAAAAGTTCCCTTTCTTTATCCCTTAATTCTTCCTTTAACTGCAAATATTCGTTATCTACGGCTTTTAAGATGTATGGGAAAATATTTTTTAATTTTTCTCTGTGTTTGGATGAGTCGGCTTTATAATATAATGATGATTGATTGGCTACAATATATTGAGGTTGAAATACGAACGAAACCATATCTCTGAAGCTGGGACGTGATTGAAATCCAGAAGAAATATCACTTTTCTCAAAATCAATGTATGGTAATTTAGCCAAGTCATTAAGTCTATGTTTTACATCGTTATAATTACAGTTGGATACTATCTTTGAAGGAATAACTATTCCTTTACCAGATTTCATATACATGTCACCTGATATTTTATCGATGCCTGGTTCGCGTCTTACTAATAAAAGCTCATTGTCATCCTTTAAAGAAATTAATATTCCAAACCATTCTGTCAAATCCCGAATGGTTCTTGTTGGTATTTTACAATGGCCACTACCTAAGCAATAATCAATTATCGCAATTATTGCGGATTTTCCCTTTTCACTGCCTCCTGTTATTATATTAACCTGGTCAGTAGAAAAATCAATCTTTCGGATGTCTTTTGATTCATTTTTTGGCCAAAGTATAAGTGATTTGATTTTGAAATTCATTTTAAAATCTTATGTTAAAATAATCAGTAATTTCTTGTAAACTTAAATGAGCAAACCAAGCACCGATTCGTTTTGATGATGCGATAATGTCTAAGTAATCTAAGTGCCTTTTTATTTGTGGTTCAGATTTTCTATTAGGAATTAACTGTGTTGTTTCGCGATCATAAATTAGCAAATCAGACGCAACTGCAATCTGAATTGATTTGAAGGTTGTTTCTACGCTTTGTTCCATTCTTTCTTGAAGTCCGGTATATATGTCTTTATTTTCCGTTATTGTCTTGAACAAACTTCCTTCCTTGAAATTTCTATTTTTAATACAATCGGTTGCCCTTTTGTTAAATACAATAGGTAAAACGGGCAATGCTAACAGCAAAATGGGAGATTGTTTGTTTTCTTCAAACTCTTGATAATGTTTAGAAAACTCCCATAAGGCATGTGCTCCTAATGCATGATTTTGAAATATTTTGTAGTCACTAATTACCTGCATCATCTAATTTTTTAAAAGTTTTTTCCCAAGCCGGATGCCACCCTATTTCTGGTTCATTTGCAAGATGATGGTAGGCACCTTTGTAAGTATATGCCTGTTCTGGTTCTTGATTATTTAGTTTTCCTTTATACAAAATGGTTTCATAATATACTTGATAGCCGATTTGTTCCAATGGTATATTCTGCGGATTAATTTTGAATCTTGGTCGTGAAATTTTTGTCCAATGCTGTTTTAAATCCTCATAGTATGCAATAAACTTAGGTTCTGTAACTTCAAATTCCTTTGCATATCGACTTTTTTCTGATTTTGCTCTTAAATAGTCATGTATTGCTTCCAACACTTCTTGTTCATCACAGTTTATTGCTTTCAACTGCTCAACGTATAAACTTTTACGATTTACTTCAATGTCGGTTTTGTTTACTGGTAATAATTCTGTCGCTTTTTCTAAAAATGATTTCCGCTGAAATTCATATATAAGATCATTGTATAGATTATTGAAACTATCAACTTCAATCCATGCTTCTTCGCCTTTTCTCCAAGACTCGATTATTCTATCCGTTATCGCACCCAAAAGCCCTCGATAAATGTGATCAAATGGCAATTTGTTACTAATGCTCAAGTTAGCTTTAAGTTGCTTTTTAAAGTCTTTTTGATCGTGATGAAAAGTTCCATCGAGTATAATTATTTTATCGATAATATTGATTAGAACGGTCTCATCACAATTAATTATAACGTCTCCGAATTTTTTATTACTACTACTAAGCTTAGATGCGACCTCTTTAAGTTCCTTGACCACAGAATTCATTTTAGTCGAATCAGATTTTTTAACAGAGGCCAGCTTCAGTATTAGTCGGTTTTTAGGTAGTTTTTTATTTGTTATTGCAGAGAAAACTGCGTTAGAAACATCAACTCTTCCTTCAGTCACTGCATTTACCCAAATGCTAAGTGTTTTCCATAAGTCTTCACTTTGGTCTGAAAATGGGATATTACCACCTTGGGCATTTTTAGCTTGTTCGTATATTGTTTCAATTGTAGTTCCATTTTGTACTTGAACAACAATATCATCATCTGTTTCTATTCCTATTTTTTTACCTTCACCACCTTCACTAAGCCATAATAACACTCTCTCAATTTGGAATAGAAATCCCAAAAAAGACCCGTCAGCTGAGTGTGAATTAGGAGGTGTCATCTTTAATTATCTCGGTCCCATAAATCTATCGCCATTGAAGTGAATCATATGGTCAGGGGTGTCAGCCAACCATACTTCGGTTTCCCAGGCAATGTTATTGGAGTGTTTTTTAAATTCGGCAAAATCAGGAAAGGCTGTTACATAAATTTTCCCAGCTTTACAACCTTTCAGAAATTCTTCCAGTTCAACAATTCGTTTTGGAGAAACCGGGCCATGTGAAGTAACAGCTTCAATAAGGAATAGCCAGTTCTTCTTCTCATCATAAATCACAACATCTGGCAATTTGCTGTGCTGATCAATCGGAATTCCTAATTCTTTCAATTTCTTTTCATCAACGAACAAATCTTTTTTCGCTGTATCGCCCAAATAAAGTACGGAGCCACCATTAGCGAATCTTGCAGCAAAATTATGTACAATGGCAGACTGTACTTCATTGTGTTTTCCTGAAGATAGTTTAATAGTTTTGCCATTGCTCAGTTTTACAGGAATCAGATTTTGTTTTCTTTCTTTTTTATATCGTTTCGCTAATTCCCCTGCTTCTGATTTGAATTTTTCAACTGCTTTCTTCCAATCTTTAGTTCCAAATTTTTGAATAGCTTCCAATGCTTCATTGGTAATTGCATAATGAGCATTCGGGCTATTTACCGGTAATTTTGGATTGTCTGGATTGTAATCCGCAATACGGGCTTGAACGAATTGATGTAAAACTTGTCTGCGGAATGTCTCTCTTGTATTCGGTGCGTATTCTTTTTTATGCACATCGAGAACGAAAGCCATAATACCTTTTGTAACTTTTAAGCTTTTGCGAGTCGCTTTGCTCCAACTATCACGTGGCTTAATTCCGCAAAGTGCCAATAACGTGTATGCCGATATTTCATTTTGTTGCGCTGTTGGCAACCCTAATTCTTTGAGTATCTTTTTTGCTTCGTCAAGTTTGCTCATATTATGGCTGGTGTAAATTCAAATTGTTCACTTACTATTTTGTTGACATTATCTACTGAAAAATCATTAGAAAGGATAACGCTATTACCAATTTCTTTTATTGCTTCAAGCGGAGGAAGGGGAATTTCCCTGAGTTCTGTAGCACTTACATTCACGTTTCCATTGAATATTCTGAAATATGAATCAAATAAACTGCTGTTCAGTAAAGCACAAAGGCCTACCACCTCATTTCGTTCCAAATGTCCTTTCGGACGATAGATGTAATTTACTTTGTTTTCTACACCGATATAATCTGCTTCAATGAAATTGCAGAAGTATGGAGCGGCAACCAATCTGCTTTTATCATCCTTTGCGCTGAAGCGTCTCAATAGAACGTAGTTTTTATTTGGAATGAGAATAGACTTTGATTCATCCTGTATTCTTACATATTGTCCTTTTTCGGGCTTTGGCATCGGCCATTCCAAGACCATTTGCTTTACGTTATGTAGCCAAAAGAGTGGAGCTAAAAATACTGTTCCGTTTTGATATGTGTCATGTAAATACTCTTTTGATCTGAAGGCAACGACAGGGCCGGTTGAAATCTGAATACTGTATTTATTCAAGTTTCCATTCCAATTTTTGAAAACATTCAAAATAGATTCGTCTGCATCACTCGTAGGCAAATACAATATTTTTTCATTTGAATTCAGGTCAATCAATTCTTTTTGTACAAAAGACTTGACAATTGGAGAACCAATATCTTTTAATCCGTGTGAGGAATAAATATTTACCTTGTGTTTCGGATTTGTTTTTTCTTTTCGTGTTCCTTTTATGATAACAGTTTCCTGCAATACCTTATCTCTGTTGAATGTATCTTTTCGGGAAACAAATAAATGCACTTTGTCAATTTCAATTATTTTGAAAAAATACTCACGGAATAATTTGAAGTAACTACCGGAGGCGTAGCTTCTAGGAGTTATGAATATTAGTTGTCCGTTTTCCTTTAATAACCTTGCTGAAATGGCCATAAAAATGGCGTAAATATTCGGATGTCCGTTAACAACTGCTTTTGCGGCAATTGCCCTCTTGTCGTCAATAGGTAGTTTGAAGTAGGGAGGATTTGAAACAATAATATCGAACGGATCAATTGTCTGTGAAAACAAGTTGCCATTATCAGTTAGACAATCTGCGTTCTCGAGAATGAAATCATTTGTATGAATAGAGATTTTTAATTCGATATTTTTCTCCTTTAACCAACTTCTTAAATATTCTAATGACTCTTTTGTGTAAGGAATCAATGCTTTATCAGTTTCATACACTGTTAAATCAATCTCCGTCAACTTTTCGTTATTCTCAACTAATGATTCTATTAAAGCACACGTTAGAATAGCCGTTCCGCAGCCTGGGTCAAGTATTCTGAGAAAACTTTCACCAAATTCTGCAAATGTTCCCATCAGCCCGGCTATTTCAACTGGAGTAAAAAATTGCCCGTTTGTTTTTTTATGTTCCTGATTTACCGATTTGGCATAACTCAGTCCAAGCCGGTCAGCGTAATGGCTCGGCAACTCATTAGTGATTTTTTCTATGAGTTTTTTATCTGCCATTTTTCTTTTTAGTTATATAGTTTATTTTCTTTTCAGCTACTTGCATGGCTTTTAAAGCCACTTCTTCGTCTTGCAATTCGTAAACGAGTTTATCACTGATGAAAGCAATCAAAAATTCATTCGGGTCAACTTTATAAAATTTAGCCAAACGAATAACTTGATCTTTTGTCGGCATTCGTTCTCCACGTTCAATTTTGCTTAAAAGAGCCTGGTCGATTTCTATTTCAGCAGCAACTTGTCTCAGCAATAGACCGTTTTGCTCTCTTAGTTCTCTGATTATTTCCGCTATATTTTTCAATTTGAAACGATTTGACTTGACATTTAATGTCCAAATGTAACAAATTGAATATTACAGTCAAAGAATAATTATTAACAATGTCGTCTTCTGGCAGGTGGGTGAATTTTTTGGCGTACGTTTTTGACTGCGCATTGGGCTTTAGCTCTTTTGCAGGTGGTGCGGAGCAAGTTTTTAAAATGCGTAAATTTTCCTGCGCATTTTAAAAACTAACCTACAAATGTGCTAAAGGAAGCGTTGGCTCAAAAACTATGACAAAAAATTGTGTGTCGGCAAAAATCAAATAAAAATCTCTGAAGGGTCGGTCTTTTGTTTTTCCATTCTCTTACGGTGAAAGGTCAACCGGATTTGTCGCTCGTTTTTTATTGTCCGGTCTGTTTAGCAATGTTGCCTAACGTTCCGCAAATAGGCGCAGGCAGGGTTTTTAACCACTTCCTACGAAGAACTGAACTTTAAATTTACCACTTTCCTGTCCTACGAAGCACGAAACCCCTGCTTGAGCTTATTTGCTGTTATAGGGCGTTTTTATTTTTTCTTACTCATTGCTTTTATGATTTTCTCTCGCTCTTGTTCTTCCCAATATTCTTGAATGTCCAAGTTGACTTTAATAACTTTAATTTTACAATTCTTGTTGTCACGAGCAAGATCTTCCCATATTTTTACGTGGTCCTTGTTCAGTTTCCCTGTCCATACCGTCCAATAAATTAATAAATAGAAGTCAGCGGATTCAGGTTGTTTTAGAATATTTCCTTTTAAATCCCTAAACTTATTCAGTTCCGTTTTCAGGTCAGTACTGTCAGGTTGGTTGTACTTGTCATTCAAATTTAATGAAGGGATAAACTGAAATAAGCCTGCATTACACGATGTATCCGTCTGTCTATATTCAATGTATTTTCCGTTTCTGTCATAAATTGCTCCATCCGGAATACTTTGTCCATTTAATACATACAGAAATTCTTTACTGTTTACCGTTACAATATTTGAAGTGTCAAGGCCGTATTTGAGTGCCTTTTTTGTAATGGTTTTTTCATTCTCAATGTCAGGGTCTTTTATCCCATAAAGTTTCATCATAATTGGTTGACAGGAAACCAAAATCAAGAGCGAGAATATTAATATTAATTTGTTTTTCATTTTCTTTTTTAAAGCGATAAAATACCGATACGGCTTAAATAGATTCTTTTATATTGCCTTTAGTATGAAAACCCTAAAACAAAGTTGAATGCATAACCTCCTGGATTAATATTAGGAGATCCACTTAGCTCCGTTTTACCCATTAACCACTTAGAATTTTCAAATGGAAGATAATAAGCAGCTCTAACTCCTAATATTAAACGATTCTTTGTGTTTGGTAATTTTATCAAATAATTAAAATGAGTTGAAATATTAGCCAAGAAGTTATTAGTTGTCATTTCAAGCTGATTGCCAGTTGTTGAGGAATAATTATTAAAAGTCGTTCCACTGTTGATTGCTTTTGTGACTTTTAGGGTTGTATTAAAATAAGTGAGTCCAAAAAGTGAATACATTTGAAAATTTTCATTTTGAATATATGAATAGCCAAACAGAGATTGACCAAAACTTACACTTCTTAGCGAAGTAGAAATTGTATCGTTGCTTTGTGTTTGAGAGTATACATTTAATTCCTGTTGGAAAATAATTTTTTTCTTTGTCATTTGAATCATACCTAAACCAACCGAAAAATTATTTTCACTCAGCTTGGGATAATTATTTGCATCTAAGGAGTTATTAAGTTCAGCAAGCATTGGTACTTGGATTCCAAAGTAGGAGTGGAACTGTTTTTTATTAAATTCAGTAGAATCTGTTTGTCCAAACACGGATAAACCAGAATAGAAAATAAATAGTGTTGTAGTAATAAACGTTTTCATATTTTTATTTTTTTGATTGGTGAAGAAAAGTAAATTTATCAAATTATTTCATTGTCTACGGTTAAATGCCCTATAACGGATTGCAAATTGCCGAAGGCGGGGCGATTTAGCACTCACTTTCCTACGAAGATTTGCACTGCGAATATAATACTTTCCTGTCCAACGAAGAACTGCACCCCCGCTTGCGGCAATTTGTTGTTAGCACCAGTTTCTTCTGTCGTGGCAGTCCACCGAGATAGGCGAAACAGAAAAGTGCGGAACTGTCCTGCGAGAAAGATTGTCCTGATAAACTCTCGGAATGAAGGACTGTCACACGAAGAAACTGTCTATGGGAAAACTATCGTTTGAAACTTATGTCTGCGTATTCCCAAGGCGTCCCATTTTTGCTTGCTCGTCCGTAAAATCTTGTATCGGGCGGCAACTGTAAATAAATATCAACTGTCCCGCTTTGGAGAAAGCCAACCTGAAATGGAAATAAAGTGTCGGCTTGCGTAATTGTCAGCTTAGGAAAACTGTTGGGAGAAGTAGCTACTGTCCAGTTAAGAGGTATGGAATAGATTGTCCCGGTGCCGTTTGAATTAAGTGTCAACGGAGCGTTAGGGCTGTAAGTCGTGTCGTATGTGTGCGTGTTTCCAGACCCCTTGCTGTAATTTATATTCCAAATTGTCCAGTTACCAGTCAAATCATTTGTCGTCACATTTTGCGTCCAGGTCATGTCCGCAACTGTCCCGCATTCCCATTGCCCAGAAACTGGAGTGTCCTTTGAACAACTGACAAATATTGTCAAGATTGTCATGGCGAAAAAAGTTTTAAGTTGTCTCATTGTTGTCGGTTTTTGAAATTGGTGCTAACGTATCAGGGCTTGGCACTGCCAACGTACCTTAACCCAAGCCTGGCGTAAGCAAGGCTAATTTATGAAATTTGTTGGCTTGTGCCAAGCCCTTGTTAGCGTCCAGTAGGGCACATAAAGGTACGTCTCGCTTAGGTGCCTGCTGAATAAATTGTTCTGTAGTTTGTTTCAAAAGGTTGTTGAATTATTTCAGAGTCCCATTGTCTCGGAATGGAAGGAAATATTTTTTTTGTCCGCAATACAAATTGAGACCAGCCGGGAATTTCTTCTGATATTTCAATAAATTTTTCACCGTAAACAATTTCCATTCTGACTTCATCAATTGTCATTAAGTCTATCTTGTAAACATTAAGCTGAGTAATGTCAGACCATTTTAAAGTCCTGGTAAAATCACCTCGAGTGTACGTAAACCCATCGTCGGTATATTGAAACGCCCCGAGGTCGGCCTTTTGTTCGTCAAAGCTTTTTCCAGAAGCGTGGTTCCATTCTAAGTCCGGCTGGGAGCTTGGAAGTATTTTTTTGAATATGTCTTTAAAAGCCAAATGAATTTTTTTAAGAGATCTGCCTGCCCTATTGGCGCTAACGTTTTGGCGCTTGGCGCAGTGGCGGATTTCGGAGCACTAAACTGTCAATACACCACAAAAGTTGATGCGAGGTAGAATGTTCAATTAACCACTGAACCCGCCATTGAGCCAAACGCCTGTTATAGCCAGTGGTTCTTGTCATTTGTCGTCTGAACAAGCGTGCCAACAACGATTTTCACAGTCGTGCCAACAGTCGGTGTGTTCGTCTCTTGCGATTTCTTCACCAAATGTCTCAAGATATTTTTCCTTTGTCTGCAAGAAAGAGTTTTTTAAGTCAATTGCATCTTGTTCTCCACGCATACCGAAGTAAGGAAAGTGGTGCAGGTAATGTCCGAACACTGTGTCGCAGTCATTGTGATAAGCTCTTGTGTCAAGTATGTGGTAATGCCAAAACTTGTCCATAATCTTGTTCGGAACAATTCCTTTTCCAAACTTTTTACATAGGTGCAGATAGCGTTTGTATTCTATTTCTGCACTGTCGCATTGTTCGTGTGTCCAGTTTTCACCTTCTTCTGGTTCACGAAGTTTCATCTTAACCATTTCAAGGTCAAGGTTAGCGATTACAGGGTCAATGCCCTTTTGATTGATTAGGTAAGAAACTCTTTCTACGCTAATCGGGTCAGGATAAATTAAAACTGTCTGTTCCATTTTGCGTTTTTTTTGATTTATAAATTGTTTGCTGTTAGCCAAAATCTTTTTAGGAAACGGTCTTTGCTTCCTTCAATTGGTGTCCTGCCGTGAAAAATTCTGTGATTGTCCACAACAAGAATGTCCCGCTCTTTTAAGTTTAATCTAATTGGTTCGGTCTGTTTAATTAGTCGCTGAAATTCAAGCATAGCAGGATTTCGCTTGTCTTCATTCTTTACAAGCCAAAATGAATAGTAAAATTTTCTTTTTCCGTTTTCGTCTGTCGCAACAAAAGGATAACTCTCTTTGTCGTCAGGGAAAATTTTATGTTCAAAAAGTTCTATTCCTGTAAGCTGTTGTTTATGGTCGTCTGAAAGTTGGTCATAAATTTTTTTTGCGTCAATCAAAATACTGTCGCCACCCAAGTCGGTCTGTTTGTAACAATACCAAATTATGTATTTGGCTTTATGGTGGTCGGTATGATAATCAAGTCCACGAGCAGAAGTTACCATTCCTTTACTCTCAGGTTTTACAAGAACGTCAGTAGTGAAAATAACCTGTCCTAACGAATTTATTAACTCGTTCAATTGCTCTTCGGTCTGGTCAGTCAGGTGAAGAAAACCGTTATCTAAAAGTTCTTTTGTCACGCTGTTAATATTTTATGTTTCTGTCGTCATACCATTGGCTATAACGTTTTGCAGATTTACCCAGTGCGGCTTTCGGAGCTTCCTGTGTCTACAACCTACAAAGGTTATATCGAAGATAACTGTTTTTTGCGGCGCCGCAAAGAAAATTCGCGAAGCGACCGACTGTCCGCGCGCGCCGCGCTACCTCGTCCGCCGCATTGGGTAAATGTGCTGTTAGCAGGCGTAACTTTTACTTCTTTAAGTTGTCTGTCGGGATTAACATGTAGCCCGTCAGAACACCCTCGTGAATGTCGTTGATTGCATTACCAATTTGGTTACCTGTCCCGCCAAGAATTAGATTACCGGTCGGCAGAATTTGAAGGTAATGATTAAAGTTAGGCTCTGAGGTCAACTCAAGTAGTACGCCTAATTTCGAAGAACTTATCATAGTGTCAATGTGTTTATGTCCTTCGTCGACGCGCTCAAGAATAATAGGATTTATTTTATACAACAAGTTTCTAAGCTCTGATTTCACGTCCGTCTCGTTGATTACATTTTGAGTTTGTGTCTGGATATTTTTTGAAATGTTGGAGTAGGCTTGAGTTTTAAAATCACTAACGGCAGAATATAGAGTCTGGCGATGGCTTTTGACTTCATGAATTGTAAAATTCTTACTCTGTTTGGTCTTGCTGTCATAATTATCATGATGGTCCAAACATAAGAATGCTAAATTGTCGATGTCATTATTGGATGGGTTGTGGTCTAAATGCGCAATTTGTCCTTGCTTTACATTGTAGTCGTGATTTAAGCCGAAGCAAATGCAACAGCGTCTCGCGGACTGAATGAAAAGGTCTGTCTGTGTCGATGTCGGTATACTTTTTCTGTCTGCCATAGTTATGCCTGCTAACGGCTGACAGCTTGCCGTTCGTGCGGGATTTTAGAGCACAAAACTGTCAAGCCGATACAAAGATAATTTATTGCATACACTTTCAACCTGCACCTCAACCCGCATGACGGCAAGGTGTTGTTATGCCCAGTGGTTCTGTCTTTCGTTATTGTCACTGCTTGTTTGTCCTCGATGGAATGAGTTTTTGTCTGTCGGCAATGAGCGGTCGCCAAGATTTAATTTTTGCGAAGCGTAGGAATTTTTTTATTTCTTCTCTGTCGTGCGCTGGTTTTCTGGCACATCTTTTTGTTTTGCGAGCGGAAGCAGTGATTTACCGCCCGCAGGAACGAGGACGGATAAATGACTGCGTGAGCGAAGGCATAAAAAGTGTGACAGAAAAGAGGAGAGGGATTATTCTATTATTTTTCCGTCTTTGTCATATTCTTCTTTTTTCTTTAAGCTTCCATCCTCATTATAATATTCCCAAATTCCAGTTTTAATTGAATAATACCCCTCCTGTTCTGAAAGCCAATTTTGTTCTCCATATTTATATTTATCCCGTTCTTTTTCATTTAAAGGTGGCCATTTCTTTATTTCGGACACCTTATAATTTCCTTTAACCCTAATTTTTCCGTTTTCATAATATTCAGTGTATTCGCCTGAGAAAAGACGAACACCTTTAGTTTGGTATTTTGTTTTTATTTTTCCGTTACTGTAATAATTTTCCCCTTTACATTCCCTTTTTTTTGAATTGCAAATCTCTTTAGAAATAATTTGTCCTGTGCTGTCTTTAGTGATTGCTGTTCCTTCTAAATAGTTCATTTTATAGCTTCCTAAAGAAACAGTTCTTTCACTTGGAGAATAAATATAAAAAGGACCATTGTGATATGTTTTTCCATTTATTTCTTTAACCGTGCGGGTTTCTAAATGGACTTTCGTTTCAATATCATATCTTTTAGAGGTTGTATTTGAATCTTTGTCTGTTATTCCAATCACTAAAATTTTCCTATTTGAAGGATAATCAACATAGGAGTTTATATAAATTTTATAATCGGAATTAGTCCGAAAAACAGTATCAGCAATTTGAAATCCTAAAGAATCAATATTAATTTTGAGTTCAGGATTTTGTGATAAGGCGTTGCTTGTTACTGCAAGCAGTGTAATAAACATAAACAATCTTCTCATCCTTATTCCTCAATTATTCTTGTTGGTGAAACCGGAATCTGATAATTAATTCCTCCGCTAATGTTATAATCATCAGTTGTTGAGCCTGTATTGTATGTTGTATTGAAATTTATTGTTCCTCCGGCAGGAAGATTTGGAATGTTTAAAGTGCTTCCTGCTGCTGGAGTATATGTATTGAGAATATTGCCTCCTGCATCAAGCACATTAACGGAAAAGGTATTTGGTTCAGCCGTAAAATCATTAAAATTAAAACTTGCGCTTGCATTTTGAGCATTACTCGGTATAGCAACACTAAATGTTCCATTATCTGCTCTTGAGGTATTTACATTGATACTTGCATTCATATTTAATCCAGCTTGTGTTATTTCAGGGCGAATAAGGAAATCGTTCATTTGATATTGACCCATTGCATTAAAATTTGGTTTTGCTGGATGAGAAGAAAGGATGGTTGGCGGGTTATCATATACTATATGTCGTCCTGCACCACCAGCACCAAGGCTGTTATTTGCAATATCAGCTAACCGGATAAAAGGATATTTTTCAATAAGACCATTGATTGCCAAAGAACCGCTTACAATAGTTCCATCTGGTAATCTTGTCTGTAAGGGAACATTTGCATTATTGGCAACATTCTGGTCAGTCATTAAGGTAATTTCAACCCGCCCCGAATTTCTGTAAAGGGTAATATCTTTAATCAGGAGAGCCTCCAAACCATCTAAATCAATCGCATCAATAGGGCGGTTGCTGGCATACTGATAAGGAGAAAGACCAGGAAATTTTGCAGTTAATGGGTCAACACTTAAAAATCTGCTTACTTCTCTGTTTCTTGTAGCAACTGACATTTTTTCCAAGTCGCTATCCGAAATAAAATATTCAACTTTCCCAGTAACTGTGTTAAACATTACTGAACCAATTTGCCGTAAAGTGTCATAAGTGAAATGCTCAATGTAGCGCCCGTTGCTCAATGTAAGAACTTTCACTTCATTGTCAAGTCCGAGTTCTTTAAAGGGCTTCTGTGCGTTTGCTGATATTGCAAAGCAAAAAGCAAGCAGGGTAATGATTTTTGTTTTCATTGTTTTTGGTATTTAAAAGTTTCTGTTACTTTTTTGTCCTGATATTTTTCTTTATTGTTTTCCAGTGCTTTTATCCATTCAAGGAACATTTCTTCGGGAATTTCCCTGTAATCATATTTTGCAAGCAAGCCGTAACTTTTATTCATTTCGGATAAATGATAATTTACCTTTTCAGAATTAGGGTCTGTGGAATTTTGAACATTCAAGCCGTATTTTGTAATATAGTTCTGATAAATCTTTTTATGCGTTTCAGCTTTTAATAAAAGTAACTCGGCAAAGTTCGGAAAATATTTTAATCCTAAATCACAGCAATTTAAAACGAACTGCAAATCGGGGTTTTTAAACTTTCTCAAATATCCTTTGGCAAGGTCATTCAGACAAACAACGATGGACTGTTGCAAGCCCAAAGTGTCCATATAAATTCCGCTCACAATAGAATTTACACTCACATAGCCAGAAGTCATTACCCACGCTTCTGTTGGAAACATCGCATTTGTCATTTCGGTATTATACCATCCTGTTTTTTTGCACCAGTTCCGTAAATAAATATGATTTGGGGTAAAAGAAAGCCACGCTTTCACTTTCAATTCTTCTGCAACCAGCTTATAAAGGAAAGGTAAAGAATGACAATTCCCTTTGTGAGTGGAAAGCAATTTTGTAACAAACATATTTTCCCAATTTTCTTTAGCAAAACAGTCGTTAAAATCATAAATGTAAGGTGTATTTATTAGATTGCTGTCAGCATCGTAGATAGAATCCGTAAGCGTTTTAAAGATAGCACCATTTAAAGCCATATTAATACTATCTTGATAGTTATAGTTGAGTAATTTATTTTTTTTGTTCCATTGCTCGGCAATTTTAGCCAGAGATGAAATGTAATTTGAGAATATTTTATAATCAAAAAGATTTTCAAAATAGGCATTTTCTGTAATAAACACGGCTCGCTTAAAACTTAGTTTCTGTTTTTCTTCAAGCATATCTTTAAACTCATAAAATGCATTTACATAAAATATTTCTGGATTAATTTCATAAGTGTAGCTAATAGAAGGCGAATTGCTTTTTTTAAAATTGCCATCGGTAGGTATTTTCAGAGTAATTATTGTATCTGAAATTGGCTTTGAAATGGGCGGTGACTTATAAACATATTGCTTCCTGCTGCAAGCAAAAAGCAATGCGAAAAATAGTATGAGAAATAATTTATTTTTCATTAGCGTATTCCTGTAATTTGTTCAATAATTTTAAATGTTCTCGTCTTTGTTTTTCTTCGTTGGCTGTTTGCTGCCATAGCTCATATTGTCCTTTCGGGATTTTCATATAACCTGTTTGTTCAACCGCTACTTCATATTCAACCATTTCGTCAAATTGTTTTTTTAAATCGGGGTATTTGTAGTATTCTTCATACTTAGGGAAGTTATATTTATTCGCAGTTTGAGCACATTCCGCAACAAGAATATTGTTAATTGTCAGAATTGACCTTATGCTGCTTGGAAAATATTTTAAAGTGGTGTTTGCACATTTTATACTAAAATTGCTTTTCCCAAAAAGAAAGTCCAGTCCTTCTTCAAGGTCAATCAGGCATTCAGCAATTATTTTGTCTATTGTAAGCGGAGCAAGATACATTTGATTTTTAATAGCGGTTGAGGAAACATACCCTGAAGCAACTACCCATTCATCCGATGTAAAAGTTCCGTTAGTGGTTTCGAAACCGAATGCCTGATATTGATTTCCGAATTTCACATAGGAATGATTGGGAGCTAATGCAAGGAAAGCATTTGCTTTTAATTCATTGGCGATAATGAGGTAAAGCAGCGGCATTGAATGACATTGACCGACCTTTGTATTCAGCAATTTTGTTACGAATGCTTTTGTCTGGTCGTTATCGCCAAAAATATCAACAAAATCATAGCTGAAAGGCTCAAAAGTTACAGATTGTCCGGTAGTGTTCTTATAAATGAACTTTTCGGAAAATAATTTCTGAATGGCAAAGTGGCAAGCCATATAATTATTTTGGTTCAGTCCTTTTTCCTTCATTATTTGTCTGCAAATAAAAACAAGGTCATCAATTTGTTTGCAGTATTTTTCATAGCTCAACTTGTTTTTATGATAAGCATTCTCCACAAGGAAAACGGCTCGTTTCAAGTTAAGCGGAATTTTTCCTGAAAGCATATTCACAATTTCATTATAGGCACTATTGTAATATTTCAAATAGCTTTTGAAATCAACCGAATTTGTATCTGCAACTCGTAATCTCTTTTTTATCCTTGCGACTTCTTCTAACACTTTCGGGTCGATGGGTCTTGAAACATTGTCTATGGAATTTATTTCTGCATAAAGTTCCTGTGTTTTCCTCTGTTTGGCTTCTGCAAGTTTGTTGTAATAGTCCACTTTCATTTGCTCTTGTGTCGGTGGTGTCTCGTAGCCGAACTTTTGCATTTGCTGTATATTCTGCTGTTGGATTTGAAGCTGCTGCTGTTCCCGCATACTCTGTAAAGGATTTTTCAATTGCGGAAAATAATCCCATTGCCCCGGAAATGGATTTTCTGGGTCATAAGAGTGTCCCAAGGGAATGGGTCTATTTGGTGGATAAACAGGTTCATTATTTATTTGCGAGTAACAGTCCACAGTGAGAAACGCTGTCAGGATGAACGGCACTGTCCACGAAGCAGGAGCGATGGAAAATTTATTGGCGGGTGTTTTTGTTTTGCGGGCGGAGTTTAGCTCTTTTGCAAGTTTCCCGTAGGGCGTGCGGCTTTTGTTTGTAAATTTTCCTACAAACAAAAACGCACGACTTGCAAATGTGCTAAACGAAGCGAGGCACAAAAACCCTGACAAAAAATTTAGCGGGGGCTGTCCGTTTTCTTTTTTTATTTTTTTGTCGTGCGGTGGGGCAAAAATTAAATCTTTTTTGGGTCGGCTTGCGTGTCGCCCGAAAACTTGTCTGTCATAATGTGTCCTCATTGTTGAACCGTTTTTATTTTACCCTCTGGTCTGTCCGTAAATGTACGAACTGTCTTTTTACCATTGGGCATAACGGTTTGCAGCTTTGCGTTGTGGCGGATTAGATGCACTAACCTGTCTAAACGCACACTGTTTATTAAATGCACAACTGTTTATATTCGCACTTCCCCGCCATAATCGCAAAGGTGCTGTTATGCCCAGTGCTTTTACCTTCTGCCCGTCTGCTGTCATAGTCGCACTCCGATAACTAAAATATCGTCTACTTGTTCTGTGTGTGCTTTCCAATCTTCGATGAAACTGTCTAAATATACTTCTTGGTCTTGCATTGATTTGCTCTGTATACTAATCAAGATTTCTTTAAATTTTTTTGTAGTTAATTTTTTACTGTCGACTCCGCTGAATGTGTCTGCGTAACCGTCAGTAGATATATAAAAGGTGTCGCCCCGCTGTAATTTTATTTCGTGACTATCGAAGTGCTGGTTGTCCTCTGTTAAACCGCCTATTGCTTTTTTAGTTGCTTTAATTTCTTCAACGACTGTCTGCCCGTTGCGAATAATCCAAAGCGGTCTGTTTGCGCCAGCGTATTTTACAATACGATTTATTGTGTCTACGGAGCATAGAGCAATATCCATTCCGTCTCGTGTTGATTCTGTGCTGTCGGATTGTTTTAGAGATGATTTTATTCCTTTATTAAGTATTTTCAAAATTTCTGAAGTGTCTGCGCTTTGACCTACTGCGTCATCTAATTTCTCGGAACAAATCATACTCATAAATGCACCAGGAACTCCATGACCTGTGCAGTCTGCGGATGCAATGAAAATAGATTTGTCGTTATGGAAGTAGTAAAAGTCTCCGCTCACAATATCTTTTGGCTTGAATAAAACAAAACTATCTGGAAATACAGAATAAATTTCTTTTCTGTCAGGAAGTTTTGCTTGTTGTATGCGCTTGGCATAGTTTATACTATCCGTAATATCTTTGTTTTTTTCTTCTATGATTTGTTTCGATGCTTCAATTACTTTTTTCTGAGTTTGTGTTATTCGCCATCTATTAAACATGAAACCGGCAAATACTATAACCAATAATAGACCAATTAAAGAGGAAACGATGATTATATTTTTTCTTTTATTTTGTTCAGCGGTTATAGTTGCTTGCTTTTCTTTTTCTTTATTGAGCAATTCAATTTCTTTTTGCTTTTTTTCTGTTTCGTATTTTGTATTTAATTCGGCAATTTGTTTGTTTTTGTCCCGATTTAAAAGACTGTCATTTGCCATCATGAGTATTTTGTAATACTTCAAAGTGTTTTTTAAATCGCCCTTCTTTTCATATATGTCAGACAGTAAACTCGCTGAACTCATCATCCTGTCATATAAATTAAATTCTTGCGCGATGTCATGTCCTTTCAAAATATAATTTAGTGCTTGGTCTAAATTTCCTTGGTCAAAATAGCAACTTCCCCAATCCGTGTAAAGCATTGACAAACTATAGCTGGATTGATCAATGAAAATGGAAGCTTCCTGATATGTTTTAAACGCCATTTCATGTTTTCCTAATTCGCAATAAATTCCTGCCATATTGGATAAAATAGTTGCTCTATATCCAACATATTTTTTACTTTCATCAATAATGGTTAGAACACTCTTAAATCGCTCAATTGCCTTTTCTTTTTCACCATTCATATAATAATAGCCTGCAATATTATTTTCCATCGCAACTATTCCGCTGGTATCACGGATTTGCGTATAGAGACTAAGCGCTTCATTATATTTTTCCAAAGCCTTTGCCTTTTCTCCCATTACCGAATTAATTATTCCAATGCCAGCGAGACATTTAGCGGAGGCTTTTTTATCGCCAATTTCTTCGTTAACATTTAATGCCCGCATATAATAATCCAAGGCAATTGGATATTTACTGAAATAGTGGTTTGTATAAGCAATATTATACAACCACTCAGCAATCGCTTTTTTGTTCCCCGTTTTTGTACTGAGAGAGAAACCATTTTTTGCATAAGCTAATGTTTTGTCGTAATCGGAATTACTAATTGAGGTACTATAGAGGTGTGTTAAAATGGACAATTTGCTTGTGTCAGATTTTGCTTTAGTCAGAACAAGTTCTAAAGAATCAATAGTTCTTTGCTGTGCAAATGAAATCGGCTGAAACCCAATAAGTGTCAGTCCGAGGAATAGATATTTTATTGTTCTTGTCATATGTCTTGTCGTCATTCTGAGCATTGGGCATAACGTTTTGGCGCTTGGCGCAGTGGCGGATTTCGGAGCACAAAACTGTCAATACACCACAAAAGTTGATGCGAGGTAGAATGTTCAATTAACCACGACACCCGCCATTGAGCCAAACGCCTGTTACCGCCTAGTGCTTCTTTTTCTTCGTCCAATTGTCGGTCAGTCGTGCGTTTGGACAGACACACTCTTTGCCAAGTTTTGGCTTGTGTGTCGGCTGGTGCAACTTGGCAATGTGTGTGGCTGTGAAGGGCTGGCATCAGTTCTTTACTTCAATTATTTCTACAAAATTGTCAAGATTACCAACTTTCACAATGTCACCAACTGTATGACCTAGAATTGATGTCGCTAAAGGTGATTTCAAACTTATTTTTTGAATTCCGTTGGAAATTTCATTCTTGTTAGCTGTCTCAACAATGTGCACTTTAATGTCTTTACCGTTGTTCATATACTTTACTGTAACTTTACTTCCTAAGCTGATTTCATCTTTGAAAAGTTTTGCTTGCGTTTCTTGTTTCTTTTCAATGCTTTTAATTGTCGCAATCTCATTGTCGGTATCAATAATTGTTGTTTGAGCAACATAATTTTCAACCATTTGAAACTCGTCTGTAAATGCAAATGATGTCCTAGAATGGTCAGCTAAGTTGTAGTCATTTCTCGACTCTACACTTCTGATAAATTCAATTAATCGCTTTGTTTCTTTTTGAGGGTTTCGCCACCAATTTGTACTCCATATTCTATGAAATACAAAACCGTGGCTTTCAAGAATTTTTTGCCTGTGTCGGTCGTGCAAATAAGCTTCTCTACTTGAATGATATTTAGCACCATCACATTCAATTGCAATTTTTGGTACTCCTGCAATTTTAGGGTTGTACACAATATCAATTCTGAATTCAGAAACCTTCATTTGAGGAATTAACTTTGATTCTCCCACTTCATCAACCAAACGCTGATAAACTTCTTCTTCAAAAGGTGATTCTAGCTCACCAAAACTGCCGACATTGAAAGAGGTACTCTTTGTTGAATTTTCACTAAGTGCAGTTAATATTCCTATTCTTGAATCATTATTTCCTTCACTTACAGCTTTGCTGTATGCAAGATATGCGTAGAAAACAGCTCTCTTATTGTTTGAACCTTCGGTTATCAAAAAGTCCTTGTAATTCATAAACGCCTTTTCTGGCACAGATGAACATACATATACTTTATACTTTGCTCTTGTAATAATTACGTTTAATAGTTTGTATCCTTTGGAATGGTTAATCGGGCCAAATCGCTGAGCAAATTTACCGTCTTTTCCTGGTCCGTAAGTAGTCGATAGAATGATAACATCTCTTTCATCCCCTTGAATATTTTCTAGGTTCTTGATGAACATTCCGTTTTCTTCTAATTCCTGAATTTTTGCATTGAACTCTTCAAACTTTGAGAATTTTTGCCTTTCTAAGATTTTACTCTTGATGTGATTTCGCTGGGCAATATTAAACGTGGCTATACCAAGTGTTGGATATTCTCCATTTGGAAGGCGATTGATGTTGTTTTCAATTATTGACAATACCATTTCAGCTTCTGCATCATTGATGTGGTCTGAAAAAGTGCCATTTACTTGAATGTATTTTATTGGTGTGTAGTCAAATGTATTAGGAAGTGGTTTAAGCCTTTGATTATAAAAGGCATAATTTGAAAAATCAATGAGGTAAGGGTGTCTTGACCTATAATGAAAATCAAGGTGACGTTTCTCAAAATTGAGTTCAGCACCAAAGTCTAAAAGGGATTCACAAGACAAAAGTATATTATCCCTATCTACAACAATTTCATCTTCTTCTTCAAGGTCGTCTTCGTCTTCAATTGTACCATCAAAGACTTTACTAAAGTAATTTGAAGGAGGCATTTGGTGTTCATCACCTGCAATAACTATCTGCTTACCTTTTAAAATTGCAGGCAAGTTGTCTTCTAAACGTAATTGGCTCGCTTCATCAAACATTACTATGTCGAAATAGCCATTCATACCTTTAAACAGGTTACTTGCGACATCCGGTGAAGTTAGAATAATCGGAAAAAAGGTAGTGAACAAATCAGCATCATATTGAACTATTTGACGTAATGAAAGTCGCTTAAATCTGTTGCTACTTCGCTTGTTATATAAGTTTTCAACCGAAAGATTTGTATTTCTTTGTTCAAAATCTCTTGTTGTGTCAATCTGTTTTGAGAACCAAAACTCACGGATATACTTTAATTGCTCTCTTTCTAATCCGTTTAATGTACTGTTTAGCTCGATATGTTCGGAATCATTTGTTGGCAAATCAACGTTTGCAGAATTCACAAGCATTGAATTTAAATAATGAATCAGAAAAGACTTTCTCCAATTACTTTTTCCTTTCAATTCATTAACAAGTAGTTTAGCTTCATTCGAAAGTCCATTGTAAAATTGAAACCACTTAAACTCTGTTGTAAAAATGTCGTTTTCGTTGTTAAAGTATTCCTTTTTCTCCTGAATTATTTTCTCAACTTCTTTAATGAAACCTTTGAATTCATTAGATGCAATTTTATGATTAGTCCAACTATCAGTCTTGATTTTCTCCTTTAAGAGCGAAGCACTTTCTTTAAGCGACTTTAAAATATCAGTTTGATAATCAGGGGTTGAAAATTCTAAAACATCTATAGAATCATATTCATTTTCAATTTTAGATTGAAAATCAGAGCTGGTTTTATCAATGAGTTTATTTGCTTCTTCAATTTTCATAAGATTACTCTTAATCGATTGTGAAAATTGAAAATCTTTAAGGTCAGCGCATTTTGAATAATGAATTTCAAGATTTGCAAAAAGTTCTTTGATTCTCTTTTGGTCTTGAACAACCTTCTTTTTCGGTTGAGAAAAAATGGTTATTGCTTTATATAGGAATCCATTAGTTTTATCTTCATCAAGGAAATCAGAATTGGCTTTGTGTTCGGTATAAATGGCATTAATCGAATCTTGAATGTGTAGTCCGCTTCGTATTTGCTCAGAAAGTTCAGCCTTTCTTAGCTGGAAATACTCGCTTTTATATTTTGATTCGAGTTCATACACTTTTTGAAGTAACTTTTCATATTCTTCAAATGAATCTTTTATTCCTTGCTCAATTACGTATGGATTATCCCCAACTAATTTCTTTGAGTTAAGGAAAAAAGTTGAATCATACGTTTGGAAATTTGAATATAGATTTTGGCCTTTCTGAACTAATTCTAAAAGTCCGTTCAATTCTTGAGAGTTATACTTGAATTGAGATTTGTCGATGTTTAAAGTATGGTCTTCATCGGTTCCGTTAAGTTCAGATAAAAGCGTTCCGACTATATCAGTCCAAGATTTGTCTCCTAGAAGTTTTTCATCAAGTTTTTTATGCTTTCCGTTAATGGAATCAATAAGACCTTTAGCTTTTTTGATAAGGTTGTCAAGAGATTCTTTGGAATATGTGTAGCGGTATCTTCGATAAGATGAATTGTCAACCCTGTCTCTAACTGAATCAACAACTGTTTTTCGGTCTTTGACAATATCACGAATTAAAACGCAGTGATAGTTTAAGTCTTTTTCTATTAAAGCATTATGTAAAACTTCTAAAGCCGTTCTCTTTTCACAAACTACAATTGTCTTTTTGTGATTCTCTAAAGCATTAATAAGGATTGCAGATAATGTTTGACTTTTTCCTGTCCCTGGAGGGCCTTGAATTAATATGTTTCGTGTTGCTTCCAAAGAATGTAAAATTCCTTGTTGTGATGGGTCAGTTTCGACTGATGATATAGGTTGAAAAGTATGATTTTCTAGGTCATCAAGGTCAATAGACAGACCTTCCAAGTCCATTAAATTACCATAGTCGTTAATTATGTTTTGCTTCTGAACTTCAAAAATTGAAAACAGACCACCAAAGTCAATAAGTGCATTAGTGGAATTAATCGGAAGTTTTTCGTAATGATTTTTATCGCCTATTGAAATTACATTGTCAATTTTCTTGATAAAAGCATCTTTGATATCGGAAGGAACGGAAGTATTAATTTCTTTGATGAGCTTTACGCAGATTTCAATTAATTCATCCTTTGTGATTAGTCCATCATCTAACATTTCACTTGGAATCTGCTCAATCTCTATGTTTGAATCTGATTGTAGATGATTGATTAGAACTTCATTCAAATAAATCGGGTCGTCTTCATTTCTATTAATTTCCCAAGTGTTGAATTCTTTAGTTCGTTTAATTCTCAATGACCAAATGAGAATAGGAGCAACTGTGAGTTTGTTATCTGATTGGTCTCGTCTGATAAGAATTGGGAAACCGAATCCGAATGTGTTAATTCCTTTTTCTGATTCAATCGCTTCTGTCTGATTGATTAAATTTTCAAAGGATTTTGTAATTCTAACTAATTGTGTTTGGTCTTCTTCAAAAAGTGTGTTTAAGTCTGGAACATTATCCTTCCAACTTATTCTAAATTTTAACGGTTGTTCAGATAGTAAACTCTTTATGAAGTTGTCAGGAAGTTTTTTGTCTATATGAGAAAGTCTGTTTAAGTCAAACTTATATCTCGAATTTGCAGGAATAGCGTTTAGGTGCACGCCCCTGCGGTTTCCTATCTTCAGTCGTCTTTGAAGTTCATTTAATAATTTTTCTGTCAGTTCCATTCTTGTTCCTTAGTGCGTTGGCAAAAATTCAGGCTCTTTTGCTTGCGAAGCGGTCGCCTGTGTGTAGGGGCAAGCAAATGTGCCTGAATGTGCTGTTGGCATTTTATCTCTGTCATTCAATTTATTCACTGTCGTTGTCTTTTAGCATTGGCGGTAACGTTTTGCGGTTTGGCGCCGGGCCGCCATCCGGGGCTCTGCCCCGGATTCCATAAAATTAATGATAAAAAGGCCTGGAGCCAAACCGCTGTTAGCAGTAGTGCATTTTTGCCTCGCAATGCAATCCAGAGTGAAAAGAACGGCCCAAATCGCAAAGGTGCCAAACTTGTTAATTTCTCCGTAAATAAAAATGTGTCGCCCATGTTGTACTTAACAACATGGTATCCTTGTTCAAAGTTGTAAGCACATTCATTAAGCGCTTAGAATATCCACAATAAGTTAGCATTTGAAGATGGACTGTATCGTTTGTCTCTTTAGAGTATGCAAAAAGTGCCGGAACTAGAATAGTTTTGTCTTGCAGAACCCAAAGATTACTACTACCTAAAGTATCGTTCAAAAGCGTAAGTTTGGGTTGACAATTAATAATTCCTTGTTTTAAATATTTAGATGAATCCGTCTTGTTGAAAAATATCAATTCATGTGGGCTCCGCGGCGATTGATTAGATTGAAAAATTGAATCGTTGTAGAAAGAAAATTGATATATCCATTTTCCAAAGAGTTTCTTGTCTATTTGTTCAAGCGTCAACTTTGTAGGAGCGTGGACTCTAGGAATTCGTTCTGATACAGTCTTATGATTAAATGAAAAACAGAAAATGAATGAAAGAGCTGTCAGGATTATCGTTATCTGTTTCATTCGTCCAGTGTCGGAATAATTGTTGCTTATTGCATTACTGCTAACGTTTCGCGGTTTGGCGCCGGGCCGATCCCGAGGCGGAAGCGGAGGGACCATTAAAATTAATCAAAAAAAGGCCTGGAGCCAAACCGCTGTTATACGCTTGCATTTTACTTATTGTCGCTTAGGAGAGGCTCCAAAAAGCATTGTTGCAAATCGCTTTTTGATAAGTCAAAATGCTGTTGATAGTCAAACAAGTAAATACAATTGAAATTAATTAATTCGCCAGATTTGTCAAGAAAATATTTTATTTCTTCACTTTTAACTTCAAAATTAGTTGGAAGTAAGTCAGAATGTGCGAAATGTTCATCACGGGCAGTCTTAAGTGTTGCAACAACAGCTTTAATTCTTGGATCGGTATAAAATTGTTCGAATCTGTTATTGATCTCGCCAAGTGTTGGTTTTGTTTTCCAAGAAAGCTGTTGATAATTATTTGCAATCAAATTGTTCAGTTTTTTGAAGCCAAAATATCCTTGCCTACCAGAATCAAAAAGTTTAGCAGATTCAATTATTACATGATACCAAAGTGCATTCCAAAGTCTAGAAAATAATTTATCATATTTGGTTGGTCCTCTATCCTTCAAACTATTAAAAATGTATTCGATATCAGACAAAGAAGTCCTAGTAAGAATGATAATTTCAGTCATTTTATCAATTCGTCGCTTAATGTCTTCTTGTTCTGTCATTCGAAAAATGCTTGCGTATAACGGTTTCGGGCTTTGCGTTCGGGCGGGTTTCGGAGCACAAAGTTTCAATTTATTACTAAAGTTCATTAGAAGTACAATACTCCAAGATTGAACGTCAGCCCGCCTGACGCAAAACCCGTGTTAGCACCAGTTTTTCTTTGTCTCATTTGTCTGCTCGAAAGGAAGTGCCTAATCCGAAAAATTCATAAAGGTTTTTCCATCGTAACGGCATAATCCTATATTTCTAGTGCCCAACCAAATGTTTCCCGCCTTATCTTCTACAATCGTAAAAACGCCATTATGAATAAGTCCTTCTTTTGTCGTAAACTTAGTAAAAGTCTTTCCATCGAAACGCCATACACCTCCGTCTTCACCCAGTTGTCCGCTTCCAAGTTCGGTGGCAATCCAAATATTTCCAGCCTTGTCTTCAAAAATGGAGGAAAGACTACTATTGTTAATCCCGGCTTTTTCAGTAACATTAGTAAATTTGTTAGAAACGGAATCATAAAGACACATACCGTTGTGTCTGGTGGCTATGTATATTCTTCCATCTTTATCTTCTATAATAGTACGAATCCATCCATCGCCATTCGGTTTAAAATTGGTAATCGATTTCCCATCGTAGCGGCAAACACCTTCACCACCGGGAGCCATCCCCGAGCAGAACCAAATATTTCCGTTTTTATCTTCTAGCATACAGTCTATCATTTTGAGATGAAGGCTGTCTTTATTTAGAATGCTCTTATTATCTAAGAACCGGCTAAAAGATTTCCCGTCAAAGCAATAAACGCCATCACGTGTGCCGAACCAGATCATTCCGTTTTTACTCTGCATAATACTCCACACGTCATTTTTTGTAGATGGGACATTTAGAGAATTGTTTAAGTAGAAATTATTGCCATTTGCCACAGAAATAGGAATATGGCTAACGCTTTTTCCATCGTAACGAGAGATTCCATCATCGGTCCCAAACCAAATGTTTCCGTTTTTATCTTCTGCAATAGACCAAACAGTATTATTGCTAAGACCATCTCTAACTGTAAATTGGGTAAAGAGTTTTCCATCGTAGCGATAGACTCCTTCACCAGTTGTGCCGAACCAAAGATTTCCGGTATTGTCCATCAACCCGCAATGAATATTAGCATATTCACTTGTGCCTTGTGTCTTAACAAGTTTCGGTTGTCCGTTTGTGATTGCTTTGGGTTCGTTAAGGCTGTCCTTTGGCAAGTCTGTTTTCACTTGTCCGCTACAAGAAGTGAACGTAGTCGTCAAGGTGAGAAAAGTTGTCCAGATGAAGAGTTGTCGTATCAATGTATTCGTTTTAAAAATTGGTGCTAACGGTTTCGGGCTTGGCGAAGGTGGCGATTTTCACCACAAATGTTGATGCGGGGAACCAAAATTTGATTAACCACAAATGTGTCTGCGGAGCAATGAACCGCCACTTTTGCCAAACCCGTGTTAGCTGTTCGTGGCTTTTCTCGCATAATGTATAATTCTGTCAACTAGTTCCAAAAGTGTCGCTGAACGTTTACCGTCTGCCCATGCAAGTTCAAGTGTTTTTGCGACTGCTAAAGGGTTCTTTTCTAAGTCACCAGCATTATCATAGTATGCAGATGCTTTGTCTCTGTACTTTTGCCAATCTTCACCAAACTCTGTTTTTATTGTGTCTGTGAGGTTAGTTTTCCAGCAACACAAATTTTCGTAAACAATATGATTTGTTGGCCATTCATTTTCACTAGATAAACCCTGCAAATTTAAAATTGCTCTGTTTTCTTTTTTGTGCTGAGTAACTTCACTGTTTCTTCTTTGTTCGTTTGCAATTAGTTCTTTGTCTGTGTCCCCATCAAAAATGACTTTTGCAGGAATTGATAAGAGTTTAGCCATTGCAAGAGGCTTTATCAGTCTGTTTTTACCATCAACTGGTACAATGTGACAGCCATGTTTTCTGAATTCAACAATTGCACTTGTTAGCATCAGGTATGAAGTTATATAAGCAATGTCTTCTTGGCCTTCGACCAAAAGAAGTACTTTACAAAAAAACATTTCATTAATTACTGGATTAAGCGAAGGGTAAAGCTTCGCAACCATTCCAGATTCTTTAAGATGGCGTTCACCGACACTTGCTAATTCTTTTGCAAGGTCTTCATATGAAACAGATGTTATTTTCGTTTGACTAGGATTTCCATATTCTCGCACTATCCTAATTTTATCAAAATTGTCTCCTGGAATAAATAGAGGATTGTGAGTACATAATAGAAGTTGTGCTCCTTTTTCAGACAATTCGATTAAAGTTTCGGCAAGATACCTTGCCTGTGGCGGATGCTGATAAAGTTCTGGTTCTTCAATGCCCATAATTAATGTTGGAGCATTTACATCATCAATTAATGCAAGCTCTTGTAAAAGTGCAAGCATATATGAACGTTGCAAACCATGTCCAAAGCGGGATAGGTCGCCTTCAAATCCACGTTCACCAATTTTTATATATGCAAATGGTTCTTCAACTTTTATTGATTTATCAAGGTCTTGTTTCCAAAGGACTTTTGCACTTAAATTTGGATGTGCCCAAGAAGCTAATCGATTTTGTAATGAATTCGAAATATCATCTAGAGCTGATTGTTCAGCGTCTAGTAAGGCTTGATACTGTTTTTTAGCTTCCGTTCTAAGTTCATTAACTTTTTCGTCAAAACTAACTTTAGACCGAACTGTCCTTGCTAATAGTTGACCTAATGCAGATGTTTTAGATTCTTCACTCTCTTCGGTTGCATCTTTTGAGGCAGATACAAAAACCCATTGAATGTGTGGTGCAAGTCTATTTGCTCCCCGACTTGCTCCATAGAATTGGTCTTCACTAGGTATTAAATTACAATGTTCAGGATGAGCAGCTTCATACTCTTGCAGGGCTTCTATCATATCAGCTTTAGAAGTAGCATTTCGTAAGTCAGGGAATTGCTTTTGAAAGCTTGAATAAATCTCTTTGAGTTCGCCAACTTTTCTTCCTTCCTTATCAGCTTCAAAGAATACCCTGAAATTCTCAATGCCTAGTCTATTACCAAACTGTTTTACTTCTGCTCTTTCGGTTGAAGGGTCGAATTTAGCAACTGCGGTAACGATAAGTTTGTCTTGTCGAACATAGTCAGCTAAATCTTCTTTTGCTTGGTCTGAAAGGTCTTTGAAAGTTACAGTTATTCTAATGTCGTTTTTCGTGTCTTTGTGATGAAAATCGCTTTCTGATAATTTACTTAAGTCCGTTTTGCTGTCTTTGTACTGTCGGAAGAAAATATTCAATGCATAAAAAACAGTTGATTTTCCAGCACCGTTTGGTCCGACAAAGCAAGTATAGTCGTCTAGTACAATTGTTTCGTCTTTGTATGACCTAAAGTTTTCTATTCTTACTGATTCAATTTTCATATGTGTGGTGTCTTTTTGCCATGACAGCTAACGTATCAGGGCTTGGCACTGCCAACGTACCTTAACCCAAGCCTGGCGTAA
>ERZ869936.546-NODE-546-length-34721-cov-5.284227_pt1 | contig 34721 bp, 33 predicted proteins | sample MGYA00520876_ERZ869936 | MGnify/ENA primary metagenome ERZ869936 (study PRJEB32218, sample SAMN09650985) | biofilter metagenome | isolation source: enrty point of leading RO module | place: Saudi Arabia: Thuwal, RO plant located on Red Sea | collected 2016-02-17 ... | reverse complement strand
GATTCGACCGGCTTACGCGTCTCGCGCGTCATCTGTTCGACACGCCGTTGGCGCTACTGAGTCTGAGCGGGTCCGACCGGAGGTGGGTGAAGTCGCGGATCAATCTCGATCCCAGCAAGACTCCACCCGAGCTCTCGTTCTGCGCCCAGGCCATGGACGACGACATGCTCATCGTCCCGGACGCATCGCGCGACGAGCGCTTCAGGGATCATCCCGCCGTCCGCGATCTCCCCGAGATCCGCTTCTACGCAGGATGCCCGGTGAAGGGCCCCGATGGAAACCCGCTGGGCACGCTCTGCGTCATCGACCACGAGCCCAGGGAGATCGGCGAGGAAGAGGCCGGCGTCCTCAAGGACCTGGCGTGGATGTTGGAGCAGGACCCCAAGTCGCTCTCGTTGGCCACCCTCGCTGAGCTCACCGGCCCCACCAACCGTCGGGGCTTCGACGCCATCGCCGACCATACCATCGCCATGTGCCGACGGGTCGGCGAGCCAGCCACGCTGCTGTACTTCGATCTCGACGAGTTCAAGGAGATCAACGACACCCTGGGGCACGCCGCCGGCGATCGCGTCCTTCGCTCGTTCTCACACCATCTCAAGACGACGTTTCGCGACTCGGACGTCGTGGCCCGGGTCGGAGGCGACGAGTTCTGTGTGCTCCTCACATCGGCTACCACCGAGGATGTGGAGCGGCCCCTGAGTCTCCTGGAAGGCCGGCTCCGGACCCGGGGTGGGGAGCCGACGGTGGCGTTCAGCGTCGGCGTGGCGTCGTACGACCCCACGCGGCACCAGTCGGTTCAGGCACTGGTCAACGAAGCCGACATGCAGATGTATCGGCACAAGAGGTCCCGGGGCGGAGGGCAGGGGCGACGCGGCTAGGCGTCCGCGCCCAGGTTCTATACGCTCGCGGCCGAGCCCGCCTCCGTCCGGGAATCACCAGCCGTCACGACCCCGAACAGCACCTCCAGGTACCGCCGGAACTCGCGCACGTGTAGGGACGTGAGGCCCTTGTCACCCAAGGAGCGACTCAGGATGAAGGCGCCTTGGAGCACTCCGTATGCGACGTCGGCGAGAACGTAGGGGTCGACGTCCTCGACGATGGGTGGATGGCGCACCATGGCCTCCGCCAACATGTCGCCCAACACCTGCCGCCAGTGCTCGATGGACTCGACGATGATGGCTTCGCTCTCCTCGTCCAGGGCGCCCGTCTCGTAGGAGAACGAGGCGAAGAGGCATCCGGCCTCGTCGGGAGCCACCTCCTGGAAGGTGTCTTCGTGCAGCGCCAGGAAGACGAGGGCGCGCTGGAGCGGATCGGTGGCCAGACGCTCTGCACGCTCGCGGAACTCTTCCACGAAGGTGTGGTCGGCTTCTCCGTATCGGGCGACGAGCGCGCGCGCGAGGTCGTCCTTGGACGGGAAGTGGTAGAAGAACGTGCCTCGGCTGATGCCCGCCGCCTGCTGGATATCGTCGACGGAGGTCGCGGCGAAGCCCTTGTCGAGCACCTGCCGCTGGGCGGCGCCGAGGATCCGCTGTCTGGTCTCAGTCCCGTCTCGTGGCATGCGTTGCCCGTGGAATTTGTACTGAACGGTCGACGCACGCCAAAGGCCCACCGCCGACACTCTCGAAGGTTCAAGGACCCCTGACGTGCGGGCTGGTTCCAGCACTCCTGCCCGCCAGGCCCCTCCGGTACATGACGTTTGACATTCCCGGCCTGTTGTATTTATACTGACCAGTCAGTTTAAAAAGCAATCCGAACGACAGTAGTCAGGAGGGGATCATGTCGACGAAGACGGGGTGGCGACGGGCCGCCATCGCTGTGTCACTCACGCTGTGCGGGATGCTGCCCGGGGTGGCGTGGGGACAGGAGGCGCCGACCGACCCGCCGCTGTACGACGATCTCGGGGACCATCACGTCGAGGTGGCGACGCAGAGCGAGCGGGCTCAGGCCTACTTCGACCAGGGCATGCGGCTGTACTACGCCTTCAATCACGCCGAGGCGGTTCGAGCCTTCCGCGCGGCACAGCGACTCGACGCGAACTGCGCCATGTGCTGGTGGGGCGAGGGACTCGCCTTCGGTCCCAACATCAACCTCCCCATGGATGAGGAGTCCGCCAGGACGGCGTACGCGGCGACACAGGAAGCCGTACGACGCCTCGACCATGCGTCACCGAGGGAGCGGGGGCTGATCCGGGCCCTCGCGGTCCGGTACGCCGAGGACGCCCCCGCGGATCGGGCGCACCTCGATGTCGCGTACGCCGAGGCGATGGGTGAGTTGGCCGAGCAGCATCCGTCCGACCACGAGATCCGGGTACTCCATGCCGAGGCTCTCATGGATCTGCGTCCGTGGGACTACTGGACGGAGGACGGTCAGCCTCAGCCGGGCATGGAGACGGCGCTGGCGGGGCTCCGTTACGTGCAGGATCGGAACCCGGAGCATCCCGGGGCGTGCCACTTCTACATCCATGCGGTGGAGAAGCTCTTCCCCGAGGACGCCGTACCCTGCGCCGAGCGACTGGCCGGACTCATGCCCGGTGCGGGCCACATCGTCCACATGCCGGGTCACATCTACATCCGGGTCGGCCGATATCGGGAGGCCATCGAGGCCAACCGCCACGCCATCCACGCCGACGAGACGTACATCACCGATCAGCGCCCCGCCATGGGCATGTACACGGCGGGATACTATCCCCACAACTACGACTTCCTGGCCTTCGCCTCGATGATGGTGGGCCAGGGTGACGACGCCGTGGAGTCGGCGCTGAAGGTGGCGGGCCTCCTTCCTGAGGAGCTCTTCGCCGCCCCCGGGATGGGCTTCCTGCAGCACTGGTCGGTCCGGCCCCTCCTCTTCCAGGTACGCTTCGCCCGGTGGGACGACGTTCTGGACCGGGATGCTCCTCCGGAGGGGCGCCCCCACTCGAAGGCCATCTGGCATTACGCGCGGGCCCGCGCACTTGCCGCGACCGGGGACGTCCCGGCTGCCCGACGCGAGGTCGAGGGAATCCGCCGGGTTCTGGCGAGCGGCGATCTGGAGGGGCTGCGGATGGAGTTCAATGCCTCTCCCGACCTCATCGCCATCGCCGAGCGCGTGGCGACGGGTTGGGTGGAAGCCGCCGATGGGCGATTCGACAGGGCTGTGGAGGCGCTCCGGGAGGCCGTTCGTAGGGAGGATGCGCTCCTGTACGGTGAGCCCCCCGAGTGGTCGGTACCGACGCGTCAGGATCTGGGGGCGGTGCTACTCGTCGCTGGCCGGGACGCCGACGCCCAGGCGGCCTTCGAGGGAGACCTCGAGCGCTTCCCGGAGAACGGATGGTCTCTGCGAGGTCTGGCCGAGGCCTTGAGGGCTCAGGGACAGGACGACGAGGCCGAGGGCGTCGAGGCCCGACTGGCCCGCGTCTGGCAGGGTGAACGAGGCGCTCACGCCGGTTCCCACCACGCGGCGTCTGCGAGTCCGCGTACTCCGAACCACTAGGCGGGGACGCGCGGAGGGTGCCATCCCGAGGCCGGGTGGCACCCTCCGACTGCGGACTGGCGGGCTGCCGGGCTGCGGACTGCGGACCGCCTACCGCCTACCGCGGCAGGACCTCCTTGGGGATGTGCATGCTCACCAGGTAGTGGGGCATGTCCACCGTTTCCGAGATCTTCAGGTCGGCGGAGAGCGAGGCCAGCACGTACGCCTCTTCCCGGGCAAGCCCGTGCTCGATCTCCAGATAGTCGATCATGGCCAGCACCGCTTTGCGCGTTGCCTGGTCGATGTCGGTGCCGAAGCCGGTGACGGCGTAGAAGTCGGCCGTCTCGTACTCGGGTTCGGCGATGTCGCGGAAGTCGCTGAGGACCTCCAGCTCGAGGACGATGCGCATGGGTGCCTCGATGGCGGTGCCGGAGACTTCACCGTCGCCCTGGGCGGCGTGGGTGTCGCCGATGGAGAAGTTGGCGCCCTCGATGGCCACGGGCAGGTACACGGTGGTGCCGACCTTCATGTGGCGGTTGTCCATGTTGCCGCCGTTCGCTCTCGGCGGAATGGTCACGAGTTGCTCGTCGGTGTCGGGCGCCACGCCGAGAACGCCGGGAAAGGGATCGAGGGGAATACGGATGCCGTTGCCGAAGTCGGCGTGGGTGGCATCCGGGCCCAGTTCGAACGTCTTGAGCCACGGCTCGGTGAAGACGTCGGCGAGGAAGCCGAAGCCGGGAGCGATGGCGGCCCATCCCCAGTCTCCGATCTCGATCTCATGGAGCGTCACGGCGAGGACGTCGCCGGGCTGGGCCCCTTCCACCCGGATGGGGCCGGTGAGTGCGTGGATCCGGTCGAAGTCCAGGTTGACCACGTCCTCCACCGTCGACTCCAGGGTGAGCTGCCCACCCGTGGCCTCCTGCGTATAGACCTCCACGACGGCCCCCGAGGGCACGGTGAGGACGGGCTCGATAGTCCGGCTCCAGCGGGCGTGGGTGTTGTCCGCCGACAGCGAGAACTCCGCCTCGGGCACCTGGGCGCTTTGCGGCTGGTCACCGGACGCCGACGACGAGGGGACGTCGGGGATGCCGTCGCCGGAGTAGCACGCCAGGACGAGGGACGTCGAGAGGGCGAGGGAGAGGAGCGCGGGTCGGTTCACGGCAACGATCTCCGGCAGTCGGGTGGAACGGGGTGGGAATGGACGCACGTTCACCGCTGGATGCGGCGCCAGTCCTGTTCGTAATACCGAACCAGGACCGGGTCGTCGAGGCGGTTCACCTCGGCGGCCACCGGCTGCATGTCCAGGGGAAAGTCGAAGAGCTGGGGCACGAGGCTCGGCGTCAGGAAGCGCAGGCCTTCGGGCAGGGTGCCGTCTCGCGGATCGTAGGGCCGACGTCCGGCGAGGACGAAGCCCCATTCCCCGAACGAGGGCACGTAGGCGTGGTACGGCCACGTGTCGTACCCGGCGTCGCGGAGGGTCGCCTCGATGCTCCAGTAGGCGCGCGGCGCGAACATGGGGGACGTGGCCTGGACCGCGAGCAGCCCGTCAGGGGCGAGGTGGGCGGAGACCAGACGGTAGAAGGCCGACGTGAAGAGCTTGCCCACGGAGTAGCTCGACGGGTCGGGGAAGTCGGCGACGATGAAGTCGAAGACCTCGTCGGTCTCGGCCAGCCAGACGAAGGCGTCCTGATGGACGATGCGCACCCGATCCGATCGAAGGGCGCCGGCGTTCAAGGGCGCCAACACGGTGTGGTCGGCGAAGAGGGTGGTCATGGCCGGATCCAACTCCACCAGCGTCACCTCGACGTTGGGGTAGCGGAGGGCTTCCCGCACCGCCATGCCGTCCCCGCCTCCCATGATCAGAACCCGCGCGGGCCCGTCGAGGGTGGAGAGCCCGGGATGAACGAGGGCTTCGTGGTAGCGGTACTCGTCCCGCGACGAGAACTGGAGGTGGCCGTCGAGGAAGAGACGCAGGTCGTCGTCCCAGGCGGTGAGAACGATGCGCTGATACGACGAGTCGCGCGTGAAGACCACCTGATCGGCGTACAGGCTCGACTCGGCCAGTCGGGTGAGGCGCTCGGCCTGCACCATGCCCACGCCGAGGGCCGCCAGCACGGCCACCGACGTCGCCTGTAGGAGGCGTGGCGCTCCCAGCCGTTCCCGGAAGAGGTGGCACGACCACAACGCCACCGCACCGTTCACCAGCCCGAAGAAGAGAGCCGTCCGTGCCAGTCCGAGCCAGGGCAGCATGAGGAGGGGAAAGAGCAGGGAGGCCGCCAGCGCTCCGAGGTAGTCGAAGGTGAGGACGTGGGCCACGACGTCCCGGAAGTCGAAGTGGTCCTTCAGGAGACGCATGAGGAGGGGGATTTCGAGTCCCACCAGCGTCCCGATGACGAACACGGTGACGTACAGCAGGAGGCGAAATCCGTCGGTGTATGCGAAGGCGAGGAAGAGGGCCGTGGAGGAGAAACCACCCACCACCGCCACCATGAGCTGGATCTGGACGAAGCGGGTGGCCAGGCCGCGGACGATGAAGCGCGAGAGCCAACTCCCTACGCCCATGGCGAAGAGGTACGCGCCGATGATGGTGGAGAACTGGGTGACGCTATCGCCGAGGAGATAGCTGGCCAGGGCCCCGGCCACGAGCTCGTAGACGAGCCCGCACGCCGCGATGAGGAGGACGGTGGTGAAGAGCGCCGCGTGCAGCGGCACCCGGCTCCGATCGTCGGGGGTTCCCGGGTCGTGAGGACCCGTGCGGCCCTCGTCCACGGCGGTCGAACTCACGGGACGGTAGAGCGTGAGGTCACGAGACGGTGGAGCGTGAGGTCACGGGACGGTCGAGCGTGCGGTGGGAATCAGAAGATGCTGGCCGCGATGACGATGGAGATGGCGATGGACACGCCGGCCATCATCACCCCCAGAGCCGTGTTGTGGTCCTCGATGATCTCCTTCCACAGCGAGCCGGGGGTCATCTTGTCGATGATGACGAAGGCCAGGATGAAGATCATGATCCCCAGGCCCGAGTAGATGAGGGACAGGAGGATGTTGGGCAGGAGTTCTTCGGTCATGGGGTTCTCACTTTCCGCCGACGTAGCGGCCGGTGCGGACGTAATGGGCGCGGTACGCCCCGGGGTTGTCACGAACGGAGGTGGGGATGGGCTGGGCGGCCGGGACGACGGTGGACGGGGTCCACCCCCGGTACTCGGCGAAGCCCAGGGCGGCGATGGCCAGCAGGCTCAGGAGCAGGTACTTCCAGCTCAGCTTCACGGTGCGTGACCTCGTTCAGTCGGAGGCATAGTCGCTCTCTGCCATTCTCTTGCTGTGGAAGGATGCCTGGCGTAGCAACGCCGAGAGGGGCGGGAGGAGGATCACCAGGAGGGTGACGATCCAGAGCGAGTGCATTGGGGCGTCCCGGATGACCCGTATCGTGTACTGGGTGGGCACGGGACCTTCGGGTGCGATGCGGAGCATGTACTCCCCGGCGGGAACGGCGGGCATGGCCACCCGGCCTCGCTGACTGCCCTCCCGCCAGTTCTCGCCTCCCTCCCTCCCGAAGTAGTACCCGATCTCGCGCCCGGCCTCGCGCAGCTCGCCGCTGGCCGTGTTCACCAGGGCGTAGTCGAAGTAGATCCAGTTGTTGGAGACGTCGGTGCGGGCCTCCACCACCAGGTTGGCCGTGCGCCCTTCCACCTCGAAGGGGCCGAGGATCTGCACCGCGCTGTCGGGTGGTGGGGCGTAGACGTACGGCTGGGCCACGACCAGGTCCGACCCCGTGGCCATGCGGAGGAACCAAAGGACGAGGAAGGCGGGGACGACGAGTCCGGCCGTGGCGCCCACACGCTTCGCCCGTTCGGCGTGCGGAGAAGGCTGGTTGGCATAGACTCCCACCGGACGGGGCGGCTTCCCGTCGAGCCCGAAGGCGTCCCAGATGCTCCGGCCGTCCACGTACTCGGCTACGGTCCACACCGTCTCGTCGTCGCTGACTTCCTTGGATAGCGACCGCGGTGGATGTACGAAGTCGTCGGTCATGACTTCGTCACCGACGCGGACCTCCCAAGGCCACTCACCCAGCACGTAGTCGGTGGTGGTGCGGGCCCCCTCGAAGTGTTTGTACGTCTCGCCGCGGAAGGTGACTTTGGGCCTGAAGGCCGAGTACCGGTTTCCCTCGTCGGGCGTCTCCTTCACCGTGACGGCGTCGTTCCAGTGACCGCTCTCCTCGGTGAGATACCGGAAGCCGTGCTCGGGATTGTAGAGGAGGTACTCGTCCCACGAGTAGCGCTCGTCGGGCCAGTGCATGGTCCGGAACTGATAGCCCAGGACTTCGTACTCCGCCCCTTTCCACCGGCCTTTGGTGCCGAGGGGGATGCGCGGGTCGATGCGGGCGTTCTTCTTGAAGGTCTGGAGCACCTTCGCGCCCGGTGATGTGGCATCGAGGACGGAGGCGCACGAAGCGCACACCACGTTCACCGACAACCCGGCCTGCCGGACCTCCACCGAACTGCCGCAGTTGGGGCAGCTGAGCGTCTTGATCTCTTCGTGGTGAAGCGTGCCCTCGAGGTCCTCCCGGAGATGCTCGAAGGAGAGGTCGTCGAAGCCGACGTACTCCCCTGCGAACACCAGCGGCGGGTCCTCACTGTAGTCGAGGGTGACGATCTTCCCGTCGGACGACTTGAGGTCGGCGAAGGTGAGATCGGACCGGTCGTGGTACTCCCAGGGAAGCTCGCCCTCGGTGCTGAGGTAGCGCGCGGGGGTGGTGTCCGTGACCTCGTAGGTGTCGCCCAGGAGTTCGAGCTTCAGGCCCCGGGCCACCTGGTCCTCGTAAGGAAGAGGACCGGCGTCTTCGGCGAGAAAGCTCACCGAGTACTCCAGCATGGCGTCGGACAGCCAGCCCGACCGCCCGTCGTCGAACACCAGGTGCCACTCGCTCCAGCCACCGCGTTCGTAGCCATACACGATTCGACCCACGACGGTGAAGCCCCGCCCCTCGTAGCGGCCCCGCGTACCGAGCTGGACGGGCGACGTGGTGGGTGGGGGCTCGGAGACCTTGCCCACCTTCTCGAGGTCGGTGCCGTGACGCACCAGGATGGAGTCGCAGTAGGAGCACGTCGTCTGGATCGCGCCCGCCCACCGGAATGCGACGGCAGCGCCACAGCTCGGACACGGGGCCTGGGGTCCGCTCACCGGCGGGCCCCATCGCTCACGGGTGATCCGGCTGCGGCCCGACGGGCGTCGAGAGACCCCCACTCCTCGGGGCGAAGGCTCATCGACCCTGCGTTCCCGCCGGCTCGGGGGCGAACCGCCGAGCGACGCTTCGGACCTGGACCTCCCTCGCGCCCACCGCGTCGGCGAGGCCCCCTTCGAAGTCCCACGCCGGTCGGGGACGGCAGCAGAAGAGGTTGAGGCAGAGGGTGCCGTGCTCCGGGAAGGTGTGGCAGGTGAGGTGCGACTCGGCCAGAAGGCTCATGCCGGTGACGCCCCCGTGGCCCGGAAAGACGTGCCAGAGCGCCGGCTGCACGGGATTGAGGTCGGCCTCGGTGACGATGCGCCGAAAGAGGCGGCGAAGGGTGGTCAGGTCGCGGAGGGCCTCCGGCCGGCAGCCCCGGGCCTCGACGATCCATTCGCATCCGAGGGTGTCGTCGGAGGTGGCGGTTCCATCCAGCGTGCTCTTCGACATCGCACTCCGGGAGTCGGGCGAAAGCCGGTGTGGGTGGGGTCGCACCCATCGGCCGTCATTGTAGAGGCCGGGTCGGAGGTGGAGCAAATCGGCGGGGCCGGGACCACGACGCCTCGGCGTTCCGCTCCCGGACCCTTCGACTATCCCCGACTACGCGCCCGGACTTCCGGCTCCTCGAGCCCGTACAGCGGCGGAGTTTCGACACCCCACTGTCCGAGGATCTCGTACAGCTGCCCCCGGTGGTGGATCTGATGCTCGAACATGAGACGGATCCACTTCCAGACCGTGATGTCACTTCTTCCCACGGTGGTGCAGCGCTGCTCCAGATCGTCGGGGCTCAGGCCCGAGAGGATCTCGGCGGTCTCGTCCTGCATCCGCTGGAGGTACGCGAGGACCGCCTCCTTCCCCGACGCCAACTCGATGCCGTGACCGGGATACCGGGAGGGCCTCAGTCGGGCGTTCTCACCCCACATCCAGCGCTCGGTGGCGCCGATGTGTCGGAGGATGTCGCCGGGCGTAAAGCGGCCGGGGGCGGGTTCTTCCTCCATGCGGTCGGCAGGAATGCGTTCGGCCAGGGCGTGGGTGCGTCGACGGACGGATGCGGACTGTTCGAGAATGTCGGGGGGGGGGGGCGGGGGGGGCCGGACGCGGACTGTCGGAGGTCGGCGCCGGGGGGAGGCGGCGGGGCCCGGCCCCGGTCGGTCAACCGCAGCTCGGCTGGGACCGGGTGAAGTCGAAGTCCTGCAGCGCCAGTCCGCTGGGCACGTCGGCGGGGATGATGGACGCCAGCCGATCGGGATGGGCGTCGGGATCACTCAGGGCGTGCATGAACGCCACCAGGTCCTCGACGTCGCCGTCGGTGAGCTCCCGGGGCTCGGCGCTGAGCTCGTGCACCAGATCGAGCATCGGCTGCACGGGACCCATGGGTCCCCGCAGGCTGGGAGACAGGATGGTGTTGGTGTAGTTGTCCAACGAGGTGTACACGTCGGTGTGATGTCGGACGGCATCCTCGAGGCACACGTACGCGCCGTTGTGCATGAACGACGGTTGGAAGGCCACGTTCCGGAGGGGCTGGGTCCGGAACTTGTAGCGGTCCGCCGGATCGCCTGACACGTGCTCGAAGCCGAAGTCCTCGTTGTCGCCGGGTCCGTCGAAGTCGACGTTGGTGGTGACGGGTCGGATCTGGGGCACGGCCAGATTGTGCGCCTTGAAGTCGCTGAACATCTGGTTGGCGTACCCCTCGGTGATGTGGCACTCGAAGCAGCCGGCCTCGAGACCGAAGAAGAGGATGCCTCCCCTCTTCTGCGACGGCGTCAGCGCGCTGGTGTCACCGCGGGCATACCAGTCGATGGGCGCGTCGGCGCGCACCAGCGTGAACTGGAACTCGGCCAGCGCCTCGGCGATGCGGTCGTAGTCGATGGGGTCGCCGGCATTGATGGCCGGGTAGATCTCCCCGAAGCGCTGACGGTACTCGGGAATGGCGTCCACCCGTGCCGCGACCTCCGCGCGGATGTCGTCGGCATCGCCCACGAAGTCGAAGCCCGCCATCTCCACTCGCGAAACCACGGGCGTGAAGGCCTGTCCGGCCAGGAGGTGGTCCATTCTGGACAGCGTCGTCCCCTCGGGCTCGGGAAAGACGAAGCCGTCGCCGTTGTCGAAGGGATCGAGGGATAGGGACTCGAAGCGGGCGTCCCACATGAGGCGCGGGAAGAAGGCCGCGTTCACCACGCTGGGCGCCCGCCGGAGATTGTGGGGACCCTGTCGTTCTTCACCCACCACCAGGTTGTTGTCGATGCCGATGGAGATGGAGACGGCGTCGTTGAACGACACGTTGGGGCCGTGGCATCCGGCGCAGCTGTTGTCCTCGGTGAGCGAGAGCACCCGATCGAAGAAGAGCAGGCGGCCCACCTCGGCGAGTCCGTCGTTGACCGGGCGTCCCAGCTTTACTTCGAGCTGTTCCTCGATGCGACCGTCCAGCCTGTGCGCCGCCAGGAGCGTCCCGAGGCGTGCGTCCAGTTCGGGGCCGCTCTCGTCGATGTTACCCGGGCCTACGGGCTCGTCGGGCCCACACGCCGCGACGAAGACGAACAGCCCCAGAACGAGGGTCCGCGGAGCGAGGCAGGGGAACAGGGCTGGACGGGGGGAAGACATGCTCATCGTACGACCGGATACCGCGGCTGCTACAGGTTGATCCGGTGAACCATACACCCGCCGAGGGGATGCCGCCTAGTAGATGAAGCCGAGACCGGCCATGAACGCCGTCCGGTCCTCGCCCCAGGCCACCGACAGGCGAACCACCTCGGAGCGGTCCACCAGGCCGAAGAAGACCCCTCCGCCCACCGCCGTGTGCCACCCGCCCGGCGACGCGCTGTCGGTCCACACCCGACCCGCGTCACCGAGGCCGTAGACGCCGATGTCCAGGGGGATGGGGAAGAAGATCTGCCAGACGGGCACGCGGACCTCGGCGCTCCCGAGGAGGAGCCCGTCACCCGCGTATCGCTGGAACCTCAGGGACCGGACGGATCGCGGGCCACCCAGGAAGGCCGCCGATCCGAAGGGGGGCGTCCCCCAGATCTTCTCCCCGGCGACGCGGAGTGCGACCACGGGGCGCTGCCCCCCGGGCGGCGAGAGATACGTCGACAACTGCACGCGCGCGTCCTGGTACGCCTCCGTCAGATCGAAGATGCCGGGAAACACCCCCGCTCGACCTACCAAGCGCGCCCCGCGGGTGGGTCGGCCCTTGTGATCGCGTGTGTCGAAGCCGAAGGACGACGTGAGCCCGGCCCGGGTGAAGTCGCCGGCGCCGTAGGGGTCGGCCTCGCTGATGAACGAGGCGCTCCCCACGGTGTCGGTGGAGGTATAGACGAGGGTCGGACCGAACTCGACGAACGTTGCCTCGACGTCGCCCATCGTGAGCCCGAGGGTCGCCCCGACCTGGTTGTGTGCGACACGATGAAACGACTTCGGGCGCGTGGTGGTCGTCGCGTTGCCGAAGCCGTAGAAGTTGATGATCTCCACGCCGCTCCAGAGGAAGTGGATCCCGATGTCGTTGCCCGCAACCGCATCCTTTCCCAGGTAGCGAAGCTCGAGGACCGGCTCGTTCAGGCCGAAGGCCCACCCCGCCCTGAACTGGATGCGGGAGTCCAGGGGGCGCTTTCCGAAGGAGAAGCCCCGATAGTCGACACCGGGGCTGACCACCAGGCCCCGGTCGTCGTCGTACGAAACCGTGGGCTGGGGGATGGTCTGGGTGCCCCAATCCAGCTCTCTGCGATCCTCGAACCACGCCATGGGCCGGGCCGGCGAGCGGCGCCGGATCGAAACACGTCCCGAATCGGGGAAGCGCGTTTCCTCGCCCGAGTCGTAGAGGACGGTGGTGCCTGCCGGGCCGGTCATCTCGTCACGAAAGGAGTCGCGTCCACCGCCGCCGACGACCCGGACCGTGACGCCCGTCGCACCCTCTCCCAGGAAGACGGCGTCGTCCGCTCCCCCGCGCAGGTAGACGCGCACCTCCTTGGTTTCGGCCTCGGCGAAGGTCCGCTGGAAGTCGGGAGAGCCCCCGTCCCGGCGGAGCGCCACGTCCACGGAGCCGTCGACCGACCGGACGACCGCGAGGGCTTCGGCCTCGTCCGTGGCGAAGATGTCGGCGTAGCGAAACACCACGTCGTACAGCCGATCGGCGGCCTCCCCCAGATGGTCCCTCCGGGCCCGAAGCGAGCCGGTGAGTTCGGCCCCCACGAGGGCGTGATGTTCCGGTGGCAGTCGGGCGACGGCGTCGGCGATGACCTCGTCGGTGAGGGCCCGCTGGACCTCCTCGACCACCGCCCCCCACGTGTCGGCGTCCAGTCGGACGAGGAACTGGCGGTCCATGTCCCAGGCGTTCCGGGTGAGGGCGAAGATGTCGGGGTAGTGGTCATCGAAGACGACGAGCCGGCCTTCCCAGGCCCGGGCGACCCCCTTGAAGAGCCCGTCGAAGCGGACGAATGCCTGGTCGCGATCCCTGGGAATGACGCGCCACTCGGTACCGAAGGGGGCCTCGAAGGCGGCCCACAGGTGGTTGTTGTGGCTTCGGTCTCTGTCCCCCACCACGAGATCGATGAGACGAGCCCGGAGCAGGCCCGGCGCGTCCACTCTGTGGTCCGGGTCCTCTTCGACGATCTCGCACAGGTCCTCGGCGGAGACGATGCGGGTGGAGCCCGCGAAGCCCGGTGCACCGTCGGGCCCGTCGTCGGGTCGCTCTTCGACCAGGACCAGGAGCCCGGCGAACTCCTCCCGGAATTCTCCCAGCCGCGGATCGTCGGGCACGACCATGTACCGGGGCTCGGTATGCAGCACACCCACCGCCTCGAGGAGCGCGCTCACCACCGGTGCCCCGGTGGGGTGGAAGGACGAGATCTGGTCCTGGATCATGTCGGCCAGGATCGACCGGTTGAAGACCTCGAACTCGATGGGCGACTTCTCCACCGATCGGAAGACGAATCGCCGACCGTCGGCGCCCCTCAAATGCAGTGTCTTGGTGGTGGACCCTCCGCCCAATCTCATGGGCGAGCGGCCTCCGCCGAGGAGGGCCATGTACACGCCGGGAGCCTCGATGGGCGTGGTCCAGAGCTGCCGGTATCCGGTACCGAGGAAGGCCCTCCCGAGCCCCCCCGCCTGGTAGCGCGCACCCGGCGCCACCACCACCGAAGGCGTGCCGGGGGTCGGTGCCGGCGTCACCTGTGCCGCCACGTTGCCGGCGGTGGCCGTCACGAGGGCGACCACGACGTTGATGGCAGGCCAGACCCGCACGGTGGGTGTCACCAGAGCCGGTGCCACTGGAGTTGTGGGGCGACCCTCCTGGAATCGGATCAGTCGCTGCACGCCACCGCGCGAGCGGGCTCCAACGTGCCCCGCAGGGTGAGGTAGACGTTCCACTCCTCCGGGGTGCCTTCGAGGTCGACGGCTCCCTCGCCCCATTGGAGTCGGATGGCCTCCAACGCCGACGCCAGGAAGCCCGCGCATTCCGCCGCTTCGGCGTTCTTCTGGCCCGGCTTCAGGATCAGGTCGAGGCCCATGATCACCGTGGTCGCAACGCCCGTGGCCACACCCACCGCTTCCACGTGATCGGGGTCGCTGAGGGCCAGGGCCGACGCGGTGCCGGACACCGGCAAGAGGATTCCGAGCACGCCGAGGGTCGCATTGAGAAACCCGCCCTGGGCGGCTTCCGCCCTGGCGAGCTCCGCCTGGTACGTGCTTCGGAGGTTCGTCACGCGACGCTCCAGGGAGGTCGCGCCGAGGGCCGACGCGGCCGACTCGCGGTCGACGTACAGATACGCGTCCTCCTCCTGGAGCGTCTCGAGCCCGGGGGTCGGGACGGTGAAGGGGCGGGCGGCTCCACATCCCGCCATGGCGAAGGACAGAGCCAGGACGGCGAGAAGGCGGGTACGTGGCACGGTGGGCTCCTCCAGAATGGGGTCGTCCGGGCGGCAGGCCCGGGCGGTCTGGGTGGCAGGCTAGGGAACCGGGGCCGGGTGCGCCATGTCGGGCGCAGGGGCGACTGCCGTCATGGGCCGTTGTAGCTTTCCACAGATTCGCAGAGGCGGGCGTTCCAAGCCGCCGACATGGCTCCTCCAGCTCCCGACTCCTTGGCCGGTCCACCACCCCCTCAGAGCGCGTCCGGGAAGGAGTCGCCCTCGGCGGACCCGCCTGGCACCCCGGAGGCCGCGGCCGGCTTCGGTACCTTCGCCGGGGTGTTCACGCCGTCGATCCTCACGATCCTCGGCGTCATCATGTACCTGCGCTTCGGGTGGGTCGTGGGGAACGTCGGGCTCTGGCAGACGCTTCTCATCGTCACCATCTGCACGTCCATCACGGCGCTGACGGCGCTGTCCATGGCGTCCATCGCCACCGATCGTCAGGTGAAGGCCGGCGGGGCGTACTACATGATCAGCCGTTCGCTGGGTGTGGAGACCGGTGGTGCGGTGGGCATTCCCGTCTATTTCGCCCTGGCCTTCTCGGTGGCGCTCTATACCATCGGATTCGCCGAGAGCGTGAACCGGGTCTTCCCGCTGGTACCGCAAACGGCTCTCGCCGCGGTCACCACCGTCGTGGTCGCCGTGCTGGCCATTGTCAGCGCCCGCCTGGTCATCCGTGCCCAGTACTTCATCATGGCGGCCATCGGCATCTCGTTGGTGTCTCTCGTGTTCGGAGGGCCACTGGAGGCGACCAGCCTCCAACTCCAGCCGTCACCCAATGCCGAAGCCGGCTTCTGGGTGGTCCTCGCCGTGTTCTTCCCGGCGGTCACGGGCATCGAGGCCGGCGTCAACATGAGTGGCGATCTCAAGGATCCGTCCCGGTCCATCCCCCGGGGGACGCTGGCGGCGCTCGGTGTGGGCTACCTGGTCTACATGACCCTGCCCGTGCTTCTCTCCACTCGGGCCGACGCCCAGTCGCTCATCGACGACCCCCTCATCATGCGGCGCATCGCGTTCTGGGGAGACGCCATCCTGTTGGGTGTGTGGGGCGCCACCCTCTCCAGCGCCCTCGGTAGCATCCTGGGCGCTCCCCGGGTGCTGCAGGCGCTGGCCCGCGACGGCGTGCTTCCGCGGTGGATGCGGATCCTGGGCCGCGGGAGCGGGCCGGGCGACGAGCCTCGGGTGGGTACGGCCGTCACCCTGGTCGTGGCCCTGAGCGCCGTGATGCTGGGGGAGCTGAACGTCATCGCCCCCATCCTCACCATGTTCTTCCTCGCGTCGTACCTCTCGGTGAACCTGGGCGCCGGCCTGGAGAACCTCCTCGGCAGTCCGTCGTTCCGACCATCGTTCCGGGTCCACTGGTCCATCTCGCTCCTCGGCGCGCTGGGCTGTCTGGTGGTCATGTTCCTCATCAACGCTGCGGCGACCCTAGCGGCGGCGGTGGTCATCCTCGGGGTCTTCCTCTGGCTCGAACGACAGGAACTGCGGACCACCTGGGGTGACGTGCGGCGGGGCGTCATGCTGTCGCTGGCACGGAGCGCGCTGCTTCGCTTGGCGGGGGAACGGCCCGATCCCAAGAACTGGCGACCCAACCTCCTCGTCCTCTCCGGCGCCCCGACAGGCCGCTGGCACCTCATCGAGTTCGCCCACGCCCTCACCCACGGGCGCGCGCTCATGACGGTGGCGACCATTCTTCGATCCGGGTCGCGGGACCCGGACGCCCGCCGGGGCATGCAGGAGCACGTCCGGGAGTATCTGGAGCGGAAAGGGGTGGAAGCGCTGGTCCGCATCGAGGAGGCACCGACCCCCTACGAGGGAATGGAGCGTCTGGTCTCCACGTACGGTTTCGGACCCCTCAAGCCCAACACGGTGCTCATGGGCGCGTCCGAGGACCCGGAGCGGCGGGCCGAGTACTGCGAGTCCATCGCCATGATGCACGATCTTCGGCGCAACGTCATGGTGCTCCGCTACGACGACGAACGCGGGTTCGGAGCCCAGCGACGCATTGACGTGTGGTGGGGTGGAATGCAGAGCAACGGTGGCTTGATGATGCTCGTCGGCTATCTGCTCCGAACCAGCATGGCGTGGCGTCGAGCCACCCTCACCATCAAGCTTCTGGTCCCCGACCAGCGGGCGGCGGAGGCCACGCGCGAGAACCTCCAGTCCATGATCGAGGGCTTGCGGATCGGCGCCGAAGCGAAGGTCCTCGTCGGTGAACAATCGAGCTTCCCCGACGTCCTCCGACGGTCTTCGGCCCACGCCGACCTGGTACTTCTGGGCTTGGCGAAGCCCGGCTCGGTGGACGACTACGAGGCGTACTACCAACGTCTGCAGGAGATGACCGAGGGCCTGCCGACGACGGCCTTCGTCCTGGCTTCGGAGGACCTGGATTTCGCGGAGGTCCTCCTGTGAGGCGAGCAGGGACGTGAGTCAGCTCGATCCGGTGGTGGCGGTGCTTCTCGCCTCTGCGGGAGCAGCCCTGGTGGCCGCCTTGGGTGTCGTGCCCCACGTCGTCATGGGCCGCCTCTCCACGCGGGTCCTTGGGTGGGGAAACGCCCTGGCTTCGGGTCTCATGCTCGGTGTGGCGTACTCCCTCACCACCGTACAGCCCGACGTGGAGGTGCTCATGGGGGCCGGTGGGGCCGTGGTGGGGATGTTCTTCGTCCGCATGACCCACGTCTTCGCGGGCGTGGAGGACCTGGACCTCAACGAGCTCGGTGAGCTGGATCCGGCGTACGGCTACCAGCTCTTCGTGGTCAACACGCTGCACTCGGCGTACGAGGGCGTGGCCATTGGGGTGGCGATGCTCGCGTCCCTACCCTTCGGCTTCGCCATGGCCGTGGCCCTGGCGGTGCACAACATCCCCGAGGCGATGATCTTCACGGCGGTGCTTCGGGAGCGGGGGGTCAAGACGCTGCATGCCGCCGTCCTGGCGGTGGCCACGAAGCTCAACCAGGTACTGCTGGCGGTGGTGACCTTCTCGGTGGTCGCCGCCCTCCTCGTGCTGAGCCCCTGGGCACTCGGCTTCGCCTTCGGGTCCCTCGTCTACCTCGTCCTCGACGAGCTACTTCCCGAGTCGTACCGACAGGCGGGCCACACGAGCATCGCCCTCGTGACCCTCGTCGCCATGGGGATCGTGGTCGCCCTAGGCGGAGCGGTGATGTGATGAGCGACGGACTCCTCGTCTTCCTCTACGCGCTGGCCACGGCCGTGGCCACGGGTCTCGGGGCTCTCCCCTTCCTCTTCTTCCGCGAGGTGTCGGACCGCTTCGTCGCCTACGCCAACGCCATCGCCGCGGGCCTCATGCTGGGGGCGAGCTTCGGCCTGGTCGCCGAGGGCACCGCGCACGGACGCCTCGAGACGTTGGGCGGAGTCCTTCTCGGAGTGGTCTTCATCCTGGTCACCCAGCACTATCTCGGGGAGTACGACGAGGAGGAGCTGGTCTTCGGCGCAGCGAGTGGCGAAAGCGCGAGAAAGATGTTCCTCATGCTGGTGGTCATGACCGTCCACTCCTTCTCGGAAGGCGTGGCCGTCGGGGTGTCCTTCGGAGGCGGCGTCGAGCTGGCCACGGTGATCACCCTCGCCATCGCGGTACACAACATCCCGGAGGGCGTGGCCATCACGGCCGTGATGCGACCCCGGGGCGTGAGCGTCGCCGGGTGCGCCGGGTGGAGCATCCTGTCGTCGCTGCCCCAGCCGCTCATGGCCGTTCCGGCGTTCCTCTTCGTGGAGGCGTTCAGGCCGGGACTACCGTGGGGCATCGGCTTCGCCGCGGGTGCCATGATCTTCATGGTGCTTGGCGAGCTGCTGCCCGAGGCCCTCGAGGAAGGGAGGCGCTCGGAAGTGGCGACCCTCACCACCGCGACCATCGTGGCGATGATGCTGTTCCAGCGTTTCCTGTAGGAACGCCCCTGCGCGATCTACCCTTGGGCGCGGCGGAGGGCCGCCTTCACCCGCGTCTGCAGACGCGGCGGATCGATGGGCTTCCGGAGGTAGTCGTCGGCGCCCATCTCCATGAGCTCGATCTCGGAGTCGGGGTCCGGAGTGCCCGTCAGGACCACCACCGGGAGGCCGGCCGTCGCCATGGACTGGCGCACCGACTTCAACACGTCGCGTCCGCCGAGTTGGGGCATGTCCAAGTCCAGGAGCATCAGCGAGTAGGTCTCTCCCCTGGCGAGGCGCAGGATGGCGTCACTGCCGTCCGACGACTCGGTGACCCGGTATCCCATGGCCTTCTCCAGAATGCCGCGGGCGATGGAGCGGGTGGTGCCGTCGTCGTCCACGAGCAGTACGTGAGGCGGTCCCTCGTCGCCCATCTCCTCGTCGGATGCCCCGTTTCTGGAACCGTTTCCGCGGGCTGAGCCGTTACCACCGGCCGCCGACCCGTTGCCACCGGCCGCCGACAGGGGGCCACCCGCGGCAGATCCGTTGTCGGCCACGTGCCCTGCTCGCGACTCCTCACCGGCTCGGGTCGCGTCGGAGCCGTCCTCACCATCGGTGTCGGCCATGCTCTTGGCCCAGGTCGCGCTCTCCACCAGGGCCGTGGCGTCCGCGATGGCGGCGGAGGCGTCCACCACCGGTCCGCGTCTCTCGGGCGGAGGCGCCAGGTCGGCATCGTCGGCTTCGCCGCTCGTACCGGACTCCTGCGCGCCGTCGCCCAGTCCGATGACGCGGTCCACCTCTTCGATGGTCGTCTGTCCGGCCTCCATGCGGTTCAAGGCCGATTCGGCGAGGGTCGTCATCCCGTCGGCGACGGCCTGACGATGCAGCTCGAAGGGTGGGGCGTCGTCCATGATGAGCCGGACGAGGTTCGGCGTGGGGACCATGAACTCGGTGACGGGAAGTCGACCGAGGTACCCGGACCCCAGGCACCGGTCGCAGCCGACCGCTCGCACCTTCGGTCGGCGCCCGTACCGTTCCACCAAGGCCTGCTCCGTGGCGGTGAGTTCGTCTCCCACCTCCTCGGCGCACCCATCGCACACGCGTCGGACCAGCCGCTGGGCCAGGGCCCCGCGCAGCGTCTCGCCAATGGTTCCGGCGTCGAGGCCGAGGTCGATGAAGCGCCGGATGGATCCGACGGCGTCGTTGGTGTGGAGCGTCGCCAGAACGAGGTGTCCGGTGAGGCTCGCCTGGGCGGCGATGTCCGCCGTCTCCCCGTCGCGGATCTCCCCCACGAAGATGATGTCGGGGTCCTGGCGAAGGATGGCGCGCAGGGCCGACGCGAACGTCATTCCCTGCTTGTGCTCCACCTGGATTTGGGTGAGTCCCGGGAGCTCGTACTCCACGGGATCCTCCACGGTCATGATGTTCACGTCGGGCGTGGCGATCTCACGAAGCGCGCCGTACAGCGTCGTCGTCTTTCCAGAACCCGTGGGGCCCGTGACGACGACGATACCGTCGCGGTTGGAGAGAGCTGCGCGGATGCGCTTGATCTCCGGGTCTACGATGCCCGTCTCCACCAGCGTGCCCGAGCCCTGGGTGTCCAGTACGCGGATCACAGCCTTCTCGGCATTCCGGGTGGGCACCGTCGATACCCGCAGGTCGTATTTACGACCGTCCACGAAGATGCGGGCCCGACCGTCCTGCGGTCGGAGCCGATCGGTGATGTCCAACTGGGCCATGATCTTGATGCGCGACACGATCCGGGTCAGGACCGGGAGGGGCATCTGCATGCCGTTCTGGAGCACACCGTCGGTCCGGAAGCGCACCAGGCCACTCCCCGCCATGGGCTGGACGTGGATGTCCGATGCTCCCCGTCCCACGGCTTCGTGCAGGATGATGTTCGTGAGGCGAACGACCGGGCCGGCGGCTGTTTCCTCTTCGGACACCTCCTCGGGTTGCTCGTCATCGGCGGCGATGTCCACTTCGACACTGCCCAGCTCATCGAAGCGTTGAGCTACCCGGGCAAGGAGGGACTCGGCGGCCGCGTCGGGTGCGTACGTCGATTCGATGGCCTCGGCGATTGCGTCGGGCGAGGCGATCTCGAACTGGGCGATGCGCGCGGACACGAAGGCGAGCTCCTGCTCGGCGTCGGCGTCCACGGGGTTCGATGTGGCCAGCACCAGGTACCGGTCCTCGTCCCGCAGCGGGAAAACGCCGTGCTTCCGGGCCGTGCTCGCCGGTACCAGCTTTGTGGCCGTGGGTGCTGCCTTGTCGAGGTCGGCCACCGGCATTCCGAACGCTCGTGCGACGGCCTCGGTGAGCTCTTCGTGGGTGACGCCGCACGCGGCCGCCACCTTCGCCCACGCTTCGCCGACGTCCAGACCTCCGACGACCTGGAGGTCTTCCGCCCCGGGAAGCCCAGCCTTCTTCGCGGCCCGAACGAGCCAGCCCGTCACGACTCGATTCCGGAGTCGACGAGGTAGGCGAGGACGCGGTCGAACTCCGGTCGGACTTCACCGAAGGTCGAGGCCACCCCGTCCAGGTCCCCGTCCTGCGCGTGATGCTCGAGGGTCTCGAAGAGGGTCGCGGCGTCGTTGGCCCAGATGTTTCCCGAAGCAGACTTCAGAGAGTGGGCTGCGGCACGGGCTCCCTCGGCGTCGCCTCGCTCCACGGCCTCGCTGAGGGCCTCGAAGGTGGACCGTGCCTCCTCGAGATACACCTGGAGCGTGGGCTCAACGATCTCTTCGATGCCCGCCGCGCGCATGGAGGATCGAAAACCCTCCAGATCCACCGGGGCGGCTCCATTCGTTTCCATGTCCGACTCCGTCCTCGTCCGGGACCCTCGTGTCGACTCCGGGTGGCGAGCGGCTTCGGTCCAGTGCGCCGGAACCACGTGGCATGGACAGGTAAGCCGCACCCCCTCACAGGAGGATCGGCTCATTCCGTTGATTCTTTACCGGCGCGGTGCCCGAGCGTGGCGGACGGGCCCCGACCCGATGGGAGCTATCGGTAGCCCTCCATGAGTCGGAAGCGTGTTCGGCGCCGATTCCACGTCACGGACCCTTCGTCCCGGCCCGGGCGAGAGAACGTCTGCAAGGACAGACCGATCTGGTCGTTGCGTGGGTAGCGCACCCAGAAGTCGACCCGCCCCCGCCGTTGGCTCGACCGTATGCGGTACACCGCCGTCTTGTAGCGGAAGTCGACGTTGTTCAGGTACGGCTCCAGTTCCGCGGGGACTCGCCCCCATCCGGCGGATCGCGGCAGGCGACCCTGGTCCTCGCGGAACTCGAACACCGCCGACCGGATGGCGGTCATGTCGGTCATGACCTTCCGGGCGTCGGCTTTGTGGACGGCCCTCTTGAATGTCGGGATGGCGATGAGTCCCAGAATGGAGATGACGATCATCGTCGTCAGGAGCTCCAGCAGGGAGAAGCCGCCGCGTCGGGAACTCGAAGTGCGCCGACTCATTCTTCGCCTCCCATCATGGCGGCCAGCCAGTCCTCGAGGGGAACCGAGCTTTCGTACGCGAGCTCGGGTCCCTCATCGGCGAGGGAAAGGACGTATACGTCCCCTCGCACTTCGTAGGAGACGACGTCACCCATGTCGTCGGCGACCTCCTCTGGAGTGGGAAGCCGGCCCGTCTCCAGGCGGAAGTCCTCCACCACGTCGGCCGCATCCGCCAGCGTCCACGCTCTGTTCTCCCGCGCGTAGAACATGGCGTCCGACGCCGACGCGGGCTGCACGAGAAGCCAGACGTTCGCGCCGACCAGGGCGAGGAGGACCACCGATGCCGCGATGACGAGGACGCGCCGGGATACCGGACCGCCGACGTCGTCGACTGCGGCCTGGGCTTCCTGACGCTCCTCGACGTGACGCGTGGCCTCGCTGACCGCGTCCGACCACTCCGAGACGGGAGCCTCGACATCCCCCATGGCGAACCTCTCTGGACGTGTGCGTGCCGGGTGGGCTGTCGGCCCATCCGTACCGCCTAGTCTCGGCCGTGCCCCGCGATTTCTTGAGGTTCGCCGCCGCGCCGAGGCTGCCCGGGACGACGCCCGATTCACCAGGCTTGAAAGGCCCTTTGGCCCGGTTGTGCCTTCGACGCGATCGCGACAAGTTCAAGCCGACACCGGGGACAACGGCCATTCCTTGCTAAGGGGCTGAATGGTTGGGGACCGTCTGACGCCGCACGGCAGAGACGAACCAGCTGGACCATCGGAGTCGGCGAGTAAGACGGCCGACGTAGTGCCCCAACCCCCTCCACCCGGCGACTACGGGGTCTTCTGGCTCGACCTCAACGGGCGTGTCACCCGGTGGTCGGACGAGGCCCGGCAGGTGTTCGGCCACTCCGACGAGGAGGCGGCTGCCCTCGGTCTTCGTGATCTGTTCCCCGAATCGGATCGAGCCGCCGGAGTTCCCGAGCGTGCCTTGGAGGCCGCCCGTGACCGGGGAGCCTGGGATGGCGTGGGGTGGCGGGTCTCTCGAGGCGGGGAGAGCTTCTGGGCGACCACCAGTCTGACCATGGTCTACACGCCGAACGGCCTGGGCATCGGCGTCATGGCCGTCGTGCGGCGCCTCGAGGCGGTCGTGTCTGCGGGCACCGTCGATGCCGACGCCCAGCGGCTCGCCTCCCTCGGCAGGGTGGCTTCGGAAGTCTCCCACGACGTGCGCAACATCCTGAGCGCCATCCGCGGGTTCGCCGCCGTACTCGAGAGGCGACTCCCCGACGGCGACGCCGCCCACCAGGTCTGGCACGAGTTGGTGAAGGCGTGCGACCGCGGCGCCGATCTCACGGAGCGCGTGCTGGGCGTTGCCCGGTCCGACTCCGACACCGTAGCGCCGGTTTCCGTGGCCGAGACGCTCCGGTCCCTCGAGCCCATGCTGCGCCAGATCGTTCCGCCCCGCATCCGTCTGGACATCGAAGCTCCGGACGAGATCGTGCCCATCATGGCACGACGCCATGACATCGAACTCGCTCTTCTCAACGTCGTGGTGAATGCACGGGACGCCATCTCCGGGCCCGGCGTCATCGGCGTCACCCTGTCGGAGGAGCCGTGCTCCGGCTCCGACGACGTTCGGGTCGTGCTGTGCGTCCGGGATACCGGCAAAGGGATGAGTTCGGATATCCAGGACCGGATCTTCGACCGATTCTTCACGACCAAGGATTCCGGTCGGGGCACGGGGCTCGGGATGGCCATGGTGCGGGACTCCGTCCAATCCGCGGGCGGCTCCATCGAGATCGAATCGGCCCAGGGCGTCGGGACGATCGTCCGCATGCTGTTTGATCCTCAGGCGGGAATCGAAGGCCACAAGGCCCCGACAGCCGCGTCCGGAAGGGGCGGGCACGTGCCGTCCCCGGGCCCCAGGGCTGCCACCGAGTCGGATTCGAGGAGCAGCTCCCGTCACAAGGTCCTGGTGTGGTGCATCTCGCCCGTCCTGCGCGCCGCAGCCACCGATCTTCTCGGTCGTCGGGGCTATCACGTGGTCGTGGCGACCAGCCGGGGAGCGGCCGAGGAGCTCATGGCCGACTCGGCGGAGCCCATCGACTGCGTCATCGTGGACTCGCGAGCGGAACTCCCGGTGGCCTCGAAGGAGGTTCGTCCTCCGGTGATCGCCCTCGTGCATGGGACAGCGGGCGGAGCGGGCCGTGACGGGCTCGCCCAGGACGCGCTCGACCGTGTGCTGGAGATGCCTCTCGATCCCCGTTCCCTATGCGACGCCGTTCGACAGCTCGCTGTGGCGTACGAAGAGAGCAGGGCGTCCGTCCACTGAAGGGAGCCGGACCCAGCCCGAGTGCGATCGGGCTTCGCTTCGGGTCAGGCCGCGACGGGTGACAGCTCGGGCACGAACGGCTTGCGGAGGTCTGCGGTCTCGTCGGTGAGGACGAGTTGGGCTCCGACACTCTCCACGACGTTGATGACCACCGGCCCCCTGAGGTTCGCCGTCCACGCCTCGCCCTCGGGACCCGGCACCGTGATGGCGAGAACCGCCACGTCCGTCGGTGTCGCCGCGCCGATGCGCTCGCTCTGAGCCCCGTTGAGGACCAGCGAGTACTCGTCGAAGAAGAGGAACGGGTCCGACAGCAGAAAGCTGGGCCCGACGCCGTCGGCTGCCACCAGCCAGAACAATCCGTCTCCGGGACCGTCCACCAGACGGTACTCGGTGGTCTCGGGGAAACCGAGAAGGCCTTCAGGGAATCGGATGATGCCGTCCATTGGATCGCTGGTCGTGTCGGGGTTGGTCATCGGAGGTAGTTCACGAGGGATGTTTCGAGGAGCCGGGTCGTGGTGAGCAGGGAGGCCTGATAGGCCGACTGCACAGCCACCAGCTTCGTGATGGCTTCTTCGATGGGTGCATCGATGAGGGTGGAGCGTCGTATGGACACCGTCTCGTCGACGATCCCCTGGCGCTCCTGGGCCATGTCCAAGGTTGCCTGCCGCGCGCCCACGTCGGCGACCAGGGTCTGCACGTTCTGGATGGCTCCGGTCAGCTGGGTCGCAGCGGCCTGGATTCCCGCTCGATCGTTGGCACCGAGGGCGGTGTCGAGGGCGTCCAGGGAGGCGATGGCGTCGGAGTCGATGAACATCTGGCCCGCGTCGTGGGACGCGAGAACCGTCATGCCGGGGCCGATCTCGTACCGAGGCGCGCCCCGGGCCGGGAACGTCGTGTCCAGGGCCCCGGTGGCATCGAGCGGCACGCGGTCGGCGTACGCTCCTCCGAACACGTACGCCCCGTTGTATGTCCGGTTGGCCAACTGGATCATGGAATCCCGGATGGCCTGGACTTCGGACTGTGTGCCCAGTCTCTGTTCGGGGCTGACCGTGTCGCTCCCGGCCTGGATGGCGAGCTCGCGGGCTCGGGCCAGGAGGTTGGTCATGGCGTCGGTCGTGCTATCGGAAATCGCCAGCCGCACGCGGGCGGCTTCGATGTTTCGGTTGTACTGCTCGCTGGCTCGTAGGTCCGCCTCGAGTTCGAGGACGGACCGGGCATCCACGGGCGCATCCGACAGACGCTCGAACTTCCGACCGGTGACGATCTGGCGCTCGAGTCGGGCGGATTCCTGCTGCCCCTTTTGGATGGAGTCGAGGGATCGACTCAGGATCATCTGGTTGGTGATTCGCAACGTCGGGATCCCCGAGTTCAGTTGAGCGTGTGGGGTCCTGCCACTACCCTTCACACGTCATTATCGGGCGTCGCCCACCTCTCTTTAGGACCCCACTCGCGCATGCCCAAGATCCTCTGCATCGACGATGATCCGGGCGTCCTCGCGGCGACCGAGGAGATGCTGGAGGATGTCGGATACGAGGTCGCCGCCGTTCGGAACGCCGAGGCGGGTCTGGCCGTTCTGGGGCGCGGTGGCATCGACCTGGTCATCACCGACTATCGCCTCCCGGGAATGTCGGGCCTCGAGTTCCTCGAGCAGATCCAGGAAGAAGGCATCGACGTTCCGGTGGTCGTGGTGACCGGCTACGCAACCATCGACCACGCCGTCACGAGCATCAAGGCCGGGGCCATCGACTACCTGACGAAGCCGGTTCGCCAGGGCCAACTCGAGGTCGTCGTGAGCCAGGCCCTGGAACTCGTCCGGCTCCGGCGCCAGAACGAAGTGCTCCGCTCCGAAGTGTCGAAGCTCAGCGCCGAACGCACGGTGGTCGGAGACAGCCCGGTCTTCCGGAGAGTGCTCGATGCCCTGGGCACCGCGGCACCCACCAAGGCCACGGTCCTTCTCCACGGCGAGTCGGGAACGGGCAAGGAACTGCTGGCCCGGATGATCCACGACCTCAGCGGTCGAGGGGACGAGGCATTCATCAGCGTCAACTGCGCGGCCATGCCCGAACATCTGGTGGAGAGCATGCTCTTCGGCCACGAGAAGGGTGCGTTCACCGGCGCCACCAAGCGTACGGCCGGGGCTTTCGAGCGGGCCAACCACGGAACGCTCCTGCTGGACGAGATCTCCGAGATGAGACTCGACCTCCAGGCCAAGCTGCTCCGCGCCCTCCAGGAGCAGGAGTTCGAGCGGGTGGGCGGCGTTTCGCCGATTCGAGTGGACGCCCGAGTCATCGCGACGACCAACCGCGACCTCCAGGAGGAGGTGGACGCGGGTCGCTTCCGCGCCGACCTCTTCTACCGGCTGAATGTACTCCCCATCCGGGTGCCGCCCTTGAGGGAGCGGGTGGACGACGTTCCTGCTCTGGCCTCGTTCTTCGCGAAGAAGGCCGCGGCAGAACACGATCGCCCTCAGGTGGTCGTCGCGGCGGAGGCCATCGAAAAGCTCCAGCGCCATGCGTGGCCGGGCAACGTGCGGGAGTTGGCTCACGCCGTCGAGCGAGCGGTGATTTTCGCGGCCGACGGCCGGGTGACCGCCGACATGATCTCACTCGGAGAGGGAAGCCTGCTTCCTCTGGACGAGTCGACCCGTCCGCCCGATGCACATCTGAATGACGGTGCCCTGGTGCTCGCCACTCTCGACGCGACGGAGGTCCAGGCGATTCTCATCGACGACGCTCTCCAGAAGACGGACGGCAACCGGACGCAGGCCGCGAAACTCCTGGGCATGAGCGTCCGGACCCTTCGGAACAAGCTCAACAACCCGTAACAGCCGGAAGATTCCTCCGCTTTCCACCCGGAAGATGTTGCCTTCCCGAAGGTGACGCCGGGCAAGCGGAGGACGCTCCGAGGGCGTCGTCGCGCCGCCTCGTCGTCTTGGTGACCAGCCGGACGGCCCGCAACCACGCGGCTTCCCCTCTCACCCGGACGTCGTTCTCCGCGTCTCTCCCTCCGGGTGGAACGGTCGTTGCCTTCCCGGAACGTCGGAGGACTACGGCTTCCAGGTAAGGAGGGGAGAGGTGATCGAAGGAGTCATGGGCTCGACGTCGTTGGTACAGAGCCTCAAGTCGGAGATGAGCGCCAGCATGGTGCGGTCGAGGGAGATCGCCCATCGCGTGGCCAATGCCTCCAACGATCGGACCGCCTCGTTCGAGGCGTCCCTCTCGGCTGCCCTCGATCCCGAGAACGTCGACCTCGAGACGGAGATGGTCAAGCTCGCCGACGAGCAGGTCCGCTACGAAGCCATGGGCGAGCTCCTGCAGAAGATGTACGGCCAGATCCGCTCCAGCATGAGGAGCGTCTGAGCATGTCCGTCGACGGGGTTCGGGGCTTGTTCCGGGGACTGGCCATTCCGGCCACCGGTCTGTCGGCGCAGCGCAAGCGCCTCGACATGATCGCGATGAACATCGCCAACGCCGAGACCACCAATACACCGGAGGGTGGACCCTACCGTCGGCGGGTTCTCGAACTGCAGGAATCGCAGTCGCTGGAGTTGCCGCAGTACTCGACCCCCACCACGCGACGCGGCGGGATCCAGGTTCCGGAGGTGCCCGAGGTACCACCCGTCGGATCGTACCCGACCATCGCCGAAGCCGCGTACGGCGTCGAGCTGGGTGAGGTCCGCGAGGTGGCCGGTGACGGGCCCCTCGTCTACGAGCCCGGTCATCCCGACGCCGACGAGGCGGGCTACGTGAGGTACCCGAACGTGGTCATCGCCCAGGAGATGATCGAGCTGATGGACGCCCGACGCAGCTACGAAGCCAATGCCACCGTCTTCGACGCCATGAAGGCCATGCTGCGTCGAGCCATCCAGATCTAGCCCATGACCTCGATCAACGGACTCGGAGGCCCCCTTCGTGGGCTCGGTCATACCGGACTGGATCGTCGGGCTCCGACCGAGGAGACCAGGCAGCGCGAGCACGCCCCGGCAGCGGGAGCCGATGCCGACCAGGCTCGCGCCGCCGCGGCCCACGCGCCGGTCGGGGAGTCCCCGGCGGCTGGGGTCGATCCCGAGTTGTGGGCCATGCTCTCGTCCGACGAGCGGGTCTTCTATCTGCGAAACGCCATGACCGGTCCGTTGACGTACGGGCCCGGCACGACGTCCCAGCTGTCGACGTCACCCGGGTCCCGCCTCGGCGGGCGCATCGACGTGAGGGGGTGACAGGATGACGCAACCGATTCGAGGTGTCGGCCAGGTCGGAGGGCAGGTCCCCATCGATCGCGGCTTGGGGCGCCCGGTGGGGCAGGCGGCCCGTGGCCAGGGCGCGTCCTTCAAGGACACGCTGGCCGAGGCGTTGGGAGAGGTCCAGGGCCTCCAGGACGAGGCCGGGGACGCGGTCGAAGCGTTCCTGCGCGGTGATCCCGTCGAACTCCACGACGTGATGGCCGCCGTAGAGGAAGCCGGGATCGCCCTGGAGATGCTCATCGAAGTCCGGAACCGCTTCATCGACGCGTACCGGACCGTCGTGAACATGCAGAGCTAACCGACCGTGCAACTGTTCGACGCCATCGGAGACTTCGTTCGACGAGTCGGTGCGCCCCGCGTCATCGGGATGCTGGTCGTCCTGGGGATCGCCCTCGGAGGGATCTGGGGACTCGTGGCGTGGGGGAACGCGCCGCAGATGGTCCCCATCATCAACGACGCGTCCCTCGAGTCGGTCACGGCGGCCCAGGCCGTGCTCGAGACCGAGGGGATTCTGCACGAGCTCTCACCGAGCGGGGCCCAGGTGCTGGTGCCGGCGGAAGAGGCCGCCAAGGCGAGAGTCGCACTGGCGGAGAACGGTGTGTCGGCCGGGCGGCGACCGGGCTTCGAGCTCTTCGACGAGCCGTCGTGGGGCATGACCGACTTCACCCAGCGCATCAACTACCGACGGGCGCTCGAGGGTGAGCTCGAGCGCACCATCGGTCAGATGCGAGGAATCACGTCGGCGGAAGTGCACCTGGCTCTCCGCGACGGTTCGGTGTATCAGCGACAGGACCAGCCCGTCGAGGCTTCGGTCCTTCTGAGTGTCCCGGCAGGCGCCCGTCCCACGTCGGAACAGGTGGAGGCCATCACCTTCCTCCTGGCCAGCGCGGTCGACGGGCTGACGTCGGAAGGCGTGAGCGTCCTGGATGATGCTGGACGCGTCCTGTCCGCTGCGTCCGAACCCAACGGGTCCCGAGGCGACCGGCGTCGCCTGGAGATGCAGCTGGAGCTCGAGGAGCGTTTGGAGACACGGGTTGGACAGCTCCTGGAGCCGTTGGTCGGCCCGGCCAACGTGAGGGTGCGCGTCTCCGCCCAGCTCGACCTGGAGCAGGTGGAGCGCAGGACCGAGGCCGTGGACCCCAACCAGCAGGTCCTCCTCGGAGAAGCCCGCTCCGAGATCGAGCCCGGCGATCCGTCTCAGGGAGCGGCGTCGACCATCCAGAACAACCAGTTCGACGTTACGCGCAGCACCGAGATCTCGACCCGGGCGCCGGGTACCATCGAGCGCCTGACCGTTGCGGTCGCTCTCAACGAGGATCTTCCCCGGGCCAGTGATCCGACGCTGGTGGCCCGCATCGAACAGTTGGTGTCCAATGCCGTGGGGCTCGACACCGGTCGCGGCGACGCCATCTCCGTCATCGCCGTGCCCTTCGAGTCCATCCAGCCCACCGTGGCGCCGAACGAGACGCCGACAACGGGCCCGCTGGACCTCCTGCGCGAGTTCCAGCGTCCGCTGATTCTCGGCCTGGCCCTCGTCCTGATGTTCGTCCTCGCGCTGCGGGGCCTGTCCATGGTCAAGTCGGCGCTGCCCGACGCGGCCCCGGCACTGCCTCGACGGGATGCACCGCCGGGCTCGCTGGGCGGTGGAGGAGCACAGCAGCTGAACGTCACCGCGGAGGGCGGAGGCGACGTCGTCATCGGCGGGCCCAACACCGCCGACGCTTCGCGCATGGTCCGGGCATGGCTGGGGGAGGGATAGGCTAGATGAGCGCCGTCGCCCGAAAGACCGCCACCCTCCGGCCCGACCGCCTCACCGGCGGTCAGAAGGCGGCCATCCTCGCGCTCGCGCTGGGCCCGGACTTCGCCGAAGCCCTCACCGAGGAGCTGTCCCAGGAGGAGCTCGAGGCCATCTCCTTGGAGATCGCCCAGCTCGACCAGGTGCCGCCCGACGTGGTCACCGTGGTTCTCGAGGAATGGCAGGAGCAGGCCCAGTCCGCCCAGTCCTCGGTATACGGTGGATTCGGAGCGGCCCGGACGTTTCTGGAGAAGACCGTCGGGCAGAACGAGACCGAAACGGTCATGAAGAGGCTCGAGACCACCCTCCAGGAGGGAGCCGGATTCAAGACCCTCCGGAAGGTCGACCCCGAGTCCCTGGCGAACCTGCTCCGGTCCGAGCACCCCCAGACCGGGGTCCGAGCCACCACGACGACCATGGTGCTGGCCCACCTCGAGCCGGGTCTGGTTGCCGAGATCCTCCAACGGCTGGAGCCTCTCCTCGCCGCCGACGTCCTGGTACGAAAGGCACAGATGGGGAAAGTCCTCCCCGACGTGCTGGAAGTCGTGGAGCGCTTCCTCGGTGGCGAGGCGTCGCTGTCCCTGTCGACGCCGCTGGCCCAGGCCGGCGGGCCGGCGGCCGTGGCCGACGTGCTCAACCAGGCTGCGCCGTCCGTGGAGAAGGAACTCCTCGAGGAGATGGCCAATCGGGATCCGGCCCTCGCCGACAAGATCAAGGACCTGATGTTCGTCTTCGAGGACATCAACCGCCTCGACGACAAGTCGACGCAGCGTCTGGTCACGGAGGTCGAGACGAAGGATCTGGCTCTCGCGCTGAAGGCGGCCAGCGACGAACTCAAGGAACAGATCTTCCGCTGCATGTCCCAGCGCGCCGTGGGCGCACTCAAGCAGGAGATGGAGTTCCTCGGTCCGGCCCGCATCCGCGACGTCGAGGAAGCCCAGAGGAAGATCGTCGCCGAGGTCCGGAGGCTCGAGGAGGCGGGTGAGATCTCGTTGGGAGGAGGCGATGACGAACTACTCGTTTGAGCCCGTCTCCCCGCCTACGCCCGACGAATTGGGTCCGGTGGAGGAAGCCGAGCACGCGGCCTCCGAGGGGTCGGTGCGCGCCCAGGGGGTCGACCCCGACAGCGTGGACGCCGAAGAAAAGCACCTGCCGGAGTTCGACGGATCGCCTCCGCCGTCGGTCGCCGGAGAGAGAGCTTCGCCGGTGTCGGCTGAAGTCGGGATGCAGCAGCAACTGGAAGCCGCGACCGCCGAAGCGCACCGACGGGGGGTCGAAGAGGGTCGCAAGGCCGAGGAAGAGCGCGTGCGCACGGCCCTCGAGGCGGTGCGTGCCGTGGTCGACGAGTTGAAGGAGTCCGACTCCCGGCGGGAGAAGGAAGCCGAGGATCGGGTCGCCGTCCTGGCCGTCGCCGTGGCCGCGCACCTCATGGCACGGGAGGTGCGCGCGTCCCCGGAGATCGTCTCGGACCGGGTTCGCCGGGCCATCGCCGAGTTCCCGGTGACCGATTCGTTGAGCGTCCACATGAATCCGGGTGATCTGGCTCTTCTTTCCAGGGGCATCGCCGGAGAGACGGCCCAGCCCCAACTCACCGCAGGCCAGCGCGTCCGCTGGGTCCCGGATCCGCAGATCCGTTCCGGTGGCTGCCTTGTGGAGGGCGGGGACCAGGTGGTCGATGCACGCATCTCAACCACACTCGAGCGCCTCTTCCGGGTGATGGTCGATGGTTGAGGCTCTCCTGGATCGGGTGCGGAGCGTACCGCGGTACGTCACCTGCGGTCGGGTGAAGCGAATCGTCGGGCTCGTCATCGAGGCCACGGGGCTCGACGCGGCCGTGGGCGACATCTGCCGGGTGCGGACGCTGAACGGCAAAAGCGAGGTCGAGGGCGAGGTGGTGGGCTTCAACGGCGACCGCGTCCTCATCATGCCGTACAGTGGCCTGGAGGGACTCCAGCCCGGGAGCGCCGTCGAGGTCATGGGGCATGCGGCGACCGTCGGTGTGGGTCGGGAGCTCATCGGACGTGTCATCGATGCCCACGGCGAGCCGATCGACGGTCTCGGTCCCATCCGACCCAACCGCCGTCGGTCCCTGGCCGGTGAGCCGTTCAATCCCCTCCGTCGCCGGACCATCAAGGAGCCGCTACCCACGGGCGTGCGTGCCATCGACGGTCCGCTGACCATCGGGCGGGGGCAGAGGGTCGGCATCTTCTCGGGGTCCGGCGTGGGCAAGAGCACGTTGCTCGGGATGATCGCGCGGGGCACCGCGGCCGACATCAACGTCATCTCCCTCGTGGGTGAGCGGGGCAGAGAGGTGCCGGACTTCCTCGAAGACGCCCTCGGGGCCGAGGGGCTGGCGCGTTCCGTGGTGGTGGTCGCCACCGGCGACGTCAGCGCGCTGCAACGGGCGCGCTGTGCCCAGGTGGCCACCGCCATCGCAGAGGACTTCCGCGAGCAGGGCCAGGACGTGCTCCTCATGGTCGACTCGGTCACGCGTGTCGCCATGGCCTGGAGGGAGATCGGCCTCGCCGTCGGAGAGCCGCCCACCACCAAGGGGTACCCGCCGTCGGTGTTCGCCTCGCTGCCGAGACTCCTCGAGCGGGCCGGTACCGACGATGTGGGCACCATCACCGGGGTATACACGGTCCTGGTCGAGGGCGACGACTTCAACGAGCCGGTTGCCGATGCCGTCCGGTCCATTCTCGACGGGCACATCGTGCTGACGCGTGAACTCGCCACGGCAGGCCACTTCCCCGCCGTGGACGTGCTGGAGAGCGTGAGCCGACTCCGGGACCGGGTCCTGCCGACCTCCAGTCAGCGGGTCATGCGCGAGATGCAGCGTCTCATGGCCTGCTATCGGGACAAGGAAGACCTCATCGCGGTGGGCGCCTACCAGGAAGGGACGGATGCCGAGGTCGACCTGGCCATCTGCATGAGGCCCACCATAGCCCACTTCCTCCGCCAGGACCCGGACGATCTCTCGGACTGGCAGCAGACCCTCGCCGCCATCGCCGACGTGGATCGGAGCGTCGACGCCACTCGGAGATCCCTCGAATGAACGACCCGAAGCGCCTGGATCGACTCCTGGATCTGCGTAAGCACGAGGAGGAGCGGCGTGCCCTCGAGTTCGTCATGGCACAGCAAGCCGTTTCCGATGCCGAACAGGCCCTGGCCGAGCTGGAAGCCCAGCGTCGTCAGGTGGAGGTCCAACTCGAACAGCCCAGCGGCGAGTCGGTGGGACAGGTCCAGACCCTCCGCATCGTCCTGGAGCAGCTCGACCAGGGAATCCGGAACGCCCGGACGGTCTGCGCTCTCGCCGCCGCTACGGCGTCGGAGAAGGTCGAGGCTCTGGCGAAGGCGAGTCAGGACCGCGAAGCCATGGAGCGAGTCCTCGGTCCACGTCGTGAGCAGGCCGAGGCGTTCCGCAGGATGATGGACCGCAAGGCCGAGGACGAAGTCGCCATGGAGCGCTTCCGCCGGTCGCAGGAGAAGGACGGATGAAGGCTCTGCTGCTCTACCTCATCATGCTCATGGGCGGCGCGGCCGCCGGGGCGTTCGGCGTGGGAGCGTACAACGTGTTCACGGGCGCCGTCGCGGTGGAGGAAGTGGCTGAGGGCGAGGACGGCAGCGGCGAGGAAGGCGAAGAGGGTGAGGACGGAACGGGCGACCCCGACGGTTCGGCCACCGCAGTCGATGGTGGTGAGGAAGGAGTCGAGTCCGACCCCGGCGATCCCGAGCTGGCAGCTGTCGACCCCGCGGCCTCCGACGATCCCCAGGCCGGGGGAGAGGCGACGGTGGGGGCCGGCACGACGACCGCCGCGGGTCAGACCCCCGCGTCCGCCGCGGCCACTCCCGTGGTTCAGGTGCCTCCCCCCGACCCCGACTCCCTGGCCCGGTTGGCGCAGAATTACCAGCGCCTGGCCAGGATCTTCAGCGCCATGAAGCCGGATGAGGCCGCCCCGGTCCTGGCTCAGTTGGACGACTCCCAGCTCGAAGGGATCCTCCTCGCCATGCAGGGGCGCAACGCGGCCCCGATCCTGGCCGAGATGGACCCTGAACGAGCTGCAGCTCTCTCCCGGAAGGTCCTGCGAGGTAACCGATGATGACCATGCCCCTCCCCGCTGGCCCGTCGGGGCCGTCGGGGGATCCAGCCCCCGCCGTCGGGAAGGAGATGGATGCCATGATGGGACGCGCGAAAGACTCGACCGCGTTTCCGGCCGTACTCCTGGCCTTCGCCAGCCTCACCACGCCCGCTGCCGTTGCCGCCACGGATGGGCCGAAGCCGGAGACCCCGAAGACCGAAGCGTCGTCCGTAGCGCTCGAGCCCGGCCCGACCGAGTCGCCGGTGAAGGAGGACGCGTCGAATCTGTCCACCGCCTTCGCCCTCCTCGCTCCTGCCGAGGACATCGTCCGGGGGGAGGCGGGCGAGCCCCTGGCCTGCGAGAGCGAGGGGGGGCTCGCGAC
>ERZ869936.545-NODE-545-length-34727-cov-19.005566_pt1 | contig 34727 bp, 34 predicted proteins | sample MGYA00520876_ERZ869936 | MGnify/ENA primary metagenome ERZ869936 (study PRJEB32218, sample SAMN09650985) | biofilter metagenome | isolation source: enrty point of leading RO module | place: Saudi Arabia: Thuwal, RO plant located on Red Sea | collected 2016-02-17 ... | reverse complement strand
CGAGCCTCTCGATGAGCGGTATCACATCAGGGGCTGAGGGCATCGCCTCTATCTCGGCTTGAACCCGCTCGGCATTCAAGCGATAGACGTCGTCTTTCAAGACACTCGCCAGAGCGTCGGCAAGGTCGGAACCAACCTGGTCTCTGGCGACCCGTGCACCGGCGCCGGTGTTCTTGAAGCCTTGCGCGTTCGCAAACTGGTCAGCGCCAATCGGCACGACAATCGAGGGAGTGCCGGTCGCCAGCGCGGCGACGGTTGAACCCCATCCGGCGTGATGCACGAACACATCAGACCTCTCCAGAAGCCGGTCCATCGAGACCCACTTCACCTTGGTCAGGCGGTCGTCTTCAACGTCGATCTCATACGACGAGGAGACGACCACACGTGCACCTGTTTCGAGAGCTGCTTGGGCGGCGTCGGAATAGAGCTCGGGCGATCCAAAGAGGGTTCCAAAGCTGATCGAAACGACCGGAAGGTCGTCTGGAAGGCCTTCGAGCCATTGATCGTCCGAATCGGACCGGTGCACCTCGGGTCGAAGAGGATGTGATGTGTGATGCTGTGCAGGTAAGGGCCAGCCGTTGAAACTTTCCGGCGCCATGCAGAGCGAGAACGTTCGGTCGTAGGGGAATTCGCCGAACAGGTACTCACGGGGCTCGAGGCCGGCGGCCGATCTGAGACTTCGCATGGTCTGGTAAGCCCCGAAGTAATCCGAGTCGGGCCGATCGCTGTCTTCGAAGGGGACGAACCCCGGGTAGAAGCCTCCGCGCCTCCCGGGAACAACGCCGCCCCAAGAGATGCCCGACGCCTCGGCAGCAACCATTCCGCCATTCTCAGTCGGATCGGAAAGGAGCACATCGACACCCGAATCGGGCAAGTAGTCGAGGAGGTCGGCGAGCACGCGCGGGGGATTGTCCACGAACATGATCTTCTCCACAGGCTCGGCATTGCCATCCTCGAACTCGACCGAGCCCTGGGTGTAGTCGATCCCTACGCCGATCGCATCAAATCCGTATTCCCGGATCGTCTCGCCGTACATGTCTGACGTGGCGAAAACGACCTCATGGCCGTCCGCAACCAGAGCCCGCGCCAAGGGCAAGTAAGGGAAGAAGTGGCCATGACCGGGGATTATCGAGAAAAGCACCTTCATGAGGAAAGACCCTACCGACCCCTCTTTCGACAACCTTCAGACCCTTTGGCCCGTTCGATCTGATCTGTCACAGACCGTCGCTACCGTCGATGAGATGACCACCTACATCGTCTTCCTGCGCGGCATCAACGTGGGTGGTAGTCGTCGCATCAAGATGGCTGACCTGCGCAGCGCCCTGTCTAAGGCAGGCATAGCTGATCCCCGCACGCTGCTGCAGAGCGGGAATCTCGTGTTCCAGTCGAATGGGGACGAGAGGTCGGTCATCGACATCGTCGAAACCACCATCGAGACCACTTTTGGCTTCGGTACCACCGCCATCGTCCGGACAGCGGCCCAGATGACTCAGATTCTCGAAGATCATCCGTTCTCGGCCAGCCAGGTAGCCGACTCCCGATTCGCACATGTCGGCTTCTGCCGCGGTGCCCCGAGCCGCCAGGGCTTTTCGACCCTCCTCGAGCTCCATGAGGGACCGGAAGAACTCGTCCTGGGAGACCGGGAAGTCTTCGTCTACTACCCCGAAGGCTCCGGGCGGTCCAAGATCACCAATGCCGCCCTCGAAAGGCATCTGGAGACGGCCGTCACTTCGCGCAACTGGAACACCCTGACCAAGATCGTCGCGATGCTCGGCGCATCCTCATAGCCCGGCCGGTGCCGGGAGAGCCTCAGAGGATGGCCTCGGCCTCCATCTCAATCAGCCAGCGGGGGTCGAGAAGTCCGGCGACTACAACCATCGTTGATGCCGGACGCACGGTGGCAAAGACCCTGCCATGTTCGGCTGCTACCGCTTCCCAGTGGGCGGCATCGGTGAGATAGGTGCGTGTTCGGACAACGTTCTCGAATGAAGCACCAGCATCCTCGAGCGCTTGTCCGATGATCTCGAGACACCTTGCCGCCTGTGCTCCCGGGTCGGGATCGACCTCGCCGTCCGGCCAGATCGGCGCTGTGCCTGCAACAAGCACGCGATCGTCGACTCGGACGGCCCGACTGAAACCAACGCTTGTTTCAAATGGCGAGCCGGATGAGATCAGAATCTTCTCGGTCATCAGGCCTCGGAGAGAACCTTCTCCATGACGACATCATCGATCTCGTAGTTGGAGAAGACGGATTGGACATCGTCGAGGTCGTCGAGAGCATCGATCAGCCTCAAAACCTTGCGGGCATCGCCTTCTTCGACAGGCACTGTGGTTGCCGGCAGTTGGGTGACGTCTGCAGACTCGACGTCTACACCTGCGGCCTCGACAGCCTTCCGGATCGATTGCAGATCAGAGGGGTCGGTGATGATCTCGACTAGCCCCTCTCCCCCGTCCCGAATGTCTTCTGCGCCCGCATCCAGAGCAGGAAGCATGATGTCGTCTTCGGTCCCTTTGGCCAGAATCAGACCCTTTTGGCTGAACAGGTAACCGACCGAGCCGGGCTCACCAAGGTTCCCGTTGTTCCTCGTGAACGTGGACCGAACGTCCGAGGCCGCCCGATTTCGATTGTCGGTGAGTATCTGCACATAGAGGGCTACACCTCCCGGGGCATAGCCTTCGTACCAGATCTCCTCGTAGGTGGCGCCTTCTACCTCTCCGGTGCCTCGCTTGATCGCCCGCTCGATGTTGTCGTTGGGCATGGAGGCGGCCTTCGCCTTTTCTACGGCGGTGGCGAGCGCCGGGTTGAATTCAATCACTCCCCCGCCGTCGCGAGCGGCGACTTCGATCGCCTTGGCGAGCTTTCCGAATAGCTTGCCGCGTGCAGCATCTTGCCGCCCCTTGCGGTGCTTAATGTTCGCCCATTTTGAATGACCGGCCATGGCTATCTGATCATCTCCAAAAGCATCTGATGGATCCTGTTGTCACCCGTCAGCTCAGGGTGAAACGAAGTGGCCAGTATGTTGCCCTGACGCACCATCACCGGATGTTCGTCGACTTCGGCGAGAACTTCCACCTCGGATCCGACCTTCTCCACCCAAGGGGCACGGATGAAGACCGCCTCGAAGGGCTCCTCGAGACCGGTGATGTCGAGCGCAGCCTCGAACGATTCGTTTTGGCGGCCGAAGGCGTTCCTGCGCACGACGACGTCGAGCCCACCGATCAAGGGCTGGTCACCCTCGGTCAGAGAGGCGGACAGGAGGATCATGCCGGCGCAGGTTCCATAGACCGGGAGACCGTCCCCAATCGACTCCCGGAGAGGCTCGAGGAGGCCGAACCTGGCCGCCATCTTGCCGATGGTCGTCGACTCTCCGCCCGGGATGATGAGGGCATCCACACTGGCGAGGGCCTCAGGCGTCTTGACCGATCGGGCTTCGACACCAAGCGATTCGAGCATGGCCAGGTGCTCGCGGAAGTCACCTTGGAAGGCGAGAACACCGACCGCGGTCATGTCACCAGCCCCGTCCGGCCATCCGCTCGCTTTCGCTCATCGTCCTCACCTCGAGGCCAGGCATGGCAGCACCCAAGCCGCGGGACACCTTGGCGACGACTTCTGGCTCATTCCAGAAGGTGGTGGCCTCGACAATCGCGTGTGCATACCCCTTCGGGTCTTTGCTCTTGAAAATCCCTGAGCCGACGAACACGCCATCCACCCCGAGACCCATCATCAGTGCGGCGTCTGCAGGCGTGGCGATGCCACCGGCCGCGAAGTTGACGACGGGAAGAGCTCCGGTCTCGGCAACCTCACGAACCAAGTCGTAGGGAGCGCCCATGTCCCGGGCGGCGCTCATCAACTGCGCCTCGTCCATGCTGGCCACGGCTCGCATCTCATTGGTGACCGTTCGCATGTGACGAACCGCCTCCACGACGTTCCCGGTGCCGGCCTCACCCTTGGTCCGGATCATGGCGGCGCCTTCGCCGATGCGCCGCAAAGCCTCGCCGAGGTTGCGGGCGCCACAGACGAATGGTGTCGTGAAGGCCCATTTGTCGACATGATGCTCCTCGTCGGCGGGTGTCAAGACCTCCGACTCGTCGATGTAGTCGATTCCGAGTGACTGCAAAACCAGAGCCTCGGCAAAGTGGCCGATGCGGCACTTCGCCATCACGGGGATGGTCACGGCAGCCTTGATTTCCTCGATCATGGCCGGATCCGACATGCGGGCCACGCCACCGTCGCGCCTGATGTCCGATGGCACCCGCTCGAGAGCCATGACCGCAACTGCGCCGGCTTCTTCGGCGATCTTCGCCTCGTCGGCAGTGACCACATCCATGATGACCCCGCCCTTGAGCATCTCGGCGAGGCCTCTCTTGACTCGTGTAGTTCCTTGTTCCACTTCAGCTCCTTGGGGAGATTCCAATGGTACCGGGAATCGCCTCTCTACCCGCCAGCAATCGCATCCTCGTAGGCACTCCGGTACTCGTCGAAGACATGGGACCAATCGAAGCGCTGGACGCGTGCGCGTCCGGCATTGCCGAGGCGACGACAGGCCTCCGGATCTGCGAGGAGCTCGGCTATCTCACTTGCGAAACCAGCGACGTTCCCGACCGGGACCAAGCGAGCTTCGCTCCCTACGACTGCCCGGAACGCTTCGAGATCAGATGCAACGACGGCACAACCAGCAGCCATTGCCTCGGCAAGGACGATGCCGAAGCTCTCGCCACCTGTGTTGGGCGCTAGGTAGACGGAGCTCGAGGCCAGAAGCCGCGCCTTTTCGGACCCGATTACGAAGCCCTTGTAGCTGACCCCAGGAGGAGTTGTTCCGGCTCGCTCTGCACCAATGACGATCAACTCGGCGTCAGGGTGCACGTCGCGTACCTGCGTGAATGCTTCTAAGGCAACGTCGAGGCCCTTTCTCGGCTCATCCCGGCCGAGGAAGGCGATCCTCTTCGATATGCGTTCGACGTCGATGTTGAAGGCCGAGACGTTGATGGCGTTAGGGATGATCCTCAACACTCCCCACGAGTCGGGTATCGACCTTGCGGCGGACGGGCTGACTGCGGTGAGGACGGAATCTCCTATCGCTCGACCCAACCACGGCATCGTCTTGTAGGCGACTCCAACCCAGTCTGGAGCGTCGGCGTGAAAGGTCAGCACTTTGGGCTTGTCGACGCTGAGCGCCGCCCATCCGGCCAGTGGGACCAAAGGCTCGTGAATGTGAACGACATCTACACCATCGAGAGCGTTCTTCATCCTTCGCCACGCTTTGGGCGTGATTGCCACCGGGGCGACGGAATCGTTTGCTCGCACTCCTATGGTTGCGCCGACGGGCACGGCACCCTCCGGTGTCTTCGAGTCGAGACGACCGGGCCCGACGACGACACAATCGTCCCCGCCCTCCCGAATCAGGTCAGCCAGCTCGATGCACAACTGTTGGACGCCGCCGGGCGCCAGCAGGTCGTAGGGACAGACGACACCGACTTTCATTCGTACTCCCGGTCTGAGGGCCAGTTGGGCTGAACTAGATGCCATTGCCTCGGTTGAGCCCTGATGATCTGCTCGAGACGGCCGGCCAACTCTTGTGTCATCAGCTGTACCTTCTCAGAGCGCGATCCCCCTTCTGGCACAGCTATTGGGTCTCCCACGACCACGTGATGACCGCCGTCGCTGAAGTAACAGCCAACGGGGAACAGGGGGGCGCCGGTGCGCAAGGCGAGCGTGGCGGGGCCAGGCGGCATGGTGGTCCTCTCCCCAAAGAACTCGACTTCGACACCTCGTCGTTTCAGATCACGATCAGAGAGCAATGCGATGGCCTTGTTGGCGGCAATACCGGCCTCGAGAGCCCTCATGACAGTGGCACTACCGGTGGCGAGCACGATCTCGATCCCGAACTCAGCTCGCATCTCGGTGAACCAATCGGTGATCCTCTCGTTGGCGAGCTTCTCTGCGACGGCGACCACAGGTACGCCGATGTTCACGGCGATTGGAGCAGCGGCCTCCCAGTTCCCCATGTGGGGAAGGGCGTAGATCATCCCTTTGCCGGCGTCACGCGCCGACTCGATCTTGTCCAGCCCGTCCACAGTGGTCCGTGCCATCATCTCGGGGACTCGCCTAGCTCTCGCCCATAGAGCCTCGGCCCAGTAGCGCCCGTATGACTTCATGACCGACCGCGCCGCCTCCTCGTCATCGGCGTCCGGCCCCAGGACCCTCCGCATGTGACGCTGTGCCATCAGACGCCGACCCGTGGCGAAGCGATGCCACACGAGACCTCCGACTTCGCCGAGCCTGCGAGCCCAGCTTGCCGGGAGGGCCCCGACGAGCCCGACACCCAGCCGAAGCGCCAGGTACGCCGCTAGGTGCTTCACGGGATCGCGCGGTAAGTGGTGGCGAATCGATAGCCGGCGGTGAACCAGACCAGGATGACGAAGATCCACAACATCGGCTCGACGAAGCCGAGCATGATTCCCACCGTGAAGAGGAGTACCCGCTCGGCGCGGCCCATCAGCCCGCCCTTGCCCTTCACGCCGTTTGCCTCTGCCCGAGCCCTCATGTATGGCACGAGCATCGCCCCTCCAATCGCAAGGACGATGAGGAGCAGGGCGCGGCCGTTGCCTTCATTGGCCACTCCAAGGCCGGCAAAAGCGGCAATCTCCCCCAGTCGATCGAAGGCAGAGTCGAGGAAGGCACCCCGGTCGGTCACCGTCCCGGTCACCCGAGCGATCGACCCATCGAGCCCATCGAGGGCAGATCCGAGGAGAACGATGGCCGCGCCAGTCTTGAGGAAGCCGTTCGCGATCAGCACCGAGCCGACGATCGTTATCGACAGCCCGAAGACCGTCATCATCGCGGGGGTGACGCCAATGGCGGCAAGGCCCTTTCCCATTGGGACCAGGAATCTCGTGATCCGGGGACGGACCTTCATGTCGATCATGAAGGGTCGAAATTAGCAGGGGAGGCCATGACTCCCCGACTCCGCGAGGTGCGGCCAGAACCTCGACGGGCACACTGGCGTTAGGATCGAAACCCCCTACCGAGGAGGTTTCTGTGCAACCCGACAAAGTTCGGAACGTTGCTCTGGTCGGACACGGTGGCTCTGGAAAGACCACGCTCGCCGAGGCGATGCTGTTCGTCGGGGGCACGACGAAGCGTCAAGGATCGGTGGAACAGGGCACGAGCTTGTTCGATCACGAACCCGAAGAAGTAGAGCGGGGCATCTCACTCAGCCTGGCAGTTGCCACCATGGAGTGGGCCGGGCACAGGATCAACATCATCGACACACCGGGAGCGAGCGACTTCGCCGGTGATGCTCGCGCCGCGTTGCGCGCCGCCGATATGGCCCTCTTCGCCGTATCGGCCGTCGACGGTGTGGAAGTTCAGACAGAACAGCTATGGGACGTCGCTGGGCAAGAAGGAATTCCCCGCGCCATCGTCATCACGAAACTCGACCGCGAGCGCGCCTCCTTCGAGAGAACCCTGAGCCAGCTGCGCGAGTCGTTCGGTAAAGCAGTCGCTCCCATTCAGATGCCGATAGGGGCAGAGCAGAACCTCCGAGGTTTGGTGCGGATCGCCAGTGAACGCGCCTACGAATACACGGGAGCGCCCAAGGGCAAGGAGATAGAGCTTCCGGAGGAAATCGCCGACCAGGTCCATGCGACTCACACCTCCCTGATCGAGACGGTCGTCGAGACCGATGACGAGCTCCTGGAGGCCTACTTCGAGGGCAAAGAGCCCACGAGGGACCAGATAGTCGAGACCGTCCACGAAGGGATCGTCAGCGGGACCATGGATCCGGTACTGGTCACGTCGGCAGACAAGCTCGTTGGCATCGACCTCCTCCTCGAGTTCATCGTCGACTACGGGCCGAACCCCCTGGAACGCCCGATGCCCAAGCTGGCTTCGGGCGAGGCGATCGAGCCCGGGCTCGAGGGACCCGTGGTCGCCTATGTCTTCAAGACCATCTCAGACCCTTTCGTCGGTCGTATCTCCCTGTTCCGGATCTACTCGGGAACAGTGAAAGCCGACCAACACCTCGATCTAGCCCGAGGCGGCCAAATCCGACTACACAACCTCTACAAGCTTCAGGGCAAAGAGCACCATGAGGTGTCGGAGCTTCCCACCGGTGGTATCGGCGCCGTGGCGAAGGTCGAGGAGACCCGGGCCGGGGACACACTCAGAAGCCCAGGCAGCGACGTGGTGATTGAACCCGTGGCCTACCCGAGCCCGGTCGCCGAGGTGGCCATCACACCCCACTCGAATCAGGACGAGGAGAAGCTCTCGACGGCATTGCATCGCATCGAGCAGGAGGATCCGACCATCCGGGTCAGCCGAAGGGCCGACACCGGTGAGACGATCCTCTCCGGCCTCGGTGACTCTCACATCGAGGTCACCCTGCAGCGGATCCTGCGAAGGTACGGCGTCGAGATCGACTCCAGCCTCCCGAAGATCCCCTACCGGGAGACGATCACGCGAACCGGCGAAGCCGAAGGGAAGCACAAGAAGCAGAGCGGTGGTCGCGGACAATTCGGGGTGGCGTATGTTCGCTTCTCCCCCAAGCCGCGTGGGTCCGGGTATGAGTTCATCGACTCAATCAAAGGCGGATCAGTGCCCCGCGGGTTCATCCCGGCCGTGGACAAGGGAGTCCAAGAGGCCCTGGAACGCGGCATCGTCGCCGGCTATCCCGTCGTCGACGTGGCTGCCGAGCTCTACGACGGCAAGTACCACCCCGTCGACTCCGACGAATTGTCATTCCGCATGGCGGGGATACAGGCTTTCAGGTCTGCCTCGAGCTCATTGCGCCCGATTCTGCTCGAGCCGATCATGAAAATGAAGATCATCGTGCCTGCAGATCACATCGGCGACGTGATGGGCGATATCAACTCGAAGCGGGGACGTGTACTCGGCATGGAAGGCGAGGGCACTCTTCGTTCGGTCGAAGCCGAAGTGCCAATGTCCGAGATCCAGCAATATGCGGCGGAGCTGCGTTCGTTGACGTCGGGACGAGGTACCTTTGAGGTTGAGTTCGACCACTACGCCGAAATGCCGCACAATGAGGCGGAGAAAGTCATCGCCTCGGCTCGTGACACCGAAGACTGACGGGCCTCAGAAAGGAATCGGATGCCAGACGCAGTGCTCAGGTATGGAGAACAGGAGCTCGAGCTAACCAGCCACAGCGGCACCGAAGGCGACACCGGCGTCGACATCGGGAAGCTCCGATCCGAGCTGGGCCTGGTCACGATCGACCGTGGCTTCGCGAACACTGCCGAAGGCCTGTCGGCCGTCACCTACATCAACGGCGAAGAGGGGATCCTCCGTTACCGGGGATACCCGATCGAACAGCTGGCCGAGAAGTCCGACTTCCTGGAAGTCGCCTACCTGCTGCAATACGGGGAACTCCCGACCAAGACCGAGTACGAAGAGTACGAAGACGCGATAACCCGTCACACACTGCTCCGGGAGGATATGAAGTACCTCTTCGAGGCCTTCCCGCACAACGCCCATCCCATGCAGATCCTGGCGTCAGCGACTTCGGCCCTCGCCACGTACTACCCCGACGCTCTCGACCCGCTCGACGAGGAAGCAGTTGACCTGAGCGCCCGGCGACTGATCGCAAAGACGCCCACGATGATGGCCTGGTCGTACAAGTACTCCGTCCATCAGCCCTATGTCTACCCGGACAACTCCTTGGACTACTCGTCGAATTTCCTCAAGATGATGTTCAGCGTGCCGGCAGAGGAGTATGTCGTCGACCCGGTTGTGGCCAACGCGCTCACCATGCTGCTCATACTTCACGCAGATCACGGCCAGAATTGCTCCTCATCGGCCGTTCGGCTGGTCGGCTCGGGGCATGCCAACATCTTCAGCTCCATAAGCGCTGGCATTCACGCCCTCTCGGGTCCGCTCCATGGAGGCGCCAACCAGGCAGTCCTCGAGATGCTCGACATGATCGTCTCGGAGGGCGGCGACACATCCCAGTTCGTCAAGAGGGCAAAGGACAAGAACGATCCATTCCGCTTGATGGGTTTCGGCCATCGGGTGTACAAGAACTTCGATCCTCGAGCCCGGATCATCAAGAAAGCCGCCGAGGAAGTCCTGGATGCCCTGGGGGTCGATGATCCACTCCTCGAGGTGGCCATGGAGCTGGAGCAGGTCGCTCTGAATGATGACTACTTCGTCGAGCGCAGGCTCTACCCCAACGTCGACTTCTACTCCGGGATCATCTACCGGGCGATGGGATTCCCGACAGACATGTTCACGGTGCTCTTCGCCATGGGCCGGCTTCCGGGATGGATATCTCAGTGGAGAGAGCTGTCAGCCGACCCCCAGGCGAAGATCTTCCGGCCGCGCCAGCTGTATGTCGGCCCGGAGACTCGCGATTACGTTCCCATCGATGAGCGATAGAACTCAGACGGCGGGGATGTCCTCGACATAAACGTCTTCTGCGACTCCCCCATTGACGGCGTCCACAACCACCAACGCCCGTCGGTCGGGCGGCTCGGTCCCCGAGTAGAGGATGACGGCCCAGCGGGGCCGCGAGCGCCAGCCTTTGAAGGTGACCGCACCTGACGCATGCCCGACGGGGAACTCGACAGCTTGACCGGCCACGCGGAGAGCGCTGTTCTCATCCACTTCCAGCGGCCACGCCGATGCGAAGTGCCAAGCCGCAAGAGCCAATAACCCTATCGCCGGAACCCAACCGCCATCGACGGTGATTGCCACGATGAGAGCTGCTGCCACATAGACCCAACCGGCGGTCCGGCGTCGTTGTGGTGACGGAAACCGATAGGGCCCAACCACATTCGAGTCGAGCTCTTCCTCGATGGCGACGGCGTCAGCAAGATCCTTCTCGATGTGGATCCCGCTGCGGTCGATGCGCGCGTCGTCACTCATAACGGCGGGGCCTCGGCCATCTCGGCCAATCGATCGACTGCTTCGGTCAATGGGACCCCTCGGGTATCCCTGTCCTCGCCGTACATTCTCAAGCCGACCGTCCGGGCCTCGACATCGTTGTCGCCAACGACGATCACAGCCGGGTGCTTTTGTGTGATGGCCTTCCGAATCTTGTCGCCCACGGTGTCACCCGACTCGTCCAACTCCACGCGTAGCCCTCGACCCTCGAGCAGCGCCCTGACCTCTGAGCCGTACCCGATGTGCCGGTCTGCGACGGGGACGATCGTCACCTGGACTGGAGCCATCCACGCAGGGAAGGCTCCGGCATGATGCTCGATGAGGACACCCATGTACCTCTCCAGCGAGCCGGCCTTGGCGCAGTGGATCATGTATGGCTGTTCCGATGTGTTGTCTGCAGATGTGTACTCGAGCTCGAATCGCTCAGGGAGAGTGAAGTCGAGCTGAATAGTGGAGAGCTGCCAACGCCGACCTATTGCGTCTCTCACATGCAGGTCGATCTTGGGACCGTAAAAGGCGCCCTCCCCCTCGGCCACCTTGTAGGGGATCCCGGAAGAGTCGAGCACGGCTCCGAGTGTCTTCTCACTGAAATCCCACCGCGACTGCTCCCCGACAGACTTCGCAGGTTGGGTGCTCAGGTCGGCCTCAAACTCCTCGAATCCCGAGTCACGCAACCAGGCGACCACAAAGTCGAGATGCATCCGCAGCTCGCTATCGAGCTGGTCTTCGGTGCAGAAAGTGTGCGAGTCGTCCTGGGTGAAACCTCGCGACCGGAGAAGCCCGTGGACGACGCCTGACTTCTCGTAGCGGTAGACGCCACCTAACTCGGAGAGCCGAATTGGCAGGTCCCGGTAGGAGCGCGCCCTGCTCTTGTAGATGAGGACATGCCCGGGGCAGTTCATCGGCTTGACCCGGTACTCCTGGTCGTTGTCCAGCTCCATCCCGGGATACATGTTCTCGGCGTAGTACCCCAGGTGACCGGAAGTCTCCCAAAGGTCGGCCTTGGCCAGATGCGGGCTGAACACGAATTCGAAGCCGTACTTCTCGTGCATCTGCCTGCTTCTGTCTTCAATCACCTTTCTCAGCATGCCGCCCTTGGGGTGCCATACGGCGAGCCCTGGTCCGAGCTCCTCAGGAAAACTGAAGAGGTCGAGCTCGTTCCCCAGCTTCCTGTGATCTCTCTTCTCTGCTTCTTCCTGGCGGACGAGATACTCCTCCAGGTCCTTCTGGGAAGGCCACGCGGTGCCGTAGACGCGCTGGAGCTGGTCACGCGCCTGATCACCCCGCCAGTAGGCCCCGGAGGTCTTGGTCAGCTTCACCGCCGGGATCCGGCCGGTCGAAGGCAGATGCGGCCCCCGGCACAGGTCGACGAACCCGTCGTTGCGATACAAGGTGACGTCCTCGCCCGGGGAGACCTCGCTGGGGTCGACGTCGGCGATGATCTCCCTCTTGAATTGATGGTCGGAGAAGATCTCGAGCGCATCGTCAACCGATACCGAGTCACGGACGAATGGCTGGTCCTCTTCGATGATCTCCTTCATCCTCGACTCGATTCGCTCCAGGTCTTCGGGAGTGAAGGGCTCGTCGACCTTGAAGTCGTAGTAGAAGCCGTCTTCGATGGCAGGCCCGATGGCAAACGTAGAGCCCGGATAGAGATCGAGGACGGCCTGGGCCAGGACGTGGGCCGACGAGTGGCGGAGGATGTGAAGGCCGTCGTCATCGGCGAGGGTTATCACCGCAAAGGAGCCTGAGCCTCCTATGGGCCTTTCGAGGTCTCGCAGCTCTCCGTCGACTTTGACCGCCACGGCAGCGCGGGCAAGGCCAGGGCCGATCGACTCGGCCACTTCCCGCCCGGTAACGCCGTCGGGATGCTGCACCACGCTGCCATCGGGGTACTCGAGATCAATAGACAACTGCTCAACTCTCACTAGCCTTGGGTCCGGCAGAATACTCAGCCCCCGCTGAAACCAACCCACCATTTCCCGAAGCACAGGAAGCAAGACATCTATGAACGCACGTGAGCTTGTCGAGAGCTCCCACCCCAACACCACTCTCCGTGAGCTCTCTGCAGGGGCAAACAAGGTGTTCCGGGTCATTGACGAAAAGGGAGGCTCGATCGTCGTCAAGGTCTATCCGGTGCCTTCGAGGGAACGCCGCGAGCGTCGCGCTCTCGAGTCGCTGGAGGGGACACCAGGCGTACCGACTCTGATCGACTCTGGTGTCTCGGGCGATCTTGCCTGGATTTCGATGACCGACGGTGGGAACTGGAATCTCGGGAACCTGCCGAAGAACCTCGACGCCGTCGAGGCTGCCGGCGAGGTCCTGCGGGGTGTACATCAGGCAGATGCAGAGATCACGAATCTGGCGACGAGCATCGACGACGAATACGTCGAGTCGCATTATCAATCGACGATCACCCGGCTAGGCAGGTTTCGCCGTCGCTTTGGCCTCGACCAGCGCGTGCTCGACGCGGCTCTCGAGATGACCCCGCCCCATGCAAGCCAGTCGGTCACCGCGCATACCCGGCCGACACCTTCGAAGTTCGTTGTCAACGAGGAAGGCGCAGTGACACTCGTGGACTGGGAGTGGGCGACACTCGCACCGCCAGAGTGGGATCTAACACTCGCCGTCTGGCGATTCGCCGACTCGATCGGAGAAGATGCGGCCGCGGCCTTCCGTAGTGGCTACGGCGCCGAGCTCGCCGAGAGCAGCTACCGGCCCTGGGTGGCCTATCACGCGGCCACGATGATGCTCGATGCCGCTGAGGTCAGAGAAGGTCGTCTCGGTGACCTCAAATACCTGGTAGACGACCTCACCGAAGCAGTCCTCGGCACCTGACGCGCCTCGCGAAAAATCTCGAAGCGAATGCGAGTCACTGGCCACCGGCGGGGGTAAAAGTTCGCCTCATAACTCATATCTCTTCGCGCAGGAGGAGGTCGTGTCGGTATCACGCATCGCTTCATTGCTGTCATCCACGCTCGTCCGAGCGAGCCGGAGCTCACGATTTCGAAGTCTTGTGGATCAGATGCTCGAGGACGGCGAAGCGAGGGACTTTCTTCTCCACCGGCTGGGAACCAGGCAACTCCATGACGCGGAGCGGATCGACGCTCGGCTCCCATCCACCGTCCAAGAGACCGACGACTTCGAAGACCTCCTCTGGCTGCTCTCTTCGAATTACGCGAACCGGGGGATTGCGCTCCTCATGTTGGAGGAGGCCGCCTGGCTCTACGACACGATCAAAGCGCTCGAGAGCCCTCGAGTCGCCGAATTGGGCAGAGCGAAGGGCGGCACCACTTTCCTGATGGCATCGGCGGGCGCACGCGTCCTTTCACTCGAGAACGGCGCTCTCGAGGCGGCCAACGCCAGGCACTTCGGGGCCCCGGAGATCTCATATGACGAGGCGCTCGGTAATGCGTTGACCAAAGTTGGGATCTCATCGAGAGTCGAGGTGCTGCAGGCCGACGCCGAAACCTATCCCGTGCCTTCGGAGATGTTCGACCTCGTATTCAGCGACATCGCCCTCAGCGATCATCGCATGGCCATGATGTTCGAGCGCTGGTGGGAGGGCGTCAAGCCAGGTGGCCGTTTTGTGCTTCGTGACGGCCGCGAACCTCGGACACCGACGGTCAGGCGGCTAGCGAAGTCGCTTGAAGGGCGACCTGACATCCACTTCGAAGAGCCCGCCCCGGGTGTGTTCTCTGTCCTGGTCAAGGTGAGTGGCGACGTTGCGCCGCCCCCACCGGCTGAGTCGCGGGCGATCGGCTAAATCCGCGAAAATCGACGCTGTCAGTCTTAGCCTCCGTGGCACATGGCAAGGAGGACGGACGCTTGTTCGAAGTCTTGATGGCCGCCACGGCGACCACGGGTCTGTTCGCTTTGGCCAAAGGCATCCGGGGACAGCAGAGATATGACGTCAATCCCTCACTGGTGGTGAATCTCCACGACCAGAAAGGTGACGATCTCCCGTGCCCGTGGTGCTACGGCCCAACGGCAGAAGGCGACACCCGGTGTTCCGGCTGTGGTCGGAAATTCGGCTGACACAAATCAGAGAGAATCGAAACGCAGTCGGCGGGTCTCTCGATCGACGTCGAAGCCCAGACTGTCATAAAGCCGGCGAGCAACATCGTTACCTGCACTTGTGTAGACGATCGCCTCATCAGCAGTCGTCACGCTCTTGAGATAGCTGAGGCCCCGCTCGACGAGGCTAGAGCCCAATCCCTCCCCTGCTCGCTCCGGATGCACCGCCAACACGTAAATCTCTCCGACGCCGTCCGGGTGGATCTTCGTCCAGCAGAATCCTGATACAGAGCCGGCCTCTCGAGCGAGGAGCAGACCGTCCCAGCGGAACCACGGTTGTCTCAGGCGCAGGGCCAGATCGGTTAACGACCAGTTTCCATTCTCGGGATGTCCGGCAAAAGCGCGGTTGTTCAGATCCAGGATCTGCGCAAGATCCGCGTCGGAGGCGGTTTCTCCGATGTCTACCTGCCGGGCTGATGACAGCTGGCAAGACAACCTCAACACCGAGTCGACTTCAGCACCGCCGGAGACGAAGCCGTCCCGGTCAAGCACGAAGATCTTGCAAATGCCTCGGTCTCGAGCGAGTTGAAAGACTTCTTCAGATGCCTTCTCCCACGCATGACGACGTGACTGGACGGATTCGCCGGCTATCTCGACCAATCCCGCCGCATCTCCCGTTCCGGGGACGAGCGTGATGAGGGCGTCAGGTGGCTGTCCGTTAGCCAGAACGAGTCCCTGACCCTCGCTCAGACGCACTCTGGTGTGCTCGCTGAGCATGGGATCGCTGGGCACTTGACCCCATGTTTCCAGCAGTTCAACCAGGGACTTCCCATCAACCGCCGGCGTTGATCTCTTCCCCGTCACACTGACACGGTAATGAAAGTGGAATCGCAGCCTCTATCCTGATGAAGGTGTCAAAGGTAGGTCTGGTCCTGGGAGGCGGTGGGATCACCGGGGCCGCATATGAAATAGCCACGCTCATGGCAGTCGAGCTGGCAACCGGATGGAACCCGGACGACGCTGCGGTCGTGGTGGGCACTTCGTCCGGCTCATTCGTCAGCTCGTTGGTTCGTCACAACGCCTTGAACCTCGACTCCCTCGTCCACCCCGGCGACGACCGCCAGGACGTGGCCGAACGCATCAGGAGACACATCTATCAGCGTGGTGGGAGCGCGCAGATGAGGAAGTGGGTTCGACACGGTCTCGCTCCAGGGTTGCGCAAGCCCGGCCTGACGTTGTTCATGGGCTCCCCAGCACCGTACTTTGCTGCCGGCCTCGCAGAGTGGGTGACGACACAGATCGGCGAGAAGGCAGCGATTGGCTGGCCGGCCAAGCCAACTGCCATCGTCGCCTATGACATCGAGTCGGGAAGTCGAACGGCTTTCGGCACCGACGGCTCTCCGGATGCCGGTCTGGCCGAAACGGTCGCCGCTTCCGCCTCTATCCCGCTCCTCTTCCGACCCTATCCGATAGGCGACCGCTTATACGTCGACGGCGGTGTCGCTTCCGGCACCCATGCCGACCTCGTTCTCGGGACAGGCACGGCCCTGGATCTCGTACTTGTCGTGGCGCCCATGGCGGCAACCATGCAGCGGAAGCGGGCACGGATGCACGAGAGGCTCTTCGACCAGGTGGGGCGTCGCTCCCTCGACGAGGAGAAGGCGATCATTCGGTCTGCCTGGCCCGACTGCGACATCGTCACGCTGACGCCATCACCCTCGGTGCAAAATGCGATGCGGCCCAACCCGATGGACGCCTCTCGGGCGGTTCCCACCTTCATGCGAACGTTGATTTCGATGAAGCGGAAACTGGCCCATCCAGAAGTTTGGTCCGTCCTGAGCCACCACCTCGAGGCGCCCCGGCGACGGAGCAAGGTCAGTTAGGTCGGAGCTGGATCACCGAGGCGGGCGACCAGCAAGACCGCAACGAACCCGACAACCGCTGCGACCAAGGCGATCAGGACGTCTTCGTTGGGGGCGCCCAACAATGGCCCATCAACCCCGTCGGGCCAGGGCCAGAGGATGCGCAGAGAGCCCACCATGAGTCCGATCAGCCCTGCCAACACGATGTCGTGCCATTTCTGGAGAGCGAAATCGAGAAGCTGGGAAAACAGCGCCAACCCGACCACCGCGCCGACGACAAACACCCCGACCGTCAGAAACTCCCGATCGTTCACGGCACCCAACACGGCCTGATACATGCCCAACATCACCAGGATCAGTGATCCGGAGATCCCCGGAAGAATCATGGCGCAGATCGCTACCGCGCCGGAGCCGAAGAAGACAAGCAGTGAAGGGTCGCTGGCCGTGTTCCCGGAGCTGAGACCGAGCAGTAGGAATGTCGCGATACCCGACGCCAGCGCCACCCAGGCATGGAGTATTCGTGGCGTGTGCAGCAGTCGAGAGGCCACAACCACGGAGCCGAGCACCAGCCCGAAGAACGCAGAAGCAAGGAGAATCGGCCGCTCCTCCAACTGAACCTCGATGAAGTGGGCAAGGGAGAGGACTGCGGCGAAGATCCCTGCCAGGACCATGAGGAGGAAACCCCACTCGACGCGGGAGAGGTGGGTCCGCACGTCCTTCATATTCGCCCTGATCAGCGATGCCAGCGCAGAACTCCCAGCCCTGATGCTGGAGACGAGCCTTTCGTATATCCCGGCTACGAGGGCGATCGTTCCCCCCGACACCCCAGGCACCACATCGGCAGATCCCATCAGGAAGCCAACCAGAAACGTCTTGAGAGCGGCGATCATGGGCGAGATGCTAAGCCAGGCAGGCTCGCAACCAGCGCCTTCATCCCGTAGGAGCCAAGGCCACGTTGGCCCCCGATACGAGGCACACGACCGTCTCGCCCCGGCCGGGCTCCACAATGCCCTCTCTGAGGGCCGCCACCGTAGTTGCCGCAGCCGGTTCCACCCAGAGACGGCACGAGTCCCAAAGCCAAGACTGTGCATCGAGGATCGCGTCGTCTGAGACGAGGACAGAGGCCTCAATCCACTGGTTCGCCGTCCATGGGTGAAGTCCGACCCTCCTGGCCCCGAGCGATGACGCAGCAACGCCGCCGACCTCCACATCGACTGGTGCCCCCTCCGATCTGGCCGTGTGGAGTGTGGGGCACAGTTCCGACTCGACGCCGATCACTCGGGTCGACCCGCGATACCAACTGGCTACGCCTCCGATGAGACCTCCGCCGCCAACCGCGACGAGCACCGACGAAGCATCGCCAACCTGCTGTGATATCTCCAGCCCAACCGTCCCCTGACCTGCCATGACCCTGGGATCGTCATACGCATGAGCCTCGGGCCACCCCGACGATTCAGCGTGTTCCCGGCTCGCTTCGAGGGCATCGTCGTAATAGCCATCGATCACCTTGACATCGGCCCCGAACCGGGCGATCTGCCCGGTCTTCTCTTCCGGTGACGTCTTCGGCACGAAGACGACGGCAGGACGATCCAGCTGATCGGCTGCAAACGCTATGGCCTTCCCGTAGTTGCCTCCGGATGCTGCCACCACGCCGGAATCAGCATCGAGCTGTAACAACAGGTTGAAGGCACCTCGCGCCTTGAACGACCCGGTCACCTGGAGATGTTCCAGCTTGAGCACGAGCCGCCAGTCGTCGGAGAGCATGTGCCCGAGGTCGAGAACCGGCGTGGTGCGAACGTAGCTCGCGATCCGGGCGGCGGCGGTGGCGATGTCATCGGTCTGGATCGGATCAGGCATCGTGGCTTCACGGTATCAAGGGACAAGCTGTCCACCGTTAACGTCTGGCAGGTGACGACATCGACCGACTTCGAGCTAGGACCGTTCCCGGATGCGCCCGGTTACGAAACCGCCGCGAAGCTCGATGAAGAAGACTCGCTGGCCAAGTATCGAGAGCGCTTCGTCGTTCATGACCCCACACTCATATATCTGGATGGCAATTCCCTGGGAAGGCAGCCTCGGGAGGCCCGTGAGATAGTCGACCAGGTGATGTCTCCGGAGTGGTCGGAGAGGCTCATTGGAAGCTGGAACGACCGATGGTGGGACCTTCAGCTAGATCTTGGAGATCTTCTCGCACCATTGGTCGGCGCTCGTCCCGGTGAGGTAGTCGTCTCCGATTCGACATCGGTCAATCTCTACAAGCTGGCTGGAGCCGCTGTGCGGGCAAGGCCCGATCGCACCCGAATCATCACTGACGATCTCAACTTCCCCACCGATGTCTACGTGCTGGACGGACTTGCTCGATCACACGGCCTGGAGCTCACCGTCGTCCCATCCGATCAGACATTCGGTCCAGTCGAGGCGATCTTGGAGGAGATCGACGACCGAACAGCCCTGGTGTCCCTATCACACACGGCCTACATGTCGGGATACACCTACGACATGGGCCTGATCAACGCTGCGGCCCACGATGCCGGAGCTCTGACCCTATGGGATCTCTCGCACTCGGCCGGTGCCGTGCCGGTTGACCTCGAAGGGACCAGGACCGATCTCGCCACGGGGTGCACGTACAAGTACTTGAACGGTGGTCCGGGCAGCCCGGCGTTCCTCTACGTTCGGGAGTCGCACCAGCGCTCTCTGGAGAACCCGATCGCAGCATGGTGGGGTCACACATCGCCGTTCGACATGTCACTGGAATTCGAGCCGACCGATGGGATACGTCGCTTTCACACAGGGACCATGCCGATCCTCTCGCTGGCTGCGGTCGAGCCAGGTATCCGTCTCGCCTTGGACGCCGGGATCGAGGCGATCAGGAGAAAGTCAGTTCTGCTCACCTCCTATTTCATAGAGCAGTGGGAAAGGCACCTGGCGAGGCTTGGTTTCGAGCTCGCTTCTCCGGCGGACCCTGACCGTAGGGGAAGTCATGTGTCACTCCGCCACGACGATGGTTGGAGGGTCACGCGAGCGTTGATCGAGATCGCCGGAGTGGTCCCGGATTTCCGATCGCCGGACACGGTGCGCTTCGGGTTTGCCCCGCTGTACACCAGCTTCTCCGAGATCCACACGGCCGTCCAGCGACTCGAGAGGCTCGTCGAGCAGGGCATGCATGAGACCATTGATGCCTCGCGAACCAAGGTGACCTGAGCCCTACCGGATCGAGACCCCCGGGTGGGACGCCCGAACGGATCCGGAAGTGATCGTCCGAAGGTGCCAACCAGGGGTCCGATGCCACGGAGCCTCCCTCAGCCTGCCCCGAAACCACTGACGAGACGAAGAGCGATTGAACACGCATCTCATCGATGTGGACCAGTGTGACCGTGCCAACCCGGATGTCACTGGCCATTACACGGAAAACCCGCGCGTGCTAGTCACCAAAACGCGGTCGCCGACGATTACCCAAAAGGACCGAGGATTGGCATCTGCAGCCCTAGACGCCAACTCCTTACAGCCTCGGTTCGAAGGAAGAGTCGGGAAGCCGTCCTGGGGGTTGTTGGGCGGCTTCCCGTCTATCCGGTGACCCTTAGATCCCCCTACGCCCGAGCCGATCCCCAATACCTGTGATTGGCGGCTCCCGATACTCGCGATCTTGGAGCTCAGCATCCACGTGCTAGGGCTTTCGTCGGAACCACAGGGCAAGCAGAACACCTACTCCGATCGATCCGGCCCAATTTCGAAAGCCCCGTCGCATCCCGAGCGATGTTTGGTGGGCGGTACTGGACTTGAACCAGTGACCTCTCGCGTGTGAGGCGAGCGCTCTAGCCGGACTGAGCTAACCGCCCATGGAGGCATGAGGATACTGGGGCCCGGCAGGCAAGGCGATCCGAAGATTCCGGGTTCGTGGGAGAATCAGCAGGTGGATCGTTCCGAGTTCGAGCAAGTGGTAGATGAGGTGCTCGAGGCGCTGCCCGACTGGGTGGTGGCAAAGGTGGACAATCTCCACATCATCGTGGAGGAGGAGCCACCGACAGAGTTGGGAGAGGTGCTCGGCGTCTATGAGGGGATAAGCCTCGACGAGCGCAGCGCAGACTATTGGGGTGCCCTCCCCGACCGCATCGTCGTATTCCGAGGGCCTCACATGAGGATGCGACTCAAAAAGCGCGAGTTGCGCGGCGAGATCAGAAAGACCGTCCTCCACGAGCTGGGACATCATCTCGGAATCGACGACAACCGGCTCACCGAGCTCGGTTGGGATTGACCCCTACGAGTCGAGCGCGAAGCTCCCGGTAGCATCCGGCTTCCCCAATCGACGGAGCTGACACATGCGATTAGAACGGCCCATGCGAGGCCTGGTCATCGGGAGCCTCGCGCTCCTGGTGCTGGTCCTCCTCTCTTTGGCTGTTGCTGCACTCAGCGGGCCGGTAGCCGTGCTGATCCTCATAGGCGTCCTCGTCGTGGCGTATCTGGGCTGGCGATTCGCATCACGGGTCGTGCGAAGAGGCACCGTCCTCGAGATCGATCTGGACAAAGGCGTTGTCGAGCAAACGCCGGCGAATCCCATCGACAGAGCATTGAACAGCGGTTCGCTTGTGCTCCGTGATGTGATCGATGCGCTGGAGAGGGCGGCCAAGGACGACAGAGTGGTCGGCCTCATCGCTCGGTTGGGTAACGGCAAACTGGGCATAGCGACAGCTCAGGAGCTGCGGGACGCAGTGCACCGATTCCGACGATCCGGCAAGCGCGCGGTCGCGTATTCCGAGACGTTTGGCGAAGGCAACCTGGCCATCGTGGATTACTACCTTGCCGCCTCTTTCGATGAGATTCATCTGATGCGCTCGGGAAGTGTTGGCATCGAAGGGCTGATTGCGAGGACCCCTTTCTTGCGCAACCTCCTCGACCGGATCCATGTGACACCGGATCTGAGCCACCGAGAGGAGTACAAGGCGGCCAAGTACCTCCTCACGGAGTCTGAGTACCTCGAGCCACACCGGGAAGCGACTCAGGCCATCATCGACGACCACTTCGAGCAGATCGTGCTTGGAGTCGCCGAAGACCGCTCGATGAGTCCCGACCAGGTGAGAAGTCTCGTCGACAAAGCCCCTCTGACGGGTCCCGAAGCCTTGGAGGCCGGTCTGGTTGACACGCTCTCCTACCGCGATGAAGCGTATGAAGCGGCCAAGAGCGACGACGGCAAGTCCTTTCTCTACACCGATCGGTATCTGAAGAAGGCGGGCCGGCCCCACCGGAAAGGTGAGCGCATCGCGCTCATCCACGGGACCGGGAGCATCCACCGGGGCAAGTCGAGCTTCGACCCAATGACGCGAAGCAGCTCCATGGGCTCCGACGACGTGACAGCTGCATTCCGAAAGGCGATCGACGACAAGAAGGTGAAGGCAATCGTCTTTCGAGTTGATTCACCGGGGGGTTCGGCCGTGGCATCGGACCTCATTGGCAGGGAGGTCACGCGCGCTCGTGCCGCGGAAAAGCCTGTCGTAGTCTCGATGGGCCAGGTGGCAGGTTCTGGTGGCTATTGGGTGTCTGCCCCCGCCGACAAGATCGTCGCCCAGCCAGGCACCATCACTGGCTCGATAGGTGTGGTGTCGGGCAAATTGGCTCGCGGTGAAACCTGGCGCAGCATCGGGGTCGATTTCGGACAGCTGCAGAAGGGACGGAACGCCACGACATGGGATCCCCTCGAGCCATTCACTGAGACAGAAAGAGAGAGAAACGAGGTCTTTCTCGACTGGATCTATGACGACTTCCTCGCCCATGTCGCCAAAGGGAGATCGATGGACGTCGAAAACGTGCGCCCGATCGCCAAGGGCCGGGTCTGGACTGGTGCCCGAGCCAAAGAGCTAGGGCTCGTCGACGAGCTAGGGGGGCTTCACGAAGCGGTCGACGTGGCGCGCCAGTTGGCCGGAATCGATCCGGAGGATCGCATCGAGGTACGCCCATTTCCCCAACCGAGAACCATGCCGCTGCCCAAGCGCGAAGAGAACAGTGAGCCTGTGGAAGTTGCCCTGCGGTCTCTCCTGGAGACGTTCGAAGTGGCGGCAAGACCGGCGCGAGGGGGTCATCTCCTGACCATGCCCCTGCAATGGTGGCAGTAGGCGATAGAGGACGGTTCGAGGGAGGGTGGGTAGGTGGGTACCCTCCCTCGAACGCCCAGGCTCTGCCCCCGACGTGGAAGGCGGCAGAACCTGCCCCCAAGTGCCGGCGCTTTACCCCGGCTGCGACGGGACAAACCTCCGTTTTGCGAATTTCTGGGGAGCTGGGAACGTCGGGTCTCTCGAGACTCGGCTAGGCCTGCCAGATCGAAGCGATGCGGCGTATCGGGGCGTCCCACAAACACAGACCCGTCGCTCGGTTCAGGTAGTGGGGTCCCCCGGCAACCGGCTTTGAGCGGTCAAAGACCTGCACCTGCGCAACTGCATGGCCGTTCGCTATGGTGAGCGTTGGCTGCTTCGCCTCGGACTACGGCGAGGACGGCTTCTAAAGGCCTCAGACACTCGGCTCTCCCGTTCGCAAAGTCAGGACGAGAATGAGTGTCGCAGAGAATCGAGCGCCTACCTTCCGGAAGCCTCAGGTCTCGGTTCGCTTCCACCGCCAGAGAGACCACATCTCAATTGCGGTGGACGGCGGGCTGGATTTGGCTTCCGCCCCTCAACTCGATGAGTGCCTGGAACGGGCCGTTCGTGGCGATGGGACGGTAGAACTTGACCTTTCGCGTGTGGATTTCGTCGACTGCGCCGGCTGGCGTCCGATCACTGCAGCAGCATCTTCGCTAGAGGAGGACGGACGATCGTTGCGCATCGTGGCGCTGTCTCCAGCGGCGGCCAGATTGGTCGAGTTGATCGGTGAGCAGCCAGGCATCGAATTGGTTCCGTCTGGGCTGCCCCTAGACTGAGCGCCAATGCTTTAGTACCGGATGTCGAACGCTCTTTGAGTGTTCGCGGGTCCCAGACCCAGATCCTTTGGTTTCGCATTGGTTGCTCCCGGTTGGGGGGCGTGCGTTCTCCTCCATTCGCTTCTTCGGCAAGCGCAACACACGCCAACGACTCAACAAGGGGGCCATCAAAATGGCCGACCAACTGCTGCTATTGCAGTATCTCCGTTCCTTCGCTGCCGCCATGGGAGACAGCTACGACATCACCGAGGTGTCCTACGAGCTGAGCGACCAGGTGACCAACGCTCTCGAAGTCACCGGGGCCGGGGTTTCGGTTGCCGACGACGAGGGGAAGCTTCGTTTCGTCACCGCGACCAGTCAGCCGATCGTCGAAGTAGAAAAGGCGCAGGAAGAGGGCCAGGAGGGTCCCTGCTACGAGGCATTCACCACTCAACGTCCCGTGGTCGTTTCGGACCTCAAGGGGTCTGAGTGGACCGGGTATGCGACCACGGCCGCCCAACAAGGATTGCGGGCCGTCATCGGCTATCCCCTCAGCCGACGGAAGGTGCGCCTGGGAGCGATCAACGTCTACGACGACGGACCCCGCGACTGGACAGACGAAGACCTGGACGTCGTCGGAGTGTTCGCCGACATGGCCACCGCCTACCTGGTGCGGGTCACTGAGCTTGCCGAAACCGCCGAGCTCGCCGTCCAACTCCAAGGCGCCCTCGACAGTCGAATCGTCATCGAACAGGCCAAGGGCATCCTGGCCAACGAATACGGCATCGGTGTCGATGAAGCCTTCAAACTGCTTCGCCACCACAGCCGCAGCCAAAACATCAAGCTGGCCCAAATCGCCGACGCCGTGGTCAACCTCGGACTCCGTCTCCCCAACAGCGACCGATGACAGGGCTGGGACTGCCCGACGGTTGCGAGTCAGCAACCGGAATCACATAAATCCCCAGCGAGTCGCTGAGGATTCTGTGAGTGGGCCCTACTGGACTTGAACCAGTGACCTCTTGCGTGTCGAGCAAGCGCTCTAGCCGGGCTGAGCTAAGGGCCCAATTCCAGACATCAAGGCCGAGTTTCGGCTTGCCGAAATCTCGAACCTCAAATCTCTGATTTGAGGCGACGACCGGAATCGAACCGGTGTAACGGGTTTTGCAGACCCGCGCCTAACCACTCGGCCACGTCGCCGAGACCGGTCGAGCGGAAGACGGGATTCGAACCCGCGACCTCAACCTTGGCAAGGTTGCGCTCTAGCCAACTGAGCTACTTCCGCGATAGGCCAAGATTAGACGACCTCCCCCGAGTATGAAAAGGTCATGTGCCACTCGATCCGAATCCGCCCTCGCCCCTGGGTGTCTCGTCGAGATCGCCAACTTCGACCCATTCCAAAGCCGGCACCGGGACGATGGCGAGCTGAGCGATACGGTCGCCACGGGAGAAGAAGACCTTCTCCTGACCATGGTTGACCAGTATCACGGATACCTCGCCTCGATAGCCCGAGTCGATCAGTCCTGGCGAGTTGACGATGCCGATCCCTTGTTTATGGGCGTGACCGCTTCTGGGGAGAACCAAACCTGCGTACCCGTCGGGTATGGCAACGGCTAGCCCCGTCGGTGTCGTGGTGCGCTCTCCCGGCGCCAGAGCCACGTCGATTCTTGTGTGAAGGTCGACCGCAGCATCGCCGATATTGGCTCGAGTAGGGACAGGGAGTTCCGGATCGAGCCTTTGGAAGGTAATCTGAATGTAGTTCATGGGGCTCCGGGCGGGATCACCAGTGAGCGTAACTTAGGACGCCCGATGACAACCAGCACCCATAGACGCACCCGAAGGCCTCGTCGCAACTCGATGCTGGAGGCACTCGGATTCATCGAGACTCCATCGGTCTCGTTCACGTCTGATGCTCCTCGACCCCATCCTGTCAAGAAGACCCAGCTCGTTTCCACATCGGGCACCAAGGCACACACAGTCGAAGAGCTGTGGAACACCACCGAGCTGGAAACGGACTCTCTCGTCGACTGGAAGCCGGCCGAGCTGGAACGACGTTTGAACAAGAGAATCCGCTGGCCCTTCGTGGTGATCTGGGGGGTGATCCTCGGCGTCCTCGCCTACGCAGGGTATTGGGCTTGGGGGACTCAGCAGACGGGCTCAGACCTTGTCGTCGTGGCCGTGCAGGATGCAGCGCGAGATCTCGGCGACACTCTCGAGCCCATGGCCGAAGCCGTCCTGGCGCTGACGGCCACGGGCGACCCAATCGCCGAGTCAATCCTCACCACGAGTGGGCAGACTGATGACGCGAGCCGAGCACTCTTCTCCGTGGCTGCCGAATTGCCGCAGACGCAGTCGAGCACGCGGTCTATCGCCTCAGAGGCCGCCACCCACGCGTTAGAAGCCTCCAAGGGCCTCACCAGTGCGGCGGCATACGTCGGAGCGGTGGCTCCGGTGCTCACCCCGCCCCCGTTGATAACCGATCCGGAATCGATCGATCTTGCGACGGCTGCAACCGACTTCGGTTCGTGGCGATCCCGGTTCGAGACGATGCTGTCGTCTCTGCCCGATGGGGTGATGACGCCGGTGACACAGAACCTAACGGCAATCGGCAACCGGCTAGAAGGCATCCAGACGGCCTATCTCGACGGTCTCCGTGAGGATGATGCCCTGGCCGCGGCTGCTGCGCTCGACGACCTGAGCGCTGAGCTCTCGGCTGCTTGGGACTTACTGGAGGCAGAGACCGAAGTCGCCCGTCAGGCCGTAGTCAGCCAGATCGAAGCTGCCCAAGATGCGCTGGTCTCATTGACCGGATGATTCGAGAGCGGCGACTTCCTTCTCGAAGTCCGCTGCGTCTTTGAAGTCCTTGTAGACGGAGGCAAAACGAAGGTAGGCGACCTCGTCGAGCTCCTTCAGCCGATCCAGGACCTCACGGCCGATGACATCGGATTTGACCTGGGCACCTTGCCGGCGGACGGCTGCCTCGACCTCAGCGGCCAGCTCCTCCACAGCGGAGCCCGAGATCGATCGATCGGCGAGCGAGGCAGACATCCCTGCCACGAGCTTGGCGGCGGAGAAGGGCTCGAGGTGCCCGTCGCGTTTGCGCACCATCAGCTGGGGCTCGATCCGCTCATAGGTGGTGAAGCGACTCTCACACGCCTCGCAGACTCGCCTCCGTCGGATCGACTCGCCTGCCTCGGCCGGGCGGCTGTCGATAACGCGCGTGTCGTCAGCTCCACAGGTGGGGCAAAGCATCGCCCCAGGCTAGACGAATCGGTCTGATTCAGCCCCTGGGTATCAGAAGGACCTGACCAGGATGGATGAGCCCGCCTTCGATTCCGTTCAATTCCTGGATCTCTATCAACGCCGCCCTCGGGTCAATCCCGTCTCCGGCATCTGAGGCGATCGCCCAGAGAGTGTCTCCGGCCTCGACCACATATTCGACGGTCTGGATAGGGGCTTCGGCGTCAGCCGGGCTCCCGACAAAGAAGAAGACCAGCGCCAGGACTACCGGTAGGACAAGCAGTCGGACGGACAGCTGGAGTGGGTCCCTGGTCACTGGTCTTCCTTCCTTGTGTAATTCGGCCCCGGAACGGTCCGGAGCCTGGTTGTGCGGGTTCGGGGCTTTACCGAACATGCGTTCGATACTTTAGCGAACACGTGTTCGATGTCAAGATGAAAAGAGGATCGAACAAATGTTTGGGTGGCGCACCCCGATCGAGTAGCATTGCGAACATCTGTTCGAAGGAGTCAGAGATGGAGAAGTCCCCGAAACTGAGCGAGCGTCAGAAGCAGGTGCTCGACTACATCCGCGAGACCGTGAACGACCGGGGCTACCCGCCTTCGGTTAGAGAAATTGGCGATGCTGTAGGCCTCTCCTCCCCTTCCAGCGTCCACAGCCAGCTGTCATCGCTAGTCGACATGGGTGCCATCAAGAGGGACCCGTCGAAGCCAAGGGCCATCGTCGTTGTCGAGAGTGAAGTTGCCGCCACCGATGCGCCTGCGCCCATAGATGACGACCGCTTGCGAGAGATACCGGTGCTTGGCCGAATCGCCGCCGGAACACCGATCCTCGCCGCGGAGAACGTCGACGATGTCCTGCCGCTACCGGTAGAGCTCGTTGGGAATGGTCCGGTCTTCCTCCTCGAGGTCAAGGGTGACTCGATGATCGATGCTGGAATCCATGAGGGCGACCTCGTGGCGATCCAGAGCCAGAAGGAAGCGCGCGACGGCGAGATCGTCGCTGCGCTCATCGATGGCGAGGAGGCAACTGTCAAACGACTCCGTCGCAAAGACGGGAAAGTCATCCTCGAGTCGGAGAACCCTGCCTACCAGCCGATGGTCTTCAGCGAAGGGGTCGAGCTGATCGGCAAAGTGGTCAGCGTCCTTCGTCGCTACCCCTGAGCGCCGGCTCCTGGCTTGGCTCGGTCCCAGACTCCTTTGAACGAGTAGCTGACAGGCCCTATCAGCCAGGCATTGCCGTCGCGGAACTCGACGGTGCCGGCGCCCCCCGGGACACGAACTGTCACCGGTGACTGCATCTTCGCCGCCTTGGTTGCAACAAAGGCGGCTGCGACCATCCCCGTGCCGCAGGCAAGGGTCTCCCCTACCCCACGCTCCCAAACGCGCATAGTCACTCCGTCCGCGTCGAATCGGACAAACTCGACATTGGTTCCTTTGGGGAAGTGCTCATGATTCTCGATTCGAGGGCCGACGGTTGACACGGGAGCCGCATCGAGATCATCGACCTCCACGACAGCATGGGGGTTGCCGACATCGATCAGGTGATAGCGGTCACCGTCGATCTTCTCGTGCCCCGTCACAGACACAGCGCCCAGCTCGACTGCGATGTCGTCACCGTCGACCTCCACGCGACGAGCTCCCACAGGGGTGTTGACATCGAAGGCCCCCTCGGAGGCCATTCCGAGATCCACAGCCAAGCGCGCCACACATCTCAGGCCATTCCCGCACATCTCGGCGCGACTCCCGTCGGCGTTCCAATACTCCATGCGGATAGGAGATCCAGCACTGACCACCAGCACGCCATCTCCGCCGATTCCGAACCTGCGGTCAGAGATCGCGCGAACGTCGTCAGGAGACAAATCGAGCGGCCCTTCAAAGAGCACGAAGTCGTTGCCCCAGCCATTCATCTTGAAGAACTCGAGATCACTCACCGGAGGTCGCTTTCGATTCGGTCGGCCATTTCTTCTGGTCGCTCCGACCAGGGTATCCACCTGATTCGTGGGTCACGTTGAAACCAGGTCCGCTGACGCCGCGCCAGCTTGTTGGTGTTACGTGCGATCTCCGAGAACGCCTCTTCAAGGGTCGCCCTTCCCGCTATCGCTTCCAAGATCTCGCTGTAGCCAACCGCGGCTCGCGCGGTTCGACCCAACCTGGGAGCCAGCGCCGTCACCTCTTCGACGAGACCGCCCGACCTCATGGCGGTGAGACGCTCGTCGACGCGGGCGCTCAAGCGCTCTCCGGGATCGATCCCGAATGCGCGGAATGGGTAGTCGGAATCGTATCGGCGAAGGCGCTCGGCCTCCTCGGTGTGGGCTCGCTCACTTGGAGTGCCACCACCTAGATGCACGATCTCGAGGGCCCTAACGACCCTTCTCTTGTTGTGGAGGTCGACGTGAATCCCGGCGTCGGGATCCCGCTTCTCGAGCTCGACCTGCAGGCTCTCCAAGCTCTGCGTACCCAGGTCACTCCGGACCGCCGGATCAGTGGGAGCGAAGCTCATCGGATCGACCAGGGATCGGAAGTGCAGCCCCGAGCCGCCTGCGATCACGAGGTCAACCTTTGATCCCTCGATCACGGAGCGGCCCCGCTCGCTGAACTCGGCCACCGAGTACTCCACTTCGGGCTCGACGATGTCGATCATGTGGTGCCTTATCTCGCGCCGCTGCAGCTGGGTCGGCTTGGCCGTTCCGATGTCCATGCCCCGATAGACCTGCATCGAGTCGACGGAGATGATCTCCGCTTGCCTCCGCCGCGCCAATTCCATCGCGACGGATGACTTCCCCGCCGCCGTGGGGCCAACGATCGCCAGTAGTTCGCTCAGATCGCCGTTCCGACGAGGCTGTGGTGCCCGGCCGACTGAATCACGACATCGAGAAAGGTGCCGGAAGCGAACTCACCAGGCACGCTGACCACTTTCCCCGTCCGGGTCCTGGTCGTGGCCACATCGGCGCGTTTGCGAGAGGGTCCCTCGCTGAGCACTTCGACGGTCTTCCCGACCAGCTCCTCGTTCTTCTCGGTCGAGATCCGGTTCTGCAGCTCCACGAGGCGATCGAATCTCTCCTGGATCACCTCGTCGGGCACAAACTCTTCGGTCATCGACGCCGCCGCCGTCCCGGGGCGAGGGCTGAAGATGAAGGTGAAAGCGGCGTCGAACCTGGCCTCCTCCACAACCTCCATCGTCCTTTCGAAGTCCTCGTCAGTCTCTCCCGGGAAGCCGACGATGATGTCGGTCGAAACGGCAAGACCGTGAATCACTTCGCGGGCCATGGCAAGCCGCTCGAGATACTTCTTCGTGTTGTAGCCGCGGTGCATCTTCCGCAGGATCTCGTCGGATCCCGATTGGAGAGGAAAGTGCAGCTGCTCGCATACTGACGCTGTCTCCGCCATTGCCTCTGCCACGTCGATCCTGAAGTCATTTGGATGCGGGCTGGTGAAGCGGACGCGCTCGATTCCCTCGATCGCCCCAACCCGTCGAAGCAGGTCTCCGAATATGGGCCGTCGTCGGCCATCGATCGCCAGATCGCGCCCGTAGGTGTCGACGTTCTGACCGAGCAGTGTGACTTCCACAACGCCGTCTGCAGCCAGCCGCTCGACCTCGCGGACGATGTCCCCGGGACGGCGGCTGATCTCGACTCCACGCACCGACGGGACAATGCAGAACGTGCACGTGTTGTTGCAGCCAACCTGGATCGTCACCCACGCCGAGTGCTCGAGCTCACGTCGCACCGGCAGAGACGAAGGCATCGCCTGAAGCTCGTCGACCACCTCGGTGATCGGCCCCCAGTTCTCGGCATGGTCGAGCAGGTCGAGCACCCGATCGAGATTGTGGGTGCCCATCACCACATCGACCCAGGGCGCCTTTTCCCGGACGAGATCACGATCTTTCTGGGCTGCACAGCCGCCGACGATCAAAGTCATCGATGGGTTTAGGTCTTTGACGGCCTTGAGCTGTCCGAGGTTTCCGTACATGCGATTGTCGGCGTTTTCCCGGATGGTGCACGTGTTGATGTAAACCACATCGGCCGAGTCGATCTCATCGGCCCGAGACAAGCCATCCATCTCGAACTGGCCTGCGATCCGCTCCGAGTCGTGCTCGTTCATCTGGCACCCGAAGGTCCGGATGAAGTAGCTCTTTCCGACGCGAGTCGGCTGTCTGCGACTCTGCTCGCGGACGGTCGGGGTCGGGAGGAGAACGGTCTCAGCCATGGTGGTTGTTGTCAGCGGGCGTAATCCGTCGAGCGGAACTCGCGGATGACAGTCACTTGGATCTGACCAGGATATTGAAGGTCTTCTTCGAGCTTACGGGCAATCTGACGTGACAGGTCGCGTGCCTTCAGGTCGTTGACGGCACCCGGGTCGACGATGACTCTCACCTCGCGGCCGGCCTGGAGCGCATACACCTGGTCGACGCCTGCGAATTCGAGAGCCAAGTTCTCCAAGCGCTCGAGGCGCTTGACATATCCCTCGAGAGACTCACGACGGGCACCGGGCCGGGCCGCCGAGACCGCATCGGCAGCCTGGACGATCACCGCGAGAACCGTCCGCGGCTCGACCTCATTGTGGTGAGCCTCGATCCCATGAACCACGGTCTCGTCCTCTTCGAAGCGACGAGCGATCTCGGCGCCTATGAGAGCATGCGATCCCTCGACTTCATGTGTCACGGCCTTGCCAATGTCGTGGAGCAAGGCAGCCCGCTTGATCGGAGCGGGATCGACACCGAGCTCCGAGGCGAGCATCGACGCGATATGGGCTGACTCGACGAGATGATTGAGGACGTTCTGCCCATAGGACGTGCGGTACTTCAGACGGCCGATCAGCGTCACGAGCTCGGAGTGCATGCGGCTCACTCCGGTCTCTACCAGTGCCCACTCCCCCGCGTCTCGGATGCTCTGGTCGACCTCTGATCTCGCCTTCTCGTACGCCTCTTCAATCGAAGCAGGGTGGATCCGGCCGTCGGCAACCAACTTCTCCAGGGTGATCCTGGCGATCTCCCGCCGAACGGGATCGAACGACGACACCGAAACCGCCTCGGGAGTGTCATCCACGATCAGGCTCGTTCCGGTCACAGACTCGAGATGGCGGATGTTCCGGCCCTCACGACCGATGATGCGTCCCTTCATGTCGTCGGAAGGCAACTCGACGGTTGAGACCGTCGACTCCGTGACGACCTCGCTGGCCAGTCGCTGGATGGCGGTAGCGAGAATTCGCCGGGCGCGACGGTCCGCTTCCTCCCGAGCTTTGATCTCGAGATCGCGGACGAGGATCATCGCCTCCCTGCGGGCTTCGTCTTCGACGTGGCCCAGCATCTCCTGTTTCGCAGCAGCGACATCGATGCCAGCGAGTTGCTCCAGCTCGAATCGAGCCTCCTCTTTCAGGCTTTCGAGCTCGCCCCGTACCGCGTTGGTCTCTTCCTCTCTATCGATGAGGATCTTCTCTCGTTGGGCGAGGTTCGAGGCGCGCTGGTCGAGGGTCTCTTCCCTCTGTGCGAGCCGCGACTCCAGGTTGGAGAGCTCAACCCGCTTGTTCTCGAGGGCGGCCTCTTCACGCTCTCGATAGGCCTCCGCCTGGGCTCTCCCCTGCTCGTCGGCATTGGCGAGTATCTCCTTGGCCTCGAGCCGGGCCTTCGACAGGACATCCTCTGCGGATCCCCCGTCGCGCTCACGTCTTCGAGTGCTGGTCAGACGCGCAATCAGGTACCCGAATGCGAGCCCGATGGCAACCCCCAAGACACTGAGTGCAATCACCACGGTGTTATCCATCGCGGTCCCTTCCTACGGAGATGAGACAAGCAAGCCGGGCCACGGCGGGCCCGGCACACGAAGAAACAAGCGAATTCAACGGTTCTCTACCCGCTGGTGTTGCTACTCCTCCTCTTCACTCGTTCTCAACTCCGGTTCAGTTTCATAATGTTTCGTGTGCTGCCTTAGATGGTACACGGAGATCGCCTGTGCCTTGCAAAGTAGGGGCGATTTCTGCCGAAATCAGGGATCTCAAACAGGGATAAGGACGTTTCACACCCATGGGGCCTCCCCCGCGAGTAGAACCGCGCGCACTGACGCCTTGGCACATCGCCCTGGTTTCACTCATCGCGATAGCGGTGAGGGTCCCCCTGTGGCTGGCTCGCACTCATATGACGTTCGACGAAGGTGTCTTTCTCGCCTCGACGGACTTGGCTGCGAGCGGATTGACCCAATACCGGGACTTCTTTGCGAGCCAGGGCCCCCTATTCCTACCCATGCTCGAAGTCGCCGACGTGCTCGGATTTGGCGACCCGAGGGCACCCAGGACTGTGATGATCGTCGCCGGGATAGCGATTGCCATTGCGACATATTTCATCGTGGCAACCGTGACGAGTCGCGCCAGGTCGCTCGGCCTCGCCGTGCTCGTATCGATCAGCGGGGCCGTTCTCCACGCGGCCGGTCCCGTCCAGAGTGAAGGGCCGGCGCTGGCTTTCGCATTGGTGGCTCTCGCAGTCACCCTGTACAGACAGGACAGGACCGGTGCCCTCCTGGCCGGTGTCTTCATTGGTGCCGCCGTGGCTACCAAGAGCCTTCACGTGCTGCCGACTGTGTCGATGGTTGCGGTCGTGATGGCGTATCGCCGTTCCTGGCTCAACCTGGCCTACACATCTCTCGCCGCTATGACGGTCTCCCTCGCCGGTGCGCTCGCCTACGGCGTTGAGCGGGTGTGGGATCAATACATCCTCTTTCACCTCGCCAAGGACAACTCGACCAACCTCCTCGACAACCTGGCGTACATGGGCCGCTACCTGTTCGAGAACGACACTGCACTCGCAATCGTCGCCGTCGGATCGATTCTCTTGCTGGCGCGTCCGGCACGTCACTCCCGCATTGCCTCGAGGCACGACGTGCCGCATTGGCTGCCCGCAGCCTGGTTCGGCGCCTCGCTCGTGACGCTTCTCGGTTTCACACGCATCGACCCTGGGTTCGTCCGGGTCATGGCCTTTGTCATTCCCCCGCTGGCATATTCGATTGCCGCCTGGTCCCGAATCCCCGATCGGGTTCTCCTTGGTGTCGCGGGAGTCGCATTGGTATTCCAATTCGTGGTCATCGACTACCAACTGGATACGCCTGATGAAGTGGCGGCTGCAGTGGATGTACTGGAAGGTTTGGACGAGGAGCGTCTCTTCGTCAGCGACGACCCAGGGATCCTTTGGTCGGCAGGCAGGCTGTCACATCCGGACACCGTCGACCCGTCGTTTGCCCGATTCAACACCGGGTACCTCACTGACGATGCGATTCAGTCGGCCCTGCTCGACCCGGAGACCTGTGCCTTCCTATCGACATCGGAGCGATTCGAAGCAAACGAGATCTTTCCACCGGAGCTGTATCAACCGGCCGGCCCACCCGGGGTCTTTGTCCGGGAAGGCTGTTGAATCTCAGTCTTCTGCTGACTCCTCGGCTGCGACTGGCTCTTCGACCTCTGGCTTCGGGGAGAGACCGACGGCCTGATAGACCTTGTCCTGGAGCTGCATCGCTATCTCGGGATTCTCCCGAAGGAAACGCTTCGCATTCTCCCTGCCCTGTCCGAGTTGATCCTCGTCGAAAGTGAACCAGGCGCCACTCTTGCGGACGACGCCTTCGTCGACGGCGATGTCGAGCAGGCTCCCCTCACGCGAGATTCCCTCACCAAACATGATGTCGAACTCCGCCTTGCGGAAGGGCGGCGCCATCTTGTTCTTGGCGACTTTGACCCGCACCCGGTTGCCGACACCCTCAGTGCCCTCCTTGAGGGTCTCGATTCGACGGATGTCGAGGCGTACCGATGAGTAGAACTTGAGGGCGCGCCCACCAGGGGTCGTCTCTGGAGA
>ERZ869936.544-NODE-544-length-34754-cov-18.672700_pt1 | contig 34754 bp, 38 predicted proteins | sample MGYA00520876_ERZ869936 | MGnify/ENA primary metagenome ERZ869936 (study PRJEB32218, sample SAMN09650985) | biofilter metagenome | isolation source: enrty point of leading RO module | place: Saudi Arabia: Thuwal, RO plant located on Red Sea | collected 2016-02-17 ... | reverse complement strand
CAGATCTCTTCTTCCCCGAGCGGGGGGCGTCGACCCGGAAGGCAAAGTCGATCTGTGGAGCCTGTGAGGTCAAGGCCGAGTGCCTGGACTACGCCATCGAGATGGGTGAGAAATTCGGTATATGGGGTGGCCTCTCTGAGAGGGAGCGCCGGCGGGTGCGTCGGGAGCGCGCCACACGCCAGAGGAAGGTCAGCTGACCAGAGTTTTGGAGCCTCCCCCGAAACCCGGGGGAGGCTTACTTCTTGTCCGGTGTGTCAGGGCAGTTGCACGACCTCAGCAGCGCCTGGAATCAGCGAGTTCTGTGTCACCCAGATCGACCGGTCATTGCCTAGTGTCACCGCGGTGAGCATCGGGATGCTCCCGGCGACAACGTCACACGCAAGTGTGTGGACGTTGCAGGCGTTCAGCGTGCCTCCGGTGACGACTCCAAAGATCTCGACCGCAGCCCAGCTGGCCTCGTCGAGCTCCACCACGTAGAGCGTGCCCTTCGGATCGAAGGCGAGGTCGACGATGGAGGTGAACCCGCCATCGAACACCTTGACACAGTCCGGGCTGGAACCGCACTCTGCCCATGATGCCCTGGGGTGCACACGCCAGATGTTGCTCTCACCGGTAGGGCCGGGGAATCCCTTCAGCTCGCCGACGTAGTAATAACCGTCGGGGCCGATGGCCACGCTGGTTGGGACTGCCTGGCCGGGGATCTGCTCAGGCAGGAAGCAGAAGTCTGCGCCGGACTCGGGGCAACCAGCCAATGCCTTGATGTTGGCCGTCGAGACCAGCTCATCGGGGAAGACGGCCAGCACATGGACACTCCCGTTCCGGTTCACCTGGAGCAGATCATTGCCCCCGGCATCCACGACCAATGCCGCATTGCTGCCCAGCGAGGCAACGTCGTAGGGATTCGAGTCGAACGGGTCGTTCCCGTCGGGGTTGACCGAAGCTTCAAACTCGTACAAGTCGACGATCATCCTGGTCTCGGTGCCATCTGTCTGGTGCAACGCCTGACCCGTGTTGAGCGTGGGATCGCCGCCGGCCCCGGTGGTGACCCACATCGATGTCCCGCGAATCGGGCTGACGGCTGTTGCGCCCGGGATGGGTATTGCCTCGCCGGCGATGTCGTTCCTAATCGGGATGATTCCGGTGCTGGCATCAGCCACGAGAATTGCACCGTTTGGTGCTGTAGCCAGCCCGAAGAGCGGGCCGTTGAATCCGCCTGCTGCACCCCCCGAGATCGGAATGGCCGCCAGAGCGAGGGCGGCGATGAGTGCTACGACGCGTCGCTTGAGTCTCGACACGGTTCCTCCTTGATTGCCCCAATGGATGGCCCGCTAATTCGACCATACACGGCACGCGCGTTCGCGTGCAGCGCGCGTCAGAGATAGAGGCCCGAGCTCCCGTCCTCGTTCTGCTTGGGGGCGGTGAGAGCGCGTTTCTGCATCTCGGCGAGCTGGTTCTGGGCGGCCATCTGCTGAGACCAAAGGGAAGCCTGGATGCCGTGGAAGAGGCCTTCGAGCCAACCGATCAGCTGGGCCTGAGCGATGCGCAGCTCCGCCTCCGTGGCCTCACCGTCGCGTAACGGGATCATGATCTCGTCGAACTCCTCGAGGAGATCGGTCGAGAGAACTCCACGCAGCTCATCGACGGACCTTCCGTGAACTTCTGCGAGCCGGGCACGCCCCCCTTCGTCAAGGGGCGCCTGACGGACTTCGTCGAGCATCGCCCTTGTCATTGAGGCGATGCGAATCAGCTTCGTCGGCTCGGATACCGGCGGCTGGTCAGTGTCGTCTGCATGATCGGCCTCGACGTACTCCTCGCCAGGCTCGACGGCGTCTGGTTGTACTGAATCCTCCATCGATTCCAGCCTATCGGCAGCCTGAAGCTTTCGGACCTCGGGTCAGATGTCGAGAGGGTGGGGCTGGTTGTTCGGGACTTCGGCTCCGCAGATCTGGCACTTGGGCATTCCCCGGGAGACCATCGACTGACAGCTCGGGCAGGGAACCGCATTGGGTATGTCGTCGGTCATGTCCGCCTCGATCTCGGCCTGGATCTGCTCGATGCGGTCCATGAGTTGATCCGCTGTCATTCCCTGTTCCTCGAGCAGCGACCACAGGGCCCTGATGATCAACCCGAGATTCTCGACTTTGGCGTCGATCTGCTCGACGCGCTCAGAGCTTCGCCCGCCTTGTGCGGCCTCCATCGAACGTGCCAGCGACGACATGCGCGACTGGCTCTGCTGGGCCATCGAGTAGCCGATGATGAATTCGAGCATGCCCAAAATTCTGGGGTCTAGATCCCCCATGTCAAGGATTGACCCATCACACCCGGAATTCCATATTCGACATTCCCCGGCGATCGGATGCCGTGTACGCTCCCAACCGAGATGGATCGACGGGGCGCCTCCTAGTGTTTCGCCAGGCCTCGAGCCGAGAGTGGCGCATAGTCATCGCCTCCGCTCTGGAGCAGATGGACATCGCCAGCTGGGAGCTCAACCTCGATACCGGTGAGCTGTGGTGGTCAGAGAATGCGGGCCCCTTGTTCGGACGCCCGCGGGGCTTCGTCCCGGCGGGTTTCGCTGAAGCCGACAAGATGTTCGCCAGCGAGGACCAGCGACCTCGGGATCTCGACCTGGTCATCGAGAAGGTGAGCGAAGGGCCTGTCGAGGTGGAGCGACGGGCGCTCCTGCCCGACGGATCGATCAGGTGGACCTATCACCGGTACTTCTTGATGAATGACGGCGACGGCAGGCCGCAGCGTCTTGCCGGAATGATGACCGACATCGACGAGCGAAAGCGGCGTGAGATCGAAGACGATCTCCTCATCGAGGCCAGTCACGTGCTTGGCCGTTCACTCGAGTTGGAAAAGACGCTGGACGCAACCGCGCAACTCCTCGTGCCGTCCGTAGCCGACTGGTGTGTCATTCACCTAAGCGACGAAGGCAGCCTCGAAGGGGTCGCTATCGCACATGTAGACCCTGAGAAGGTCCGTTGGGCTCGCAAGATGCAAGAGGAGTACCCGCCTGAAATGGATGCTCCCTATGGGCCGGCACATGTGATCCGGACAGGCGAGCCGGAGCTGTACTCCGAGATACCGGATGAGGTTCTCGTTGCGTCCGCCCGCGGCGATGAAAGGAGGCTCGAGCTGCTTCGTTCCGTGGGCTATCGATCGGCGTTGGTGGTACCCCTCCGCTCCGGAGACAGCGTGATAGGTGCCATGACACTGGTGACTTCGGAGTCGAATCGACGCTTCGATCAGAACTCGCTGGAGTTCGCCGAGAGGCTTGGCGGCCAGATGGCGGTATTCATCGACAATGCCCGTCTCCACACCAAGCTGCTGGACGCTTGGAAGGGTCAGAGTGAAGCCATCGAGACTCTCCAGAAAGGCCTGACACCTGACCCACTTCCGGAACTCGCCTCTGTGGCGTTCGCCGCCCACTACGAGATTGGGGGTGAAGAGAAGGTGGGTGGCGACTGGTACAACGCCTTCTTGTTGCCATCCGGTTTGGTGGCGATGGTTATCGGTGACGTGGTTGGAAGAGGCGTGCCGGCGGTCACCACGATGACCGAGTATCGCAATGCGCTGCGTGTCCTCCTCGTGGAGGGTTATGGGCCAGGCGAAGCGATCAGTCGCCTCAACAGCTACGCCACCTGGCGGAGTCCGGATGGCGCCGGCTTCGCCACTGCGTCGTGTCTGCTCTATGACCCGGACAAGAGCCTTCTGACCTGGGCGTCAGCCGGACATCCTCCGACGATGCTCCGCTCAGCCACAGGGGTGGAGAGGCTCGATCATCGGTCGGATCCACCGATTGGCGTGAAGTCCGACCATTCCTTTGCGGAGTTCTCGCGACAGCTCTCAGGCGGTCAGACGCTCGTGCTCTACACCGACGGGCTCATCGAGCACCGCAAAGAGAACATCGACGTCTCAATCGACCGACTGGCTACCGAGCTGGCCAAAGCCCCGTCGGCACCAGAAGGGGCCGTGAAGCACCTGCTGTCAAGGCTGCCTTCCTATCCCTCCAAAGACGACGTGGCGATACTCGTCGCCCAGTTCGAGTAGGAGGCCGGGCAGACCTGTTCCCACGCAACGTCATTTACCGTACGATGACGTTGAGCAACGATGAGGACGGACAATGTCCGAGGATAGGAAGGTCGATTTCCCGCCCATCCTCGACGCAGCGCAGGTAGCGGAGCTATTGGGTATGAACGTTCAGATGGTGCGCCGTTATGCGAGGGAGGGCCGGCTGCCGGCCTACAAGCTCCCGGGCGGCCGCACTTTCAAGTTCTTCCGGGACGAGATCTTCGATTGGGTCAAGGCCCACCCGGTGACCGCGGAAAGCGATGTCGAAGGAGATGTCAGCGCCGAGAGGCGGAGCGAATGACCGACCTCACACTTCCCAACGGCACGTAGGCGATCCGACCGTCGGGGTCTTCGACCCTGAGGTGATCCTCACCAACGGCCTTGATCCGGCCCATCAGCGCCGACCCGTCCGTGAGCTCGAGTCGGAGCCGGCTGTCCGACGATGCGTGTTGTTTGAGGAGGCCCACAAACGACATGCCGCTCTTCGTCGCCGGAGAGCCTCCCTGGCCCTCTACGAACGACCAGGTCGCCACGTCGAGTCGCACATCGGCTTCTTGCTCGGGCATCTGGATGGTGACGTAGTCGGTCCCGGTGGTCAGGATCGGGCCGCTGATGACCGTGCCCGACATCTCCGCCGTAGCGCGCTCTCCGCGGTGGCCTGCGTCCTCCGCGAGAGAGAGGAGATTCATCTGTCGTTGCCGCAACGCCTCCGTTTGCTGCTCGTCTTCGGCCGCCTCAGCCGCCCAGTCTTTCCCTGCGTTTTGGCGCAAGAAGGAACCCAGTTCTTCCTCGGGATCGATCGGTTCAACCATTGGCTTTTCGCGCTCTCGACATCGGTCGCAACTCCAACGATAGGTTGCTCTGAGTGAACGTGACGCCCTTAGTGGATACGAGGGGAGCGGGCACCTCACAAGCGGCTCGACGAAGATCGATACGCCGCCCGTCGCTTTCGCACATTCTCATCGCCACCGCAGTTGTCCTCGCCTTTGTGTTCAACTTCCTCGCCCTGCAGGATCGCGGCGAGACCACGCTCGTTGCGGTGGCCAATGACGACATCTCCGCCGGATCCCGATTGGCTGCGACGGATGTGCGGTTCGTCCCCATCGGTGCAGGGTTCGAAGGTCTGGCCAGCCTTGTCACTGAGAGCGATTGGGCACTCCTCGACGGCTGGGTGGTCACAAACGCCATCCCGGCCAACGGTGTCATAAGTGTCGAGAGTCTGTCCGAGCCCGTAGGCGGTGATGGGATGCGGTCGATGAGCGTCCCGGTGGGTTTGGAGCACGCGGCGGGTGGCCTGCTCGAAGTTGGCGACACGGTTGACGTTCTCACTGTCGACGACGACGGGCCCCACTATGTAGTTGCCGGCGTAGCAGTCGTCGCGATTGCGCAGGACGGTGGCGGTATCGGCGGGATCGGCGGCTATCACGTGGTTCTGGCCGTGGACGCCGAACAGGCGTTGGCGCTTGCCGGTGCCATCGATGCCGGTTCTGTGGAAATCGTTCGTTCCACCGGCGCTCCGCCTATTGCGAACGGTGGGAGAGATGCCGCTCCCTGAGATCTCGCTCGCTGCGTCGGCTCGTGATTGGAGCGATCGGCTCCATCGCTTCGTCCTCGATCACGGTGGCGCCATCGTGCGGGGTCGGGTCATGTCTGATGATCAGGCCATGCAGGGTGCGTTCGACGTCCTGCTCATCGACGACATCTGCTCGTTCCTGACGCCGCGACTGGTCAGTGATCTTCGCCGGCAGGGGAAAGCCGTCGTAGGTGTCTTCGACCACGGCGACGGCTCAGATGCAAAGAGGCGGCTGCTCGAGGCGGGGATCAGCGATGTGATTGAGTCCGACGCTCCACCAGACGAGTTCATCCGCGTGTGCCTGGCAACAGTGGCTCACAGAGATCAGCCCGTCGTGGTCGACGCCGAGCCACGACGCCAGGGACTCAGCGTGGGCGTGACCGGCCCACCCGGGGGCGTAGGTGTCACCGAGGTCGCATGCGCACTCGGCGTACTGCTCTCGGAACGGCGGTCCACTGCGCTGCTGGACGCCAACCAGGCATGGCCCGGGATCAGCCAGCGCTTGAACCTCCCCGTACACCCAAACCTGATGACGGCTGCCGACCTGGTCATGCATGAGCCCGAGCGGCTCGATGCTGCCCTGAACCGCGTTGGCCCGCTTCATGTCATTTGCGGTCTGGCGAACTCCCGGTTGCCCCGGCTAGCTGCGGGGGAGGTGGGCGCAGTCCTCGAAGCGCTCTCGGAGAGACACGAAGTGGTCATCGTGGATCTCGGTGCGGTGCCCGACGCGTTGACCGCGGCTCCTGTTCACAGTCTCGATGTCGTTTTAATCGTCGGAGCCGCCACACCGTCAGGCGTCACCCGCCTCCTCCAAGCACACGAGTCGCTGGTTGGATCAATCGGGGCGGATCGAGAGGTAGCGCTGGTCGTGAATCGGGTGGGTCGGTCGCTCCGGCAGCACGATGAGATTGCGCTGCTCCTTGGTAACACTGTTGAGGACATTCCTGTGGTGATGGTCCCAGATGATCGCCGGGTTTCCCGCTGGTCATGGGACGGTGAAGCCGTTGGTCGCGGGCCGTTCGAGCGATCCGTGCGGAAGCTTGCGTCGATTCTCGAGAAGGGTGTCGATGACGGTTGACGCCTACGAGGAGATACGGCGACGGACGCTCGATCGAATCGATAGTGCGGGTATCGATCCCGAGGCCGACCCCGATGGATTGCGCAAGCTGGTCTCACGTGCCGTCGAGGAGTACCAGCAGAGGGCGCACCTCGGCGACGGCAGATCGCTAGCCGATCCCACCTCGACCATCGAACGCCTCCTCCGCTCGGTAAGCACCCTGGGACATCTCGGTGGTCTCCTTCGCCGGCAGGACATCGAAGAGATCTTCATCGAGGGTGACAGGGTCACGTTCCTCGAATCGTCCGGTCGGCTCGCAGCGCTGGAGACGCCAACGACCGAGTCGGAGAATCGCCAGGTTCTTGAGCGCCTGTTGGCGCCGACAGATCGAAGACTTGATGCCTCGACGCCGATAGTCCAGGCGCGGATCCTGGGAGGGACAGCTCGGCTGACCGCGATCATTCCGCCGGTGTCCGACCAGCTGTCGGCGACCATCCGGCGATACGCGCTGCGCCGTCAGACGCTGGACTCACTAGTAGATCTGGGCTCTATCGATCGAGTCACGGCGAACTTCCTGTCCTTCGCCATGAGGGCGTCGGCGTCCATCATCGTCTCCGGCCCGCCTGGCGCAGGCAAGACCTCGTTGCTATCCGCATTGATCGCTGCTGTGCCCACAGATCACTGCATCAGATCGGCCGAGGAGGTCCGTGAGCTCCACGTCCCAGTCGTCCACGGGGCCTACTACGAGGCACGCCCACCAGCGCTGGACGGCAGCGGTGAGATCAGCCTCAGAGATCTCGTGAAGATGATCCTCGCGATGAGGCCAGACCTGATCGTGGTTGGGGAGGTGCGTGGGTCGGAGGCTTTCGAGCTCACGCGAGCAGTGAATGCCGGTTGTGGGATGGCTGCGACCATTCACTCGAATTCGGCCACCGATGCCCTCAACGCATTGGTGAATGCCGCGCTCATGGCCGGGGAGAACGTCCCGGACAAGGTGGTCCGTTCGATCTTTGCCACGTCAATCGATCTGGTTGTCCACATTGATCGTCATGCCGACCCCGATGGGCGGATCCGTCGGCAGACGGCAGAGATCAGGGCTCTGGTGCCATCCCTTCACGACGACTTCTCCACGGAGGCCATATTCGAGAGAGCGTTCCCAGGAGCGCCGCTTCAGTGGACCGGGGCGCTGCCACCTGAAGGCCTGAGGCGCAAGTTGGAACGGGTGCTGCCGGAGGGACTCACGATCGCGGGCCTGCTGGGCGGTCAAGAGGTCGTGACATGAGCTTTGCTGCAGCGCTGATGAGTGCGATGGCGCTCTGGCTCGTTCTCTCGAGATACCAAAGGCGTGGCGCACATCGGGGTGCCGGAGCCCGTAAAGCCGGCGCGCGACGGTTTGGTCTCGATGTGACCACCAGCCAGTTCTGGCTCAGCTCGTTGGGAGCAGGCGCTCTCGCATTCGGGGTTGTCCTGGCCCTGACCGGCCTAATGGCTGTGGCCATCGTTCCCGCGATCGTCGTTGCCATGCTCCCCAAGGCGTACTACGAAAGGAGACGTTCCCAGCGACTGGCGGACGTTCAGGAGGCTTGGCCAGACGGCTTGAGGGACCTTCTCTCATCCGTGCGGTCGGGAGCTTCCCTTCCCGCAGCGCTCGAAGATTTGGGCAGATATGGACCGCAGTCGCTGAGAGATGTCTTCGGAGGCTTCTCGGTATACGCCCGAAGCCTGGGAGTCGTGCCGACGCTCGAAATGATTCGAGGCGACCTCGCGGACCCCACATCTGATCGGGTCATAGAGGTTCTAATCCTCGCGTATGAGAGAGGCGGGTCCGCGGTGCCCGACATTCTCCAAGATCTGGCCGTCGCCACCACCAAAGACGTCTGGACCCTCGAACAGGTGCGCGGAGAGGCCCTGGAGCAGAAGATCAACTCGAGAGTCGTGTTTGTCCTGCCTTGGCTCGTTCTCGTTGTGATGACGATGCGGTCGGGAGCGTTTCGAGAGTTCTACTCAACGGCCACGGGCATGGCAGTCATCGCGATATGCGGCCTGTTGAGCCTGGCCGGCATGGCTATGGCGGTGCGAATCGGAGCGCAGCCCGAGGAGCCGCGTGTATTCGCGGGGGGCGCCGACTGATGCCGCCGCTGGCACTTGCCGCCTCGATCGCGTCGGCTGCAGCTATTGGCCTGGCGATGTGGGTGCTCTACCCGCCACCAACGAGGTTGGTCAGACGAGTCTTGCCATATCTGAATCCGACCGTCACAACGAGGGTCTCCGGTCACCAGGGCTTCTTGGGCCGCGTCTTCGGCCCGATGATCGATCAGGCCGCCACGTGGGTGAGCGGGCTGGTCGAACGGCGGGGGACCGATCACACCCTCCTCAGGCTCCGTCAGGCGGGGTGGTTTCCTCGGATGGCCGACGATGAGGTGCTCGTCGCATACCGCCACTCGCAGCTCCGCGGGGTTGTGGTCGGGGCCTTTGCAGGCTTCATCCTCGGACAGCTTCTGGATCTGCCGCTCACTGCTTCGATTGCCCTCGGTGTGCTCGGCTTCGTCATCGGTCTGACCCGTCCCAAGGCAAGGCTGGAACGTGCAATCGAGGACCGGCGGGAACGGATGCGCATCGAGATCTACACCGTGAATCAGCTTCTGGCCATGAGGGTCCGGGCCGGGGGTGGAGTCATCGGAGCGGTGCAGTCAATCGTGGACCGCGGACAGGGTGCGGTAGTTGAAGACCTGAGCCAGGCGCTACGACTTCATAGATCAGGGTGGCGCGGTCCCGAAGCATTCCGACGGATTGCCGAGATCACTCCGGAGCCGTTCTGCTCCCGCACCTACCGATTGTTGGCCTCGGCGGAGGAGAGAGGCTCAGACCTTGCATCGTCTCTTCTTGCACTCTCCGAGGATGTCCGTGAGACGCGGCGTGAGTCGATCAAACGCTCGGCGACAAAGCGACGCGCCGCGATGCTCGTCCCCACCATCGCAGTCCTGGCTCCCGTCCTCATCATCTTCGTGGCTGCACCACTTCCGTTTCTGATCACGGGCTGGCAATGAAAGGAGAAGAGATGCCGCATGTCCGCTATTGGTTCGATCGACTGAGAGAGGAGGATCGGGGCCTGAACACAGCTGAGCTCATGGGTAACGCAGCGCTCGCAATAGCGGCGTTGGTTGTGATCTGGGGCGCTCTGCAGGTACTCGGTGTCGACATAGTCGAATGGATTCGGGGCTCGTTGCTGGGAGGTTGAAGGATCGGGGCTTTGCCTCGATGCAATTCGTCATAGCCTCGGCCCTCGCGCTGCTGTTCTTCACGGCGCTGATCAACGTGATGGTGGTTCAGTACGCACGGGGAGCCGTGCGCTCGGCGCTGGACCAGGGCGCAAGAGCGGGATCTCTGAACGGGTCGGTCGAGACCTGTGAGGACCGTGTCGACGAAGTGCTTTCCGACCTCCTCGGTGGCGAGATCGGCGAAACCAGGACGTTCCGATGCGAGTTGGCCGGCCCTCTGATCCGAGCAGAGGGCTCAGTCATCGTCGACTCGTGGACCATCTTCACGTCGGAGTTCACGATCGACCTGGCTGCGGAAGCGACGGTGGAGATCAATGGCTGATCAGGTGAAGTCGGCCGAAGACGGCCATGCCGGTGTCGAACTGGCTCTTGCTGTCGCCGTCCTCCTCATTCCGGTCGCGGTTGGCGTGCTTGCCTTCGCGCCGTGGACGGAGAGGTCGGTGCTCGCCGAAGCCGCAGCCGCTGAGGCGGCGAGAGCGGCAGTTCTCGCTCTGTCGGTTGAAGCCGGCTCCGACGCAGTAGACGCGATGGCCCAGAACTACGGGTTGGGCCCCGATCAGATTCGACTGGGCTGGTGCGGGGCGGATCCGGCAATCGGCGGTGTAGGGAGTTGTCCTATGGGCCGGGGCGCAATCATCGAAGTCGCGGTTCAGGTTTGGGTGCCAATGATCATGACGCCCTGGGGTGAGGTCGGAGGAATCTGGATTGGTGCTGAGCACGCTGAGGTCGTCGACCTCTACCGGAGCATCGGATGAGCAGGGACCGTGGATCGGTGACGATCTGGGTGCTCGGCCTGAGCGTCTTGCTTCTCTTCTTCGGAGGTGTGGCGCTCGATTTCTGGAGGGTCCTGGCCGTCCAACGTCAGGCTGCAGCCATCGCCGACACTGCGGTGGTCGCAGCAGCATCCGGCATAGATGAAGCCCACTACAGGGAGACCGGGGAGATCCTCATCGACCCGGATCGAGCAGTCGAGCTGGCGACGGCGTCGATCACGAATCAGGAGATCGAGGTCACGGCGGCTCTGGTGACGGTCTCTCCTGACGGAACAGCAGTAGAAGTCGAGGTCAGCGATGAGATCCGAGGTGGGTTTGTGGCCTTCTTCAGCGGTGACGATGGGGTACTAGCTGTGACCGCAACTGCCACGGCCGAGCCCAGGCTCGTGCCTTGATCTAGAGATCGGATATTGGGCGACTAGGGCGTACTGAATTACAGCCGACGGGGAATTCTCACTTCGCGATGGGGTTCAGTTATTCTTGAGACTTCCCCGCAACACCCTGATGTGTTGCTGTTCGGGGGTGGTGTAATTGGTAACACAGCAGGTTCTGGTCCTGTCGTTGAGGGTTCAAGTCCTTCCCCCCGAGCGAGGCAAGTAGCCAACTTGCCGACAACCCGGTCCCGTCGTCTAGGGGTCTAGGACGCCGGCCTCTCAAGCCGGAAACGCCAGTTCAAATCTGGTCGGGACTGCAAGAAAACCCCAGGTCAGAGGCATTTCTGCCTCTGGCCTGTTTTCGTTTCGCTCAGGACGAATTGAGAAACCTGTGTCCCAGCCGCTGGGGGATCCCCGTGGCGGCGTATCGAGCCAGGATTCTGATGGCGTACTCGATGAGGTCTTCGATCCGCGCCCCACTGGGATGCGAAGTCGACCAGAGTTCGAGATTGCTGAGACGATTGTCGAGGCGATTCCCGTTCTTGTGATGGACCTGTTCGTCCGGAAGCAGGGGACGGCCGATCGCCTTGGCAACTACCAATCGATGCTCTTGCATCATCGTCTGATCGTCGCTCAGATGCCTGTATCTGTCCGGCACCGGCACGAACCTGTAGCCCTTGTGTTCATGGATTCCCTTGACGGCGCGGATTGGCTCGTCCGGTCTAGGGTCTCCCGTTGCGAGGACTCTCTTGTAGTGCGCCGCGCAGAATCCTCTGGCCTTGTGGGGTCTCTCGCATCCCTCGACACTGCACATTCTCTCTCCTTCCCGTAGTGGAGTCGTTCCGGCATCCCCCGTTCTCTGGAGGCGCTGGTAGTGGCCGTGGCAGTAGCCGCGTGCGTCGTGTGATGCATCGCAGCCATCGACGATGCACCCTTGGGCTCGGGTCACCGGACCGGGTGGTCCGGTCTTGCCGGTGCGGAGTACCCGCCGATAGTGCATCTCGCACCACTCCTGGCGGCCATAGATCGGGCGCTGGCACCCGTCGACACTGCAGGCATCGGCCATGGGTCGAAGGTAAGGAGAGGGTGTGACGAATAGGAGAGAGCGCAGCCCCTGGGAGGATGAGGCTGCGCCCTGTGAGTGGCTTGGATCTAGGAGACGAGCTTCAGGGCTCGAGTGGCGGCCTCGATGGTCTCGTCGATGTCGTCGGTGGTGTAGGCGACTGCGATACGGGCGTCAGTGATGACATAGGGGGGTAGGAGGATCCCGGCGTCGTGCATGGCGACCCTGAAGGCCTCGCCTCGATCGAAGTCGGCGTCCACGGCCTCCCGGAAGGTGACTGGCGGCTCCTCCCGCCAGTTGATGATCCACCCGGAGCCGACACCCGTCACATTTGCTGTGACACCGGCATCCTGGATGGCTCGCGCCAAACCTTCTCGAAGACGTTCGCCGAGCATCCACATCTTCTCGATGCCACCGGCCTCGAGAGCGTCGATCGTGGCCAGGGCGGCGGCGGCGCCGTAGGGATTGGCGTAGAAGGTGCCGTCGATCGTGACCTGAGTTCCCAGCAGGTCCATCACGTCAGCCCGGCCGGCGAGTGCTGAGATCGTGTATCCGTTCCCTATCGCCTTGCCCAGCGCTGTCATGTCGGGGATGACTCCGGCAATGGACTGATACCCGCCCAGATGGTGACGGAACCCGGTCTTCACCTCGTCGAAGACGAGTAGGGCGCCATGACGTGTGGTCAGCTCGCGCAGGAGCTCGAGGAAGCCGGGCGCTGGGGCAGCGTTGGTGTAGCTGTGTAGGTAGGGCTCGGTGAAGACGGCCGCGATCTCGGCACCCCTAGCCGCAAAGACCTGGCGGACGGAGTCGGCGTCGTTCCAATCGAGGACGATGACAGTGTCGGCATCCCTGGGATCGGCGCCACCCGAGTTGGGAGCGTCGGGTGGGGGAGCGTTGCCCGGCTCGACGTCGAAGTTGGCGCCTATCCCGAGCTGGCCCGCCCAGCCGTGATAGTGGCCATGGAACTTGACGATCGTTTGCCGACCGGTGAAGGCCCTGGCGACGTGCAGGGCATGCTGCAGGGCGTCTGTGCCCGTGTTCATGAGGACGACCTTCTCCGCCGAAGGCAGCACCGACACGATCCGCTCGGCCAGCTCGACCTCGTTGGCCTGGGGACCAACCCAGTTGAGATCGACACGGTCGATGGTGCGTTTGACTGCGTTGTTGACCATCGGGTCTGCGTGGCCCAACACGATGGGCCCGTAGGAGAGCAGGTGGTCGATATACCGTTTGCCCTCGGCGTTCCAGAGATACGCACCGTTGGCCCGGACTATGTAGTCGGCGAGGTCTGAGCGGCCACCCGCAGAAGCCCCGCCGGGAATGACCCGGGCTGCTCTTTCGAACATCTCTTGTGACTTGGGAGCACCAACTGGGGCGTCTGGTTGCTGAATCGTGGTTGACATTGCTTCTCCTATTCGTTCGCCCGGTTATGGCAAATCGATCTTCAAGACGGCTTGGAATGTGCTTCAGGCGGTGCGGGCACCACCGAGCGATCCGGGCACAACCAACTCGCCGGTTGGGCCGAGTGAGCGGACCACAGGGCGCAGCGTTTGAGGGACAAGACCCAAGAGTGAGGCGCGACGTCTGAGCAGGTCTCTGCGTTAATCAGGGCTCGACGGTGGCGCCCAGGCGGGCGGTGATGGCGGTCACACCGAGGTCGGCTGCAAGGGTCCGAGCGCGTTCGAGGGCTTCGTGGCTCTCGTCGTCCCGGCCCATGCGTCGATGGGCTTCGCCCGCGAGTCGCTCCAGCTCAGGACACCAGAACATCTCACCGGTCTCCCAGGCGTGGGAGATCCCCGACGCTGCCGATCTCAACGCCCACTCAGGGTCGCCGGCTGTCAGTGCCAGCTCGGCAACGAGCCCGCGATAGAGAGTGTGGTTCACCCTCGTTGAGTCTTCCTCGAGAGCGTCAAGCGCACTTTCGATCGCTCGGGCCGCTTCGGCTGGGTCGCCGCCTCGCGCCGATTCGATCCAGATCTCATGCAGACGAAGCCATCGGTCCACAGCGGCGCTTCCGCCTGCCGCCTTCCGGGACCAGGATCTGGTTTCGTCGAGGTCGGGGGCAACGGTGCTCATGACCGCGACGACACCTCGGATCGTCGCAGCGAAGCCGGCCACGAACGGGTTGTCGAGCTCGGTTGTCAACCGCCAGGCCTCGTCGAGCTCTGCTCTCGCCCGCTCAGGGTCGCCGGCGAGCCAATAGAGCCACCCTGCGAATGAGTGGAACGTGATCCAAGCCGGCTGCTGCCCGAGAGGCAGCATGATCCCTCGGCTCTTGTCGGGATCAAGAGTCGTCAGCGCTTCACGGCACTTGTCTGCGGCCCCGATGGCTTCTCTGATTTGCCCGGCGTGGAGCCAGGCGATCATCGCCGCCTGATTTGCGGCATATACGACCATCGGATCCGGGTACCTGCTCGCCAGCTCCAGAAGCCGCTGCCCGATGTCGAGAGTTGCCCGCACGTTTCCGGATACGGTTTCGACCGAGAAACGCGCCTGGAACGAGGCAAGAACGGGGTGCATCTCATCGATGTCGTCCCCGGGGTCGAGCACCGGATCGCCAGATGAGATGCCCGTCAGGTCCCAGAGTCGCTGGGCTGCTTCACGCAAGCGAGGTGAGTGGAAGCCCTCACGCCAGCTCCAAACGCGTCCGAGATCGAAGAGGGACGCGATTTCCAATTGGTCTCGCTCGTGGGAGGGAGGTTCGTCGACGATGAGAGAGTGTCGTCTCTGAAAGAGGTCCTCAGCAAGCTCCATCGCATTCGACCGGTAGGCATGGTCGCCGGCCCGTGCCAGCGCCCTGATCGCCTCGGACGCACCGTCAATCCGGATCGACTCCACCCTGTGGTGTGCGATCTCGACCCACCTCGGTGGATCGGCGCCGAAGCGTCGCTCCATCACGTTTGCCACATCGAGGTGGAGCTGGGACCGGCGCAGTGATCCGAGGCCGTGAAGGATGCCGTTGACCACGATCACATGAGAGAAGCGGAAGCGGCCCGGCTGGTTGGTCTCCGAGACGAAACCGGTGGCGGCCGCATCATCTATTGCGGCGAGGGATGGGGCGCGGTCGTATCCAAGTGCTTCTGCGACGATCTTCAGGTCGAACTCTCGACCGAGGACCGCGCCACAGCGAATGACTTCCAGTGCCTCGGTAGAGATCGTGCCCAGACGCTTTGTGACGACATCAAGGACGGTTGTCGGGATCACTGACGATGCCAGCGTCAGGTCTATGCCCTTCTTGGACTCCAACAGCTTGATCAGCTCGACTGCGAAGAATGCGTTTCCTTCTGTCGCTTCGAACACCGACCTGGCTAGCTCTCGCGACGGTTCTTGACTGGTCACATGCTCGATCAGGTCGGCTACCTCGGATTCATCGAGCCGCGGCAGTGCGATGCGGTGAGCCCAGGGGAGACGATTCAGCTCAGCAAGGATGGATTGCAAGGGAGTTGCTGCCTGACTGTCTCGACCCCGGTGTGACCCGACGATGACGATCGGTGACGAGCCGATCTCGGCGGCAAGGAGAGCCAGGACCGACAACGAGTCGGGATCAGACGAGTACAGATCGTCGATGAACAACGCAACGGGCCCGTCTGCTGCGACCTTCTTGAGGGATTGCGCGAGGGCTTCGGCGACCCGGAAGAGTGGCGCCGTGCTGGTTTGTGCCATCCCGGGGAGTAGAGGGGTCAGATATCCGGCTTGAGCCCCGGCCATCGCTGCCAACCTCTCAGCTCCGAGCTCGCGTGTGATCTGAGCCCACGGCCAAAACGGCGGCGTGCCGCCTACCTCGACACAGCGGGCGAATGCGGTGACTACGCCCCTCGAGCGAGCAATCTGCCGGAACGTCTCGAGGAGCTTCGTCTTCCCCGCTCCAGCCTCCCCTTCGACGATTACGACCGAGCCTGTCCCGGTCGCCGTTTCTGCGAGCAGGGCCTCGAACCGCTCTCGTTCATCCTTGCGTCCCACCACAGGTGCCAGATCCTGTTTGGCGGCCGTCAATGGCTTGGGTGGCGCGGCCAGCGATGCATCCTGGTCGAGTATGGCCAGCTCCAGATCTCGCAATTCCTCTCCGGGGGAGATGCCCATGTCGGCGAGCATCTCTTCACAGCGGCGATAGGCGCGCAGGGCATCGGCCTGCCGCCCTGACCTGTAGAGAGCGAGCATCAGATGAGCCCAGAGCCGCTCCCGAAGCGGATATTGATCCACGAGCGACTCGAGGTCGGCAACGAGATCAGCAGAGTGCCCCTCTCGCAGCTCGATCGCAAAGCGCAACTCCTCCGCCTCGAGACGGAGCTCTTGCAGGCGCGAGATCTCGACTCGGGTGAACTCTTCATAGGTGAAGTCGCCGTAGGGAGCACCTCTCCAGAGTGACAGTGCTTTCTTCAAAAGCCCCCGAGCCTGCCCGGACGCCGAATCGGCGGCTCCCGTGGCTTTGTCGAGCAGAGCTTCGAACTCCAGGGCGTCCACCTGGTCTGCTGTCACGGCGAGCTGGTAGCCGGCGCCGTTCTTTTGCAGCACCCGCGCCGGCGTGCGGGCCTCGCGACGAGGCTCGATCGCCTTGCGAAGATTGGAGATGTACACCTGCAGCGTCGCGAGGGCACTTTCGGGCGGGTGGTCACCCCAAATTGCATCAATGAGCCGATCCGGAGTGACGGGTTGGTTTGCATTGATCAAGAGCATGGCCAACACGGCTCGCTGCTTGGGGCTGCCGATATCAATCGGCACACCGTCGAGAGTCGCCTCGAGCGGGCCGAGAACGCCAAAGCCGACCAACCCTGAAGGGCTCATCCCCATGATGTGCGAGTATAGCAATAGCTATTGCGGCAACATCGGTTGCGCCCGGAATTCTCCGAAGGTTTTGGCGCCTCGGCGACGGACTGTGGGCGGCGTGGATTGGCCCCTGTACCCTTCGATTCCGTGGTTGAGAAACTCAGTTCCCGAGACTTTGCGGTCTTTTCGGCAGCGGCTGCCACGTTGGTACCTGCTGGTTCAGCAAGGTCCGGCTCGGCGGTGCCGGTCGAAGTGATCCGGAAGCGTCTCCCCGGCGTGATGGCCGATCTCTCTCACGATTCCGACCGCTCCCAGCTGCGACAGTTTCTTCGGCTCCTCGACACGAGGTCCGGTGGGCTCTTCCTCTACGGTCGGCCACGAGCATTCACTGAGCTGGAGCAGGCTCAACGCGCCGATGCCCTCCTTCGCATGAAGCGCCACCCTGCCGGCCTGGTCCGGGGTGGGGCAAGGGCGTTGAAGACCCTCGTCGCGCTTCTCTGGGTGACCACCGATGATCCCGCGGAGCATCTAGCCGCCTGGGAGGCCATGGGCTACCCGGGGCCAGATGGGCCACCCCGGAAGGTCGCGAAAACGGTGGAGTTGGTGGCGATCGACAGGGACACCGCCCTGCAATGTGATGTAGTGGTGGTCGGGAGTGGGGCAGGTGGTGGCACCGCTGCCGGTGTGCTCGCAGGCGCGGGTCTCGACGTCATAGTCCTCGAGGCGGGCGGCTACAACAACGAGTCGGACTTCTCCCATCTCGAACGGGATGCCTACCGGCGGATGTACCTGCACAAGGGTTTGGGCACCACGGCCGACGGGGGGATGGTCGTGCTGGCCGGGGCGACGCTCGGTGGCGGGACCGTGATCAATTACACGACGTCATTCCCAACTCCGAACCGGGTTCGCGAGGAGTGGGACCGGGTCGCCGGTTTCAGCGAAGTCTTCACAGGGGAGGGGTATGCCGACTCATTAGATGCCGTGGCGTCCCGTCTGGAGGTCAACTCCGACCACGGGCAGCCATCGCCCCGGGCTCAAATCTTGGAAAAGGGCCTGCGTGATCTCGGGTGGCAGGTAGGTGAGATGCCCCGCAACGCCGTGGGGTGCACAGGGGAGGCTTGCGGCTACTGCACGATGGGCTGTCGACTCGGAGCGAAACGGTCGACTCTCGCGACCTACCTTCAGGATGCGTCCCAAGCTGGCGCGCGAGTCATCACGAATGCCCATGCGAGAGTCGTCTTGACGGACGGGGGACGGGCCTCCGGTGTTCTGGCCGATGTGGGCGGTTTCGAGCTCACGGTGAGGGCCCGTGCCGTGGTCCTCGCGGCCGGAGCGCTTAATACCCCGGCAATCCTTCTGCGGAGCGGCCTCGGAGGGCGGGCGGCAGGCCGCTATCTGAGAATGCACCCCGTGACGGCGGTCTGGGGTCGTTTCTCCGAGCGGGTCGACCCGTGGACCGGCATCCTTCAGACGAGGTACTCAGATGAGTTCGAAGACCTCGACGGCAGCGGCTACGGATTCAAATTCGAGACCGCTCCGGTGCATCCGCTGTTTCCAGCCGCGTTCATGGGCTGGGAGAGTGGCGACTCCTTCAAGCGTGACATCCTGGGGCTGGGCCACACTTCTGTCGCCGGGATTCTCCTGCGCGACCGCGACCATGGCCGGGTCGTCATACGCAAGGACGGGTCACCGGTCTTCCGCTACTCACTGTCCAGATACGACCTCGCCCATGTTCGAGAAGGGGTAGCCCGTGGTGGCGAGCTACTCGCCTCCGCAGGGGCAGAGGAGGTCATCTCCTCGACCGTGACGCCCGTGCGCTGGCGTCCGGGCAGCGGCACGTCGGTCGAGGACTTCGTCGCTCGCGTCGACGCAGTGGGCTACGGGTCGAATCAGACTGGCTACTTCACTTTCCACCAGATGGGGACCGCGCGGATGGGTCGGTTCCCGGCGGACTCGGTCGTAGGGGCCGACAACGAGGTTCACGACACGTCTGGCCTTTTCGTGATGGACGGGTCGTGCTTCCCCACGGCGTCTGGTGTCAATCCGATGATCTCGATCGCCGCGATCGCACATCGTGGCTCGAGCATCCTCGCTTCGAACCTCGCCTGACGAACCGTTAGGGCGCCTGATCCTGAACCTGCTCGAGCACCTCGTCGAGGAAGGCGTCGCCGCTGGCGGTGTCAGCGTCGACTTCGAGGAGACGGTCTACAAGCTGCAGCTCCATCTGCAGGCGTGCGCAGCCGAGTTGCTCGGCAATCTCGTAGAAGCGGCTCACGGCCAGGTCGTCGACGATTTCCCGGATGTCGGACACGGGCAGGCTTGTTTCGGTGGACTCGGCGAATGCATCGACGCTGTCTGCTGACTCCCGGACGGCAGCTATGAACGCTTCGGATATCGCATCGCAGTCGGTGAGCTCGCTGATCGTCTCTTCGATGTCGATTCCCTCGAGACGTCCCCGAAGATCGGAGGTGGCCCCTTCGAGACCCGAGCAGCCGGCCAAGGTGGCGACCACGATGACGAAGAGAAGAGCGCGCCCAAGAGATGAGAGAGTGCTTCGGCCTGGTCGGAGCATGGTGCGAGGATAGTTGGGCGGAGCCGGCGAGTTCCTGGCCTGGATTCAGTGTTTGCCTCACGCGCGAGTGGGTAAGGACAAAGCGAACGCTATTTGCACAGGAACCCAAGTGACAGCAAAAGAAAACCTCGAGAGAGCCGCCTACACCGCCGTCGGCGCCCCCGTCGCCGGTGCGAAGGCTCTCAAAGCCAAGGCCGAGAAGCTGGCCGAGACCGTCCGCGAGACCAGACGTGAGTTGAGGTCCGATGCCTTGAGTGAGTTCGACGAGTGGGTCGCAGAGGGCGAGATGGTCGTCGACCGCTTGCTCGAGTGGCTCCGCTCAACAGGAGCGAGCACGGAAGTCAGGTCGGCGCGCCAAGCAGCCACCGAACAGGTCCGTACCGGGATGGCGGAAGTATCCGACACGCTCGACAAGGCTCTCGATGTCGTGGAACCCGACATCGCCCTCACCGAGATCCGTGGAGTCGGTCCAGCCAACGCCAAGAAGCTCGCCGAGTCGGGCGTGCCCGGCATTGCCTCCTTTCTCGAAACGACGAGCACCCAGGAAGGCACCAAGCGCCTCACCGACAAGACCGGCCTCTCAGCCGACGTCCTCAATGAATGGCGAGCGCAGGCAGATCTCACCCAAATCGACGGCATCGGAGACTCGTACCAGCGGGCTCTTCATTCTGTCGGGATCGGGACGATGACACATCTCGCCAATGCGGACGCAGGCCGGGTCATCGAACAGATCGAAGCGATCGATCGCCCGGGCATGCCAAAGCAGGCCCCGACGACGTCCGAGCTCAGAAGCTGGATCAAGGAGGCCGGCCGCATGAGCATTGCGGACGCAAGCTGAATAGACCTTTGAATTAGGAGTTGAAGTGATGACAACCACAGCAGAGAAAATCAGAAGTGCAGACGAGACCCTGGCAACCGCTGAGAATGCCATGGGCAAAGCTCGTAGCGGCCTCCACGCCGCCGAGGAAGTCGCCATCCAGGCCGAGAAGGTGAAACGGAGCCCGCTGGCAATGACCATCGGCGCCATCCTCGCCCTCACCATCATCGGCGCAATCGTGATGATGTTGCGCGACGACAGCTGACCTGACTCAGACCAAAAGCAAAGGCCCCGCTCATTGACGGGCGGGGCCTTTTTGCTGTGTGGACGTAGCAGTTCGTTTGCGCCGAGGGCCACCTCTATACTGCCCGGCGCCCCGGTTTCCCCTTTTGCTACGGAGGATTCTTCAACATGACAGAAATGTTCCTGTACATCGCGCTCGCCGCCGGTTTGGGTGCGCTTCTGCTGGCCGTGTACTACACCCGAGCAGTCCTCGCTGCGCCACAAGGCAACGAGAAGATGGTGGAGCTCTCGTCAGCGATTCGGGCTGGGGCGATGGCGTTCCTGCGGCGCGAGTACACCTGGGTCTCGGTGTTCGTTGCGGTGATGGCGGTTCTGATCGCAGTTCTCCTCGAGTGGGGCCGGCCTTGGGGTGCGGTGGCCTACGTGTTTGGCGCAGTGCTGTCTGCCCTCGCCGGGTTCGTCGGGATGAGGATCGCAACCGCAGCCAACGCACGAACCACCGAAGCGGCTCGCACCGGGGGGATCCCCGCGGCGCTACCGGTGGCTTTCCGGGGTGGCGCCGTCATGGGCTTCACGGTTGCGGGCCTCGGGCTTCTCGGAGTTGGGCTCGTGTTCTGGCTCTTCGGTGAGGGCGGCCCCCTTGCCGATCCCGACTGGGTCGACATCGTTACGGCAATCGGACTGGGTGGCTCGTCGATCGCCCTCTTCGCCCGTGTCGGAGGTGGCATCTACACGAAGGCTGCCGATGTCGGTGCCGACCTGGTTGGCAAGGTGGAGGCGGGGATCCCTGAGGACGACCCCCGCAACCCGGCTGTGATCGCAGACAACGTCGGTGACAACGTCGGAGACGTAGCCGGCATGGGCGCAGACCTGTTCGAGTCCTACGTTGGTTCGCTGGTCGCCCCGATCGCTTACGCGATATTCGTGTTCTCTGGCGAGCTGAGGGCGGATGCCGTTATCTTCCCGCTGGCCGTGGCGTCGCTCGGGATGCTCGCCTCGATCATCGGTTCGTTCCTGGTCAGGGCCAAGGACGAGTCAGACCTCGCAGCCGCCCTGCACCGCGGCACCAACTTCGCCATGGTCGTCACGGCGCTCGGCGTCGGCGCCCTCGCCTTCTGGGTCTTCGATGACGTCGCGGAGAACTGGGCGGGAATCTGGATAGCTGTCGTAGCCGGCCTGATCGTCGGTTGGTTCGTAGGAAAGATCTCCGAATGGTTCACGTCAGACCACTACAAGACGGTCAAGGAGATAGCCCGCCAATCCCAGACCGGTCCCGCCACCGTGATCATCTCAGGAATCGCAGAAGGGATGCGGTCCGCCGCATTCTCGGTCGTCGTGGTGGCCGCCGGCATCGGAGCCGCCTTCTGGGCGGGCAACTGGGGGCTCGGCGAAGGCGGTGGGATCTACGGAGTCGCCATTGCCGCCATCGGGGTGCTCGCCACCCTGGGAATCACCATATCGGTCGACGCCTACGGCCCAATAGCCGACAACGCGGGTGGAATCGCCGAGATGGCTCACCTCCCGCCGGAGGTTCGCCAGTCAACCGACGCACTCGACTCGTTGGGCAACACCACGGCTGCGGTGGCCAAGGGCTTCGCAATCGCATCGGCTGCAGTGACGGCGCTCGCCCTCTTCAACGCTTTCACCGAAGCCGTCGACCTCGACGGTATCAACATCTCTTCCGCGCCGGTGACCATTGGCCTCTTCCTCGGTGCGATGTTCCCATTCCTGTTCGCGGCCCTGACGATGAATGCGGTAGGCAGAGCGGCCGGGAAGATGATCGATGAAGTGCGGCGCCAGTTCAGGGAGATCGTCGGTCTGAAGGAGGGCGACCCCGATGCGAAGCCCGACTACACGACCTGTGTCGATATCGCCACGGCAGGGGCCCTTCGAGAGATGATCATCCCCGGAGCACTTGCCGTTGCCCTCCCTCTGGCCATCGGGTTCTACGACGTGGAGATGCTCGGCGGCTTCCTCGGCGGGGCGCTGGTCACAGGTTTCCTGCTGGCCATATTCATGGCGAATGCCGGCGGTGCTTGGGACAACGCCAAGAAGTTCATCGAAACAGGCGCCTACGGCGGCAAGGGCAGCGAGTCGCATAAAGCCGCCGTCATCGGGGACACCGTTGGCGACCCTTTCAAAGACACGTCAGGGCCCGCGATGAATATCGTCATCAAGGTGATGACAATCGTTTCGCTCATCTTCGCGTCAGCCTTCATTGGCTAGTGGCGCACGGTTACGTCGTGGTCGTTTCCCAGGAGCCATGAAAGAGATCACTTTCGTCCGGCATGCCGAGTCGGAAGCGAACCGCTTGGGAGCCTGGAACGGCCGATCTGATGGCCCGTTGAGCAGCGAGGGGCACCAACAGCTGCAAGCGCTATCGACACGGTTGGGGAAGTCCGGGTTCGACCTGGTTGTCTCCTCGCCGCTCGAGCGGGCTCGCCGCACGGCGGAGTCTTTCAGCGATTCGGTCGTGATCGACGACGAGCTGATAGAGATAGACCTGGGTCGTTGGGATGGGTGGACGACCGATCAGGTACGTGAGGAAGATGGCGATGCGCTCACGACTGCCATCACCGATCGCACCTCCCCGATGGGGGGAACCGGCGAAAGCCTCAACGAGGCTGGTGAGCGCATTCTCAACGCCGTCGAGAAGCTAGTCGCCGATATGCCGGACGACTCGAGAGCTGCGGTAGTGACCCACGGCGGGCTGCTGCAGACGGTCCTTCATCGCTATCTGCCCGGCCGGAACCACCGCGCTCATTCCTTTGTCGACAACACTGCGATCACAAGGGTCATCTACTTCGAGGACCACTCCCGGCTGGCGACCTTCAACGACACGGGACATCTCGGCCCGCATCCCCGCCAGGTGACGGAGTCACTCGAGATGGGTCAGCCGGTGATCTCTTTGATCCGACATGGCCGGACCCGGGCCAATGTCGAGAGACGCTGGCAGGGCCAGGGCGACTGGGATCTCGACGAGCTCGGGTATCGCCAGGCGAAGGCCCTAGGCGAATACTACGGGCGCTGGAGCACGGTCTTCAGCTCGCCGCTGAAACGAGCGCGGAACACAGCCCATCATGTGTCCCACTCCGAGCCGGTGCTCGTCGACGAGCTCAAAGAGCTGCACATGGGCGACTGGGAGGGTCTGACCACCGAGGAGATCGAAGCGCAGTGGCCAAACCTGCTCGAAGAGATCTATCGGAAAGGGAACGATCTCAAGAGGGGCCTCACGGGCGAGTCTTTTGCCGAGCTGACAGAGCGATTTCGCTCCGCCATCGATGCAATCGATTACGACGCCGATGAGCCGACGGTCGTGGTGGCACATGGAGGAGCGATTCGCTCCTACATCTCGTCGCTGACGGCGAGCAACGACACCTACGCCGAGAGCCTCTACACCCCGCAAAACACGAGTATCACCCACGTTGCGATCACCGATCGGGGGCCCCTGATCCTCGACTACGCGGTCGCGACCCACCTCGAAGATCTGCTCGACTGATGTCCCGCTACGACTCCGAGCGATACGCCCTGGTGAACCGTTGGGACCCCACACACCTGGAGAAGATCGATCGGCTACTCCCGCTCGGACCCGGCGCAAGGGTCCTCGAGATCGGTTGTGGGCGGGGACACCTCACGTCGCGTCTCGCAGATCGGGGGGTCGACATCGTTGGGATCGATGCCAACCCAAATGCTCCCCGGATGGCCGAGACCGATCGAGTCCGCCACATGATGGCTGAGTCGCTCGACTTCGGGGACGAGGAGTTCGACGCCATCGTGTCCGTGCACGCCATCGAGCACATCCCCGCGCTCAGGGAAGCTTTCGCCGAGATGGCTCGGGTGCTGAAGAAGGAGGGTCGGGCGCTGTTCATCTACCCGGCCGAGCCGATCATGGGGATGTTCGCAATCCCAACTGCGGTCATCCTGCACGGCAATCCCCTGAAGGCCCGGGAGATCCATTGCCAGAAGCTGACGCCCAAGAAGCTGAGGCTGATGACCCATCCTCTCGGCCTGGAGGAGCGGCATCACGAATTCAACCTCTTCCGAAGCCCTCAATTCGTGTCGCTGATGGAGAAGACTGCTTCCTGATCGGTTACGGAATTCCTGTCGCCCCGGAGCGTTAGGTTATGGCCGTGTTCGAATGCAAGGATTGCGGCAAGAGTTTCGAATTGCGCCAGGAGGTCCTGGACAGGTACCCGGGGTGGACACCACGACAGTGCCTCGAGTGTCGCGACCGGGAGCAAGGAGCGTCTCCTGAGCCGGCCACGCGCAAAGCGTCGAGCAGCAAGTCCCGGGACCTGACTATCAGCGAAGTCCTCGAATCATTCACGGAAGGGCCCGACTCCGGAGTGTTCACCGATGGCGCAGCGGAAGGCAACCCTGGACCAGGAGGGTGGGGTGCGGTCCTCGTCGTGGACGGCGAAGTGGTCGATGAGGCAATGGGGTCCGAGGCGCACACGACCAACAACCGGATGGAGCTGACCGCGATGGTCGCCGGCCTCAAGATGCTGCCCCTCGACTCCACACTCGACGTGTACACCGACTCGAAGCTGATCGTCGACACCCTCAACAGCTGGGCCCCGGGCTGGAGAGCAAATGGCTGGAAGAAGAAGTCGACCGGGCCGATCAAGAACCTCGAGCTCGTGAAAGAGGCGTTGGACCTCTATGAGGCCCGGCCCGCGGTGACCGTCAAGTGGATCCGCGCCCACAGCGGCAACAAGTGGAACGAATATGCCGACTCCCTGGCCACGTCATACCGGAGGGACGTGCATTGACACTGCCTGGCCCTGTGACGGTGGAGTATCTCAGGGCCTGGGGCCGTCACACCCACCGATCACCCCTCTACGCCCATCTGGTCGAGCTCACCGCGTCGACGCCGGAACTGCTCTCGGTGATTCAGAGAATCCACAATCGCCCTCCCCCCAATGTCTATCTGGCAGCGATCCACTATCTGCTCATGGAGAACCCGTCAGATCCCTTGGCGGCCTTCTACGGCTCGATCGTCGAAGACCCGAGACCGCCTGAAGGGGTGGACGAGGCCTTCATCTCGTTTGTCCTGGCAAACCAGGATCGGATCGTCGACATTGCCAACAGCCGATTCACCCAAACCAACGAGTGCCGGCGTTGCGTCGCTCTACTCCCGGGAGTGATGTCCTCGCCGTTCGAGCGCTTTCACCTGGTCGAGATCGGGGCGAGCGCCGGGCTCAACCTCGCTCTCGATCATTACCGCTACGACTTCGATGGGACGATGTGGGGCCCGGATTCGCCGGTCACGCTTGTAGCCGCGGTACCGGGCGACCGACCCCGGCTCCGTGGAATCGAGGTCGCCCGGCGGATCGGGATCGACATCAATGTGATCGACCGCAAGGTCCCCGATGATCTCCGCTGGCTGGATGCACTGATCTGGCCCGAGCACGAGGAGCGGAGAAAGCGCTTGAGGCAAGCGCTCAGGCTCACGGCGGGCGTCGATCGCCAGATGATCGAGGGCAGCGTTCTCGACATGCTGGCCGGCGCGCTCGGTGGTTTGCCGACCGGTGAGCCCGTGGTTGTGATGAACAGCTTCGTGCTCAACCAGCTCGACGCCTCCCAGCGTGCCGAGGTTGCCGGGATCGTCGAGGAGGCACGGCGCGACCGGCCGGTCTATCGGGTGTCCCTCGAGTTCATCGACAAAGACGACGATTGGGCCAGGCTCGAAGTCGGTGATCAGATGACGCTCGAAGAGCTAGGACGGGCCCATCCCCATGGGGAGTGGGTGGACCTCAGCTACGACGGGTGAAGGCTCAAGTCCGGCCGTACACGGGGACGAGCGCCCCAGTCATCACACCAGATTCCTCGCTGAGGAGAAATTCGGCCACGGCGGCTATCTCGTCTGGCGTTGGCCAATCGACGTAGTCGGCATAGGGGAGTGAGGCGCGCGTGGCCGGCGTGTCAATGACCGAAGGCATGATCACGTTGGCGGTGACCCCGGAGCCGTCGAGCTCGTCGGCGACGGTCTTGCCAAGGGCGACAACCCCTGCCTTGGCGATGTTGAAGGCGGCCTGCCCGGTGGGGTAATCCACCGCTCCCCGGCTACCTACGAGGAGGATCCGGCCCCATCCGGCCTCCCGCAGATAGGGAACGGCAGCCCTGACTGCGTAGAACGCCGAGCGGAGGTTGAGATCGAGCATCCTCTCGAACCGCACGTCATCGGTCTCTTCGACGTCGCGACCACCGGCCCAGCCTCCCACGAGCGAGCAGAGCCCATGGATGGCACCGGTTCGCTCGGCGACCTCTTTCATGAAGTTGGCCACAGCCTCGGTGTTGCCTGCGTCGACCCGGGTCAGGGTCATCTTCTCCTCGGGAACGTCGAACTCTTCTTCGAATCGGGCCGCCTCCTCAGGAAGCAGGTAGGTCACAGCAAGGTGATAGTCGTGGTTGAGAAGGCGGCGGGTGAGAGCAGTTCCCAGACCCCCTGTTCCACCTGTGATGACGATTGTCTTCTTCACTGAGTCCTCTTTGGGCGAACCCACTCTAGGTTTTGCGAGCCTGCATTCGGCTCCAATCCGGCGACCATCGGCTCACGTGAGGATATCGCGAATCCACTGCCCGGCGGGATGACGCATGGCCGACCGCAGGTCCCTGACGGTGTCGACGTCATGGAGCAGGCCGGTTGTCGTGAGGATGCGCGGCTGGTGGAGTCGAGCGAGGTGGCGGTGGGCGCTGGCCACGCCGTACGAGAACTCGATCGCCGTCGGGGAAGCGAGGGCGGAGGTTCCTCCGTCGGCCGATGGCGCCAGCACGGCCTCGCCGTTGCGCGCCAAGCTCTCGACGGCTTGCAGGTCTCCGACATCGATCAACGGCAGATCCGAGTGGAGAATCACCCACTGGAGGCCGCTCTCCATGGCCCATCGTGCCCCCTCCGCCGCAGCACTGTCGAGGCCACGCCCCGTTTCGGGCAAGGAGGCCAGGCCCGTCGTGGTGGCCCACTCCAGGACGCCTTCATCAGCGGAGACGACGAGGGGCAGCAGTAGGGCCGCCTCGGCTTTCTCGACCAGGCGAGAAGCCATCGCGAGGCTGAGTCGATAGCGTGCCTCATCGGATAGCTCATCCGCCAAGCGGTCCTTTCCCCCGCGAAAGGAGCGGATTGGCATGACAGCGGCGACCGGCATCCCAAGGAGCTTAGGAAGGTGCCCGGGTCGCTTCGAGCTGGGAATATGCAGCATCCGCCGCTGTTGTGGGTACCAGCCACCGAAACGGAGATCGATTGCCAACTGCCACCTGGAACGGACAGGTTCTGGCCAAGTCAGATGACACCGTCATTGTCGAAGGGAACCACTACTTCCCATTGGAGAGCCTGGATATGGACTTCTTCCGCGATTCTTTGGAGTCTTCGGTCTGTCCCTGGAAGGGGACCGCCAGCTACTACGACGTCGTCGTAGACGGTGAGGTCAATCGAGGAGCGGCGTGGTATTACCCCTCGCCAAAGCCTGCCGCATCGGAGATCGAAGGCAGGGTCGCCTTTTGGAGAGGCGTCAAGGTAACCGACTAGAAGACCCAGAGGGACGCGGCCAATCCCGCCGCAAGACCATAGAGCCCGGCGACCAGGTCGTCTCCGACCACGCCAAGCGCACCCGGGGCCCGATCGACGGTTGCGACTCCGGGAAAGACTCCTTTGAATATGTCGGCTGCCCGAAAGACCACGAGTGCAACCAGACCCGGCAACCAGGTGAATGCGATCACAGCCACGAAAGTGCCGGCGGCCTCATCGATGACGATCCAGCCGGCGTCTCCCTCGGCTCCGACGATTGTCGACACCGACCAGTAGGCGAGCCCGATGACCGCTACCACCGAGAGGACCTGAACAAGCGGTCCAAGCCCTCCGAGCAAGACTGCCACAGGAAACGCAAACACCGATGCCACGGTGCCCGAGCCGGCATCCGACCCTCTCACCCCCCGAAGAATCAGCCCGGTCCCGAAAAAGGACGCAATCAGACGAGCCACGCGTGACGAGCCTAAACCCGCTTTCCTTAGGTTCCACGTCTCATATTTGATATCCAGCGAGTAGAGAATGGCTTACCAAGTGGCCACCCACCGAACTGTGCGGGCTACGTCTCAAATATGAGACGTCATACCAAAGGAAAGAGGTAGAGAGGGTTTAGCCACCGCGACAGGATGTCGTTTACGCTTGTGGGATGGAAAAGGCAACCTACATCTGGGACGAAGGCGAACTGGTCCCCTGGGACGACGCAACCGTCCACTTCCTGTCCCATGCCCTTCACTACGGAACGGGCGTTTTCGAAGGGATTCGGTCCTACGAGACCAAAGATGGTGCCGCAGTATTCCGCCTCACCGATCACATGAAGAGACTCGAGGCCTCCGCCCGAGCTTATGGGATTCCGATGAGCTGGTCCCTCGACGATCTCAACAAGAGCGCAATCGAGCTGCTCCGGGCCAACGACCTCAAAGGCGCGTACATCCGCCCTCTGGTCTTTCATGAGCTCGGTGAGTTTGGCCTCAACCCTGGGGGCAGCAGGGTGAAGACGATGATGGCCGCTTTCGCCCTCGGCAGTTACCTCGGCGACGAGGGTGTCAAGAACGGCATTCGAGCCCGTGTCTCCTCCTGGCGCCGGATCTCCCATGCAGACTTCATCCCCACCGCCAAAGGCTCCGGCCAGTATCTCAACTCTTCGCTGGCCAAGGCTGAAGCTGTGCGCACAGGCTACGACGAAGCGATCATGCTCAACCAGTCGGGCTCGATCTCCGAAGGGTCGGGCATGAACCTGTTCCTGGTCATGGATGGTGTTGTCTATACGCCACCCGTGTCGGCCGGAATCCTGAAGGGGATCACCCGTGACTCCGTGATCGAGATCCTCCGCGACCACGGGCACGAGGTCAGGGAGGAAGAGCTTGCTCGGGGTTCGATGTACATGGCGGACGAGATGTTCCTCACCGGGACGGCCGCCGAGGTGACACCCGTCGCCGAGATCGACGACCGCCCCATCGGCAACGGTGAGCCCGGTCCGGTGACCCTGGAGGCGCAAGCGCAATTCTCGAAGGCAGTGCGAGGAGAGCTCGAGCAATACAACAAGTGGCTGGAAGCCTTCTGAGCGTCTAGCGATGGGACAGCAGCCGAACATCGAGCTCGAGGAGAGCGATCTTCCAAGAAAGACGCCGGAACCGGCTCCGGCGCGTCGTTGGAGGCCAACCAAGGCCGGGCTCATCACGTCTCCTGAGCAGAAGCCGGTCGGTGGCGCCTTTGGCCATATCGGTCCAGACCATGGCTGGGCGCAGCGAGTGGTCGATGCCGTCGAGCTGCCCGATCCGGATCCCGATCTGCGAGATGTCGTGGTCGGGCTCACCCAGGCCCGCGCCGCGAGCTTCGGCCGGGCTCCGGTTCGTGAAGACGTCGAGGTTGCCCTGATCCTCTGTGGCTATGGCGATAACCCTCCTCCCGATCGCATCGAGCGAAGAGCACTGTGGCTGGCAGCGGCTCCCCACGACAAGAGGCCTGGACAGACCGCTGTGCAGGATGTCAACCCGGAGTACCTCAGGATGAAGCCGGCCGAGCTCAGATACGCCCTGAAGAACGGCTAGCAGCAGAACCAGCTCGTCCCCGACGTACCCACGCCACTACCGTCGATCGCCTATGAAAATCGTTCGAATCAAGTCCGACGACGACATCGTCTACGGCATCGCCGACACCGATGGCGTGCAGGTGTATCGGGGCTCGCCGTTCGTCGCCTGGGAGCCGACGGAGACGGTGGTGCCATGGCCGAAGGCTCAGCTTCTCTCTCCTGTCATACCCACAAAGGTGATCTGTGTGGGGAAGAACTATGAGGATCACGCGGCCGAGATGGGTGGCGATCCACCCGATGAGCCGCTCATATTCATGAAGCCGGCGACCTCTGTGGTCGGCCCCGACGGTCCGGTCGTCTACCCGGACCTGACCCAGGAGCTGCACCATGAGGCGGAGCTCGCAGTTGTGATATCGAAGGTCGCCCGACACGTCAGAGCTGAGGACGCGGGCGGATTTGTTCTTGGCTACACGGCCGCCAACGACGTGACGGCGCGAGACTTGCAGCGATCCGACGGGCAATGGACCCGGGCAAAGGGATTTGACACATTCTGCCCGATGGGCCCGGCGATCGAGACAGAGCTCGATCCCCTCGAGCGCCTTGCTGTGATCTGCCGGGTAAATGGCGATGTGCGTCAGGCGGGATTCACCTCCGACATGGTCTTCGGCGTTGGGGCGATCATCGAATACGTGACCGCGGTGATGACCCTGCTCCCCGGAGACGTCATTCTCACGGGAACGCCCTCGGGCGTGTCGAGCGTCGACGTAGGTGATCTGATGGAGGTCGAGATCGACGGCATCGGCACACTGACCAATCGCGTGGTGAAGCGATGACCGTGAGGGTGAGGGTGGCGCCATCGCCAACCGGGAATCTCCACGTGGGCACGGCGAGAGCCGCTCTGTTCAATTGGCTCTACGCACGCGCCAACGATGGCGTGTTCATCGTGCGAAGTGATGACACCGACCTGGAACGGTCCACGAAGGAGTACGAAGATGGGATTCTCGACTCCCTGCTCTGGCTTGGCCTCGACTGGGACGAGGGTGTCTCGGTGGGTGGCCCCCACGGCTCCTACCGCCAATCGGAGCGCTTCGAGCGTTACCGAGAGGTCGCCGAGCAGTTGGTGGCGAGCGGCGCCGCCTACTACGACGATCGAGCTGCGGAAGAGTTGGAGGAGCTGCGCAAGACGGCGCAGGCGGAAGGGAAGCATCCGGGCCACTACATCCGCCGTCCGGACCAGGCAGCCACGAGCGGTGTGATCAGGCTGTCGATCCCCCAGGACTCCGCCGTCGAGTTCGACGACATGATCCGGGGCCACGTCTCTTTCGAGCCCCAGGATGTCGACGACTTCGTGATATTGCGAACCAACGGCATACCGACGTATCACCTCGCCTCGACGGTCGACGACGTTGACTACGAGATCACGCATGTGGCCAGAGGGGAAGATCTGCTGCCGTCGACACCGAAGCACATGCTGATAGCGCGTGCCATGGGAGCGGACGAACCGGTCTTTGCACACCTTCCCCTTCTCTTCGGGACCGACGGGAAGAAGCTGTCGAAGAGACACTCGGCGACTTCCCTCACCGAATACCGCGATGCGGGATTCCTCGCCGACGCTGTGTTCAACTACCTGTGCCTGCTCGGTTGGTCGGTGGACGGCGACACGACGATCTTCAGCCGGGAGCAGGCAATCGAGGCATTCGACCTCGCCGATGTCTCGAAGAACCCGGCGACCTTTGACCCGGAGAAGCTCGAGTGGATGAACGGGGAGTACATCAGGGCAATGGACCTTCCCGCCTTCATGGCACAAGCTCTTCCCCATATCGAGAAATCGGTGGGCCGTGCTCTCGACGATGCGGAGATCGAGAGCTTCCGCGAGATTGCGGCCCTCGTCCAAGAGCGAACCAAGCTCCTCCCGGAAGCCGCCGAGCAAGTGCGGTTTCTCTTCGGCAACGTCGACGAATACGACCAGAAGTCCTGGGACAAGGTCATGACGAAGGATGGTGTTGCCGAGATCCTGGGAGCCGCATCCACTCGACTGAGCGGAGTTGAACGCTGGGCGGCAGATGCAATCGAAGACTCATTGCGGTCCATGCTCTCCGAGATGGAGATCGGCGTTGGGAAGGGCCTCCAACCGATGCGGGTTGCGGTCACCGGGTCGTCCGTGAGCCCTCCGCTCTTCGAGTCAATGGCGGCCTTGGGCAAACAGCGCACGATCGATCGCCTCGACGCCGCGAGAGCGCATCTCGGCTGAGCAGCGTCTCTGTCGGTGCGTCGGTCTTGGATGACTTGGGTTGAGGTTTCGGGGAGCGGTATCCTTGAGTCTTCCCCACTCCCTTTGGTCCCGTCGTCCAGAGGCCTAGGACGCCGGCCTTTCAAGCCGGAAACGCCGGTTCGAATCCGGTCGGGACTGCCAGCCAAGTCATGATTTGACGTTCGAGGCCTGAGATCTTGCTGCCTCGAGCGGCCCGACGTTCTACTCAGGCCGCCGCCTAGGCTTCCGATAAATAGTCTGATGCCCAATTCCCCAATTCCCCCCAGCCCGCTTCGGACGGGCCTGGAGCGTGTGCGAGACCATGTCACTGACTCCCCCTCGTGGGTCTTGCTTATCAGGGTCTTCATCGGGCTCGGCTGGCTGCGGGCCGTCGTGGCGAAGGCTGCCGATCCCGACTGGTGGGATGGCACCAACATCTTCTCTTTCGCAGCAACCTACGGCCTGAAGAGCCTGACCTGGTATGAGCCGGTCCTCGACAATGTGATCACGCCGAACGTGCGCATCATCGCTGCGGTGGTGCTGCTGGGCGAGATAATCGTGGCGTTGACCCTCCTCACCGGTCATCGGATGGCACTCGGGCTGTCCATCGGGATCTTCCTCAACCTGAACTTCATCGCCGGGGGAGCGGTGAACCCGTCGATCTTCTACTTGGTCGCCCAGGGTTGTATCGCCTTGTGGATGGCGGAGCGATCGGAGAACAAGAAGGATCAGCCGATGGTTCTCGCTGCCATCGCAGGATCGGCGCTGTTTGTCGGCGCAGTGAGTATCCCCGACGTTGTCTCGCTCGATCCCTCGTGGGTGATCGATGATCCCGGCGTCATCACCGTGTTCGGTGCAGTGCTGACTGCCCTTGCGTGCGGCGCTACGGGTCTCCGTCTCTCGGCCGGCAAGGCACAACCTCGACGTGGCGTCGCCGACCTGTTCGCCCCGGACGATGATGGTCCCGGAAATGGAGTCATCAATCTCACGAACCGCAACGGACGCGAGAGACTCACCTTCGAGCTCCCTGACGCCCGCACCGACGAGCGTGACAGTATCTCGTCCAGACGCTGACGAGCATCACTGCAAAGGCGGTCTTGTCCGGCGCGACAGGTAACCTCCCCAGGCCAATCGGTCTATCAACACAGGGAAGATGTCTCCCGAATCCGTCGACCTCTACAACACGTTTCTGGCAATCCTCGCGTTGCTCTCCCTCGCCGCCTCGGTCGGGCTTCTCGTCTACCGGTTCGCGCGCGGGCGTGAAGCGGCACTTTCCCTGCTGGGCGACTCGGCGGTGTGGCTGGCTTGGCTCGTGGCCGCTGTGGCCACCGGTGGCTCCCTTATCTACTCGGAAGTAATTCACTTCATCCCCTGTCGCCTTTGCTGGTATCAGCGAATCGCCATGTATCCGCTGGCGATCGTTCTCCTGGTGGGCGCAATCCGACGGGAAGTGGTGGTCCGCTACTACGCCCTGCCGCTTTCGCTGGGTGGTGCGCTGATTTCGATATGGCATTACCTGACCCAGACATTCCCTTCTCTCGAGGGTGGTGCATGCGACCCGACCAACCCGTGCTCGGCCAAGTACGTGAACGTCTTCGACTTCGTCTCGATCCCATTTATGGCCGGGGCCGGGTTTATCGTTATCTCCGTACTGCTTGCCTTCTATGTGAGAACCGAACGTGAATAAGAGAATCCTTGCAATCGTCGGTGGTGTGGTCGGACTCGCTCTGATCGTGCTACTGGCCATATCGATCGCGGGTGAGACCGAGGTCGACGCATCCATCGGCTATGGCGATCCGGTTGTCACCGGCCAAACGCTGCCTGTCTACAACAGCGCGGCAGCCGAAGACGTGGCCGTTGGCATGCCGGGGCCGGAGGTCGTCGGCGCCGACTGGGAAGACAACGAGGTTACGATCACGGCCGACGGCCGCCCCAAGATCGTCCTGTTCCTTGCCCACTGGTGCCCGCACTGTCAGAACGAAGTTCCTCCTGTCCAGGCGTGGCTCGACGCTGGGAACCTTCCCGACGACGTCGACCTCTACTCCGTCGCCACCTCGACGGATCGGCTCCGACCCAACTGGCCGCCACAGGATTGGCTGGAGGAGGAAGGCTGGACCGTCCCGGTGATCATGGACGACCAGATCGGGACCGTCGCCGGATCCTTCGGCATGGCGGGCACGCCTTTCTACGTCGTGCTCGACGGAGACAACAACGTGGTGCGCCGGATCTCGGGTGAGATCGGCACCGCCGGCCTCGCGATATTGGTGCAAGAAGCCCAGGCCGCGGGCTAGTCCCAAGCCGCGACGACGCTGCGCAGGGTTACGCTCTGAGCAACCTCGTGCAGCGTCGTGGGAGTAGCGCGTT
>ERZ869936.543-NODE-543-length-34760-cov-22.063737_pt1 | contig 34760 bp, 57 predicted proteins | sample MGYA00520876_ERZ869936 | MGnify/ENA primary metagenome ERZ869936 (study PRJEB32218, sample SAMN09650985) | biofilter metagenome | isolation source: enrty point of leading RO module | place: Saudi Arabia: Thuwal, RO plant located on Red Sea | collected 2016-02-17 ... | reverse complement strand
AGCTCTTTTTTTTTATTTTTGTAACATTTTTGTGAAATACATTTCAACGACATCAGCTTCAAGTTCTTCACCTGTGAAAAGTAAATCACTTCTGTCAAAGTCCTCAGTATTCTCATTCCACTCATCCACGAAAAAATCAATTTCCCTGTCTTTATTTTCGAATCCTTCTAATCTTTTTATTAACTCTCTTATTGTCATTTTGTTTCTCCTCAGAGATGCCTTATTTGGCATCTCCTATTTTTTCTACTCTACCTGTAACTCCCATTTTGTGATATTCTTCTAATTCATATTCATCTACAGAAGTTTCAAAAGGTATATGAAAAGTTTCACCTATAATTTTTCTATCTACCTTTGTTCTATCCCTACCCTGAACAACTTTTTTTGTAAGTTTTACTTGGTAAGCATTTCTACCCATTGCAGTTACAACACCTTCAATGTAAGAGCTTTCTCTCTCTGGGCATGGTGTCCAATCATATCCTCTGATTGTATCTCCTATGTTTGCTAGTCCTTCGTACATTAGTTTGTCCATTTTGTTTCTCCTTATGCTGTTTGTTTGTTTGTTTAGCATGTTATAAAATTAACATAATCTATAACTTTGTCAACAAATTAATTTATACGATATTTCCTAAAGTGAAGAAAACCCTGTATTTATGCGTGTTTTAGAACGAAAATTTTTTTTATTTTTTTTTTTGCTTTATACGAAAATACCCTCGAAAGGTTCTTGTTTTTCTGTTGCTTTGTTTTTTATGAAAGATAAAAATTCATCTACATTTTGAAATCTAGCAACTGTATCTATTTGTTCTGGTGTTACATTATGTTGACCCACGTTTAGATTCCATCTGTATTCATATCCTTGATTTAATTCTCTTAATATTTCTGAATAAAACATTAACGCTTCATCTGCATAATTTGTTGCAGTTGTTAAAAAATTATCTAAGAATAATTCTTTACCTTTTTCTAAACATTCTTTTCCATGAACTGTAAGTTGCATATTGTTTTGTTCTTTTTCATATCTAGCTATGTGAACATAATCTCTAATCATTAAAAACTTTGTAAGCAATCTGTCTGGATGTTTTTCAAATTCCTTAAACATAAGTCCAATGTTTCTGTGAAACCTTCCACGCCTTCTTCTCTCAGAAAAATATCCATCATGAGCAATATTGACATCACCTAACAATGTAGATGCACCAACACCATTATTCATTCGACCTTCTACTTCTGGATGCTCATGAACAAATCCATAAAATATTATTGATTGGTTGTTTCTAAAAATTCTAATTGGTGTATCAATTTTTGTTTCTCCAGCATCAACAGTAAAATGATGTTGCTTAATTGAGTAACCTTTAAAAATGTTTTGCCTTAGATATTTTAAAACATTTACATTATCAATAACTTCTTCATCTGCATCTAACCACATTATCCAATCTGACTTTGCATTTTTAATTGATTCGTTTCTTGCTTCATCAAATCCTATTTCAAGTGGAGATTTGCCATGTATTATTTTTGCACCATATTCTTTTGCAATATCTAATGTTGAATCTGTTGAGCCAGTATCATTTATAATAATTTCATCTGCAAAATCTTTTACAGATTTCAAACATCTATGTAACATATTTTCTTCATCTTTTACAATCATGCAAACAGATACAGTTTGTCTTGGTTTCTGTATAAATAGTTTTCTATCTAAATTAATTTGATGTATTGGTTTGCTATTTTGTTTGTAAGATACTACCCACCATCCAACAGTTTCTTGCTTTCTATTATTGACACCACCAGAAACCATTTTGATTTGTAAGTCTTTTTTGTCTTTGAACATTTGATATAAGTCTTGTCTTTCATAGTTCCACAAATGTGCGTGTCTGTTATCTTCCCATAATCCAAATGGAACTGTAATTACAACTAACGAATCTTTTTTTAAAACAGAATCAAATTGTTTCATAAATTCATCTGGTTTTGGTTGATGCTCTAATATCTCACCTAGAAATAAAATATCATAATGCTTGTCTAAATCTTCTGGACTATCTGATGTAATTTGTTCTATCTCACCATTCTTTAAAAACTTCTCAATCATCTTATCACCAAGTTCATGTTCTGCATCTGAGATATTTACCGAATCAATAATTCCATCAAAATTGTTTGCCATTAATATTGATTCATTTAGAATCCCACTAGCAAAATCTAATATCTTTGGTTTTGTTATTTTTTTTGATTGCAGATATGTCTGCATATCGGTAAGAGCTAATTCAACTCTAGGATAACTTCTTAGCTCTATGTTGTTTTCAATCTCTGCATATTCCTCACCTAGAGCTATGTATTTAGCCCTGTATGCGTGTCTTGAATCAGTATAGGCATAATGTTCATTTAATTCATCTGAGTGGCTTAAATCGCTTCTATTGAGATATTTGAGTGCCATAATATCTTCTCTTTCATATAAATGCTTTGCTAATCTGTCTTTATTCATAGTTTGCTCAAAAAACATTTCATGGAATTGGTCATCCCATTCTTTTGCCAAATCATCCCATTTATATTCTTTTGCTTTTGTAAAACAATGTTTTTGCATATTATCTATTTGTTCTTGATTATTTAAAAGTTCTAAAACATTGTCTACAAATATGTCATTGTACTTATCGTTACTTTGATAATCACCAAATAATAATTTGTTACCTTTATGACATAATGTTTCTGGCAAAGCTCCAATATGAGATGTAATCATTGGGATGCCACACATTTGTGATTCCATTGCTGTTATACAACTAGTTTCATGAAATGCTGTTGGATAAACATAAAGTCTACAAGTTTTATACAATTCATATAAATCTTTTTTAGATAGAGCACCAAGATGAGCAATCTTAAAACCTTGCTGACTATATTCATGTACTTTGTTATAGCACATATTGTAAAATTGTTCCATCTGGGGATGAGTATTGTCATAACCAGCAAGGCATAATTCAACTTCTTTATCTTGCTGCCAAATCTTTGGCATTATATTAAATAACAAATTATCCAAACCTCTTTCTGGTCTGTTTGTATAAACTAATCTTTTATTTTGTCTTTTTGAATTGTCTGGTTGTGGTATTAGCTTTATTCCATTTCTGGTTTTATAAAACAAATCATCTTCATCAATTTGATAAATATCTTTGTACTGATTAATCTGCCACTCACTCAAACAAAAAACTTTATCTATGTTCCAAATAGAACCATGAAAATTAGACCTAGCAGATTTCGTTGCAACATCATGTTGCCATAAAATATTTATTTTACTCTTTAGATTTTGTCTAAATATCTCTGGTAATCGTTGCACAATTGTTACATCATGTGGACAATTGACTGCATATGGTTGAAATTTATCCATGTGAATATATTGCACTCCATCATATTTGCCTTCTTTAGTTGTATTACAAAAGAACAAAACGTGATGACCTAATTTTTGTAAAGCGTGTGCCATAGCAACACCAGCAGTTTCGCTACCACCTAATGATTTATTTTGTAATTCTTCTGGATTTATTTCCATACCTGCACAAAATATAGAAATATCTAAGCTGTATCTTTCCAATTTAAACCTCTCTTAATATCGTTAATTGTTTTTGGAGCTACGTTATACTCCCTAGCAAGTCTTGATTGAACACCCCAAGACTTATCTTCTTTTAAAATTCTTTTAATTCTTCTTACGTTATTTCCATTTAATTTTCTACTTAGTGCTGTTTTATTAGTCCACCATTGTTTATTAGTGCCATGCTTTTTCATATCCATGACATTATCTCGTGGCGAACCCCAATACAAATTTTTGTAATGATTGTTTTTGTTATTACCATCTTTATGACAAGCATATTTTTTTTCTTCTGTTTTACCTTTCACAAATGCTTCTGCTACTAATCTATGAACTTTACCTTTTTTATATTGCTTGTCTGGAAACAAAGTTACTGTCATGTAACCATCTTTATCAGGGTTTTGTTTAAGGATATGATAGTGTTTTCCTCGAGTGTATTTCAAAGACTTTACTCTACCTCTATCGGAAACTAAGTAATCAAGATATTGCGTTGGTCGCCACCTTTCTTTGCTACTCATGGTAATCTGTGCAAAGGGTAGTGCTAATCTCTTAGCTTTCTGCGTTAAACAATCAACATTGTTTTCCCTTGCACTAACATTACCTAAGATACACTAAATACTAATTTTGTAAATAAACAAAGTGTTCTTTTTTTCTTTTGAGCTTTTTGGTAAACCCTTATCATTGCTGCTCTTACATTTGTCATATTAACACCTCACTAATGATGTGTCTTTTAACGCATGACCTATGCGAATCTTGTAGCCCATGATTTATGGAGTGCTTTTAACCCATGCACTATGGAGAAAGAGGGAGCACGAAACTCCCTCTTATGTGGATGATTATACACAATCCTTGATTACATAACCAAGTTGTGGTGCTGTGATTTTCTCATCTTGATAATATTGAACTCTAATGTTTGTAAAGTTCCTATGGTCTGGGTCATCCCATGTTTCTGCTGCCATTGGCGTTCCGAACATTGGGTTAGTCCATCTCATTCCATACATCAAAGATGGGTCACGACCATCAGCATCAGCTGGAGCAAATCTTCCTACGATAGTATCTCCACCCCATACATCTGAGAAACTGTCGGCTAGATTTTCGCCACCTGTGTTGATGATTGAACTACCGATATAAACATTTTCTACATCAAATAATGCAGCTAATAAATCAGCAGTTACAACACCTCTTTGAACATACTTGATTCTTTCAAGAATGTCATCATGTTTTAGTAAAGCATTATATGCTGTTCTACCAAAAATGATTGTGTTTGGGTCATACCCTGTGTTTTCTCTGATGAAGTTTTTAGCAACTGCAACATCATTGAATGGGTCAGATGTTCCTGCTGTTTTTGAACTCCACTTAGAGCTAACAGTAGCTCCAGAACCCATGTTTGATACTGAACGAATTTGAGAAGCAACTCTGTTATCCATATCTAACATTAAAAGATTGAATAAGTTTCTTGCACTCTTTTCTTGTAACTTTAATGGGTCATCCTGGTTTACTAATGTTTCGTAATCCATTTCATCTAGCAAAGCATAGTTCTTTGCAAAATATGTTTCAGAAGAAACATTGAATGAAACTGTACGACCTTTAGTTTTTGGACTTCTTCTTGTAGTAGATGGTAGTCTGAAAAAATCTCCTTTGTCATATTTAAAGAACAAATCGGATTGTTTCGGTACTTGAATTATTGGTAAGAAATTTTGTACTATTGTGCCTTGTGGTTCAAATCCTACTACTAGATTTGATAATGGCTTGTCAATATGTACATCTCTTGAAACTATTGGCATTTTCTATCTCCTTTAATTTTTATTATCCTCTGTAACCATTATGTTGAATTAACAACTGGAAATTACTACCAGATGCACAACCTGTGATTGCTTTACCTAGCATATATTGTCCAGAAGCTACAGCTGTTGCAGTACCACTAGCAGTAACAGTTATGAAACTACCTGCAGTAATTGTTGCACCTGCGAAGCATCTTGTTAATCCTGCGACAACGACAGTAGCACTCTCGCCAGATTTTGGTTTGTTATCAAGAACCCCAAGTACACCTGCACCTGCTGCAACTCTTAGTTTTACACCATTTGCATCATGCACATTTAAAATTTTGTATTGAGCATCTGATAAGTCTTCTCTAGCGACCATTGATAAATATGTTTTTGAACTCATTTTCCTATCTCCTATCTTGTTTCATAATATTCTTTTTTTAATTGCTCATCTTCTTTAAAAACAATCTCAAGAGCTTCTGCATATGACTTAGCTTTACCTTTTGTCATATAAACGTGTGCCCTTCTGTCAACTTCATCTCCAGCTTTTTCATAAGGTTGTCTATCAACCACGAACTCGCCATCTTCTGAGATTTCATTGAACTCGATAAGTTTTGGCATAGATGAGAATATTTTTTCTACTAAATCCATCTGTGAAAGTTCAACAGTTTCTTCGCCTTTCTTGTAGCTATAAACTTTTGAATCAGTAGATGATTTTAGTAAAGCACATAAATCTTCTTCAAAACTTGGTAAAACTCTACCATTCTCTTTTTGTTCGGAAACAAAGTTAGAGATGCGTTGTTCTTTCTGAGCTTTATTAATTTCTTCAAGTTCACTATATGCTTTCTTGTTAGCTTCTTCAAGTGATTTCACTTTAGCTTCTAACTCTTGATATTCTTTTGTAATATCATTTTCCATAAGTTCACTCTCCTTTTCAGAATAGTATTGTTTTACTTGACCCTCACCAGATTCTTTTGAGTAAAGACCTTCAATTGCTTCAAGGTTTGTTACTGCTGGAATCTCTGTGCCAAGTATTGCCACAGCTTTCAGAACTCTATCGAGTACAGAGCCATTGTTTTTGTAGTTCCAATATATCTCAGAACTAACTCTTTTATAATTACCACGCTTCATAGCATCATATAAAACTTGTGGTATTTCTTTAAAGTCTGCTAATAATTTTGTACCTGCTGTATAGATTCTATCTATATAACCAAGTGCTGGTTCACCATCTTTCATTTCTGGTTGTTCTTCGTTATGACCTAATTTGATAGGTGGTTCGAATCCAGTTTTTTCAAAGTTGCTTACCATTGCATTTAAATCTTTCTTTGTGTATCTATCGCCATTCCATACACCAGTTGAGAATATCTCAACACCACTTAGATTGTAAGATTGTTCAATTGCATGATTCTTTGCATCTTCTTTACAACTATCATCACATACTTCTTTTTGTTCTGAACAATCGCAATCTTCGCCTTTAGCCATTTTCTTTTTCTTTTCATCTTCTTCATCTTCTTCATGGCTACCCATATCTTTTTTCTCATCATCTTTGTGAGAGCCCATGTCTTTTTTCTTATCATCTTTATGAGCTTCGTTATCTTTTTCTTCTTCCTTATCATGTGCACCCATTTCTTTTTCTTTGTCATCTTTGTGTGCTTCATTTTCTTTTTCTTCTTCTTTCTCGTTTTCTTTTTCTTCTTTTTCGTTATCTTTTTCTTGTTCTGCTTTTGCTTTCATATATTCATCATGACTGTTACCAGGCATATAAAAAGTAACTTCTTCTCCATCAATAACGTGTTTGTGAGAATGTGAACCTTCTAAACCTAGAGCTTCAGCAGCTTTTACTGCTTCTTCTTCAGACCTATATAAATCTTCCATAGCGTATTCTTCTTCCATTTTATCTGGAGAATCTGGATTATGAATTTGCATATCTTTATCCTTGTCTTTCTCCATGTCTTTTTCTTTATCATCATGATAAGGCATTTTAAAATCTCCTTGACCAGAAATAGCTGGTTCAAATTTTATGGCTTCGTAGCGATTCTTTTCGAGCCACTTTTTTGCTTGAGTTTCTGAGAACTTCGTTTTGTCGAATCGGATGGATTGTATTGTAGATTTTCCATCCTTGATTCCAACAATGGCATCAACGCCATCATCAAGATTTGGTACTCTCCTAAAATCTGAAAAACCAGATGGAGATTTTATTCTTGCAGCGTGTTCAGTTTTGAATGGCATAATTAAACCTCATTCATTGCTCCACATCTTGGACATTTTATTTGTCCTGCAAGAACACCATTTGAGTTTATTTTAGCTAATAATTTACCACATTTCAAACATCTTAGTTCTGTTTTTATCATAGAGTGTATAAATTCTTTAGCTTGTTCAAAGTTTGTAATTGAATTTACTGCTGTCATTCTGTATTACCAACATTAGCAATTATCTCTGAAAGGTCTGCTTCATCAGACCATTGTATCGGAGCATCTGCTGTTGTAAGGAAAGTTAAGATAGTTCTGCAATTAAAATGAAGTGGTGGTGTTAGTTCATTAAGAGTTGCTTCATCTTCTACTTTTATTGTTGGCTCTATTTCTGCTACAAGCTGACAAACCTCTGAAGTTCTTTCATCTAAGACAGCTGATAACTGATATCCAAGAATAAAACCTTTTAAATCTTTATCTTCACCAATACTTCTACGACCATAATTATATGAACCCAAAGTTGCAGTCCTTACAATTGCTTCTGTTCGGTATGCAGTTTTTACTGTGCCATCTGGTTTCAAAGTATTGCCATCTGCATTGTAAGGTTCAAACGCATTTTCAATCGCTAACATAGTTGCTGGTACTCCATCACCTTTTGAAATACTGTTTAACAACACGCTTGTCAAATCATTATTTAGAGTTTGTAATATTCTTTTTACATCAAGTCTTGATTTAGAATTTAAAAATCTTTCAAATCCTGCTGCAACAAGACCTTGACCAATTTTAGTAGTAGAAAACTTTTTGGGTATTTCTGTCTTTGCTTCTTTCGAACCTTCTTTATAAGATGCTGTATATCCTTGTTTAAAAGCATCAATAAGTTCTTGTTTGTTTTTGATTTCTAAATTATCAATAGCTGCGAAGTCAAATTTATCTTGATTCATTTTGTTTTCTATATATTTCTTCACAGAATCCATTTGTTTGTTAATGACTTCTTTTACATTTAATTCAAAATCATTTGCAAGTGTATCAAGCTGTTTTTCTACTCTATCGTAATTTACTCTTTTTTCAGAACTTGTTTTATATTCTTTTTTTACAGTTCCAGTACCACAACCACATCCAGAGTTCTCTGCATTATCTTTTCTTTTTGTAGACATTGGATGACCTTCTGGCAATAAATCTTGGTCATGTTTACCAGAACGAAATCTACCATTTCTTAATGCAAATAAGAATGAATTTACTCTTGCTTGAGCCCATTGAGCCCTAGATGTTACTGTTGGTCTTACGCTTCCTGGATTCGTTCTATACGCACCAATTCCTCTATCGTACACGACCTTAAGTGTCCTTAGTGATGTTCTTTTACTTTTTACATCACCGACTTTTTCATTATGGTCATCTGCCTTTTTCTTAAGTGATTTATCTCTAGGTGATTGATAATCTTTTTGTGAGTTTGATTTACTGTCATCTCTTAATTGCTTTACTTTAGCAGCAGCAAATCTTTGACCTGCATCTCCACCCCACATAGCCCATGCGATTCTACCATTACTTGGATAACCTTTTTCTCCAGGTCTAAATCCTTCTGCTTTTTTATCTACCTCGTGTCTTGCAAAAAAAGCGTTCATTCTTATTACAGTTCTTGGTGATAATCTTTCTCTTTTAGCTAATTGATTTGCTCTAGCCAAACCAACTCTTGTGCCACCTCTACCAAATTCTTCTCTCCACTCAAGTGCTTTCTCGCCTTCTTCTTGCATACCTTTGGTTGGTGTTAAATCAATATCAGCATAACTATTTGCTGCAATATCTTCGAGTTCTTCTTCATCTGCTTCTTCAGTAACTTCATCTTGTGGTTCTTCTGGTTGAGTTTCTTTTTCTGGAAAGTTTAAATTCTTTCTTAAAATATTTTCATCTTCTGTTGTAGGAATAATTACGCCTTTTTGAACTGCATCAATAAATACAGTATTTAGTAAATTCTTTTGTTCATCTGTAAGTGGATTAAATTTAAACATTGGTAACGATTCAACATTTGAATAATTGTATGCAACCAATCTTCTGATTAGCTGTTCGTTCATAACTGTTTCTTCTATGTCTTGTCTTAGCTTTTGTATTACAAATAAGAAAACATCAAAGTGGATTTTTGCTTGAGCATAAGCACCAGTATCGCCTTCTGCCATTAATCTATCTGGAATAAGAATACTTCTTGCTATTGCTTTGTTGTAAAAGTTAAGAGCACTCTGGAAATCGCCAGTTGCATTTCTTGTAGATTCTAAAAGCTGAATATCAAACTCATCCATTCTGTGAGTTATAGAAGTCTTTGCTGTCAGATTATCAAGGATGTTTCGTAAACTTTGCCTAGCAGATGGGTCATTAGTTTTGTATTTGCCGAGAACAGTTGGGTTTGCAAATCTTTCCAAGTAGATATTCCACATTTTTATTAGAACATCTTTTGACCAATAACCTCGATAAGCTGGTCTTAAATCTGATGTGCCAAAGTGATTTCCAAATTCTTTCTGATAACTAAATATTAAAAACTTGTCTATTGGATATCTCTTATCTTCACCAGCTTCTCTGTAAACTATTCCATCCTTGAGAATATTTGAATATTCATCAACAGCAAATGAATAGTAATGTGGTTTTTTTGTTTTGATATTTTTAAGTCCAATCTTGCCATTATGAATACCAGAATCAAAAGTCTTATAATTTATTTCTGATATTGAGTAGCCATAATCTAAAGCAGTAAGTATTTCTAAAATAGAATCAATAACACTTCCTTGCATTTTATCTAAGCAATATTCTACAAATTCTGCAATTTCTATATCATCATCTTCATCTGATGCTGGTAATATTTGAAAGTTTGGAGCTAATGTTGCAAATTTCTTAAGTGTTAAACACGCTTTAACTTGGTCATCTATTCTCATCTGGTCATACATGTAAAGACCTTTACGACCAATTAACGTATCTGGATTGTAAGGAACTATCTCTCCAGACTTGCCATAAAGACTAAAGTCCGAAGCTGCTAATTCGTTCATTTCTGGTTTTGTGTTGGTTTGGTACTTTTTAAGAAAGTCATCTAATATTGCCATTTGCTAAATTTTAAATGACAAGTCGTATTAAATCAATAGAGAGAGTGAGTTCACAGAAGTGAAAAAATGGAGAAACAAATTTACCCACTCTCTCAAAACATATTATACAGTCTAATGATGAGCTGTATACAATCTATTTAAAGCAATTGCATATAATGCTTCTTCTAAACAAACCAATAAATTTTGGTCGTATCTACTAAAGATACCACTCATAACTTTTCTGTATCTTATTGGATTGAAGTGCATAAACAAATATCCAATCTTTATTTGCTCATGTGTTTTATCTGGAAAAGTATTTCTTAATTCTGCAAATGTAACTTCTCCAAATGTTTTGCTTTCTTCTTCTTCTATTTGCTTGTCTGAAAAATATCCCATTATATCCCTACCTTACCATTAATTTGTTTCTTCTTCATCTGTCTTATCCTGCGAAGTGTATATAATTTGCTCATAACTTTTTCACAGCTATTTTTTACACTTGCTAATCTAGTTGTGTATTCAATTGTTTTTTCGTGTGTATCTTGTCCATAACCATTATGTTCTTCCAGCATCTTAGCTAAACTCTCTGCTGCATCTTTTATGTGTCCTTTGTAATAGTCTAACATTCTCATATTATAGTTAATTTTCTTAGTTAGTGTTTCTACTTCTTGTGTTAAATTTTCCATTACTTGTTCTCCTTATGGTTGTCGCTTCTGTGGTTTCTAACTTTTACTACTTTTAAATTTAAATCTGCTTGTTCTATTCTCTTTAACATCTTAGGTTTAAAAAAAGTTTTACCTGTTAATCGTAGTAAATTGTCTGCCTTTTCATCTGCTGGGTAGTACCTTAAATCTCCGTTTTCTTCTATTCTATATACATTAATAATCATTCGTTTCTCCTTGCCAGTTTTGTAAGGACTGGCTAACCTTTTATTTTTTTTATTTTACTGTTTTAACTTTCCAAACAATATAAGCTGTTGTTGTTTGCCAAATTGCTGGTACTGGGTAAACATCCTTAGGTTGCATATCCCAGAAATTTTTATTCTTGTCAAAATCTGCAATCTTTACAAAATCATCTCTGTTGTATTTTGTAGCTTTATCCCAGTCTGGTCTGAAGTCATCTTCAGCTTCTACTTCTTCCCAGTTAGTTTCCCAGTCATTATGTGTGTATACTTCTGTAATCATTTTTGTTTCTCCTTGATGTTGTTTATTTTTTTTATTGTTTAACATCATATTATTAAAATACCTAAGTTCTATATCTTTGTCAATAGATAAATGTAAATTTTTTTTATTCATCATCTTCTTAATTATTCTCCAACCATTCTGTTCTTTCTTGATTTCTTCTTATTAACCATTCTTGATTTCCAGTTCTCTGAGCCCAACGATTATATCTTCTATACATATTTATGCCACATTGACATGGTTGCAAACTGTGTATATTTCTCATCATATCAAATTCAAAACCTATTTGATTCATAAATGCTGCTTTAGTTTCTTCAAAAATATCAAACCCTGTACCACCATGCTCTAAACTTTTTTCTAATGTAAGTTCAAACCATGTTGTAAATTCAGTTTTATCATTACCAGAAATATATTCTTTCAATATTTCTTCTGCTAACCATGAGTGAAAATCTGACCAATTTGTTTTCTCTACATTTCTTAAAAACTCTTTGAAGTCATTTGTAGTAAAATGAATTGAATCATGTCCTGTGTTTTTGAAGTTTTCCATTTTCTCTTGTACGTTCATCATGTAATAAATATACCTGTACCTATATCATTGTCAACTATATTTTACAACTATTTTATAAAGTGTAATGATTACAGTAACTTACGATAGAAAAAACTTTTAAAAAGATTGTATTGTAGTTTCTCTTTCTCCAAAAGATTCTGGTTCAAATCTTGCTCCAGTTTCTATTGTTCTACCCATTACTGCATAACGCAACGCATCAACAGGATGGTCAAATCCAGTAGTCGAATAAACCTCTGGATTCTTTTTATCTACTTCTATATTCTTCATTGCTTGTATTGTGTATTCGCAATCTTTTGTAAAAAACAGTTTTGGTTTTTGTGTAAACTCATCAATCATAAGTCGCATGTGTAATTGCTGCGTTCCCATAAGTCTATCATTGTTTGCTCGTTCCATAAGCAAACCATGATTCTGAAATATTTCTCCAATAGAATCTCCAACATTTTGCTTACCCCAAATTGCTGGGTCGCTTGGTGCAACGTAAGGATTTATTTTATATTTAGTTTCTATATCAACTATTGTTTTTGCAACTTGGTCTGCTGACATCATAAGACCTTTATTGCTTCCATCAACTGTTCCAACCCATTCTTTAAAACATATTAAATTTTTATCTGAATCTTCTGCTAACCAGACAACACTAAATGGAGCTGTAAATCCCCAGTCGAATCCTCTTATAATTGTTTGACCATTTGTTGGCTCGTATTTTTCTATAATATGTTTGTCAGATATCTCTGGAAAACACGTTCCTTCTATTTGCGAGAAATCACCAAACCTTAATGCTTGGTAAATTTTGTTGCCTTGCAATTTTAATCTTTGTTCATATAGTGGGTCGTTAAGAACTAGATAAGGGTTGTCATCTAGTGTTGCTGGTATATACAATCTTGATAAATTAGTTTCTGGGTCTTTGTAAATATTGTAACCACCTTTATTTATAAATCTTTGTCTTACCCAATCAATGTGTTTGCCTACTGGAGTTCCTGTGCATCTTATTCTTGGAAATACATTTGGGTCTGCACTTCTTGCTCTTGAATGTAAATACAAATATTGTGATTCTGTAAAATGCGTAATCTCATCAAAGTAAACACCAGCAGAATATTCTTGACCATCATGTTGGTATTTATCCATTTCATTTTCCATATGCGAAAAGAATACTTTGCCACCACTAGGAAATTCCCAGCAAGATTCTTGTACTTTGAAATGTGCACCTAATTGTTTGTATATTTTAAAACTGTAATCAATAAGCTGTCTTAGTTCTTTTGTGGTTCTACGAAATATAACAGACTTAGCTCCAGAGTGGTTCATCTGTCTACAAGCATCTATGAGAAGAACACTTGATTTGCCAGAACCAGCTCCACCAAGATATGCAACTTCAAATATGTTGCCAGTCTTTAAGAACTCTAATTGTTTCTTTGTCGGTTTCCATATTGTGTTAGTTGATTTCGCTGTCTGTGATTTCATCAATTGTCGGCTCATAGGCATCTAGTTTTGGGACTTCAATAATATTGATTACTTTCTGTGTCTGGTCTATTTCTTGTTTTTCGATATATCCTCTATCTCGACCAATTGTTTTTAATGCAAACATAATAGCTTGAGGGTTTAAATCTTCTATTAATCTTATTAGTTTTGATTCTGCCATATCAATAATTTCTTCTCTAGCATTAGATAATGCATCCTGTATCTCTATGCTTTTATGCATTCTTTTGTAAAAGTTCTGCCTAGACATATCTGCTGCTTTACATACAGCTGTTACAAATCCCTTATATTTGCCTATTAATTCTATTAAGGTTTCATCTGATATTCGAGGTGTTTTCATATTATAAATATAACCCTTAATTAATCTTTAACAAGCTCGGCTTTTTTACCAGTATAATTCTCCCATCTTTCTATAATTACATCTACATACTTTGGGTCTAGTTCCATCATATAACATTTACGATTAGTTTTTTCACAAGCAAGTAATGTTGAGCCACTACCACCAAACAAATCTAATATTCCATTATTTAATTTGCTAGAATTTTTTATTGCTCTTGCAGATATAGCAACTGGTTTTTGTGTAGGATGTTTGTAGTTTACATCTTTTTTTATTTGCCATAAATCAGATTCATTAGTAATTGAAGCATCAATAAATCCATCAAATAGAATAAATTCGTGTTGATGTCTATATCCTTTACCTAATCCAAAAACATTTTTTGCCCAAACAATACAGGCTTTAGGTTTTAATTTTTCTTGTAGAACACCATAGAATGCCCAATTACAACATATGTAGTATGTGTTTATTTCTAATGTTTTAAATGTATTAACAAAGTCATCAATAAAATTATTAAAAGTTTTTTTATCTAAATTATCATTTTTAATAACATCAAACTTTCCACTTCTGCCATTAAATGCAACATTATATGGAGGGTCGGTAAACATCATTTCTATTCTTTCACTATTAATTAATTTATTAACTGCATCAACATTTATACTATCACCACACATCAATCTATGTTCACCAAGTTTATATATATCGCCTAGTTGTGCCTTTGGCTCTTTCGGTGTTTCTGGAACTTCATCTTCATCTGTTAGACCTTCATTTTCTTTATCTACAATTAAATCCTCTAATTCTTTTGCATCAAAACCTAAAATATCTAAATCAAAATGCATATCCAATAAGTCTGTAAATTCAGTATTAAGCATTCCAATATCCCATTCACTATCTTGTGCGACTCTATTATCGGCTATTCTATAAGCTTTTACTTGTGCTGGTGTTAAGTTATCAGCAATATGTATTGGCACTTCTTTTATGCCTAATTTTTTAGCTGCCTCAAATCTAGTATGCCCAGCTATAATTACCATCTGCTTATCAACTACTATTGGTTGTCTAAAACCAAATTCTTTTAGTGACCCTGCTACTTTATCTATGGCTTGGTTTTTTCTAGGGTTTCTGATGTAAGGTATGATATCTTCTATCTTTTTATTTACGATGTTCATAGACTCTCTCCTGTCAACTTATGACAACCTAATTATACTTTATTTTTAGTAATTAACCATTTAGCTAGTGTATAATAAGCTTCTTGCCATAACTGAACTCTGTATCTTTCGTTTACCCAATTGATTCCTTTAGCATGAACTTCTGTATGAACTTCTCTACAAATAGGAATACAGGTAAAGTGTTTTATGTTAGGTTTTTTTCTATTTGCACCCATTCCTATAGCTTCTAAATGATGTGGCTCTGCTATAGGGTTTCCTGTTACACAACAGCTTAAAGTTCTAACATAATCTAAATACTCTAACGAATATTCTTTTAATAATTCTTCATTCTCGACAAAACGAATTAATCTTACCTCTCTGTCTTAATATGTTCTTCAATCTTATTGCCAACATGTCGGCTTTTCTTTCTTCTCCACTATATTGTCTAAGTTCATCTAAAAGTACATGAGAAAGTTCGTGAAAGAAAATATCTTCTTGTGGTATTAATTTATAATCTTTTGCAACATATATTTTGTTTTCCTCTGCTAAGGTCAATCCACAAAATGTTTGTTTGCTTGGCGATAGTTTTTGTAATTCTTCCATAAGGATTTTTTCGCAAGTTACTGGCGATATGAAATCACCTAAGTATAGTTTCATATATTAATTATACAGATAAATAAAATAATAATCAGTTCCGACTTATTATATCCTGCTATATTACAGCAGTTTCAGGTTTCTCTATTCCTCATAACAAATAACATTGATAAAGCTAATATCTATATTTGTTATCAGTTTTCATATAACCTAGATTATAAGCTAGTCATTACAACCTATTCGCCATCTATTCTCAACTTAGCTAAAGTTTACCTTTGATAGCAACTTCTTACGAAACTGAATTATCATTCATGTTTTTTTTACACAACCTTTAAAAAGGTGGACTAAATTTAATTAAACTATGTAACTTACATTATTGATATTAATTAATATCTATATATTTGTCAATAACTATTTTTTTTTCTTCAATGATTACAGGTACTTAGAAAGAAAAAACTTTTATATTTTTTGTTCTAAATCCTTTCTTCTAAATGTTAAACCACATATCGTACACTTTTCTAAGATAACAGTTTGTTTATTATCACAAGTATCTAATGACAAACATTTATCACTTGGCACTTTGCCTTTGAGCTCTCTTAAATTATTATCAAAATCAGTACGACTAGATGTCGCTGCCATTTCAAGAAGTGAGTTTTTGTCGTTTGGCTTTAATTTAGCAACAGGCAAAAGTCGTACCAATCTTTCATAAGAACAATCGTGCATTAAATCAATTCTTTGATTTAAATAAAATGCAAACTCATCATAGATTTCCATATCTTGTCTTGCTGTTTCTCTGTTGATTCCGACAGCTTCCAAAAACTGATTCCAATTTTCGCAATACGAATCATAACCAATGTAAGCTTTGTTATCTTTAATTCTTTTAAGAATATTTCCTCTTTCTAATCTTCCTTTTAAAATACCTAAGTTTATATTTTTAAGTTCATCAATTAACTCTGGTAATGTTTGAACTAAGTTACTCTGATTCATAGATGCTCCCAGATAAATTATATTTGGTTAGAATTTTAGTTTCTTTTTCATCATACTCTTTTAAAAGGTCTTGCAACTTTTGTAAATATCTAGGCATTATGTTGCCATCTTTAAACCAGAGCTTGTGCATATGCAAAGCATCTCTGATGATTTTTACCTCTAACTCTTTTTCTGAAAGTAGAGTATCTTGTACTTCATTTGTAGTCATAATTTCTCCTTATTATAAATTTAATTAAATATCTTATCAACTTAATTATGATTGATTTCTTGCCATTCTTTTTTCGATATAATGTAACCATCTTTATCACGATACACCTCGTTATCAGATACCCAAGCAGATGTTGACCTTTCAAATTTTATTTCTTCTAGCCAACCTTCATTCTTCAACCACCTATGTGGATAAGGTACAAATTTTTCTTCTCGACTATTGAGCAACTGATTAAATTTATTTGCAAGTTCTTCTGCTGACATTTCTGAATCAATTTTGAGATATTGTCTTAAGGCATCATTTTTATTTTTCTTTCTACCTTGTAACTTTTCCCAAAATCTTTGAAAGTCATCTTTATCTCTTTCATATAATATATTAACTCTTGTATTGTTCTTACTTGTATTATTATCCTCGCCATTTTTGTCTATACCTGCCATGACATTTTTGTCGTTAGGGCTATAGACTTTTTTGTCCATAGGTAAGGCAATCTTAATAATTCTTTTAGTGATTTGTTTACCTTCGTATTCAAAAGAAACTTTTATATATCCAAGTTCTTCAAGTTTCGATATAGCTCTGGTAATAGTCCTTGTCGATTGATTGAATACTTCAGCAAACCATTTATTACTAGCCCAGCACTCCCCTGTCTTATTGGAGAGTGCAGACATCTCTGCATACATAACTTTTTCAAAAAATGTAAGCTGAGTGTCATATCTAACATCAGCTGTTAAGATGCTGTAGAAGTTTGGGTAATCTTTCATCTCATTACCCATTCTTCAAAGATTGATGCATCAACCAAGACATCATTAGCTGTAACTTTATCGCCATTTCTATCACCAGCTTTATTTAATTCTACTGCTGCCTTTAATGCTGATTGTCGTACAATTAAAATTTGTCTTGAATCTCTTTCAACTTCTAACTTGTTTGCATCATTAACTAACTGTTGGACTGCATCATTATCTGCTTTACCAGAGCTTTTACCCTCAATTGAATTAACATAGAGCTTTCCATTGCTCTCTGTTGCTTCAAGCAATATCTTTTCACCTACTGATATATCTTTGCTGCCTTCATAAAATTTCCCATAGTTAATCCAGGCATCACCAGTTTCTTGTAGCTGAAATCCATATTGGCTAGTTCGTGTAACTGTGCTGTTTAGTGTTTTCGTATCTGCCATCTCTAATCTCCTCTATTTGTTTTCTTAAAATATCATTGACCTCAATCTGAGTACCAAGACATTTTTGTAGTTCTGTAATTGTTTCTGCTAATTGAAAAATTGCTCTTGATAATTCTTCAATGCGTTCATCAATTTGTTTTTTTGTATAAATCATTTTACTTCTCCTTTTTTTTCTTTATTGTTTCGTTTCTGCTTTTTACAGCACGTTTCTTTTTGACTTTCATCAAATCTTCTCTACTATGCATATCTTTAAAAAAGCTACTGGATTTATTAAGTGGTCTTTTCCATGACCCACTTCTTGAGCTTCTTAAGAACTGAATATCGAACATGAGCTTCACCCCCTTTTTTAGATTTTTTATTTAGATAACCAAAGACTGCCTGGACTTCATCAACAAATCTAAGAGCAGATTTAATATCGAAATGTTCACATATTTCACAAACATCTTTATCAAAATCATCTTCACTAGATTGCGTATATACAATACCTTCATTGTAGCACTTATCACAATGTAAGGTTTCTATTGGTCGACCAGACCATCTAATCTTTACAAATTTTTTAACATCATCATTTGACCATCTCCAATCATTTGCAAGGTTATGTAAATGCTTAGACATTTTTTTCACCCCCTTTAATTTTATAATCTTTGTAAATTTTTCTCTCCGACCCAAGATTTATAACCTGTGGTTTAATGTAAATTTTCTTACCAGATTGATATGTTCTTTGATGCCCTCGCCTAGTATGTTGACCAGGTTTCTGTCTGTTAGGAAATTTAAATCCACCTTTTTTTGATTTTCTTTTATACAAATTCAAATCTAAAACCTTGTAAGATATTGGTGGCAACTTGCCTTTCTTCTGTGCTACTTTTACCAGACTAGGATTTGCTTTTATTTCTTTTAGATTTTCTTCTATTTTTTTAATAGATAGCAACCAAGTTACATTCATTAAATGGTTTATCATAAACCTTTCATCCAAATCTAATTCGGTGTAATCCAAGTAGTCTAAAGAATTTTCATCTGATATTTTACGTAATCTTCTAAATTTTTTGTGCCAACCACGCATTAATGTACTTGCAGATAACCAGTAATAATCTGAAAAAATATATTGTGGAGCATCTTTTCTAAAATGTATTCTTTTCATTCTTACTTGACCTTTCTTAGGGTCAAGAATTACCATCATAAAATAGTCACAATCAAGGTTATTTTGATAGTCTATGTAATGTATAATCCATTTATCAAATGGTAGATAAAGTTCCTCTAATTCTTCTTTTTCTCTTTCTTTTCTTAATGAATTGTATCTTGCTGCACCCAATTCACCTAAACTAAAAACTGGCATTTTCATCATGTCTATTTTCATCTGCTCAGTCATTGGATTGCCATACTCTACAAATTTTGAATCACCATCTTCATCTTCTCCAAAGAAATAAAGAGTTTTTTCATATTTACGATTTAAGTATTTATCTAATCTCATAATGTTTCTCCTTTGTTCCACGTGGAACAAGGGTAGTTATTCTACCCTCTCTCCTTCTAAAGTTTCCCATCCAAATCTTGCAACTACATAAGTTTCATTGCCTATTACAACTTGGTCGCCTACTGCACTTGACCTATGACCCCACAATTCACCTTCATCACTATATCTTTTATTGATTGCAATAACGTTTGGATTGTAGTCAGAATTTACAAAAGTTTTACCTTCGTACTCAATGACTTCATCTTCCCACCAAGAGCCCTCTATGCTGTTAGTCCATCTCCAAGCATATGAAAGTTTTTCATGTAAACTCCATTTCTCATCTACTTGTATCAGAGCAACAGTATCTCCATTATCTCCGAATCCTGTGTGCTTTACTCTTATTGTTTCCATCTTCTTGTTTCTCCTTATGCTATGTAATTTTTTAAGCATGAGATAAAAATACCTGTAACCTATAACATTGTCAAACAAAAAAGAAAAGTTTTTTTATGATTGTTATAAAACCCTTATAAATAAAGGATAATAATTTGTTGACAATTTTATAATTTCATATACTTTAGAGGAATGAATATAGAAAAAATTACAGAGTATTATGTTTTACATGGTTTGACATTTCAAGAGATTGCATGGAAATATGGTGTAACAAGACAAGCAGTTCATGCTTTCTATAAAAGAAATAAATTACAAGCTGATGAGATTGCTTTAACATTTGATTGCACTTCTGGTTTTATTCAGCAGATGAAATTTAGAAGAAAGCAATTAGGAATTACACAACAATCTCTTGCAGAAAAAGTTGGCACTTATAAAAGTAATATTAGTTTGATAGAAAGTGGTAGATATAAAAACTCAAAATATATTTCTAAAATATCTGAAGTCTTAGATATTAATTGCTAGTATATTCTCTGCCTTCAACTAAACAATCGTAACCTTTTTGTTTATTAGGAATAAATAAAAGTTGTTGTACGCTAAACAATCCATTTGGTTTTTCATACACGACTGTGATACCACGTTGCGAAGAATCAAAAGCTGTATACAAACCATCTGGCATTTGAGATAAATCACAAAGGCAACCATTACACCATGCACCTAATAAACTTCCATCCATTTGAGTTGTGATATACATATCAAATCTATGATGATGACCAATAACTATACAACGATTTACATGAGCAAGATGAACACTTGCAATGTGCTTTGGAGTTATGAATCCTCTTTTCTCATGTCCATGCATATAATATAATTTTTTCTTTCTTGAGTATGGAGTTTTAACTTCTCTAATACCAAATTTTCTAAACTCAAGTAATTCACGAATTGATAATTTGTTTTTTAAAAATGGAGCGAGTGCACTACAAGATGACATTATTTTTTTTTGCATCCTTTGTTCGTGGTTACCTTCGAAATAAATAAAATTTGTTTTTGGTGCTAACTTTCTTAAGTCGTTTAGAAACTCTGTTGTTTCAAACAATTCAATATCTATGTTTGAATTTGTAAGGTCTGGACTAAAATTTGATATTGGATAATAATCAACTAAATCACCACCAAGCACAATTGTATCATCCTCAGTTAATGAGTAATCTTTGATTATATTCATTGCAAGACCCAATGCTTTTTTATCTTGATAAGGAATATGAATATCAGATAAAAAAATAGTCTTGCTAGTGTATGTCTTCTTCGCCATCTGCTACCTTTATATGTTTCAAATCTTCATGGTAATAGTGCTCTGTTATATCTTGCATTATTTCGAAAATATTACGAAGTAGTAATTGCGTTTTCATATCCTTGTTTTTTTGAATGTGAAGATTAAGTTTGAGAAGTAAGTCATATAAAGTATTTATACAGATTCGAAAATCTGCATCATTCAATACTATCCCCCTTGAAAAAACGATTAATAGTTTTTAACGCTTTTCCAATTTTTACATCTTGTGGTGTAAACCTCAAGATATACCAAGATTCTAACACAGCTTCGTTGTATTTGTCCATATCACTAATAAACCCACTTCCTCGATTATGTCTACCACTTATCCAAACACCACCTTCTATTTCGATTGCTAATTTGCTTTTCAAGAAAGCTAAATCAAATCTCCATCTTCTAACAGGATGAAATCTATGTTCTTCAATTGGAATTTCTGGCAGACCACCGAAATCTATAATTTGTTTTAATAAATAATTAGACCAGTTTACTTTTGGTTTCTTGATACGAATTGGCTCTGGCATTGAGTTCTTTGTAACTCTACCCATTTCTCAAATCCCTCTGCTCTTTTATCTGCAATCTGATTTGCTTCTTTTTGAGCATCAGCTAATTTTTCTAAAGACCTTGCAATCGCTCTAATCAATTCTTGATTTCCATTACCATTGTGTTGACCATTTTGTTTCATAACAAGATAGACAATCACAACAAGTGCTGGAGCTTGTGAGAGCATTGCTAGTAATTCAGTTTCCATTAATAATCTCTCTCAACAACTTATTTTGCTCTTGGCATTTTTTAAAGTCTAACACAGAATCTACAGCATCAGAATTTTTGATACATAAAAATCCAGATATCTCTGGATTACAGTTTACAAACTCAATTTCCTTATATTTAACCTTTTCTGGTAGATTGTCAGAAAAAATAAGCGTTTTAGAGCACGATACAAGCCATAACACAATCATACTAATGGTAATATACCATTTTAAACCTATCTGCCTTATATGACCCTCTTTTGGCTCTATAAAGCGATTTGCCATTATTTACCCTGTCCTCTGTACGCTTTATAGCTGTTTTTTTTGTTTTTGTTCATACTTGATGTTTTTACCCTCGATTTACGACCTGCAATAGAAGTTTTTTTATCTTTTGGTTCATGTTGGATTGTTGATTTGTAATTCTTTCTACTCATTTCTAATTTTATTTAATTCCTTTGCAAGAGATTCTTGCTCTTTATTTTTTATTCGATATTTCCAATCTTGAATCTTTGCTGCTTTCTTTTTTTCTGATTCTAATATTTTTATTTTAGTTTCTAAGTCAAGGACTTGCTTCTCTAATTTTCCTACTTTACGCTTATTTAAATATTCTTGTAGAAAAGCAAATCCCTTACTTAGTAAATCTGATAATAATGCAACAAGTATTTTTTGCATTATTTTTTCTCTTTGAGAAACATTGCTGCTAATGCAAATAATGAAGCAAGAGCAGTTGATATTATTTGCCATTCTTCTTCAGTTACAAATAGCAAAGCCAAAACAGATAAACCAGCATAAGATGATGGTTCTTTTAATCTATCTAAAATTGTCCACATACTTTTTCTCCTTTTTTTATTCTTGCCAAAACGCCATAGACATTGGAAACTCAGTATCTCCAGAACTACTCGTATTAGCATTTCTACCTTTAAATTTAACAAATGTAGATGCAACAGTAAATAGAGTAATATTGCCAATTACATTTGATGTATGACCAGTACCAAATTGAAAACCCCAAGTTACTCCATAATCTCCAGAGAAAACTAAGGTACTTGCAAAGTTTGCTTGGTATTTACCAAAGCTCAATTTTGTAACCGAGCTTATGTTATGTTGTAAACCTGGCAATGTTCCAGATGCAGTCATGCTAAACCAAGCGTGTGGAATCATTTTAACTCTTGGAGTTCCAGATAATTGTTCAGTAAGTGTAGTGAAATTTTCTTGCAGCATATTCATCTTACTTGCAGTTAAGACAGAACCAGAATTAAAACCGAATGTTGTATGATATGTTGCCATTATGCTGTACTCACATCAGTATTAAAGAAGACTGCTGTTGCATTAACAGGGTCATGAAAACTATGTGAACTCTCCCTAAAGTTATGATGAACTACTTTTATATTTGATGTATTATCTTCATAATAATACATACAGAAAACTACTTGTGCATTTTCATCTGTTGTGTCATGTGCATTACCGAGTTGATATTGAGATTTTACTGTAATAGAATTTACAACAAATTCAGAACAAGCGTTAGAAAAATTTATCGTATATTTACCTGTTGCAGTTTTACTTACGCTACTAATACCTTCTGAAAAGTTAATACCACTTGCATCATAATTTACAATTGCTATTGCTCTACTATTCATTATTGGACTTCCAGCTTCGTTATCAGCAAATGCTTGGAAACAACTACTTACTGCGTTCATAGCAGATGCAGTCATAGTGTCTTTAAATAAAAAAGTAGGTAAATTAAATGCCATTGCTTGGATATCCCATCAACACCCCAAATCTTGCTTGAGCTACATCTGTATTACCAGAATCAGAAGCTCTCCAATAAATTGTTGCGTTACTACCTGTTTGTGTTTGACAACCGAATTGAAAATTACGACCTTCAGCTGCACCTTCTTTTACGCCTTGAAAATTTATACAATTAAAAGCAGTTTGATATGGATGTTGATAATTGATTGTGTATGTTCCTGCACTTGGATAAGTTACTGAAGAAATATTTTCACCAAAAATCAAAAGGTTTTGACCTTGACCATAAAAGTAAATTGTCTTAACAGCTCGACCTTCAAAGTATGGGTCTGATGATGTTTGACCTGCTGTTTCTGGTGCTGATGCTATTTCTCCAAAGTTACTATAATTGTTGTTAAGAGCAGTCGAAGAAAGTTTTTGACCGACTGTGTAATTAACATCTTTAAAAGCCATGACTGTAAATATAACTTAAATTTATGCTAACTGTCCAGCATCAGAATCTAAGACCCCTATTTCTGTATCGTTTAGTTCAAAAACTGTAAAATTACCAATTGTTAATCCATGACCAACTGATAAATCCATAGTTATCGTTTGGTTCTCTATATCAGTTGTTTTAGAAATTAAAGTAAATGGTTCTTCATTTAAGTTGAGCTCATCATTTGTTACAAAGATAATATCGCCTAATTGTTGTTGCATAAATTTGATTGGTGTTGTTATTGATAATGCTACTTCTGGTTGCCTTCTTCTACCCACAACTCTTTGAGCTAAATTCAAAGCACTTGCAGAATCCACATACCAAATTAGATTGTTAGTAGGTTCTTTAGATATTTTTCCAAAACTGTTTATTGATGATGCATTTTGAAATCTAATTGTCTGTCTAAATCCAGTAACAGAATTACTTGTTACTGTAAATGATATTGGTACTGTATATTCGTTACACATATCAAAAGCATCACCAGCAGCAGAAATCGATATAATGTCAGAATTTGTTACTGTTGCAGCAAAACTTTGTACGCCAGTAAGATTCCTTATAAAGTTAATTCTGTTATCAGTTTCGACATAAATAGCACTATCAGTAACCTCTGCAATATTTTGCAATGCAGCAACATAGCTAGTTTGATATGGAAAAAATGCTTGAACAACTATACTTTCACTACCTAAAGTATTTCTCCAATTAAGATATGATTCGTAGTTAATATCAGTATTTGCTGCTGATGCTGTATTATCTAATTGAGCACCATAAGAATTACTTGTTAAAATATCTAGGGTCAATTCTGCTGGGTTGTAAGTTGTAGCAATGAAAGCAACGCCCTGCTGAGAAGTTGTATCAGTAGATATTTTTATTTCTGACAACCTATCTAACTGATTTTTAAATTGTAAATTTACCTCTGAATTAGAATAATCTGCGTTTATTAAAGTTCCTTTTGCAACGCAACCTAAATCAATGAAAGTCGGGTTGAATTGATATCCATAGGATATCTCACCATCTTGTCTAAATTTTGTTCTATCCTCTATAATTTCATTCATTAATTGTGATGCGTTTTCTACTGATATAGTAAAACCATCTGCAATAACATCTTTATAAGTTTGTGTAACTTGTGGAAACTTGATTACACGATTTGTGAATATTGAATTATTGAAAGAGAATTGTCGTACAATTGAACTAGGATTTGTTTGTCTTTGTTTGTCTAAGAAAAATGGTGTTAGGTCATGACCAGTTCGGCATTTTGATTCTACTACTGTTGAAATAAAAACTGTTCCAACTTCTGTTTCTAAATCAACGCCAAGAGGTAAAGCTCCACGACTTAATGCAACTGAGCCAACTGTTGTTTCTAGGTCAACACCAGTAGGAACTAATGTTTCTGAATTTGTTAATGTAAGACTTGGTGAACCAACTAAGGTTGTGAAATCTACCCCACTTGGTGTAAGTCCTGTTATTGGGTTATCAAGAACTGGACTACCAACTTGTGTTTGAAAATCTACACCATCTGGCTCTAACCCAGCTTCGCCTAGAACATAATATTGATATGGATTCTTGTGCCAGTAGCCAAGTTTAATTGTGTTATGTTGTTCTGGTAAACTGGTATAGTAAATAGAAAATTCTTCTAAACCAGGCGTTCTCTGTTTTTTATCTTTTGGTATAAAATGATAAAACGCAGCTTGTTGAAGATGAGTAGTTGCAAAACTTCCGAGCATATTCTAATTATATACTATTATTTAAAACTGGGTAATTTCAAAAGGTAAGGTTGCTGTTGTACCAGAGCTTTTTACGATTGTAACACTATATCCTTTGTTGGTATGCATTGGTGGAGCAAAAAATAAATTTTCAGTTTGAGCACCACTAAAATTATCTCTAGTTACAACTTGATGACCAGAAGCAACAATGATGCAATTATTGATACTAATGTTGTAATTTGCACCAGATACCATTGGTTTTAAATCTACCATTGTGGAATATATACCAGCTACAGCAGTTGAAAAAACTACACTTGTTGCACTTACTGCTACTGCTCCTGTTGATACTACTGTTTGTGCCATTATTTATCTCCTAATAGATTATGCCAGACTTTTTGTAAATCCTCAATTGAACTTGCATTTTCAATTTCAGAATCTTGTGGCAAATCTCTTAATTCTTGTTTGTATTTTACTATATTTGTTGTGTCTTCGTTTGCTTCTAAAGCCCTCATATAATCGACATCTAATTTTTCTAATACAGGTTTTCTAGCAGTTCTAATTCTATCTCTCCAGATATCTCTGGCAAGTTTTATGTCTATTTTGGGATTCATTTTAGAATCGCAAGTCCAAGCATTTCTAAATTTATTATCAAGTTTATCTAAATCACTTGCATCTATAATTTTAAATTTTTTTGTTGGTACATCTTTTTCTGCAATTTGTTCTATTGACATTCCACAATTTGTTGCTGGAACACAGACTGCCATGATACCATTTTCTTTTTGATTATAGATAATAACTTTATTCATATCTAACTCGGCTTAGGATATTTAGATTTTACCTCAGCAATGTGGTCTTTCCAAGTAGTTGTACCATTTACATTATCCCAATACTGCATATCAAGTTGTTCTTCAAGAGGTGCATATTCTACTGCTCTATCTCTTTGATATTGCAAAGAATCATAAGCTGCTTGAAGCTCTGTTTGTTTTGCAGTAATCTGGTCGTTGGTAATATTATTTGGGTTACCATCATGCCATTCAATACCATCTAAACTTTCCCCACTTACACTTACTTCTGCATTTGGGTCTAAAGCTAAAATTGCTGATATTATATCTGTCATAATTACTCTCCTTTTATGAAGCTATCTCCATTAATGTTAAAGTTGTTGCACCTGTAAAACCTGTGTTTAAACCTCTACGATTAATATACATTGTTGCAGTAGCTGTAACTACTTTTAATTTATAAGTCAATTCAGATGTACTAGATGGGCTATCTATATATGTTGCAGTCATAGACATCATTCCATTATTGTTAGTAGCATCACCTGTATTAATAAGAGCAGATGTAATACCAGCACTTGGCAATCTAGTTGAATCTCTATCTACAAAAAATGAAGCATCACCATTTACAGCATTTGTAAAAGGTATAACAGCTTGAACATAAATCTTACTTGATGTTGAGATTGGAGTTATTGCAGCAGTTAACAATTCTGCTGGTGTTGCACTACTATGAGTTGACTGTGTGGTATTTACTGCATTTATAACTTGTAATATTTTGCCAGGTGTTGCTAACTTAGAACTTACAATACCAGCACTATCAGCTATTTTAGCATTAGTTACTGTTCCATCTTCTATTCTACTTATTCTTCCTGCTACTGGCATTATCCTGCTATCTCCATAACTGTAATTACAGATGTAAATCTACCTGTTATTGCACTATCTCCATCAGCTTCATTTCCTCTATTTACATAAGCTGTACCACCACTCTCTGAAAATATTTGAATCTTGTATGTCGTTGCACTTGTCGTGCTTGGGCTATCCAAAAATTCTATAGAATAATCTGCAGTTGGGTCGGAAGAAGTGCATAGCCATTGTCCACCTGTGGTTGCTCTTGTTCTATTACTCGCTGAATCATGAATACAAATTTCAGTTGAATCTCTTAATAAAAATATTGGGTAAAGATATGGAGCAGTCCTAACAAGCCCGATATTTAATCTACCTGTAATTAAAACTTTATTAGAAGATGAACTTGGTGTTATTGCAACAGATAATCCTGTAACATCAACTTTTGAGCCACTTGTTGTACTAAATGTATCTGTTTTTACAGCTTGTAATACTTGTAAAACTTTACCTGCTGTGATTGTTTCTGAAGCACCTAAGTCAATTGATGTTCCATTAACTGTAACACTATCATTAACTAATTTAGCATTTGCAATACTACCTGCTAACTTATCATTTGTTACAGCTCCATTGGCTATTTCATCTGCTGTTATAATTCCTACTGCACCTGCTACTGCCATTACTCTGTGTTCTCCCTATCGTAAGCATCATTTACTGCATCTTCTAAAATTTTATTTTTTTCTTCATCAGTTAATTCAACCTTTTCACCATTAACAATTTTAAAAGTTGCTTGTTCATTTACTAATGATTCTCTAATTTCTTCTTTAGTTCTAGACATCTCGTTTTACTCCGTATACTTGAACTTGACCACTTACCCAATATCTACTATCAGTCCAACCTAATAGAATTCCATCAACTGCTGTGGCTATAGTATCAATTGTGCAATAAGCATTAGATATATCGTAAAAATTATCATGTGTTTTTCCTGCCCAGAATCCTTGTATAGTTGCTTGTGGGTTAAATGGTTTAATGTCCAGTTTAAAGTGCATAGTAGCTGATGTTGAAGTTGTAACAGCAGGAATATAATTAGCAATTCTCATTTCGCCACCTGATAATGTAAATCCATCTGTATTCAAAGTCATGGTGCTTCCTAATCTACCAGCAATTCTAGCATTATAACTTGTTGTGCTGCCAAATAAAGTTGAGCCACCACCTCTATATTTAATTGATAAATTAAAACTACCATCATTCAATACTGTTTCGTTAAGGTTTATTGTGTATTCAGAAAACTTATCATTATCAAAAATACCATCATAAGTAATTGTAGATGTGCCAGATGCAACAATAGTTTCTTCTAATAATTCTACTGCTCCTAAATTGTTATTTACTAATCCTTGTAATGCCATCTTACACCTTCAGAATGAACGGGTCAGAACTTGGGAAAGTTATAGTAACTGTTCCACCATCTGGAGTTAGTGGAAACCCTGTGCCTTCACTCTGTATAAATAATAATGGTGCTTTAGATGAATCTGTAGCAGATACAAATAAAACCATACCATTTATTACTGAATTAACTGCTACTGATGCTATATTTAGATTATCAGCATCGAGTCTACCAGATGCTACGGCAACATTCTGCAAAGAACTTGTCGCTATCCTTGCAGCAACTGGAATGTCATTTAAAAAATCATGTGCAGCACTAAATGTATAGAGTGTTGTATTCACTAGTGTAACTCCAATAACTGCTGTATTTAAATTTATACTTCCAGATGCAAAGTATTGTCTTGCGTTGTCATAAACGTGTGCCATGTTTTTATTCTACCTCTTAATCCTAAAGTTTACCATTAAAAAATATTAAATAAAATCCATACATTATTATCCACAAACCACCAAAATATAAAATAAATCCTTTAATATATTTTTTATTCATACTGTTTCAAATGTTATTGAGCCCTCATAAAATTGTCTAAAATATGGCTCTATGTATCTATTATATGGTTCTGAAATACCAACAATCCTAACTGTATGAAAAGTATTTGCAAAAGTATCATCTTCAATAAATCTTAAATCTGTTGCTGTAGAAAACCAGGAATTGATTAAGCTAACATTTTCACTTGTTACAAATGTTGCTGGAACACTAAATCTTCTAAATGATGATGCTGGAGTTATGTAAGTAAACAGAGCTCCACCTTTTGTTCTGATATCTTTTTTGTCATATACTTTATCAAACGTATATTTATAATTTGCTGTATCGCCAATCTCAATATAACTTGAATTAGGTATGCCAAGTAACATTGCCATTATCTACTTCTCCTAAAATTAAGTGTTGTTGTTTGACCACTCTTACCTAAATTATTAAGAGCTGGTAATAGCTTTTCTTGAGTAAGAGCTAACCAGTAGCTCATTGGTTTTGCTAATAATGCTTCATCAAGATTTGCATTAGGTAAGATATTTACAACTCCAATACTTTGACCACCTAACATTTCATTCGGTACAATTGTTCCTGGTCTATCTGGTACAAAGAGTTCTGCACCTCTTTCACCAACCACAGAAACTTGATTTACTGGTGGTCTACCACCATCAGCAAAAAACCCACCACCGATTTTACCTATTTTCTTTCCTATACCTTTAGCTGATTTGATAAGTCCACCAATTGTATCTCCACCACCTATTCCAGGTATACCACCACCACCACCAGCTAGACCTGCTACACTAGACAAACCAACTGCTGCTAAAGCAACTTTTAGAGCAATAAGTCTAGCAATCATAATCGCAATTTGCCTTATTAGCATCTTTGCTGTTTCGGTCATAATGCTTTTAAGTGAATCTTTGAAAGATTTACCTTCCATAACTGAATCTGCAAATGCGACACCAATATCATCAATAGCAGTTCCAACTGTACTACCCATCATTCTTCCAACATCCATTGCAATAGTTGATACTTCGCTAAATTTTTGTAAAGATTCACTCAAACCTTTATTTAGATTTTCTAACATAACTCCAAACGTGGTTGCAGATTTTTCGTTTGCATCACTATTGTTATTTGCTTCATCTGTATTTCGTTTGAGTGCTTCTGTAAATAAATCAAATGGAAAAATAATTGCATTTACCATATCCATTGTAAAGTCAAAAATACGAGCTAACCTATCAAAACTTACAATGTTTTCATCAACAAATGTTAATAGTTCATCAAATTTTTCAATAAGAAAAGTTATACCCTGTGCAACACCATCTAAAGCAATTCCTATAAGTTTAAAAATATTTCGGATTGCTTTTGCAACTGGCAATAAAACTGCGTAAAGGACATCAAACAATCTAGTAAAAGTTGGTATCAACGATTTACCAATTTCGATTCCAATACCTTTGAATACTGAAGTTAATCGTAAAAACGAATCAGTAAATGCTTCTGCTTGTTGTGCTTCGACTTGTGAAAAAGTAATACCTAAATCTTTTGCTTCTTGTCTTAAATCTCTGATAGCATCAGAACCCTGTATTAAAATAGGAACAAGTTTACCACCAGACCTACCAAATAATTCCATAGCTAAAGCAGTTCTTTGTGTTGCATTATCCATTTGAGCAAATGCATCTGCTGAATTCATAAGTAATTCTTCAGCTGAAAGGAACTGACCATTTGCATCTTTTGTAGCAATACCAGCATCTTCAAATGCTCTTACAGAAGTCAAAAGACCATTGTTAGCATCATTAACTCTCTTAGATAAAATTCTTAAAGATGTTGCAACATCACCAACTTCTGCTCCACCAATGTTTGCAGCAAAAGCTAATTCAGATAAAACATCAGCAGTTGTTCCGATTTGTGTTGCAGTTTTTGCAAAGTCATCACCAGCTTTGGCAGCTGAGAAAGCTAATTTTGTTAATGCAGCAGCAGCAGCAGCAATACCCAGAGTAACTGGGTTAAGCATTTTTCCAAAACTACCAAATTTATTTGTAAGACCACTTACACCTTTTGATGCTTGGTCTTTAAGAGTTACTAAAAGATTTACTTTATTGTCTGCCAAATGTCTTTACCTCTTTTTTAATTGCCTTCTTTCTATTACTTTTATGAGATAGTTCATCTCATTTACAGTAAGTTCAAGACAATCTTTCTTGCTCCAACCATATTCTTTTCCAAAAAGGTCAAAGACATCTAAATATCTGCGATTGATTATTTCGGAATCGCCAAAAAATATGTCATGACCTCATTAAATTTATTTATATCAGCAATACTTGTGTTTTCTTCTATCCAATCGATGTCTATATTAGCATCTGATTGAGTAAGAGCTACTGATACAATTGTAATGATATCAGAAAATGAAACATCATCACCAATCTTACCTAAACTTTTTCCAAGTTTTTGTTCAATCTGTAAGATTGATTTTGTTTTTGCTGGATGTATTTCAAATTCTTTGTCAGCAATTGTGAACTTCATGAGCTTCTCCTTTAATATGCAGTCTGCGTATTTTGTAAAGTTATTCTGGCAGCATAACTTGAACTTGTATCAAATTCGCAATTCCCTTCGTAGGCAGCTGATATTCTTCCAGCACCACCGATTGGAAATGAGAATGTTGTATAGTTTGTTTTTGGTAAATCTATTGAAATGAAATTGTTATTTCCACCACCAATACTTTCACCAGTTATAGAGAATAAAAATCTCTGTCTTGTTTGTGCTCTAAATATTCCTTCTTGAGCTTGGTTTGAAAAATCCTGGTCGCCAGTAACAGTAATAACTCTGAAACCATCTCTTTTAAGTTTACCTTCTACTAGAGCTCCATTAAGAGTTGGTACTCCAACAAGTGGATTTTCTATAGTTACTGTTGCTGATTCAAATTCTCCATTTGCAGCACCACCAACTTGTAATGAAACTGTATCCCAAGTAAATGGTTTTGCATCTATGTATGATGCAGTTTGTTTTGCGATTTTATTTGATGTTCTTGCATGAACTGTAGCAGTACATTCTAGGATTGCACCTGCTGTCATGTTGATAGAAAGCGTATGTATCTGAGCATCAACGAATTGATATGCAGAACCTACTGATTTGAAAACTTCTATTGTGTAAGGTGGTAAGGCAAAGTCATCTCCAAAATCAGATTGTGTTGGCAAGAACTCGTGTATAGCTTTTGAACTTGAGAATGTAGTTGACACTTGACCAATAACACCTCTTAAGAAATGACCCAAGTAAATTGGATGTGGTTCAAATACAATATCACCTGTTGCATTTGTAATTCCTTGTAGTGTATTTGGATTATCATATCTAGCTAATAGATTCTCCGATTGTAGTTGTTCTATATTTTCAGTTATAGATTCTGATTTAAAAGGAATGTAAACTCTATTGGTAGTTGCTGTACCACCACTTGATTGTTTAGATAGAGAAACATATCCACCTATTCCATAAGCCATATTTTTTTACCTCACAAAGCAATAATGCTTGTTTTAATTTTACCTTTTTTACAAATCATTTCAATTATTCTCTTACTTCACATTGCAATTTTACAGAAACTCCCTTGAAAAATCCAAGTCCACTCGTATTTTTTTGATTGTCAAAGTCGCCACCAGTAAAGTAAGATATCACAACTTTGTCATTTATTGTTCTGTTTTCTTTAAGAACTTCTTTTACATTACCTAGAATTACATCTCTTGCTGAAGCACCTGCTAAATTTTCCAGACTGAAATCATATATCCAAAGCTCTAGGTTTAAGAATGTTCTGAAAGGTTTAGAGCCACCTATCAGCTCATCATCAAGTGGTGTTTCGTAGCTATCTAAGTATATTCCAATAAATGGACAAGCATCTGTTCTAATTTCATCTGGTGGTTCTACCTCAACTCTGTATGAGTTTGTTCTGCTATCACCATCTAATATTGTTTTTAATTCTGTTTCAATTGCTAAGTAATCAATGATTGCCATGAATAATATTATACTGGTCTATTAGCCAAAGTCTTTAGATAAATTTTTGTTTGAGCTACTGCAATTTTTGATGCCTTTGAATCTTTTGGTAACATCTTTCTTTGTGGAATTGTAGATGTACCAAACTCATGAAATTCAGAATAGAATACTGGAGAACCTATCTCAACAGAATTTCTTTTGACTTGATATGTAAAACTGGCACGAAGATTGCCTGTGTCGATTAGAGGTTTAGAACTACCTTTTCTTGCAATTGTTGCTGGAGCATTTGGTGTCCAGGCATTTCCATCATTTGAACCTCTTACAAAATTTTTGTTTACCTCATTAAGAATTAATACTCCGATTCGTTTTAACAGAGGTTTTGGATTACTAATACCTTTTTTAATATTAGATAATTTAAGTTTTACTTGTTGATTGCCAGATGATTTTAATTTTAAAGACATTAATAATATGGATTGTATTCTTCATCTGCTACTGCATCATATTCTTCTTCAAGTCTATCGCTGTCAATCTGTTGTATTGTTTCATCTAACATATTGAATGATGGATTGAAGTTCATTGTATTTGAGAATATTGTATCGCCAGAATTGTAGGTGATAAGCTCACCAGATGATGTAACAAGTCCAACCTCTCCAGAGTTTAGTTTGTCTAAAATATCTACTATATAATTTTTTCTTTCAGATACCCAATCATTTTTAGAACCAAGTTCTTGTGTAAAGAATCTTTCTAAGATTTTTACAAGAGCATATTCAGTCGAGATTGTTGTAACAAGTGGTGGTGATGATGAGAAAGGCAATGTGTAATTATTGCTTAAATAACCATTAACTTCATTCTCTGCTTGGTCAATATAGAAAGCTATCGAACTAGAAGTTACACTCGATAAGCTACCTACTCTTGGATATAATGATAATACATTTGGTACTGTTGTATAAGTCGGCATGAAATTATTTTATCATACCGACCTAAACAATCAATTAGGCATTAAAATTATCATAAGCTAAGTCATTTATTTTTATTATCGTATCTCTTAACTTAGTGTTAATAATGTCATGTTCATCTTCAACCTTTGCAAGTTGTTCTGTGTAATTAGTCAACACAGAGAAGATTAATCTTCTTTCATCTTCTGTGAAAGACATCCAAATTTTTGAAGTATCAACTTTAATCATAATGTTTCTCCTTGAGCAGTTTAGAGAGGTTACTCAGCTCTTTTTTTTTA
>ERZ869936.542-NODE-542-length-34783-cov-6.999827_pt1 | contig 34783 bp, 41 predicted proteins | sample MGYA00520876_ERZ869936 | MGnify/ENA primary metagenome ERZ869936 (study PRJEB32218, sample SAMN09650985) | biofilter metagenome | isolation source: enrty point of leading RO module | place: Saudi Arabia: Thuwal, RO plant located on Red Sea | collected 2016-02-17 ... | reverse complement strand
CGAGGACGCCGGCCGCCGCGGCGCCGACGCGGACGAGACGCGGGAGCAGATCGTCGACACCGCGCTCGGCTACGGGCTGGTCAGCCGGCACACGAGCCTGGTCGCCGTCGACAGGACGCCGGTGCGCCCGGCGGGCGAGGACCTCGAGCGCGAGCAGGTGCCGAACCTGATGCCCTACGGCCAGAGCGGCCAGGCGATCTTCGGCTTCCCGGCGACCGCGACGGCCGGGCCCGCGCTGCGCTTCACCGGCGGGCTCCTGATGATCGCGGCCGTGCTGCTGATGCTGTTCCGGGTCTGCAACCTGCCGGGTGGCCGCCGTGCGCCGGCCCGGGCGTAGCTGGAACGTCGCCGTGGCCTGCCTGTTCGCGCTCGGCCTCTGGCAGTTCGGGCAGGGTGCGTGGATCCCGGCCAAGGCCTGGCTGGCGCAGGGCCTGATGGCGCACGCCTGGACCCGGGTCGCCGCAGGCGCGAGCGACGCGCCGCCGTGGCCCTGGGCCGACACGCAGCCGGTCGCGCGCCTGTCCGCGCACGGCGGCGAGGTCGAGCTGATCGTGCTGGCCGGCGGCTCCGGGCGCACGCTCGCGTTCGCGCCCGGACACCTCGCGGCGAGCGTGCTGCCGGGCGAGGCCGGCAACAGCATCATCGCCGGGCACCGCGACACGCACTTCAGTTTCCTGAAGGACCTGCAGCCCGGGCACCGGCTGGAGGTCGAGCGCGGCGACGGCCGCCGCTACGCGTTCGAGGTGACGGCGATCGACGTCGTGGACTCGCGCCGCGGCAGCATCGTGCTCGACACGGAGCAGCCGATGCTGACGCTCGTGACCTGCTACCCGTTCGGGGCGAGCGCGCCGCGCGGGCCGCTGCGCTACGTCGTCAGCGCGGCGCTCAGCCGCGGGGCGCCCGCGCTTCGAACGGCGTCGCGGGATTGATCGCACCGGTGAACTCGCCGCGCTACGCCGACAGCGGCCCGCTCGACGGAGAAGCTCCCGCGCTCTGAACGGCGTCGCGAGGCTGATCGCACCAGTAATCTCGCTGCGCTGCGCAAACAGCGAAGCGCTCAGCCGGGAAACGCTTGCGCTTCGAACTGCGTCACGAGATTCATCGCGTTGGTAATCTCGCCGCACTACGCCGTCAGCGCGGCGCTCAGCCGGTCAACTCTCGCGCACTGAACAGGGTGTAACGCTGGTCCCGCCGACGGTCTCGCCGCGCTACGCCAACAGCGGCACGCTCAACGAAGAAACTCCCGCGCCTTGAACAGCGTCGCCAGGGTGATCGCGTCGGTGATCTCGCCGCGCTCGGCCATGGCAATGGCCTCGGCGAGCGGCAGGCGCCGGATCTCGAGGTCTTCGGTCTCCTCGAACTCGGGTTCGCCCTCGGTCAGCCCGCGCGCGACGTAGACGAGGCCGCGCTCGTCGGTGACCGAGTTGCTCGTGTGCACGTCCAGGTATTCCTGCCAGTCCGTCGCCGTGAGCCCGGTTTCTTCTTTCAGCTCGCGGCGCGCGGCGGCGAGCGGCGCCTCGGCTAGCGGCGCGCCGCCCATCGGCAGCTCCCAGGAATACTCGCCGAGCGTGTAGCGCTCCTGGCCGACCAGCCAGGTGTCGCCGTTGTCGGCGAGCGGCAGGATCGCGACCGCGACGCTCTTGAAGTGCACGAGGCCGTAGCGGTTCTCGCCGCCGCCCGGGTTGATGACGCGGTCCTCGTAGACCGCGATCCACGCGTTGTCGAAGACCTGCCGCCGGTCGAGGCGTTTCCAGCTCACGGCCCCGCCTCGCCCGACTCGACCAGCGCCCGGAAGCGCGCGAGGTCGGCGTCGGTCCGGCGCCGGATCGAGCCGGCCATGAACAGGCTCATGAGACGCATCAGCCCGCGGAAGCGGAAGTTGCACCAGACGCTCCACTTCGTGCGCCCGCCGTCGAGCGCCTCGAAATGGTTGACGATCATCGTCGTGCCCCAGGTCGACTCGTAGCTCCCGGCGAGAAAGTCCGGCTCGCGCCGCTCGGTGATCGTCTCGGTCATGACCACCCGTCGGCCGCGCTCCTCGTAGACCAGCTCCGCAACCGCCCCCGGCTGCCCCGGCGTGCCGGACTTCGGCTCGAACGATTTGAGCGTCGGCTGCCACTTCGGCAGGTTGTCCGGGTTGTCGAACGCGCGCCAGACCCGCTCGCGCGGCGCGTCGATGACCTGCTCTGCGTGGTATTTCATGCGCCGCTCCCGGAACCGCCGGACGGCATCATAGCAAGCCCGCAATTGCAGCGGCCGGCGGGCTGGGCCATAGTTCGGCGACGCGGCCCGCGACGGCCGCGCACCCCGCGCCCGGATCACCGATGAAACCTTCGCAAGCCCGGCTCACCCAGGGGCCGGTCGGCCAGCACCTCGTGGACATGACCGTGCCCGTGCTTTACGGCATCACGATGATGATGCTGCAGAACTTCGCGGACGCGTGGTTCATAGGCCAGGTCGGCGACCGCGAGCTGGCGGCACTGTCGTTCGCGTTCCCGGTGCTGATGGTCGTGACCAGCGTCGCGATCGGCCTGGGCGCCGGCACATCCTCGGTGGTCGCGCGTGCGATAGGCGCGGACGACCATGCACGCGCGAAGCGGCTCGCGACCGACAGCCTGCTCCTGTCCTTCGGCATCACGGCCGTGATCTGTGTCGTCGGCATCGCGACGATCGACCCGCTGTTCACGCTGCTCGGCGCGCCGGCCGACATGCTGCCGCTGATCGGCGGCTACATGCAGATCCTGTACCTCGGCGTGCCCTTCGTCGTCGTCGGCATGGTCGGCATGAGCAGCATGCGCGCGACCGGCGACACGCGGCTGCCGAGCCGGCTGATGATCATCGCCTCGATCCTGAACGTGGCGCTCGACCCGCTGCTGATCTTCGGCTTCGGCCCGGTCCCGCGCATGGAGCTCGAGGGCGCCGCGCTGGCCGCGCTGCTCGCGCGCGGCAGCATCTTCGTCGGCACGATCTATTTCATGTACCGGCGCCTCGACATGCTGAGCTTCGGCGCGCCGAAGGCCGACGAGCTGAAAAGCTCCTGGGCGGACATCCTGCACGTCGGGCTGCCGGCCGCGGGCACGAACGCGATCATCCCGATCGCGACCGGCGTGATTACGGCGATGCTGGCGCAGTACGGCCCCGAGGCGGTCGCCGGCTTCGGCGTCGCGAGCCGCATCGAGTCGGTCACGCTGGTCATCTTCTACGCGATGTCGGCGATCATCGGGCCCTTCGTCGGCCAGAACCTGTCGGCCGGGCATGCCGACCGCATTTACCGAGCGCTGTGGCTGTGCACGCTGTTCTGTCTCGGCTCGGGCCTCGTCATCGCCGGGGCGCTCGCGCTGCTCTCCGACTTCCTGCCGTCCTTGTTCAGCGACAGCGAAGAGGTGACCGGCGTCGCGCAGCTGTTCCTGTGGATCGCGCCGCTGTCCTACGGCGCCTACGGCATGGTCATGGTCATGAACGCGTCGTTCAACGGCATGGGCAAGCCGATGCCGGCGGTCATGGTCAGCGTCGCGCGCATGGCGGTGCTGTACGTGCCGCTCGCACTGCTCGGCAACTGGCTGTTCGGCATCGCCGGCATCTTCGGCGCCTACGCGCTTGCCAACCTCGTCACCGGCGCGCTGTCCTACTGGTGGGCGCACGCCTCGGTGCAGGGCCAGTGCGACCTGCACGGCCGCCGCGAGCCGCTCGTGTCCGCGCCGGGCGACCCGGTCGTCTCGCGCTACGTGACCGCGTCCGGGAGCACCCGCCGCCCGTAGTACCAGTGCATGCCGATGCCGCGGCTCGCCATGAACAGCATGAACGCGAGCCACAACCCGTGGTTGCCTAGCGGCTGCAGCAGGTACCAGGACGGCAGGAACACGACCAGCGTCGAGGCCAGCATGATGTCGCGCATCTCGCGCGCGCGGGTCGCGCCGACGAACACGCCGTCGTAGAGGTAGGACCAGACCGAGACCAGTGGCGAGGCGACCAGCCACGGCAGGTACGCGTAGGTCGTCGCGCGCACGTCCGGCAGGTCGGTGAGCAGGTTGACCAGCAGCGGGCCGCCGACGGCGTAGGCGAGGCTGAAGCCCGCGGCGACGATCAGCGACCAGCGCAGCGTCAGCCGCACGGCGCGCTCGAGCGCGGCCCGGTTGCGCCGCCCGATCGCGTTGCCGGCGAGCGCCTCGGCCGCGTGCGCGAGCCCGTCGAGCGCGAAGGACAGGAGGTGCTGCAGGTTCATCAGGATCGCGTTCGCCGCGAGCACCAGCGTGCCGAGCCGCGCGCCCTGCGCGGTAATGAACGTGACCGTGAACACGAGCGCGAGCGTGCGCAGGAACAGGTTCGCGTTGATCGCGAAGAACGCGGCGTAGGCGCGCGGCGCCGTCAGCGGCGCCGCCTGCCAGTGGCCATCGCGCGCGCGCAGTTCCCGGCCCACCAGCACGAGGGCCAGCGCCAGCCCCGTGTACTCGGCGATGACCGAGGCGGACGCGACGCCGGCGACGCCCAGCCCGAGCAGCAGCACGAACACGAGATCGAGAACGATGTTGACGACGTTGGTCAGCACGACGATCGCGAGCGGCGCGCGCGCGTTCGCGATGCCGATGAACCAGCCGACCAGCGCGTAGACCGCGAGCGTCGCCGGCGCGCTCCACAGGCGGATCGAGAAATACTCGCGGGCGTGCGGTGCGACGGCCGGGTCCGGGCCGAGCAGCGCGACGCCGGCATCGACCAGCCAGGGCCTCGCGGCCACGATCACGGCGGCGAGCAGCAGGGCGACGACCATTGCCTGGCCGAGCGTGTCGCGCAGCGCCTGCGCGTCCTCGCGGCCGGCCGCCTGCGCGGCGATGCCGGTCGTGCCCATGCGCAGGAAGTTCAGCGCGAAGAACAGGAAGCTGAACGCGGCGCCGCCGACCGCGACCGCGCCGAGGTAGGCCGGGTCGTCGAGGTGGCCGGTGACGCCGGTGTCGACCATGCCGAGCAGCGGCACGGTCACGTTCGAGACGATCAGCGGCGCGGCGATGCGCCAGACGTCGCGGTCCTGCGGCAGCCTCGCGGAATCGCTCACGCGCGGGTCACGCTCCCGCGCCGGCTCAGAACGCGTTGACGCCCGTCAGCTCCTTGCCGACCACGAGCTGGTGGACGGTCTCGGTGCCCTCGTAGGTGATCACGCTTTCCAGGTTCAGCATGTGCCGGATCGGCACGTACTCGGCGCTGATGCCGCTGCCGCCCAGCATGTCGCGCGCGTCGCGCGCGATGTCGAGCGCGGCGCGCACGTTGTTCCACTTCGCGAGCGAGACCTGGGTCGGCTGCAGCTCGCCCGCGTCCTTCAGGCGGCCGAGGCGCAGCGACAGCAGCTGCGCGGTGGTGATGCGCCGCGCCATGTCGGCAAGGCGCTGCTGGATGGACTGGTTGTGGGTCAGCGGCCTGTCGAACAGCACGCGGTCGCCGGCGTAGTCCAGCGCCTGCGCGAGGCAGGCCTGCGCGGCGCCGATGACGCCCCAGGTGATGCCGTAGCGCGCCTGGGTCAGGCAGGACAGCGGGCCTTTCAGGCCGGTGACGCCCGGCAGCACGTTCTCCTTCGGCACGCGCACGTTGTCGAAGTACAGCGCCGCGGTGACGGAGGCCCGCAGCGAGAACTTGTGCTCGATCTCCTGCGCCGTGAAGCCTTCCATGCCCTTCTCGACGATGAAGCCGCGGACGCCCTCGTCGGTCATCGCCCAGACGACCGCCGCGTCGGCGATCGTGCCGTTCGTGATCCACATCTTCGCGCCGTTCAGGATCCAGTCGTCGCCGTCCTTCTTCGCGCGCGTCTTCATGTTGCCCGGGTCGGAGCCGCCGTGCGGCTCGGTCAGGCCGAAGCAGCCGATCGCCTCGCCCTTCGCCATCGCCGGCAGCCAGCGGTCCTTCTGCTCGTCGGAGCCGTAGGCGTGGATCGGGTACATGACCAGGCTCGACTGCACCGACACGAAGCTCCGGAGCCCCGAGTCGCCGCGCTCGAGTTCCTGGCAGATCAGGCCGTAGCAGACGCTGTTGAGGCCCGCGCAGTCGTAGCCGTCGATCGAGCTGCCGAGCAGGCCAAGCGCGGCCACCTCGGGGATCAGCTCCTTCGGGAAGTAGTGCTTCTCGAACGCGTCCTGGATGACCGGCAGGACCTTGTCGTCGACGAACCGCGCGACGGAGTCCTGCACCATCTGCTCGTCCTCGGAGAGCTCCGAGCGGACGTCGTAGAGGTCGAGCGGGTTCAGTTGCTTGCGTCGGCTTTTCGGCTTGTCCGCCGGCTGGACGGGTGCGGTGCTGGCCACGGTGGCTCCTGCGATGGGGCTTGAAACGAGCCGTCCATTCTACCCGAATCCGTATGGCCGGGCAGGCGCCGGCACTACCGCTAGCGCGGTATACCGAGCCGCCCGTACAGCCGCGACAGGGCCCACAGCGGCGCGATCATCATGAGCTGGACGTCGCGGAACACGGCGAGCGGGCCGCCGCGGCCGGCGTGGCCGAGCGCGAGCCCGGCGATGCCGGCCAGCGTCAGCGCCGCCGCGACCGGTTTCAGCCAGTCGCCGGAAAGCTGCAGCCAGAACTCGAACGCGATGACCGCGCCGATCACGGGCAGCATGCCGATCGCGAGCGGCAGCGAGATGATGAAGTAGTAGACCAGCGCCGCCAGCAGGAACAGGCTGCCCCAGTTCAGGAGCGGCGAGATCTCCGCGAGCTTCTCGGGCACCGGCAGCGACCACAGCAGCCCGGTGAAGCCGGTCACGAGCAGCGGCACGCCGAGCCAGAACGCGACCGGGAAGCGCAGGTGGCGCTGGTGGCGCTCGTAGGTGTCGAGCCAGTGGTCGCCGTCGGTCATGGGCGCGCGCAAAAGCGCCATTCTACACGCGGGCTCAAGGGAGCCTCGGGACACGCTGCGATGCAACTTGTGCGGCGACTGCACGGGCTACTCCAGCCTCCTTCAGTCGTCGTTCAGCTTGCCAGCCGGTACAATGCGCGACTGGCTGCGGCCCCCGGCCGCCACGCCACCGCATGGGCAATCAAGAGGAATTACAATGACTATCAAGGGATTACGAACCGCCGTCCTGGCCTTCGGCCTGACGACGGTACTGGCCGGCTGCCAGACGCTCGACCCGTACACGCAGGAGGCGAAGACCTCGAACACGACCAAGGGCGCAATCATCGGCGCCGTGGCCGGCGCGGTCGTCGGCCTGGTCTCCGGCGACGACGCGGTCGAGCGGCGCCAGCGCGCGCTGATCGGCGCCGGCGTCGGCGCGCTCGCCGGCGGCGCGGTCGGCAACTACATGGACCGCCAGGAAGCGAGGCTGCGCGCCGAGCTGCAGGGCTCCGGCGTCAGCGTCACGCGCATCGGCGACAACATCACGCTGAACATGCCGGGCAACATCACGTTCGCGACCGACAGCTCTGACATCAGCCCGGCGTTCTTCGACGTGCTGACCTCGGTCTCGAAGGTCATGAAGGAATTCGACAAGACCGTCGTCGAGGTCGCGGGCCACACCGACAGCACCGGCAGCGACGCCTACAACCAGACGCTGTCCGAGCGTCGCGCGTCGTCCGTCGCGAGCTACCTGCAGTCGCAGGGCATCAGCAACCAGCGCCTGATCACGGTGGGCATGGGCGAGCGCATGCCGGTCGCCGACAACTCGACCGCCGACGGTCGGCAACAGAACCGCCGCGTCGAGATCACGATGGTGCCGCTGACCGGTTGAGGTCGCGCAACTCCAGGCGCCCGGCGCAAACCTGCGCCGGGCGCAGTTTCAACTGATGCAGCCGCCCGTCTTCGGCCGGCAGGACGACGGTACCTGGGTCACCGGGCGCGGCGTCGTGTGCCGGCTGCTTTCCGATGACGAGGAAGAGGAGCGCCACCAGCGCTTCGTAATCGACCTGCGCAACGGCCAGACCGTGCTGATCGCGCACAACGTGGACGTGGCGGAGCGCGTGCCGGTCGCGCTCGGTGACCGGCTTCGCTTCCGCGGGCTGTACGAATGGAATCCGCGCGGCGGGGTCGTGCACTGGACCCACCGCGATCCGTTCGGCGAGGAAGAGGGCGGTGCGCTGTGGCTGCGTCGCCGCGAGTACCGCTGAGTCCGCCTAGTCGTCCGCCGGGTCGGCCGCGCGCTTGCGCCCGGTCAGCATCGCCTTCACGAGGTTCTCGCGGTGCGAGCGGCTCGCGTACAGCACGCCGCCGACGTGCAGGACCACGAGCAGCAATGCCAGTTTGCCGCCGACTTCGTGCACCTCCTTCCAGAAGCGCACGCGCGGGTCGCGGCCCTTGCTGCCGTCCGGCTGCACCGGCTCGACGGCGGGTGCGACCCAGCCGGCGAGAGGGCCCTTCTCGCCCTTGATCGCGTAGGTCATCAGCCCGGCCGCGCCCGTGACCGAGATCGACAGGATCAGCGCGACGATCATCGCGGCGCCCGCCGGGTTGTGGCCGAGGTAACGGCGCTCGCGCCGCCCGAGCATGTCGCGCAGGTAGCGCAGCGTCGCGGCCGGCGAGCGCAGGAAGTCCGAGAAGCGGGCGTGGCGGCTGCCGACGAAGCCCCAGGCGATACGCAGCAGCAGGACGCCGGCGAGCACGTAGCCGGCCAGCACGTGCTTGCCCGGGAATTCCTCGCCGCCGATGTACGCCGTGAAGAATGCGGCGACGATCAGCCAGTGGCCGATGCGTACCAGCGGGTCCCAGACCGGGACGGTGGTGCCTTCGTCATCCCCCTGCACGCGCGGTTCTCCGGTGGTTGAGAGCGGCAGCGACTGTGCCCGTGGTCGTCCCTCCCCGCAATGAGGGAATCAACGTATCCTTGCGCGGGCGAACAGGGCCAGCGATTCCGTCACGCAGCGCTCGCGTCGCGCAAAAAAAACCCCGGCCGGAGCCGGGGTTTCGTGCTTTCTCAGCGGGCGCCTGCCGTCAGGCCGGCTCCGCGTCCATCGCGCCGCGCAGCTTCTTGATCGCGTTGGCCTCGATCTGGCGGATGCGCTCGGCGGACACGCCGTACTTGTCGGCGAGCTGGTGCAGCGTCTGCTTCTTCTCGGTCAGCCAGCGGCTCTCGAGAATGTCGCGGCTGCGCTCGTCGAGATCGTCCAGCGCGTCGCTCATGCGGCTGGTCGCGTCGTCGTGCCAGTCGCTGCTCTCGACCAGGCTCGCCGGGTCCGAGTCCGGCGCCGGCAGGTAGGCCGCCGGCGTGAACATCTGGTCGTCGTCCGCGTCCGGGGCCGGGTCGAACAGCGTGTCGCGCGCGGACAGCCGCCGCTCCATCTCGGTGACCTCATGCTCGCTGACGCCGAGGTCGTCGGCGACGGCTTTCGTCTCGTCGGCCGACAGCCACGCGAGGCTCTTCTTCGCCTTGCGCAGGTTGAAGAACAGCTTGCGCTGCGCCTTGGTCGTCGCGACCTTGACGATGCGCCAGTTCTTCAGCACGAACTCGTGAATCTCGGCGCGGATCCAGTGCACGGCGAAGGACACGAGCCGCACGCCGTAGTCGGGGTCGAAGCGCTTGACCGCTTTCATCAGGCCCACGTTGCCTTCCTGGATCAGGTCGGCGAGCGGCAGGCCGTAGCCGGTGTAGCCCTTCGCAATGTGCACGACGAAACGCAGGTGCGCGATGACCAGGTCGCGCGCCGCATCGAGGTCGTTTTCCTCGCGGAAACGACGGGACAGCGCCTGCTCGTGCTCCTTGCTGAGAACCGGGATGGCGCCGACGGCCTGGATGTAGGCGTCGAGACTGCCGACCGGTCCGGCCAGGAACTGCTCGGGATGGCGAACTGCAACTGCCGTGCTCATCAGGTCTGCTACCTCCTCGGTGGGCGGGCGATTTTAGCACTCTGCCAGTTAGAGTGCTAAATGCCCTGCGGGTTCCGTCACAAATTGTGAAAAAATACCCGCTTTTTCATGCGTTTAGGCCGCCTTCCGGCCTGCCTGCAGGCTCACGCCGCGCGTCGCCGCGGCGCCTTCCAGGCCTGGTCTGCGAAGGCGTCGTCCAGCTTGGTGCCGGCGACATGGTTCGTGTAGTTCGACAGCGTCTTGAAGGCGACGCCGAGGATGACCTCCAGCACCTGCTGCGGGCCGTAGCCGGCGTCCGTGAACGCGTCCAGGTCGCTGTCGTCCAGCCAGCCGCGCTTTTCGTGGACCGCGATCACGAGCTTGCGCAGCGCCTCCAGGCGCTCGTCCGGGATCGTCTTGCCCTCGCGGATGGCCTCGACGACGGCCTCGTCGACCTCGTGCTTGCCGGCGATCGTGGAATGCGCTGCAACGCAGTATTCGCAGCCGTTTTCCCGGCTGACGGTGAGCAGGATCACCTGCTGCTCGGTCGGCGAAAAGCTCGTGTCGGCGAAGATCTTGCCGAGCGTCGTGTAGGCCTTCGCCGCGGCCGGCGCCTCGACCATCGTCGCCATCAGGTTCGGGACGAATCCGTAGGCATCGCGGACGCTTTCCAGGATCTTCTTGCCTCCCTCCGGCGCGCTGTCGATCGTGTGCGTTTTGAAGCGGCTCATGCTGTTCCTCCTCGGCTTTCTTGAATGGTTACTCAAATAAGAGTGCGAAAAAAACGCCTTCACGGCGCGAAAACAGGAGCTTAGCGATTCTTGAGTAATTATTCAAGTATCGCTATATTGCCGGCAACCGCCAACATCGGGACCACCGCCATGTCCAGACCGCCGGGCTACGAACGCCAGGCCGTGCTGAACCGCGCCACGGACGTCTTCTGGCAGCGCGGTTACGCCGCGACCTCGGTCAACCACCTCGTGACCGCTACCGGGCTCAAGCCCGGCAGCCTGTACGCGGCCTTCGGCAGCAAGAAGGGCCTGTTCCTCGAGGTGCTGGGCGACTACAACGCCGCTTTCCTGCACGACGTCGAGGACTGCATCGCGACCGCTCGCGGGCCGCTCGCGGCCGTGCGCGCGCTGCTCAGGCGCTCGGCCGACTCGACGCTCGGCGACAGCCGCCGACGGGGCTGCCTGGCCGTCAACGCGCTGCTGGAAATGGCCGGGCACGACGAGGACATCGCGCAGACGCTGCGGGCCCACAACGAGAAGCTGCGCCGGCGGCTCGAGCAGCTCCTCGCGGACGCGCGCGAGCAGGGCGAGCTCGAGCCCGAACGCGACCCGCGCGCGCTGTCCGCCTTCGTCATGAACAACCTGTGGGGCATGCGCGTGCTGTGCAAGAGCGAACCGAGCCGCGCAGCGCTCGACAGCATCATCGACGGCGTGATGCAGGGCCTGGGCGGCACGCAGCCGCAGGCCTGACGAACCGTCGCGCGGGCTAGCGCGGCTCGATGCGCCGCATGTGCCGCGCCGCGGCCAGCCAGGAGCCGACCAGCCCGAGCGCGACGCCGAAACCGACGATCGCGGCGCTCTCCGTGAATCCCAGTGCCAGCACCTCGTAGCGGCTCGCGTACAGTCCCGACAGGCGCGCGACCGGGTCGCGCAGCGCGTACAGGCCGTAGGCGACCAGCGCAAGCGCGAGCAGGCCGCCGAGCAGCCCGTACCAGAGGCCGGAGTACAGGAACGGCCGGCGCACGAACGCGTTGCTGGCGCCGATCAGCTTCGTCACCTCGATCTCCTCGCGGCGGTTCTCGATGTCGAGGCGGATCGTGTTGCCGATGATGATCACGATCGCCGCGCCGAGCAGCAGCGCGCCGATCGCGATGGCGCGCTGCACGATGTCGAGGATCGCGAGGAAGCGCTGCACCCAGGCCGTGTCCACCTGCACCGCATCCGTTTCCGGCAGGTTCGAGAGCTCTTCCTGCAGCAGCAGTACCGTCGCCTCGGTGTTGACCGGCGCGGGGCGGATGACGAGCGTGTGCGGCAGCGGGTTCTCCTCCAGGTAGTCGAGCGCGGCGCCGAAGCCCGAGCCCTCGCGGAACTCGGCGAGCGCCTGGTCGGCGTCGACAAGGCTCACCTCGGCGACGTCGGCGCGCTGCGCGATCAGTTCCTCGAGCTGGCGCGCCGTCGCAAGCGGCGTGCCGGGCTTCAGGTAGACGGAGAAGTCGAGCGCATGCTCCCAGCCGGACGACAGCGAGCGCGCGTTCTTGATCACGAGGTGCAGCGCCGCCGGCAGCGCCAGCGTCACGGCGATGACCAGCACCGTCAGGAAGCTCGCAAACGGCGCTCGCGCAAGCCGCCCCAGCGAGCCGATCGCGTCGCCGGCGTGCCGACCGAGCCAGGTGCGCAGCGGGCCGGAGCGCCGTGCCGGGCGCAGCTCACCGCCTAGGCGATCCACGGGTCCTCCGCGAGTGCGTCGTCCGGGTCGGTCGTCTTGAGCATGCCGTTCTCGAGCGCGATGCGCCGGCAGCCGAGCTGGTCGATCAGCGCGAGGTCGTGGCTCGCGATCAGGAGCGTCGTGCCCACCTCGTTGAAGCGCCGGAAGATGCGCATGACCTCGAGCGACAGGTCCGGGTCGAGGTTGCCGGTCGGCTCGTCCGCGATCAACAGCTTGGGCCGGGTCACGATCGCGCGCGCAATGCCGACGCGCTGCTGTTCGCCGGTCGACAGGGTCTCCGGCCGCTGCTTCTCCTTGTGCAGCAGGCCGACCTGGTCGAGCGCCGCGCGGACCTTGCGCGCGCCTTCCCGGTGGCCGACGCCGGCGATCACGAGCGGCAGCGCGACGTTGTCGAACACGGGCCGGTCGTACAGCAGCTTGTGATCCTGGAATACCATGCCGAGCTGCCGGCGGTAGGCCGGCACGCGCCGCCGCGTGACCCGCGCCAAGTTCTGGCCGTCGACGATGACCTGGCCGCTGGTCGGCCGCTCGATCAGCGCGATCAGGCGCAGCAGCGTGCTCTTGCCCGCGCCCGAGTGCCCGGTCACGAACACCATCTCGCCGCGCTCGACGTCCAGCGACAGGCCGCGCAGCGCCTCCTGCCCGCCCGGGAAGCGCTTGACCGCGTTCTCGATCGTAATCATGCGGCGCGCGCGTCGACGCTGAGCAGCGCGTCGACGAAGTCCGCGGCGACGAAGGGCTGCAGGTCCTCGAGTCCCTCGCCGATGCCGATGAAGCGCACCGGCACGCCGAGCCGGTCGGCGATCGCGAGCAGCACGCCGCCCTTGGCGCTGCCGTCGAGCTTCGTGACCGCGAGCCCGGTCAGGCCGAGCGCCGCGTGGAACTTCTCGGCCTGCGACAGCGCGTTCTGGCCGAGCCCGGCGTCGAGCACCAGCATTACCTCGTGCGGCGCGTCCGCCTGCTTGCGCGCCAGCACGCGCCTGATCTTCGCGAGTTCGTCCATCAGGCCCTGCTGGCTCTGCAGCCGGCCCGCGGTGTCCGCGAGCAGCACGTCGATGCCGCGCGAGCGCGCGGATTCGTAGGCGTCGAAGATCACGGCTGCCGGGTCGGCGCCCGCGTGCTGGGCAATGACCGGCACGTTGTTGCGCTCGCCCCAGGCCGACAGCTGCTCGACCGCCGCGGCGCGGAACGTGTCGCCGGCCGCGAGCATGACCGTGCGCCCCTCGTCGAGGAAGCGGCGCGCGAGCTTGCCGATCGTCGTCGTCTTGCCGGCGCCGTTGACGCCGACCATCAGGATCACGAAGGGGCCGTCGGCGCAGTCCGGCACCAGCGGCTTTTCCACCGGCTCGAGCAGGTCGAGCAGCGAGCGGCGCAACGCATCGAGCAACGCGTCGGTGTCCTTGAGCTGCTTGCGCGCGAGCTTGTCGTGCAGCCCGTTGACGATGCGCCCGGCCGTCTCGACGCCGACGTCCGCCATGACCAGCCGCGACTCGAGTTCGTCGATGACGTCCTCGTCGATGCGCCCGCCGGGCACGAGGTTCGCGAGGTCGTAGGTGAGCCAGCTGTCGCCGCGGTTCAGGCGTGCGCGCAGGCGCGCGACGAAGCCCTGCCTGCCGTCCTTCTCGCTGTCTTTCTTCCTGCCGAACAAAGGCTCGCTCCGTCAGCGATGCGTAATGCGCGTTACACTCCGAACCGGCCGGCGGCGCGATCCGCCGGGACGACGGGGGAGCCATGGCGAAAACGCCGCGCCGTCAGCGCGCGACACGACCGGGACGGCTGCGCATTGTAGCGGGAAAGTGGCGGCGTCGTCTGTTGCCGGTCACGGCGCTGCCCGGGCTGCGGCCGACCGCGGAGCGCGTGCGCGAGACGCTGTTCAACTGGCTGGAACCGCGCATCGAGGGCGCGCGCTGCCTCGATGCCTGCGCGGGCACCGGCGCGCTCGGCTTCGAGGCGCTGTCGCGCGGCGCGCGCTCGGTGACGCTGCTCGACGCGTCCGCGCCGGCGGTGCGCATGCTGCGCGAGGCGGCCGACACACTCGGCGCTGCGGACGCGGAGATCGTCCAGGCCGACGCCGTCGACTGGCTCGCGCGCGAGTCGCCGCGCGCCTACGACGTCGTGTTCCTCGATCCCCCGTACCGCGACCGCCTGCTCGACGACTTGTGTAGACTGCTCGCAGAGCGCAACTGGCTGGCAGACGACGCGCGCGTCTACCTCGAACTTGGACGCAACGATCCGCAGCCGGCGTTGCCCGCCGGCTGGCAGGTACTGAAGGACCGGCAGGCCGGGCAGGTGCGCTACCTGCTGGTCGCCGCCGGCTGAAGGAGGATGGCATGACCGTCAGTGCGATGTACCCGGGCACCTTCGACCCGATCACGCTCGGCCACGAGGACCTCGTGCGGCGCGCCCGCCGCCTGTTCGACAAGGTGGTCGTCGCGGTCGCCGCGAACCCCGGCAAGGAGCCGATGTTCACGCTGGACGAGCGCGTCGCACTCGCGCGCGAGGCGCTCGCCGAATTCGACAACGTGGAAGTGACGGGCTACGAGGGCCTGACGATCGACTTCGCGCTGGAGCACGGCCTCGCCGTGATCGTCCGCGGCCTGCGCGCCATCTCCGACTTCGAGTACGAGTTCCAGCTCGCCAACATGAACCGGCACCTGACCGACGACGTCGAGACCGCGTTCCTGACCCCGACGGAAACCTACACCTACATCTCCTCGAGCCTGGTCCGCGAGATCGCGAAGCTCGGCGGCGACATCAGCGAGTTCGTGCCGCCGAACGTCAAGGACGCGCTGCTGGAGCGCTGTAAGTAAGCTAGGCTTGGCAGCTCGTGCAGTAGTAGCTCGAGCGCTGGCCGATCACCCGCGCCCGCACCGGCTTGCCGCAGCGCCGGCACGGCCGTCCGGCCCGCTCGTAGACGTTCAGCTGCTGGCGGAAGTAGCCCGGTTCGCCGGTGCCCCCCGAAAAGTCTCTCAGCGTCGTGCCGCCGGCCGCGAGCGCACGGTTCAGCACGTCGCGGATCGCCGTGGCCAGGCGCTGCATACGCACGCGCGAGACGCGCTGCGCCTGTCGCAGCGGGTGTATGCCGGCCTCGAACAAGGCCTCGCTCGCGTAGATGTTGCCGACGCCGACGACGACTTCCGCGTTCATGATGAAAGACTTGATCGCGACCCGGCGCCCGCGCGCGCGCTGCCACAGCCAGTCGCCGTCGAAGCCGTCGGCTAGCGGCTCCGGCCCGAGCTTCGCGAGCAGCGGGTGCAGCTCGCCGGGTTCCGCCCACAGCAGCGAGCCGAAGCGGCGCGGGTCGCGGAAGCGCAGCGCCTTGCCGTTGCCCAGGCGGATGTCGACGTGGTCGTGCCGCCCGGGCGGCTCGTCGGGCTCGATGATGCGCAGGCTGCCGGACATGCCGAGGTGCACGAGCGCGGTGCCGGCATCGGTGCCGAACAGCAGGTACTTGGCGCGCCGCTCCAGCCGCCGGATAGGCTCGCCGGCGAGCCGCGCCTCGAGACCGTCGGGCACGGGCCAGCGCAGCCGCCGTTCGCGCACGACGACCTCGAGCACGGTCTGGCCGAGGACGTAGGGGCGTATGCCGCGGCGGCTCGTTTCGACTTCGGGTAATTCGGGCATCCTGGACCAATTGCGGCGGGAGGTGCGGAACGGGCTGTCCGCCGGGCTGTCTGTAAGCGTACCGGCACACGAATCCGGCAGACTGCCGGAAATCGTGAACCGGTCCTGTCGGCGGCGCGAGCCGTTCGTTATAGTGGCCGCTCGCGCCACTTCAATCGACCACGGAATTATTGCATGGACTACTTGTACGGATTGCTCGGCCTGTCATTCTGGGGCTACGTCATCGCCGCCCTGGTGCTGGTGCAGATCACGATGATGGCGGTGACGCTGTACCTGCACCGCGACGCCGCGCACCGTTCGCTCGACCTGCACCCGGTCCTGAGGCATTTCTTCCGCTTCTGGATCTGGGCGACCTCGGGCATGCTGACCCGCGAATGGGTCGCCGTGCACCGCAAGCACCATGCCTTCTGCGAGACCGACGGCGACCCGCACAGCCCGCAGGTCTTCGGCCTGAAGAAAGTCCTGCTCGAAGGCGCCGAGCTGTACAAGGCCGAGACGCGCAATAACGAGACGCTCGAGAAATTCGGCCGCGGCACGCCCGACGACTGGATGGAGCGCAACGTCTACCAGCGTTACCGTAACCTCGGAATCATTACGACCGTCGTCGCCGACCTGCTGCTGTTCGGCGTGCCGGGCATCATTATCATCGCCGTGCAGATGATCGCGATGCCGCTGTTCGCGGCCGGCGTCATCAACGGCCTCGGCCACCACAGCGGCTACCGCAACTTCGAATGCGACGACGCGGCCACCAACCTCGTCCCCTGGGGCTTCATCGTCGGCGGCGAGGAGCTGCACAACAATCACCACGCGTTCCCGACCTCGGCGAAGTTCTCGGTACGGTCCTGGGAATTCGATATCGGCTGGATGTACATCTGCATCTTCCGCGCGCTCGGCCTCGCGAAAGTGCGCAAGGTCGCGCCGCGGCCGGAGATCGCGCCACGCCCCGACCTGCACGTGGATCTCGAGAACGTCCGCGCCATCGTCGTCAACCGCATGCACGTCCTGCGCGATTACACCCGCCAGGTGACGCTGCCGGTCTTCCGCCGTGAGAAAGCCGCCGGCGACTCGGCATTGAAACGCGCCCGTCGCCTGCTCGTCCGCCAGCCCGCTCTGCTCGACGAGCGCGCCCGCGAACGCCTTTCCACGCTGCTGTCTGACAACGCCGCGCTGCGCACCGTGCACGAGTTCCGCGAGCGCCTGACCACGCTGTGGAACGGCGCCAACGTCGGCAACGAAAAGCTGATCGCGCAGCTCAGGGAATGGTGCGCGGAGGCCGAGGCGAGCGGCATCAAGGTGCTGGAAGACTTCGCCGCGCGGCTGCGCAGCTACCGGCTGCAGCCGGCCTGAACTCCTTTGCCCGTCCTTCGCCCGCGGCGCGCCGCGGGCGTTCGGCGCGCGCGGGTCTCGCATCGTGGAACGCGATTGACACTTCCGGGCCCGCGCACCGGGTGAGCCTTCGGACCTCCAATTTCGGAGTCGGCCCGAAGGCTTACCCGGCACGCAGGCCCTCGTGCTTGACCCCTGCACTTCGCGTGTCCATGGCTCGGGGGCGAACACCTCCGCAGCGTGGGCCTGGCAGGCTTGTTCGGGTGGGTCGGAGGTCGTGGTAGCGCACCAGAGGCTTCCGGGCCCGCGCACCAGGTAAGCCTTCGGACCTCCAATTTCGGAGTCGGCCCGAAGGCTTACCCGGCACGCAGGCCCTCGTGCTTGACCCCTGCACTTCGCGTGTCCATGGCTCGGGGGCGAACACCTCCGCAGCGTGGGCCTGGCAGGCTTGTTCGGGTGGGTCGGAGGTCGTGGTAGCGCGCCAGTGACTTCCGGGCCCGCGCACCGGGTGAGCCTTCGGACCTCCGTTTTCGGAGTCGGCCCGAAGGCTCACCCGGCGCACGGGCCCTCGGGGAGGTTCCACGACCTGCGCGGCTGTCCGGCACGGCAGCAAGTATCACCGCGGCGATGCCCCGAATCATCGATAACGCGGTGCGCCGTGCCGCACCGCGCGGGTCCGTGCGCCGGGAAAGGTCCCGGGCCGACTCCGAAAACGGAGGTCCGGGGCATTTCCCGGCGTGCGGGCCCGCTCCCGTCCATCGCGCTCCACTCCCGCGTGATCAGGCGCGATGTTGTCAGCCGTGAGTAGGAGCTGCTCTACAACGTAATAGGCGGTGCCAATCCGACGTCGTGCGGACCGGTGAGGCGCAGGTAAAAAAATACCGGCCAGCGGCCGGTATCTTTTCGATCTTGCTGAAACGAAGCCTTACTTGATCTTCGCTTCCTTGTAGGTCACGTGCTTGCGCGCGACCGGGTCGTACTTGCGCGTCTCCATCTTTTCCGGATGCAGGCGCTTGTTCTTGGTGGTCGTGTAGAAGTGGCCGGTGCCGGCGCTGGACACGAGTCGGATTTTGTCACGCATGGTTCGTTACCTCCGCCGTCAGATGCGTTCGCCGGCGGCGCGCAGGTCTTCGACGACCTTGTCGATGCCGTGCTTGTCGATCAGCCGCAGGCCCTTGCGCGATACGCGCAGGCGTACGAAGCGTTTTTCGGACTCCAGCCAGAAGCGCTTGTGCTGCAGGTTCGGCAGGAAGCGGCGGCGAGTCTTGTTGTGTGCGTGGGAAACGTTATTGCCCGTCTGCGGACGCTTCCCGGTCACCTGGCATACCCTGGACATCTTCAAGTCTCTGATTTTACGTGAATTGCCCGCGAGGGACGGGCAAGAGAGCGCGTCTTTATACCAGCGTCCACGGCGCCGATCAAGGTCACGGGTCGCCGGATGGAGGCCTAGAGGAGGCCCCGGCTGGCCAGCGAGGTGCAGCAGCCGTCGCCGATCACGAGATGGTCGAGCAGCCGGATGTCGACCAGCTCCAGCGCGGCCTTGAGGCGGCGCGTGATGCGCTCGTCGGCCTGGCTGGGCTCGGCCACGCCCGAGGGGTGGTTGTGGGCCAGGATCACCGCTGCGGCGTTCGCGGCCAGCGCCTGCTTGACGACCTCGCGCGGGTAGACGCTGGTGCCGTCGATCGTGCCGCGGAACAACGGCTCGAAGGCCAGCACCCGGTGCCGGTTGTCGAGGAACAGGCAGCAGAACAGCTCGTGCGGCAGGTCGCGCAGCCGGGCCTTCAGGAACTGCTCCGAGTCGGCCGGGCTGCGGATCGCGTGGCCGGCCGGCAGCGACTGCTCGTAGTAGCGGCGCGCCAGGTCGCCGAGCGAGCCGAGCACCGCGACCCGCGCGCGGCCGACCCGCGGCACGGCCAGCAGCTCCGCGGCCGGCGCGGCCAGCAGCGGCCTCAAGCCGCCGAACAGGTCGAGCAGGCGTTCCGCGAGACCCGCATCGTTGCCGCGGCCGACCGCGAGCACCGTTGCGAGCAGCTCGGCGTCGGAGCGTGCCGCGAGCGCCGATGGCCCCGGGTCGAGCGGGCCGAGTTCACGCTGTCGTGTCGTCGTCGGATGGCGTCCCTGCATCGCGATTCCCCTGGCGTTCGGAGCCTGCCGGCAGTGTCGTCGCCGACGGCGCCCGGAACCAGCCGGGAATCCTGCCCGGACGCGGTGATTCGCTGGCCACGCCACCGCCCGAACGGCTAAGCTGCGTGCACCCGGGAGCCGCGATGAACCTATGAAAAACCGCAACATACTGCTCGGCGTCACCGGCGGCATCGCCGCCTACAAGGCGCCGGAACTGGTCCGGCGGCTGACCGAGCGCGGCGCGACCGTGCAGGTCGTGTTGACCGCCTCCGCCGCCGAGTTCGTCACCCGCACGACGTTGCAGGCCGTGTCCGGCTTCCCGGTGCGCGATTCGCTGTGGGACCGCGACGCCGAGGCCGCAATGGGCCACATCGAGCTGGCGCGCTGGGCGGACGCAATCCTCGTGGCGCCGGCGACGGCCGAGTTCATGTCGCGGCTCGCGGCCGGCGGGGCCGGCGACCTGCTGTCGACGCTGTGCCTGGCCTCGGAGGCGCCGATCACGATCGCGCCGGCCATGAACCGGGTCATGTGGGCGAACCCGGCGGTGCAGGCGAACCGCGAGCTCCTCGAGTCCCGTGGCATCCGCATCGCCGGCCCGGAGGCCGGCGACCAGGCCTGCGGCGAGCAGGGGCTCGGGCGCATGAGCGAGCCCGCGGCGCTGGCGGAGCTGATGCTCGACGACGTCCAGCCGGAAGTCGCCGCGGCCGTCAGCGCACCGGCAAGCGCAGCGAAAGCCGCAGCGAAGGCCGCAACGAAAACCGCGCCGGACGCCGAGCCGGAGCCGCAGCCGGAGCGCGAGCCGGTCCCGCAAATCCTCGCCGGCCGCACCGTCATGATCACGGCCGGGCCGACCCGCGAGGCGCTCGACCCGGTGCGCTACATCACGAACCGCAGCTCCGGCAAGATGGGCTACGCGCTGGCCCGGGCCGCGCTCGACGCCGGCGCGAAGGTCATCCTGGTCAGCGGGCCGGTCGCGCTGGAGACGCCGGCCGGCGCCGAGCGCGTCGACATCGAATCGTCCAAGGAGCTGTTCGCCGCGGTCCACGCGCACATCGACGGTGTCGACATCTTCATTGGCGCGGCGGCGGTCGCCGACTACCGGCCCGAGAAGGCCGAGCGGCACAAGATCAAGAAGACGGGTGCCGAGATGAGCATCGACCTCGTGCGCGCACCCGACACGCTGGCCTCCGTCGCGCGCCTGAAACCCGCGCCGTTCACGGTCGGCTTTGCCGCGGAAACCGACCGCCTGCGCGACTATGCGCGCGGCAAGCTGGTGTCGAAGAAACTCGACATGATCGTCGCGAACCGCGTGGGCAAGGGACTCGGTTTCGACAGCGACGACAACGCCGTCGAGGTGTTCTGGAAAGACGGCGAGCAGAGCTTCGCGAAAACGAAAAAAACGGCGCTGGCGCGCGAGCTCGTCGAGCTGATCGCCGAGCGTTACGAGAAACGCTACAGCGCGGACACGCAGCCCGAGCTGCCCGCGCTCAAGGCGAGCGACTGACGGGAATCCAATGCGACAGATCGAACTGAAGATCCTCGACCCGCGCGTCGGGGACGCGATCCCGCTGCCGGCCTACGCGACGGACGGCTCGGCCGGGCTGGACATGCGCGCCGTGATCGACGAGCCGTTGATGGTAGCGCCCGGCGAGACCGTGCTGGTGCCGACCGGGCTCGCGATCCACATCGGCGACCCCGGGCTGGCCGCCGTGCTGCTGCCGCGGTCCGGGCTGGGCCACAAGCACGGTCTGGTGCTCGGCAACCTGACCGGGCTGATCGATTCGGACTACCAGGGGCAGGTGTTCATTTCCTGCTGGAACCGCGCGCAGCAGGCCTACACGATCGAGCCCGGCGAGCGCATCGCGCAGATGGTGTTCGTGCCGGTGGAGCAGGTCGGGTTTCGCGTCGTCGAGGAATTCGCCGACAGCGAGCGCGGCGAAGGCGGCTTCGGCCACTCCGGCAGCGGCTGACGCCGGCACGCACCGGGTTCGGGCTAGTTGAGGCCCTTGAGCTGCTTGAAGCGGTCGATGTCGTCGCTGAAGCGCGCGACGATCTGCTGCTCGGCCTCGCGGAGCTTCTCGAGGTTTGGCTGGTGGCGGCCGAGCGTGGAGCGCGTCTCGTTCAGGTCGGCGGCGAGGTCGGGGTCGATCATCGGTGCGTCGGGGTCGCTGCTGTAGGGCTGGAAGCGCGAGGCTTCCTGCTCCAGCGAGTCGAGGCGCTTCTGCAGGTTGCGCAGGTAGAGTTCCGTGACCCGCGCCTGCGCCTGGAACAGCTCGACGCGGCGGTCGCGGTGCAGCTCGATTTCGTCCACCGACAGGTAGGTGGCGAGCAGTGCCTGGTCCGCCCGCCGCTGCAGCTCGCGCTCCATGCGCAGCGCTTCCTGGCGCTGCTCCTCGGCCAGTTCCTCGTCGGTCTTCTTGCCCTGCAGCACGTCGACCGTGACGCCGGCGTCGTTGACGACCTGCTTCTCGATCTCGGCGTACTCGGCCGGGACGCTGTCACCGTAGTGCGTGACGCCGTGCTCGTCGGTCCACTTGTACACCTTTTTCGGGGTGTCGGCGTGGACCGCGGCAACGCCGCAAACGGCCAGCAGGATGGCTACGAAAAGGAGACGCATGGCGCCAATATCACACAATTGCCCGAGCGGAAAGAGGTACTGGTTCGCGCTTTGACAGCTTAGTCGCCGGGCTCCGGGCTGTAAACCCGGCCCGCGGCGGCGCTCAGGTGCGGATTCCGTAGCGCTTGCGATAGGCCAGCACGGCCTCCAAATGCTCCCCGTACTCCTTTGATTCCTCGAGCAGGTCGACGAGATCCTCGAGGCTGACGATGCTGATCACGGGAATCCTAAGCGTTTGCTCGAGTTCCTGCACCGCGGAGCGCGCGTCGCGGCCGACTTCCTGGCGGTCCAGCGAGATGACGAGGCCCGCGACCTCTGCGCCGGCGTCGTGGATCAGGCTGACGGCCTCGCGCACGGCCGTGCCCGCCGTGATCACGTCGTCGACGATCAGCACCCGCCCGGACAGCGGCGCGCCGACGATGCTGCCGCCCTCGCCGTGCGCTTTCGCTTCCTTGCGGTTGAACGCATAGGGCACGTCGACGTCGTAGTGCTCGGCCAGCGCCGCCGCGGCCAGCGTGGCCAGGGGGATGCCCTTGTAAGCCGGCCCGAACAGCATGTCGAACTCGACGCCGGCTTCGTTGATCGCGGCGGCGTAGTAACGGCCGAGCTTGGCGGCCGCATAGCCGGTGCTGAACAGGCCGACGTTGAAGAAGTAGGGGCTCTGGCGTCCGGACTTCAGCGTGAAGTCGCCGAAGCGCAGCACGCCGAGTTCCAGCGCGAGATCGAGGAATTCGCTCTTGTAGGCACGCATGACGTTGGACCGGCGCTCCGCTTCTGTATGATGGCGGGCTCTTTTCGGGACTGCCCGGCGCGGGGCCGTGAGTATGACACAGGCCACGAGCCGGCGGCAGGCGTCCGGAGCCTGTCATAACGTCGCGAAATATCAGTGTTTTGCAAATCGTACGAGTCGAGCGTGTTCAGGGTAATCAGTCTCAACGCAAACGGTATACGCGCGGCGGCGCGCAAGGGTTTCTTCGCGTGGCTCGCACGCCAGGACGCGGACGTCGTCTGCCTCCAGGAGACGAAGGCGCAGGAGCACCAGCTCGAGGACGAGTGCTTCCGCCCTGCCGGCTACCACTGCTACTACGAAGACGCGTTGAAGAAGGGCTACAGCGGCGTCGCGATCTTCACCCGGCACGCACCGAAAAAAGTCATCCGCGGTTTCGGCATGCAGGAATTCGACGACGAGGGGCGCTACCTCGAGGTGCAGCTCGGTAACCTGTCCGTCGTGTCCGTCTACCTGCCGTCGGGTTCCTCGAGCGACGAGCGCCAGGAGGCCAAGTACCGCTTTCTCGACGGTTTCGTGCCGCACCTGCAGAAACTGCGGCGCCGGCGCGCCGAGTACGTGCTGTGCGGCGACTGGAACATCGCGCACCGCGAGATCGACCTGAAGAACTGGCGCCAGAACCGCAAGAACTCCGGATTCCTGCCGGAGGAACGCGAGTGGATGGACCGCCTGTTCGGTCCGCTCGGCTACGTCGACGCCTTCCGGCGGCTGCACCCGGAGCGCGAGGAATACACCTGGTGGTCGAATCGCGGGCGCGCCTGGGACAACAACGTCGGCTGGCGCATCGACTACCACGTCGCAACGCCGGGCCTCGCGGACCGCGCGCTCGCCAGCGCCATCTACCGCGACGAGCGCTTCTCCGACCACGCGCCGCTGACGCTCGACTACGACTGGACACTCGCCTGAGCACCGCGGCGACAAGCGACCCGGCGCCCCGCGCGGGTCGCGGCTGGCGCTACTACCTGCAGCGCAAGGTGCTGGCGCTGTTTTTCCTGGGCTTTTCCGCGGGGCTGCCGTTCCCGCTCGTCTACTCGACGCTGACGGCCTGGCTCGAGGAGGCCGGCCTCGAGCGCAGCACGATCAGCACCTTCGCCTGGCTCGGCTTCGCCTACAGCTTCAAGTTCCTGTGGTCGCCGCTGGTCGACCGGATGTCGCTGCCGCTGCTGACCCGGCTGCTGGGCCGGCGCCGCGCCTGGCTGTTCGCCGCGCAGCTCGGCATCGGCGCCTCGCTGGTCGTGCTGGCCGACCTCGATCCCGCGACCGCGCTCGGCGCCTTCACCGGTGTGGCGATCGCCGTGGCGCTCCTGTCCGCGACCCAGGACATCGCGCTCGATGCCTACCGCATCGAGATCGCCGAGGTCGAGATGCAGGGCGTCCTCGCGGCGGCCTACCAGTACGGCTACCGCATCGCGATCGCGGTCGGCACCGCCGGCGCGCTGTACATCGCCGAGTTCGGCTCCTGGTCGATGGCCTACAAGGCGATGGCGGGCTGCATGCTCGTCGGCATCGTGACGACGCTGGTCTCGCGCGAGCCGGACGCGGGCGACGCGCCGCTTGCACCGTCGTCCGGCACGCCGCTCGAGCGCGCGGGCGAATGGCTGTCGACGGCCGTGGCCGGGCCGTTCGCGGACTTCTTCCGTCGCTACGGCGCGCATGCCGTGCTGCTGCTCGCGTTCATCGCCGTGTTCCGCATCAGCGACTACGTGCTCGGCATCCTCGCCAATCCCTTCTACCTCGACATCGGTTTCAGCAAGGCGGAGATCGCGAGCGTCGCTAAGATCTACGGGCTGTGGGTCTCGCTGGCCGGCACCGCGGCCGGCGCCTGGGCCATCCTGCGCTACGGGCTGGCGCGCTGCGTCGTGCTGGCAACCGTGCTGATCGCCGGCACGAACCTGTTCTTCGCGGCGCTGTCACTGACCGGCGCGAACCTCGCGATGCTGACGGCGACGATCAGCGCGGACAACTTCACGATGGGCTTCGCCGGCACCGTGTTCATCGCCTACCTGTCCAGCCTGACCAACCTGTCCTTCACGGCGACGCAGTACGCGCTGCTGAGCTCGGCCAGCACGTTCTTCGGCAAGTTCACGGCGGGTTACTCGGGTAACGTTCAGGAAGCGCTCGGCTGGACCGGCTTCTTCCTGTACGCGGCCGGCGTCGGCGTGCCGGCGATCCTGCTGTCACTGTACGTCGCGCGCCATTACGGCCGGGTCGTCGCGGGAGAGAAAACATGACGACGACGCGCCGCCAGCGGGTCGGCCGGCTCGACGAACTCGCCGACCCGGGCTGCCGGGAATTCACGATCGGCGAGGGCGACTGGCCGTTCCGTGGCTTCGTCGTGCGCGAGGGCCAGTCGGTCTTTGCCTACCAGAATTACTGCATGCACGTCGGCCATCCGCTGAACTTCAAGCCGGACAGTTTCCTGACGAAGGACGAAAGCCTGATCATCTGCGCCTCGCACGGCGCCGTGTACGAGATCGACACGGGGCTCTGCGTCGGCGGGCCGTGCACGGGCAAGCGGCTGCGCGCGCTGCCGGTCGAGATCGTCGACGGCGAGATCTGGGTCGAGGGACCCGACGCGGCCTGAGCTACTCGGCCTTTTCGAGGATCTCGAGCGGGTCGTGCCAGCCGACCGGCAGTTCGCCCATGTCGTTGCTGACGAAGTCCTCGGGGTTGACGTCGAGGGAGCCGGTCCAGTCTTCCGGCGCACGCACGCGCTCGATCAGCAGCGCCGGCCAGCTCTCGAGGTCTATCTCGTCGATGGTGCCGTCGAAGTACTGCAGTTCGACCGTGCCGTCCTGTTCGTCGAGCGCGACGACCTCGAACAGTGCGCGGTTGGCGCGCCGGTACCAGTGCCCGACCTGGGGATAAGCGACTGCCATGGGGTTACCCTCGATGCGTTTCCGCACGGGGACATCCCTGTCGGGTGAGTGTCGTCCTCTTTAATCAACTTATAGATCAATGAGCAGGCTTGGCAAGGCGTGTTACGCGCGCTTCCTCTACGCGTTTGTCCGGAGGCCGTGCAGGGCGTTGATAAGCCACTAATTGCGCTCGAGCTTCCAGTCGACGATCGCGTGGCCTTTTTTCAGGCCGCGGCGCTCGAACTTGGTCGTCGGCCGTTCCAGCGGCGCCTCGCCCGCATGCCGCCGGCGCTCCGCCGTGCGGAAGTGCTCCGAGCGGGCAATAACTTCGTCGATGTGCTCGGCGTAGCCGGCCCAGTCCGTCGCGACGTGCAGGTGACCGCCCGGCGCGAGCTTGCGCGCGGCGAGTTCCAGGAAAACGTCGTTCAGCATGCGCCGCTTGTGGTGCCGCTTCTTCGGCCACGGGTCCGGGAAATACAGGTTGATGCGCGCGAGCGAGCCGTCCGGCACCCGCTCGCGCAGGATCTCGAGCGCGTCCTGTGCGACCAGCCGCAGGTTGTCGATGCCGGCCCGCTCGAGCGCGAGCAGGCAGTGCCCGACGCCGGGCTCGTGCACCTCGATGCCGAGGTAGTCCTGCCCGGGGTTCGCCGCCGCCTGCTCGACCAGCGTCTCGCCGTTGCCGAAGCCGATCTCGAGCACGCGCGGCGCGCTGCGGCCGAACAGTTCTTCGAACGCGAGCGGGCCGTCGCCCGGCGGCACGCCCCAGCGCGGCCACAGTTCCTCGAGCGCCCGCTGCTGCGCGGGCGTCAGCCGGCCGCTGCGGCGGACGAAGGTGCGAATCGTGCGGTGGTGCTCGTTCATGCGCTGGGCAGTGTAATCGATGCGGCACGGCGGCTTGCGGCGCGCCGGCCTGGTGCCAAGTAACGATGCGATCCGAGGATTCGCTACGCTAGCGGCGACCGTTCGTTCGCGCGCCGATGACGAAGCCGAGCAGCCCGCCCCCGAGCAGCGTCCAGCCGAGCCACGGCAACGTCGCCAGCGCGAGCAGCAGCGTACCGCAGCCGCTCGCGGTCGCGGCGGCGAACAGCAGCACGCGTTCGCGGCGCTGGCGTTCCAGTTCGCGCTCGATGCGGGCGAGGCCGGCGGACTCGACCCGCATCGAAAGCTTGCCCTCGGCCGCCTGGTCGGCCAGCACCTTGATCGCACCGGGCAGCTCGCGCAGCGCCTCGCGCAGCTGCGGCAGGTTCTCGCGGATGCTGTCGATGACGGCGCGCCCGCCGACCTGCTCGTCCATCCAGCGGCGCAGCACCGGCTGCGCCGTCTCCCACAGGTCGAGCTGCGGGTAGAGCTCGCGGCCCAGGCCTTCGATGTTGAGCAGCGTTTTCTGGAGCAGGATCAGCTGCGGCTGCACTTCCATGCGGAAGCGTCGCGCGGTCTCGAACAGGCGCAGCAGCACCTGGCCGAAGGAAATCTCGGACAACGGCTTGTTGAAGATCGGCTCGCAGACCGTGCGCACCGCCGATTCGAGCTCGTCGATCCGCGTGTCCGGCGGCACCCAGCCGGAGTCGACGTGCAGCTTCGCGATCTTGTGGTAGTCACGGTCGAAGAAGGCCAGGAAGTTCTCGGCCAGGTAGCGCTGGTCCAGCGCGCTCAGCGTGCCGACGATGCCGAAGTCGATCGCGGCGTAGCGCGGGTGCTCGGGGTCGTCGACCTGCACGAAGATGTTGCCCGGGTGCATGTCGGCATGGAAGAAGTTGTGCCGGAACACCTGGGTGAAAAAAATCTCTACGCCGTTCTCGGCGAGCCGCCTGATGTTCGCCTTCGCGGCCCGCAGCGCGTCCATGTCGCTGATCGGGATGCCGTAGATGCGCTCCTGTACCAGCACCTGCGGGCGGCAGTAGTCCCAGTAGATCTCCGGCACGTACAGCAGGTCGGAGCCGGCGAAGTTGCGCTTCAGCTGGGCCGCGTTTGCGCCCTCGCGCAGAAGGTCCAGCTCGTCGACGATGGTCTTCTCGTACTCGGCGACGACCTCGAGCGGCCGCAGGCGCTTGCCGTCGGTCCAGTAGCGGTCGGCGAGCGCGGCGATCGCGTACAGCACCTCGAGGTCGCGGTCGATCAGCCGGCGCACGCCGGGCCGCAGGACCTTGACGATGACCTCGGTGCCGTCGGCGAGCGCGGCGCCGTGCACCTGCGCGATCGAGGCCGCGGCGAGCGGCTCCTCGTCGAAGCGCGCGAACACCTCCGCGGCCGGTCGGCCATAGGCGCGCTCGAGGATCGCGAGCGCCTCGGCGGCCGGGAACGGCGGCACCTGGTCCTGCAGCTTCGCGAGCTCGTCGGCGACGTCCGGCGGCAGCAGGTCGCGGCGCGTGGACAGCGCCTGGCCGAACTTCACGAAGATCGGCCCGAGCTCCTCGAGCGCGAGCCGCAGGCGCTTGCCGAGCGGTTCCGAGACGTCGCGGGCGCGCGGGAACAGGTAGAAGACGAAGCGGAGCGGTCGCAGCAGGTGGACCTTGCGAATGATCTCGTCGAGGCCGTGGCGGACGAGCACGCGCTGGATATCGAGCAGGCGGAGCAGCGTGCGCCGCCTGCTGATGGTGCCCGCGATCACCGTGCGTCGCTCCCGGACGCGGCTTCCAGCCGGGCGAGCCTCGCCTCGAGGCGGGCGACATCGTCGCGCAGCACCTGCACCGCCTCGGCGAACTCTTCGACCTCGAAGCGGGTGGGCAGCGTGCGGCTTTCTTCCTGCAGGTATTCGCCGATGTTCTGCTGCAGCGTGCTGCGGGCTTCGCGTCCCCAGCGGCCGAGGCCCCGTACCGCTTCGCCAACGCCGTGCGCGGCGGCGTCGCCGACCAGGCCGGCGAGCTGTTCCTCCCAGTCAGGGCGGCCGTGGCGCAGCAGCTCGCGGAATTCGTTCGCGACGATCGCGTCGCCGCTGAAGCCGACGCTGCCGTCGCGGACCAGCGTCTCGCTGTCCTCGCCGGCGAGCCGTGCGAGCGCGAACAGCGAGCCCTCGATCAGCGCGTCGGGCTCGACCTCGTCCGCGGTCGTCAGCCGCAGGCGACCCTCGGCAACGCTTGCCGCGACCGCGAGCCCGGTGTTGCGGACCCGCACCGCGACCGTGCGCCCGTCCAGGCTCTTCGCGAGCCGCCGCGCCGGGGTGGATTCGCCGATACGGCGATTGACGAGGTCGACGAGCGGATTGAACAGGGCGTAGAGCGGGTCCATCAGATCCGGAACCCGCTGTGCAGCGCGACGATGCCGCCTGCGAGGTTGCGGTAGCGTACGCGCTCGAAGCCTGCGTCCTCCAGCATGCCTGCGAGCGTGTCCTGGTCCGGGTGCATGCGGATCGACTCGGCGAGGTAGCGGTAGCTCGCGTCGTCGCTGGCAATCAGCTTGCCGAGCAGCGGCAGCACGTTGAAGGAGTAGAGGTCGTAGGCCGGCTTCAGCGCCGCGGCCGGTCGCGAGAACTCGAGAACCAGCAGGCGGCCGCCCGGCTTCAGCACCCGGTACATCGAGGCGAGCGCGCGCTTCTTGTCCGTGACGTTGCGCAGGCCGAAGGCCATCGTGATGCAGTCGAAGCTCGCGTCGGCGAACGGTAGCTGCTCGGCATCCACCTGGGCGATCCACAGGTTGCCGGCCGCGCCGCGGTCGACGAGGCGCCGGCGGCCCTCCTGCAGCATGCTAGCGTTGATGTCCGCGAGCACGACCCGCCCGGAGTTGCCGACGCGCCGCGACAGCGCGAGCGCGAGATCGCCGGTCCCGCCGGCGAGATCCAGCACGTACTGGCCGTGGCGCACCGCGGCCTGCTCGATCGTGAAGCGCTTCCACAGCCGGTGCAGCCCGGCCGACATCAGGTCGTTCATGACGTCGTAGCGCGAGGCCACCGAGTCGAACACGCCGCGCACGCGCCGCGCCTTTTCGTCGCGCGCCACGGTCTCGTAGCCGAAATGCGTCTGCTCGTCGCTCATGCGTCACCGTCTGCCGGACGGCGAGCATACCCCGCGGCCGCGAGGCGGTCGAGGTAGTCGGCCCAGCGCGCGTCGTACTCGCGGCCGAGCGTTTCCAGGTAGCGAAACGAGTACAGCCCCGTGCCGTGACCGTCGTCGAACACGAGCCTCAGCGCGTAGCGCCCGACCGGCTCGATGCGGGTGATGCGCACGTTCTCCTTGCCCGTCTGCAGCACTTCCTGGCCCGGCCCGTGGCCCTTCACCTCGGCCGACGGCGAGTAGACGCGCAGGTACTCGAAGGGCAGGTCGTAGCTCGCGCCGTCCGCGAACGTGACGGTCAGGACGCGCGAGGCCTTGCGCAGCCTGATCTCTGTCGGGACCGGGTCCATCGGCGGCGCGTCAGAGAATGTAGCGGCTCAGGTCCTCGTCCTTCGACAGCTCGGCGACATGGTCGTCGACGTAGGCGGCGTCCACGACGACCTTGCTGCCGCTCTTGTCGGAGGCTTCGAACGACACCTGCTCGAGCAGGCGTTCCATGACCGTGTGCAGGCGGCGCGCGCCGATGTTCTCGGTGGTCTCGTTGACGTGGAACGCGACCTCGGCCAGCCGGCGCACGCCGTCGTCGGTGAACTCGAGCTCGACGTCCTCGGTCGCGATCAGCGCGCGGTACTGCGAGGTCAGCGACGCGTCCGGCTCGGTCAGGATGCGAACGAAGTCCCCGGTCTTCAGCGACTTCAGCTCGACGCGGATCGGGAAACGGCCCTGCAGCTCCGGGATCAGGTCGGACGGCTTCGACACGTGGAAGGCGCCGGAGGCGATGAACAGGATGTGGTCGGTGCGCACCATGCCGTACTTGGTGTTGACGGTGCAGCCCTCGACCAGCGGCAGCAGGTCGCGCTGCACGCCCTCGCGGGACACGTCCGCGCCCATGGTCTCGGAGCGCCGCGCGACCTTGTCGATTTCGTCGATGAACACGATGCCGTGCTGCTCGACGGCTTCGAGCGCCTGCGCCTTCATCTCTTCCTCGTCGACCATCTTCGCCGCTTCCTCGTCGGTCAGCAGCTTCATGGCCTCGGCGACCTTGAGCTTGCGGGTCTTGCGCCGGTTGCCGGAGAGGTTCTGGAACATGCCCTGCAGCTGGCTGGTCATTTCTTCCATGCCGGGCGGCGCCATGATCTCGACCCCGACCGGCATCGCCTGGATCTCGATCTCCACTTCCTTGTCGTCCAGGCGGCCCTCGCGCAGCATCTTGCGGAATTTCTGCCGCGTGTCGCTATCGTCGCGGCGGGGCTCCTCCTCGTCGTCGTAACCGCGCCGCGGGCTGCGCGGCAGCAGCGCGTCGAGCAGGCGCTCCTCGGCCGCGTCCTCGGCGCGGTGCCGGACCTTGTCCATCGCGTGCTCGCGCGTCATCTTGACGGCGATGTCCACGAGGTCGCGGACGATGCTGTCGACCTCGCGGCCGACGTAGCCGACCTCGGTGAACTTGGTCGCCTCGACCTTGATGAACGGGGCGCGCGCGAGCTTGGCGAGTCGCCGCGAGATCTCGGTCTTGCCGATGCCGGTCGCGCCGATCATCAGGATGTTCTTCGGCGTGATCTCGCTCTTGAGCGGTTCCGCCACCTGCACGCGCCGCCAGCGGTTGCGCAGCGCGATCGCGACCGCGCGCTTCGCCTCGTCCTGGCCGATGATGTGCTTGTCGAGTTCCTGGACGATTTCCCGGGGTGTCATTTCGGACATGCGTGTTTCTTCCTTGCCTGCATGGATACTCGTGCTGTCAATTCATGGCTTTCGTTGCCTGGGTGCCGCGCGTCAGCGCGACGCCGGCGCTTTGCCGCCGGCGGCGTCGAGTTCCTCGACGACGATGTTGTCGTTCGTGTAGACGCAGATCTCGGCCGCGATGCCGAGCGCCTGCTCGACGATCTCGCGCGCGGACAGGTCGGTGTTCTGCACGAGCGCCATCGCCGCGGCCTGCGCGTAGGCGCCGCCCGAGCCGATCGCCATCAGGTCGTGCTCGGGCTCGATCACGTCGCCGTTGCCGGAGATGATCAGCGACTTGTCCGCGTCGGCGACGCACAGCAACGCCTCGAGCCGGCGCAGCCGGCGGTCGGTGCGCCAGTCCTTGGCGAGCTCGATCGCCGCACGGGTCAGGTTGCCGTACTGCTCGAACTTCGCCTCGAACAGTTCGAACAGCGTGAACGCGTCGGCCGTGCCGCCGGCGAAGCCGGCGATAACGTCACCGCCCGCGAGGCGGCGCACCTTGCGCGCGTTGCCCTTCATGATCGTGTTGCCGAGGCTGACCTGGCCGTCGCCGGCCATCGCGACGGCGCGGCCGCGACGCACCGAGACGATCGTGGTGCCGCGATACTGTTGCATGCTCAAGATCCTGCTGACTGGGTGTGGGCCGGGGCGCACAGTATAAGGACCGTGCGAGGCGGGGCAGGTGCCCTATTTGCGTTTCGCCCGGGCCCGGGGGTGCGTGGCGTCGTATATCTGGGCCAGGTGCTGGAAATCAAGGTGGGTGTACACCTGGGTCGTGCTGATGTTCGCGTGTCCGAGCAGCTCCTGCACGCCGCGCAGGTCGTGACTCGACTCGAGCAGGTGGGTGGCGAAGGAATGCCGCAGCAGGTGCGGGTAGACGCGGGCGTCGATGCCCTGCCGGCGCGCCCAGTGCGCGACCCGCTGCTGCACCGCGCGGCGGCTCAGGCGGGTGCCCGCGCGACTGACGAACAGCGCCTGCTGCTCCGCGCCGGCCAGCGCGCGGCGCGCGGCGAGCCAGGCCTCGATGGCCTCGCGCGCCTTGCGGCCCACCGGCACGACGCGTTCCTTGCTGCCCTTGCCGGTCACCCTGACCAGGCCGTCGGCCAGGTCGAGGTCGGCCAGGTCGAGGCCGGTCAGCTCGGCGAGCCGCAGCCCAGAGGAATAGAACAGCTCGAGGATCGCCCGGTCGCGGTCGACCAGCGGTCCCTCGCCCTCGATTTCGAGCAGCCGGGCCATGCGGTCTGCGTCGAGGTTGCCGGGCAGGCGCTTCGCCGATTTCGGCGCGCTGACCGACGTGACCGGGTTGCGGCTGACGCGCTTTTCGCGGCGCAGCCAGCGGAAGAAGGTCCGCGCCGCGGACAGCCGGCGCTGGATGCTGCGCGCGGCGAGCCCGCGCCGGTAGCAGCTGGCGCTGAAAGCGCGCACGTGTTCCTCGTCGAGCTGCTCCCAGCGCTCGACGGACTGCGTGGCGCACCAGTCGGCCAGCGCCGCGAGGTCGCGCTCGTAGTTCCGGCAGGTAAGCGGCGACAGCCTGCGCTCGAGCGCGAGGTGCCGCGAGAACTCGGGGATGGCCTGTCGATCGGCTTCGCGCATCGCGGGCTCCGCTGCGCGTGTCGCGGGCTCAGTAGCGGCGCAGCGCCGCCGCGACCAGCTCGCCGATCCGTGCGAGGAAGTCGATGCTCATGCCCGGGTGGAAACGCTCGGCGTCGACGCTGCCGACGGCGAGGAAGCCTGCCGTCGGCGACGGGCCCAGCGGCGCCAGCGCCACCGAGCCGATCTCCTCGGAGCTGCCCGGGAACAGGAAGTCCCGCTGCGCGTCGCGAACCTGGCCGCAACGCGGCGTTTCGCCCTCGAGAAAGGTCGAAAAGGCGCGCAGCGCCTCGTCGTCGCGCGCGACCGGCCGAAAAAAGCGTGAGTTGCCGCCTGCGTCGAAGCGTTCCGGGTCGGCGAACAGGACCAGCACCGCCTGGTCGGCGCCGAAGCTCGCGCGCAGCGATTCCTCCACGACGCCGAGCGTGCGCTCCAGCGAGTCGGCCGCCAGCAGGCGCAGCGACAGTTCGTGGATCTTCGCGGCGAGCGCGTCGTTGGCGCGGGCGACCTCGACCAGTTCCTTCAGCCGGCGTTCCAGCTTCAGGTCCTTCTGCCTGAGCACCGAGACCTGGCGTTCCACGAGCGAGACGGTGCCGCCGGTCACGTGCGGGAGTCTCAATGAGCCGAGCAGCGAATTGTGACGCTCGAAGAAATCGGGATTGGCCGCGAGAAAGTCGTGGACGGCCTGCTCGGACGGGATCGATGCGGCGTAGTCCGGCTTCGTCTGCGTGCTCATCGAGTGATGCGTCTCCTGCTGCTTGCGGGCCGCCGCGGCGGCGTCGCCGAGAGCTTAGCACGGCCGGCTCGCGGGCCTGCCCGGTCGATGGACTTTTCTCCGTTGCCCCGGTAGTTTACATAAACCTGCCAAGACCAATAAGAGCGACCGGGGACACTTATGCGCCACATCATGGTGATGAACGCGAAGGGCGGCTGCGGCAAGTCGACGTTGGCCACGAATCTCGCCGCCTACTACGCCGACGAAGGCTACGCGGTCGCGCTCGCGGACTACGACCCGCAGCGCTCCAGCCTCGACTGGCTCGACCGGCGCCCGGCGGACCGCCCGGAGATCGCCGCGGTCGCGGGCTTCGAGGACGGCCTGAAGCGCGCGCCGCGCACGGCGGACTACCTGATCATCGACGCCCCGGCACGCTCCCACGGCGCCGAACTCACCGAGCTCGTCAAGCACGCCGAGACGATCGTCGTGCCGGTGCTGCCGTCCACGATCGACATGCAGGCCTCCGATCGCTTCATCAAGGAGCTCAAGGAAGTCGGCAAGATCGAGCGCAAACAGGCGAAGATCGGCGTCGTTGCCAACCGCGTGCGCGAATACACGCTGATCTTCGAGGAACTGGACGAGCACCTGACGAAGGCGCGCGTGCCCTACATCGCCGCCCTGCGCGAGGCCCAGAACTACGTGCGTGCCTACACGCGCGGCCTCGGCGTGTTCGAGCTGCCCGAATACCTCGCCTGGCCCGACTGGGAGCAGTGGGATCCGCTGCTCGAGTGGCTCGACAGCCGCCGCAGCCAGCCCTGAGTCAGTCCCGGCCTGCGCGCAGGCTGTCCGCGATACCGTCCTCCGGCCGCCGCGGCGCGATCCCGAGCCGTTCGCGCATCCGGGTCACGTCGACCCGGCGGCTCTCGGCCAGGAACGACAGGCGCATGCGGCTGAACTCGCGGCGTGCCTGCTCGCGATCGATCTCGCGCGGCGCCGGCAGGCCGGCCTGGCGCGCCACCTCGCCCGAGAACCAGCTTGCGCTGCGATAGTCGCCGTCGCCGACGTTGACGATCGCCGGCGGCCCGTCCGCGGCAGCGGCCGCGCGCGCGCAGGCGACGAGGTCGTCGACGTGGATGCGGTTGCCCGGGCCGGCGTCGGCCTCGCGCAGCACCGGGCCGCCCTGCCGCAGCCGTTCCAGCCCGAGGCGCCCGGGCCCGTAGATCCCAGGC